>Ga0209382_10010732_pt1 | contig 11402 bp, 4 predicted proteins | sample SoiMetdeltSBSDD5_FD_187599 | JGI IMG/M metagenome (GOLD analysis project Ga0209382, IMG submission 187599) | Bulk soil microbial communities from a Populus tree surrounding site in Tennessee, USA - Soil MetaG P. deltoides SBSDD5 (SPAdes) (version 2) | ecosystem: Environmental > Terrestrial >...
AAGGCGAGCGTGAGCAAGTACTACGCGAGCGTGACGAACCAGTACAACTTCTACAAGCCGTTGACCAACCAGACCGACAACCGCAACTGGGCCGATTGCGACTACGTTCCAGGGACGTCCACGTGCGCGGGCCGTGTGCTGCCGACCAATGGCGACAATATCGCACAGGACAACGAGATCGGACCGAGCACCAACAATCAGTTCGGCCTCGCGCCGGCGCGGCGGAAAGATCCGAATCTGAAACGGCCGTACAACGTCGAGTACAGTGTCGGCGTCGACCGTCAGCTGACGTCGTTTCTGTCGATCTCGGGCGCCTGGTTCAGGCGCGATGGGTACGATCCGGCGAAGACCGACAACCTGCTGATTTCGCCGTCCGACTACGCATCGTTCGTGGTGGCGAATCCTCTGACCGGCGAACCGCTGACCGTCTACAACCTGAATCGCGCCAAGCTCGGACTGAGCGACCTTCTCGACACGACGGCGACCGACGGCGATTTGAATCGCCGCGGCTACCGAGGGTTCGAGAGCACCTTCAACCTCCGGCTGCCGGGGGGCGCGGGGGTGTTCGGTGGATGGTGGACCGACAAGGAAATCATGGTGGCGTGCGACGGCGACGATCCGAATACGTTCCTCTACTGCGATCAGAGCACGCTCGACATCCCGTTCGTGCACAACTTCAAGCTCGCGGGTTCGGCACAGCTCCCATTGGGAATCCTGCTCGGAAGCGGCATCGTGAGTTATGCCGGCAATCGTCTCCGCGTGGACTGGGCCGTGCCTGCGAATGCGTTTCCCGGCGGGCGGACACAGCCGGTCACGGTGCCTCTCATCCCGCCGGGAAGCAAGTTCTTCAAGCGGTGGACGCAAGTCGACCTGAGCGTGAAAAAGCTGTTCAGCATCGGTGCGCACGAGATCGAAGGCGCGCTGGACATGTTCAATCTCCTGAACAGCAATGTCGTGTTGGACCAGAATCAATCGTTCGGTCCGACGCTCGATCAACCGATACAGATCCTGCAGCCGCGGTTGCTCAGGGTTTCGGCCCAATGGAAGTTCTGATTTGAGCACGCGCTGGTTCGGCCCTGTTGCCGTCGTGGTCGCCGGCGCGATCGCCGGCAACCTCACGACAGGAGGTCCGGCGGCTGCGCAGCAGCAGCCCGCCGTCACGTTCAACGCTCACATCGCGCCGATCCTGTTCGAGCATTGTGCCGAGTGTCACCGGCCGAATCAGGCCGCACCGTTCAGTCTTCTCACGTATGAGGACGCTCGGGCACACGCCACGCAAATCGTCGACGCCACGGCTCGGCGCTACATGCCGCCATGGAAGCCCGCGGCGGGCCACGGCGATTTCGAGGGCGCGCGCCGGCTCTCCGACGACGAGATCGCGCAGATTCGCCGATGGGTTGATGAAGGGCGCGCGCGCGGCGACGTGGCACGTCTTCCGCCATCGCCGCAGTGGCCGGCCGGATGGCGCCTTGGTAAACCGGACGTCGATGTCGCACTCGCCGAGCCGTACGTGCTTCAAAGCGGCAGCGGCGACGTGTTCCGGACGTTCGTCATTCCTCTGCCGGTGAACGAGCGGCGCTACGTTCGCGCGGTCGATTTCGATCCGGGCAACCAGAAGGCGGTCCATCACGCGAACATCAAGATCGACGCGACGCGGTCATCACGATGGCTCGACGAACAGGAACCCGGGCCGGGATACGAAGGCGCCGGCGCTCGCGGCGCGGTGTTTCCCGACGGCTATTTCCTCGGCTGGACGCCCGGGCAATCGCCGCGTCTGAGCGCAGAGGGCTCCGCCTGGCGGCTCGAACCGATGAGCGACATCGTCATCGAGCTGCATCTCATGCCGACCGGGCGGATGGAACGTGTCCAGCCGCGCGTCGCGTTGTACTTCACCGATCAGCCGCCGACGAAGCTTCCCTACATGATTCGTCTCGGCCGCCAGGACATCGACATTCCAGCGGGCGAAGCGGCTTACGTCAGCACCGATTCGTTCGTGTTGCCGGTAGACGTCGACGCGGTTGCCGTGCAGCCTCACGCGCACGCGCTCGCGAAAGAAATTCGCGGTCAGGCGATCCTTCCCGATGGGACCAGCAGGTGGTTGATCGATATTCCCAATTGGGATATGCGCTGGCAGGACGTGTACCGCTTCCGCTCGCCGGTAGCGCTTCCCGCGGGGACGACGCTGACGATGCGGTATACCTACGACAATTCGTCGGCAAACATTCGCAATCGTGCCAACCCGCCAACGCGCGTGACGTTCGGGCAGACCTCTTCGTCCGAAATGGGCGATCTCTGGGTTCAAGTCATGCCGCGAAGCGAGCGGGATCGCGCGCGCCTCGATGCGGACGTGGTGCCGAAGATGTTGCGAGAGGACATCGCCGGCATCGAAAAGATGATCCAGATTGACGGCAGCGATCCGCGTCTGCACACCGATCTTGGATTCTGTTATCTCGAGGCCGGCAAGCGTGAGGCCGGGCTGCTGGAACTTGAACGCGCCGCGCGGCTGTCGTCGACATCGGCCGGCGCGCAGTACGACGCCGGCTCGGTGTTTCTGCAGGAGCGGCGGTTTGTCGAAGCGCGGCAGTACTTCAGCGAGGCAGTCCGCCTGAAGCCGTCATTCTCAGAAGCGCTCAACGACCTCGGGGTTGTGAGCCACGCGGAAGGAAGAGTCGCCGAAGCGGTCGACTGGTACAGACGTGCGCTGGCGGCTTCCGCGGAAAATGCCGAGGCGGAGTACAACCTCGGCCGAGCGCTGGCCTCGCTGGGAAACGTTGACGAAGCGCTGGCTCACTATCGTGGGGCGCTGCGCATCAAGCCCCGCGACGCCGCCACGCACGCCAGCATCGGCACGATTCTCGCCACGCGCGGTGAGCTTGAAAGCGCGGTCGATCACTACCGCCGCGCCCTGGAGATCGATCCAAACCTTCCGGCCGCACTCGTCGACCTTGCCTGGGTTCTCGCGACGACCGATCGAGCCGACATACGTGCGCCTGCTGAGGCCGTACGGCTGGCGGAACATGTGGCGGAACTCACCGGCTACAAGAATGCCACCGTACTCGATACGCTCGCGGCGGCCTATGCCGCGTCGGGCCGGCTCGATCGAGCGGCGTCGGCGGCGAGAAACGCGGTCGCTCTGGCCCTGGCGGCCGGCGCCACTGAGCTCGCCGCCCGCATTCAGATGCGATTGGACGTCTACGAACAGCGTCTGCGTCGCTGACTTTCGTAGTGCGGACGCCCGTCGGCAGGCCTGAAGGCGTGCACGAGTCAGCAGGCCTGAAGGCCTGCACTACATTACGCGGGACTGGAGCCCACGCTGTGTCGAACACAAACCGCCGTGAATTTCTGGCAACCGTGGCCGCAGTAGCGATCGCCCCGATTCAGGCCGGCCGCGCCGGCGTCCCCCAAACCGCTGGAAGAGGCGCCACGCCGGCTCCCGCATTCGACCTCGTTATCAAAGGCGGCCGCGTCATCGACCCGTCCCGCAAGCTCTCCGCGGTGATGGACGTTGGCATCAAGGGCGACCGGATCGCGAGCGTCGCGGCTGGTATTCCTGTTGCCGACGCGCGCGGGGTGTATGAGGCGGGAGGCAGGATCGTGTCGGCCGGTCTCATCGATCTGCATGGCCACGTCTACGACGGCGGGATCACCACGTCGATCGATCCCGATATCGTAGGCCTGGCAAGGGGCGTGACGACCATCGTCGATGCCGGCTCCGCTGGCGCAGCCAATTTTGCCGGCTTTCGAAAGTACATCATCGAACGGGCGCATACCCGTATCTATTCGCTGCTCAACATCGGGATGAACGGCTGTTGCAACAACGAGATTTATGGCGATCCGCGATTGGTCGACGCGAGACAGGCTATCGCGACGATCGAGCAGAACCGCTCCTTCATTCTCGGCATCAAGGTCCGGATCAACGGACGCCATGAGGATCTCGCGCACGACATCGAGGTCATGAAGAAAGCGCGCGAGGCAGCCGACGCAACTGGCTTGCCGATCATGCTGCACTGGACCAACGAGCCGGAGTTGATCGCGCTCCTCAAACGGGGTGACATCCTCACGCACCCGTTCAATCCGCCGAGCCCGAATTCGTCGAACCTCACGGGCGGCGAGCCGGGGAAAATTCTGCCGATTGTGCTGACGCTCAAAGATCGCGGCATCTGGACCGACTTCTCGCACGGCGGGCACCTGGCCTGGAATGTTGCCGAGGCGGCGGCGAAGCAGGGCTGGTTCCCCGACACGATCTCCACCGACATCCATCGCGGACACGTGCCGCCGAACGGCATCGTCTACGATTTGCCGACGACGGTCTCCAAGTTCCTCTACCTGGGACTGTCGATCGAGCAGGCGATCGAAAAAGTCACCGCTGCACCTGCGAAGATTCTGAAGTTCCCCGAAAAAATCGGCTCGCTCGAGCCGGGCAGCGTCGCCGACCTGACGATCTCGGAGGTCCGGAGCGGCGACTTCGAGTTGTTCGACACACGGCGCGAAAAACGGGTCGGCCACCAGAAATTCGTGCCGACCGCTACCGTGAAGGGCGGAACGATTGTGTATTGGGAACCTTAGGTGATCAGGACATTAAAAATTAGGAATGAAGAATTAAAAACAGTGGGGCATCTCCCTCGGACTCGGTTGGTTCTCGCAAGCCTGGCGATGTCGGCCGCGCTGGCCGGTGTCGGCGCCGCCCAACGCGACGGAGGCGGCGCGCCTACCTTTAATAAGGACGTCGCGCCGATTGTCTTCAGGAAATGCGCAAGCTGCCACCGCCCGAAACAGGCGGCGCCGATGTCGCTGCTCACCTACGAAGACGTGCGGCCCTGGGCCCAGGCGATCAAGAGAAGCGTGACGGCGCGGGAAATGCCGCCCTGGTTTGCCGACCCGCGATTCGGGAGTTTTCGAAACAACCCGACCTTGAGCCTGGACGAAATCGGGACGATCGTTTCGTGGGTCGACGGAGGGGCGCGCGAAGGTGCGGCGCCGTCGCCGGCTGCACCGCAGTTCGCAGAAGGGTGGAATCACCCGTCGGGCCGCCCGCCCGACATCGTGCTGCAGATGCCCATCGAGTTTTCTGTTCCCGCCCACGGCCGGCTCGAGCCGTTCGCCGTCTATTCCGAGCTGCCTCGGACGCTGGCGAGCGCGGATCACTTTGTCGAAGCCATCCAGCTCATGCCCAGCACTTTTTCAACCGTGCATCATTCGGCCTTTTCAATGCGGGCGCTGCCCGCTGGAGTGCGTCTTGGTTCGGGGCCGGCGTGGCCAGGCGGTCCGACGCTCAGCAATGTCGCCATGCTCGTCGACCGGAGCCCGGCGGGGCTCGCGGCACGCCGACAGACCAGCGCGGCAGAGGCGTTCTCGCGCGTCGGCACATCGCATTTTGTCTTCTACTTTCCCGGCAACAACGGGTTCGTCCAGTTTCCCACCGCTGTGGGCAAGCGGATCAGGCACGAGGACTTCGTGGAGTGGAGCGTTCACTACACGCCATCGGGCCGGGCGGAGACCGACCGCGAGCGCGCTGGTATCTGGCTGCAGCGGGCGCCGCCGACCCATGAAGTGCTCACCATGCGAATCGGCGACTTTCACATCGTCAACGGCCAGGAAATCGTGCTTCCGCCGGAGATCGACACGTCGCCGGGACATGCCGCCATCGTCAGCGTCGCGACGCGATGCGCGGGCGCCTGGTGCGCCGAAGATCGCTCGATGATCCCGCCGATCCCTCCACACGCGCCGAATTGGAAAATCACTGCGATTTCACCGTTTCAGGACGATGTGACGTTGTATCTCGCGTATCCCCACGGGCATCTCCGGCTGATGGACATGACCTACGTCGTGACTTATCCGGACGGCCGCGAAACCACGGTCCTCAGCGTCCCTCGGTACGATTTCAACTGGCAGCTCGTGTACCAGTGGTTGGAACCGCTTCGCATTCCGGCGGGCAGCACGATTAAGGCGATCGGTCACTACGACAACTCGTCGGGGAACAAACGGAATCCCTCTCCGAACACTGAGGTCGCCTGGTCGGAGCAGAGCTGGGATGAAATGTTCAACGGCTACGTCGATCTGTCAATCGACAGGATGGACGTCAGGACCGAGGGCCGGGATGGCGTCGGCGGATCGACGCCGAAGATTCCCATCGTGACCGCAACCGGCTGCCTGACGCGAGGCGCAGACGGCGTGGAGCTGCTGACGCAGGCGTCTCCCGCGAAACACTCTCTCATCGTCCATGCCGACGCCAAGGAAATCGCGGATGCTCGCAGCGCGCCCCTTGGTACTCATCGATACCGTCTGGTGGGGACGGCTGAATTCGGTTCAGTCGAGGGCCTGCTTTCCAGCGGGCAGCGAGCCCTCTATACGCGCACCGACACGGCGAACACAACCGGGAGCTTCGTTACAGGACGCACAATCGCGGTCAAGGGTTTGCTGATCGCGAGCGATCCGGAGCCGACCCTGAACCTTCTGTCCGCTCAGTCGCTAGGGGTCACCTGCAATTAGGAATCTGTTAGAGTCTCTCGCGTCGCTCAGCGTTTGGGTCTCGATTCAGGAGGCAGCCGTGAGCGCGAAACGATCTGGAATCGCCGGTGCACTGGCCACCCTGCTCGTGGCGTTCCTGCCAGGAATGGCCGCGGGGCAAGGCGGCGACCTCGGCACCGTTGCCGGCGTAGTCAAGGACAGCACGGGAGGCGTGCTGCCCGGTGTCACCGTCGAAGTCACCAGCCCCTCACTCATCGAAAAAGTGCGCGGCGCGGTCACCGACGGGCAGGGCCAGTACAAAATCATCTCGCTCCGGCCCGGCGTCTACACGGTGAGCTTCTCGCTGGCCGGGTTCAGCACGGTGAAACGCGAGGGCGTCGAGTTGACGGCGGCCTTTACCGCCACGATCAACGCCGAGTTGAAGCCAGGCTCACTGGAGGAGAGCGTCACCGTCTCGGGCGCGAGCCCGCTCGTTGACGTGCAGAACACGGTCCAGCAGCGCGCGATCACGGCCGATATCATCGAGACGCTTCCCGCCGGCCGGCAGTTTCAGGGGTTCGCGGTGTTGATTCCCGGCGTATCGCGCACGGGCGCCCAGGATGTCGGCGGGTCGTCTGGCGACAACTTCTCGACATTGGCGGTGCACGGCAGCCGTGCCGGGGACATGCCGCTGATTTTCGACGGCATGCGCTACAACAACATGAACGGCAGCGGCGGCGGCGGCCTGCACAATTTCCAGATCAACAGCGGCGCCGTTCAGGAGATGGCGATCCAGACTGCGGGCGCGACGGTCGAGAATCAGGTGAGCGGCGTATTCGTCAACATCATCCCGAAAGACGGCTCGAACACGTTCAAAGGAGACTTGTACGTCACCGGCGGGAACAAGCACTTCCAGAGCGACAATCTGAGCGATGCGATCAGGAACGCCGGTCTCACCAATGTCACCACGATCAACAAGATCTGGGACGTCAACCCCGGCATTGGCGGCCCGATCAAGCAGGACCGGGTGTGGTTTCACGCGTCGGTTCGCTACTGGGGAAACGTCCAGGACGTCGGCGGCATGTGGTACAACGCGACGATCAATACGCCGTTCTACACACCCGACTACGGCCGGCAGGCCACGGCAGGCGATACGTGGCTGTTCGACGTGAACGCGCGGTTCAACGTCCAGGCGACGCCGAAAAACAAGCTCACCTTCTATTACGACAACTCGCAGCGGTTGATCGCGCGCCGCAACACCAGCCCGACGCTCGCGCCGGAAGCGACCGAGCGGTACTCCACGCCGCGTAATGGTCTCTATCAGGTGTCGTGGAGCTCGCCGAGCACGAATCGGCTTCTGCTCGAGGCGGGCGTCACCGTGTATCCGTCGACGTTCACCAGCTGCACGCCGAGCGGTGGGCCCGGTTGCCAGCCGGAAGTGCTGCCGACGGCCATCGGGATCCAGGATCAGGGAACCGGGATTTCGTACGGCGCGATCTCCGGCCGGCCGCTGTTCAGAGATCGCAGCTCCAACACCAACATGAAGGCCAACCTGGCGTACGTGACCGGGTCACACGCGCTGAGGTTCGGGATGCAGATGATCTACGGTTACCACGAACGGCCGACGTGGGTGCTGAACGATCTCTATTACCAGTTCCTGAACGGCGCGACACGCTCGTTGACGCAGCATGCGACGCCGTACAACACGATCGAAAAACTGCGTCCCTCGCCCTCGTTCTACGCGCAGGATCAGTGGACCGTGAAGCAGCTCACGACCACGCTGGGGTTCCGCGTGGATACGCTGAACGCGTATGTGCCGGCAATCAGCCTGCCTGAGACGCGCTTCGTTCCCGCTCGCAATTTCGCCCAGGTCGACAACGTGCCGGACTGGACTGATTTTTCGCCACGGATTGGCGCGGCATACGATCTCTTCGGCAACGGCAAGACGGCCATCAAGGCCAGTGTCAACCGGTACGTGGCCAGCCAGACGCTCGCGCTGGCGAATGCCGCCAATCCGGTGGTGACGTCCATCCTGACCGCCACGCGCACCTGGACCGATGCGAACCGGGACTTCATTCCGAACTGCGACTTCAAGAACCTGGACATCAACGGCGAGTGCGGCGCGATCTCGAACCGCAATTTCGGACAGAACAACCCGAATGCCACGGTCTACGATGCGGACGTTCTGAACGGTTTCCAGAAGCGGCCGTACGACTGGGAGATCGAAGCCGGCGTGACGCAGGAGTTGCGCACAGGAATCGCGGCATCGGTCGCGTACTTCCGCCACTGGTTCGGCAATCAGTACGTGACGGAAAACACCGCGCTGACGCCGGCGGATTTCGACAGCTTCTGCCTGACAGCGCCTTCCGACTCGCGACTGCCGGGCGGCGGCAACAATCAGATCTGCGGGCTCTACGACACCAAACCGGCCAGGTTCGGCATCAGCCGGAACGTCGTGACGTTTACCAGGAACTTCGGGGATCAGAAGGAGCTCTATTCCGGCGTCGACCTCAACCTCAATGCGCGGCTGCACGGCGGCGCCTTCCTCCAGGGAGGCGTGTCGATCGGCCGGACGTCCACGAACAATTGTTACTCGAAGAATGTGCCGCAGCTGGCGATCACCGGGCCGAGAACCGACGAGTACTGCGATGTGACCCCGCCGCTGTCGGCAGGCTCCCAGGTGAAGTTCGCCGGGACCTATAAGCTTCCCTGGAACATTTCGCTCGCCGCAACCTATCAGAACAATCCGGGCATACCGATCACTGCCAGCTATGCGGTCCCCACTGCCACAGCCGCTGCGGCGCTCGGTCGCAACCCCAACTCGGCGGTGTCGTTGGCGTTGATCCCGTCGTCGAGGAAGTACACGGACCGCTTCAGCCAGCTCGATTTCCGGACGACGCGGCAATTCCGGGCCGGGCGCACGAGGATCCGCGCGCACGTCGATCTCTACAATCTGCTCAATTCGAGCGGGGTTCAGGGGATCAACAACACGTACGGCACGAGATGGCTGACGCCGACGTTGATTGTGCAGGGGCGGCTTCTGAAGCTTGCAGCACAGCTCGACTTCTGATCAGACTCTGGGCGGAGCACGCAGAGTCAGCGGAGCACTCAGAGCCGGAGCACGCAAAGGCGGCGAGGGCGCGCTGTCGTGCGCGTTTTTTCTGTCCGGCGCGGCAGCGCTGGTCTTCGAGGTTGTCTGGTTCCATCGCGCGGGCCTCGTCTTTGGCAGCACGGTGTGGTCCACGAGCCTCGTCCTGGCAAGCTTCATGGCCGGACTTGGCGCCGGCAACGCGCTCGCCGCGCGATACGGACACCGGATCAATCGCCCCGCACGCGTCTACGCCGTGCTCGAAGTCATCGCCGGCGCCTCGGCTCTGGCGCTGACCTACGTCCTTCCTCATATCACCGCGCTGCTGGTGCCCGTCACGCGCGCGCTTGCCGACAATCGAGGACTGCTTCACGTCGTTCACTTCGCCGCGGCAGGGTCGGCCCTTGCGGTGCCGGCGACGGCGATGGGCGCCACACTCCCTGTCCTCGTCGGCGCATTGTGCGGATCGCGCGCGCAGGCGCTCGGCGACGCGCTCGGTCGCCTTTACGGCTGGAACACGCTTGGAGCCGTCGCAGGTGTCCTGGCCGCCGAGCTCGTGCTGATTCCCTCCATCGGGATCACCGGCAGCGCCTGGATCGCGGCGTTCGGCAACCTGGCCGCAGCGGCACTTGCGATATCGATGTCAGAGCGTTCGACAGTGTCGCCGCAGATCTCCGGTACTGCGGTGAGGAGCGTCTCCGCGTTGGGCGCTGGATCGGCGTGGCTGCTCGGCTGCGCGGCTCTGGGCGGCGCAGTGCTCATGGCTCTCGAGGTGGTCTGGTTCCGGTTTGTGTCGATGTTCGTGCTGAACAGCACTCTCGCCGTCAGCATGATGCTGGCGGTCGTCCTGTCCGCGATCGGTCTCGGCGGACTCGCGGCGTCGCGATGGGTGAGGCGTCAGCCGCAGGCGTGGGTGCATCTTCCCGCAGTCGCCGTCCAGCAGGCGTGTTTTCTCGTCGCGTCCTACTACGTGTTCCAGTTCGCCACCGGAGGATCGCTCGTGGCCGAGTGGTCGCGCGTGCTCTGGTTCACGTTCGTGCTGAGCTTCGTGCCGGCATTTCTCTCGGGCGTGCTCTTCACGCTGCTCGGTGAAGCGCTGGGACGACGAGAGAAGGCGGGGGCGACGGCAGCCGCGTGGTTGACGCTCGCCAATACCGTCGGCGCGACGTTCGGTCCCTTGCTTGCCACGTTCGTGCTCCTGCCGCGGCTCGGCATGGAACGCGCGCTGTTCGGGCTGGCGATGCTCTACTGCGTCGCCGCCGGTCTCGCGTTGCCGGTCACGTTCCGAGCTCACACGTCCGGCACGAAACGGACGCTGGCGCTCTCGGCCGCAGCCGCTCTTGTGGTCCTCGCGCTTTTTCCGTTCGGTGTGATGTCAACCGTGTATTTCAGGCGCGCGGCGCAGCCGTACACGTCCGACGGCTCCAGGGTTGTCGCGACCCGCGAGAGTGCCACTGAGACCATATTCCTCATGGAGCAGTCGTGGCTGGGAAAGCCCGTCTACCACCGGTTGGTCACCAACGGGTTCTCGATGTCGGGCACGCACCCGGCCGGCCGCCGTTACATGCGCGCGTTCGCGTACTGGCCCATGTGGCTGCATCACGCGCCCCTGAAACGGGCGCTGGTCGTCTGCTACGGCGTCGGCGTCACGGCTCAAGCCGTGACCGATATCGAGTCGCTCGAGTCGATCGACGTGGTCGAGATTTCCCGCGATGTGGCGGCGATGAGCGATCTCATCTATCAGCCGCGCGAACATCCGCTCCACGATCCGCGCGTACGACTGCACATCGACGATGGGCGTCAATTCCTGCTGGCGAGCAGCGACCGTTTCGACATGATCACCGGCGAACCGCCGCCGCCGCTCACG
>Ga0209382_10010733_pt1 | contig 11401 bp, 8 predicted proteins | sample SoiMetdeltSBSDD5_FD_187599 | JGI IMG/M metagenome (GOLD analysis project Ga0209382, IMG submission 187599) | Bulk soil microbial communities from a Populus tree surrounding site in Tennessee, USA - Soil MetaG P. deltoides SBSDD5 (SPAdes) (version 2) | ecosystem: Environmental > Terrestrial >...
ACATGCCCATTTAACAAGGATTCCACGCGCAGACTCCCCCTACTTGAGGACCCGGTCCAGTGAGCACGAATCTCGACTAGCCGAAACTCGTCATGCTTCGCGTGGATAAGCTGCCGTCTTGTATAGACATAGCGATGATGATTGCCCGCAGGCTCTACAACTAGCAGGGAATTACGCCAGCGGATCCGCCAATGGCAACAATAAAGCCGATCGCCCTAATAGTGGCCACGGCGGTGCGCAAGATGCGCAGAGGTTTTTCTCAAGAAGACCGTCAATGCCCATGCCGAGCGCCCCAACACACTCTGCCCCGCCTGAGACGACGGCAGCAAATGTGCAACCACCAGGCCGGATAGCGCCGAGCACTCCTCGCGGGCAACCCACTCGTCTCGCAAGCGGACGTGGCCATCACGGGCGCGCACTCCCATCCAACACAGAACTCGGATTGATGTTGTAACAAATTGCAACAGCGGCGCGCAGGTCCGGCTGCAACGAGGCCTCCGTTGGGGTGGCAATCTCTCCGGTCAGCACAACACGAATCATGCTAGCCGCTCACGATGCGCATCGCCGCTGGTACCGCACACGCTACAAGAGCCACTCGAATGGACTAGAACGAATGCGTTCTGTGACCCAGACACCGATCAGCGGTTCGAAGTCTTCGACGCACCGCGGGAGGATGGTCACCGCGTGGTCGGGGCTTCGGTTCGCCATGACGTCCGGCAATGAGTTCTAGGTGACGCCATGAACGACAGCGACACCTCCGAACGGCTCTACGCGCAGTGGGTCAGCACCCAGCGAGCGGTTCCGCGCCTGGCTCGGCGCGACACGCGCGACGGCCCTCGACCTAGCCATCAATGAACCACCCGGACGTGGTATGCAGGCTGATTATCTCATAACACTGATTCGCACCAGAGCGCGGATGGGCTCGACCCGTCCTAACCTGAGAACGCCTGCGTCGACGACCTCTGCACGCTGTACCGCTCGCCGGCGCTTAAGAACCGTCGCGCTCGCAGCCGGCGAGCTGGGATGACAGCTCTGCGGGCACAGCTCGTTATGGCAGGCATGCTTGGGTTGGTCAGTTGACATGGCCTCGAGGGTGCCACCGGGCAGCGATGCGGTCCGGCGCGGCCGGGTGCCCCGCGGGTGCCCCCACCCGCCGGGGGAGCACGTCGAGGGTTCGGAAATGGCAGCGTTCAGCGGCGGCCCGTGGCCGGCAGTACCCTATTGGTCGTCCTTGCCGACAAGGATGGGGGGAATGGATCGGCATGGCAGTACGTGGGATTAGTGGTCCGCCCAGTCCGATTGGCGCGACGACCGTCGAACAGCTGACCGAGCGGTTGCGGGCCCTTCAGGTCTGGGCAGGGATGTCCTACCGCACCATTCACCGGGAGCTGAAACACCTCAGAACCCTTCGTCACGTGCCGGAGCTACCAGTGTTGAACACGGTATACCGGTGCTTCCAACCTGGCCGGGTGAGGCTTGACGTGGACCTGGTCGTCGATATCGCGCAGCTATTGCTTGGCGATGCGGCGGCGGCCGATGAATGGCGGCAGGCTTGCTGGGTAGTGGCTGGCCTTGGTCGTGCCGCGACAATCGTCAGCGTAACCGACAGCTGGCCGGCTGAGCTACCGTCGTTCACCGGCCGGCACACCGATCTGCAGTCGATTCTCGAATGTGCCGATGGCGAATGGCGCGGGATACTGATCTCGGGTATGCCCGGTGTTGGCAAGACGTGGTTAGCGGTACGTGCAGGTCATCTGCTCATTGCCCGCGGCCGGCTCGGCCGGCTGCGGTTGGTGGTGGATCTGCGCGGCTTCGACCCGGATCGGCCGCCGGCCGATCCGAATGCCGTACTGGACGGCTTCCTGCGCAGGCTGGGTGTGCCGGGTGAGCAGATCCAGCAGTACAGCATGGCCGAGCGCACGGCGAAGTTCCGGAAACTGCTCGCGGGGAGTAACGCGTTGATCCTGCTGGACAATGCGGCATCTGTTGAGCAGGTTCGGCCGCTTCTACCGGCGGATCCCGGATGTTTCGTGCTGATCACCAGCCGGCGTTCGCTGCCCGATCTGCCGTCGGTGCGCCACCTTTCATTAGGTGTTCTCTCCCTTGACGATGCGGTCGGCGTGCTGCGGCACGCGGCCGATCGTGGCATCCACGTCGAGCTGGAGATCGCGGCCAGAATCGCCGAGCTGCTCGGTTGTCTGCCGCTGGCGCTCAACCTGATCGCCAGCCGCATTCAGGCCTGCCCCGACTGGACCTCGGCGGATCACCTCGAGCGGCTACAGCACCATCGAAGCAGCCTGCGCCTCGACAGCGGGGTCGAGGTGGCGATCAGCCTCTCCTATCGCGATCTTTCGGCTGACCAGCGGCGTGCGTTCCGGCTGCTCGCCTTGCATCCCGGCGGAGACCTCACGCCATCAGCGGCGGCGGCGCTGACCGGCGCGGAAGTGGCCGAGGCGCATCGACTGCTGGACCAGCTCACCGCGGCCAGCCTGCTCCAATGTCCGCAGCCCGGTCGGTATCGCTTCCATGACCTCATTCGCACCTACGCCGCTGGCCGGGTTCAGGACGAGGACGCCGCTGGTGCCCGCCGGGCCAGCCTGGCTCGCCTGTCCGACCACTATCTGCACACCGCGAGCCAGGCGATGGATCTTGTCTACCCGCACGAGCGCCGCCGGCGACCGCGCATCCCGGCGCCGGCCACCGCCGTGCTCACCTTGCCCGATCAGGCCGCAGCCCGTAGCTGGTTGGACGTCGAGCGGGCCAACCTCCTCGCCGTCGCCATCCGGACGGCACCCGGCGGCAGCGCGATCGGGGCCTTCTCCGCCATCCTGCACCGTCATCTGGCCGTCACCGGCCGGTACCCGGACGGCCAGCTGTTGCACCAGTACGCCATTACGGCAGCCGCCCAGGCCGGCGACCACGTCCGCGAGGCGACGGCCCTGCTCAATCTCGCCGAGTTGGATGTCCGGACCGGGAAGTACGACCTGGCGATCGACCACGGGCAACGCGCATTGGACCTCTCCGACGACAATGGCGGCGCAGAGGTCGAGGGCCGGGCGTTGGTCTACCTTGGGCTTGCCCATCAGCTGACCGGCCGCTACGACCGAGCTGCCGACTACCACCTGCGTGCCCTCGTCCGCTGCCGGGAGGTCGCCAACCGGGTCGGTGAGGCCACTGCGCTGGGCAACCTCGGCGTTGTCTCCCAGCTAACCGGCCGGTACGAACAGGCCGCCGACTACCACCGGCAGGCCCTGGCCGCCTTCAACGACCTGGGCGCCGTCGAGGACAAGGCGCGCGCCCTGGACAACATCGGGATCATCCACCGGCTGTTCGGCCGGTACGAGCAGGCCGCCGACCACCATCGCCGGGCCCTGGCCCTGTTCCTCCACGCCGACGCCCTCGAGGGCCAGGCGTGCGGACACGACAATCTCGGTGTCGTCTACCAGCTGACGGGCCGGTACCGGCAGGCGGCCGAGCACCACCAGCAGGCCTTGGCCCTCGCCAGGAAGATCGGCGACCGGGACGACGAGGGTCGGGCCCTGAACAACCTCGGCGACCTGTGCCGGCGAACGGGCCGGCACGAGCGGGCCATCGACCACTACGAGCTGGCGTTGAGCCGGTATCGGGATCTTGGCGACCCGCACGGGCAAGCTCGGGCGCTCAACGGGCTCGGCGAGGTCGCCAGGGCGGCCGGCGATCCCGTGCGGGCCCTGGCCGCCCACGCCGAGGCACACCAGCACGCCAGCAAGATCGGCCAACGGCACGAGCAGGCCCGCGCCGACTGCGGACTCGGCCATGCCCACCACGACCTGGGCGACGCCGAACAGGCCCGCGAGCAATGGCGCCAAGCCCTTGCCTTATACGAGGAGCTGGGCGTGCCGGAGGCCGACGACGTCCGCACGCACCTCGCCGCACAGGACGCCCAGCGGGGATAGCGGCCGACACCGCTGCCCGGCCGTTCGAAATCGTTCGAATTCGCCGGCCAGCGACGTGCCGTCGATGAGGCTCGTCGCCACAGCCGAGTAGCAGGGAGGGAGGTTGACATGACCATCCAGGTTCGCAAGGTCGAGTCCGTGAAGGCCACCGCCAACGACGGGTAGTCCACCGCGACTGTGGGCGGGACGACGACCGTCCCGCCCACCTGCGTTCGTGAGCCAACCACCACCTGGGGAGATGCGATGCGAGTGGTGCTGAAGGAATGTGCGTGGGAGTCGCTGGGGCAGGACCTGATCCTGGTCCGCGACCCCCGCGAGGCACTCACCCTCGCCGACCCCGACGGTCGGGTCGAGGCGCTGCTCGCCGAGCTGCGCAAGGGGCCGGCAACGGCGGGCGAGCTGTCCCGCACGTTGTCGGCTCGCGGCGTTGCCCTCACTGAGGACGAGGTGTCCAGCGGGTTGGACGGGCTCGACTCGATCGGGCTGATCGAGCGGCCCGCGCAGCGTTCGTTGGGCGACCCCGCCGTTGACGCGCGCCAGTTCTCGAACCTGACGTTCTTCGGTTCGTTCGCTCGGCGCGATCAGTCGCGGGCGGAGTTCGTCCGCCGGCTCCGCAGTTCGCGGGTCCTCGTGCTCGGGGCCGGTGGCGTTGGTTCGAGCATCGTCCAGTGCCTGGCGGGACTTGGCATCGGCGCGATGACGCTGGTCGACCGGGACGACATCGAGCCGCGCAATTTCGCCCGCCAGTTCCTGTACCGCCACCGCGACATCGGACGCTCCAAAGTCGAGCGGGCCGCGGAATGGGTGCGCGAGTACGACCCGGAGATCGTGGTTCGCGCGGTCGACCGGTGGATCACCGGACCGGCCGATCTGACCGATCTCACCGACGATGCCGACATCGTGGTGGGCGGGCTGGACAGCGAGCAGGACGCGCACCTGTGGGTCAACGAGGCCGCGCTGCGCGCGGGCATCCCGTTCGTCGGCGGCGGAATGCAGCGCACCCAGTTCATGTACTTCTCCGTCGACCCGGGCCGCAGCCCGTGCCTGCGCTGCGACGAGTCGGACCGGCCGGACCCCGACGAACCCACCTCGGCCGGCGTGGCCGCCCGGCTGTCCAGGTCCCTGCGGTTCAACAACGCGCTCATCGGCCCCATCGCAATGCAGCTCGGGTCGCTGATCGCCTACGAGGCGCTGCGTTACCTGACTGGGTTCGAGCCGCCCCGCGCCGCCGGCGCGCAGGTGGCGCTGGACCTGCGCACCGGGCTCGTGCCGACGTGGCAGCCGTTCCCGCGCGACCCGGACTGTCCGGCGTGCGCCCTCGCCAATGCGCACCGCGCCGATCTGGTCGGGCGGCCATGACGGCGGCGACGGGGACGGTGCGGCTGCGGCCGCTGAGCATGGTGGCCGAGGGCGACGATGTTCTCGTCGGAGACCCGGAGACCGGCACGTTCGTGACGATTCCGGCCATCGGCGGTGCGGTGATCACCGCGCTGCAGCGGGGCGCCACCACGGCGGAGGCCGCCGCGGAGGCCGAGGCCGCTGCCGGCCAGCCGGTGGATGTGACGGCGTTCGTGGCGGTACTGGTCGAGCTGGGCTTCGTCGACGACGGGTCAGCCGAGCACCGTGAGGTGGTACGCACCGCTCCCATCCAGGGCCGGCGCTGGTTGGTGGGGGTCAGCCAGGGCCTGGTTCGTCCCCTGTTCGGGCGCATCGCCTGGACGTGTTACGCCGTTCTCGCCCTGTTCTGCATCGTCGCGTTCGTCACCAGACCGGAGTTGTTTCCCACTCCAGCCAAAGACGCGTTCCTGCTCGGCGACATCGGGCTGAGCGCGGTACTGCTGGTACCGCTGTCCATGTTGACCATGGCGTTGCACGAATGCGGACACTGGCTGGCCGCGCGGGCCATCGGTCTTCGGGCCCGGTTCGGTATCGACCGGCGCATGATGCTGCTGGTCTTCGAAACCGATCTCACCCAGCTGTGGAGCGTGCCACGCGGCAAACGCTACGGCCCGCTGCTCGGCGGAATGGCGATCGACGTCGTCCTGCTCAGCGCCCTGCTAGCCGCGCGGTTGCTGGTGCACACCGACCTGTGGGCGGCACCGGCCCGAGTGGACGCGGTCCTGGCAACCGGCGTGTATCTGAAACTGGCCGGCCTGCTGTGGCAGTGCATGATCTTCCTCCGCACCGACCTGTACGCCGTCCTGGTCAACCTGCTCGGCTGCCACAACCTGTGGCAGGTCAAGACACTGATGCTGAACAAGGCATTCCGGCGGCTGACCACGCAGCAGGCCGAGGAACTGTCCCAGGCCTCCAATTCCGACCGCCGGGCCGGCAGCTGGTTCCGCTGGGTATGGCTCGCCGGATCCCTTGGCGTATTCACCTGGTTCGCCGTCTTCGTGCTCCCGGTCATCGCCGTGGTCCTGGACTGGACCGCCGCACGGGTGGCGGCCGGACCGCTGGATACCCAATTCTGGTACGGCCTGATCTGCGCAACCTTACTACTCGGTCCCTACCTGCTCGCAGCCGCACTGGCGGTCAAGGAGCACACACAACGAATCTTCGCCCGGACCGTGTCCAACAGTTGACAAAGGTCCCAACAGTTGACGAAAGGTATTCGGATGAAACGCGTGCCGTCGACGAGCGACAAGCCGGCAAGGCGGCAGCCGACGGCAAGGGCGCCGTCCGGACCGGTCCTGACTCGTCCTGTGGCTTTGACACGATGATAATCGTCCGCGAATACGGCGTCAGCCAGTTCTACGATATGGACATCGGAGACTGGCCGCGGCACTTCCGCGACGCTGTACCAGACCGGCGCCGCCGCGGCACGCCGGCACGACCCCCGTGACCTGGCACGACGTTGCTCGCGTGCCGAAAATTGAGTAGTCACTACTCTGTCATCCCTCGGCGGTCATGGCCGCTAATTGCGGTTGCCCGGCAACCAGCGGGGTCGAGGTGGCCAGCACCGCGGCGTGCCGTCCCATCATGGGACCGGCCCTTCGGATCGCGCGAGCCTCGCGCGGAAGGAATCGGCAAGAGCATGTTATTTCTGCGTTCGTTGTTCACCACGGTCAGCACGAGTGTCGTCGTGGTCATCCTAGCCGCGCTGGCCGCCTCGCCGGCGCACGCCAGCGTCCAGATGCGTCAGATAACAATTTCGGGCAGCTTCCACCTTCAGGATGATGATGTCACCGCGTGGTGTCTGCCGTACAACCCGGCCTGCCTGCCGAAGGCGTCCTCCAGTTTTACGAAGACCATCCTGGTCCCAGTCTATGGGGCGTCGGCCACCCAGGCCTGGTCCGCTTGCGCCGGTGGCGAGGTGCGTGGTCGAGCCGACTTCGTATTTTACAGCTTCAGCTCAGCCGTTGCCGTCAACCACAACCTGTACATGTTTGAGGGCTCGAGCTGCAACTCGACGGACCTGGACGGCCAGGATGCCGAGTCGATCACCGTTGTGAACGACTGGGGCGGGGGCGGAAGTACCCGCGCAACAGACGCCGCCGACGGTTATCTCGACTTCGTGGAATTCTCTTTCTACCTTACCACCAAGTTGGTCTGGGTCTGATCAGTCTGATCATCGGTTGCCCTGGACGAGTCAGGCGTGGGTATTGTCGGTATCGGCGATGACGGCGGGGACGGAATGGGCGAACTCACGGACCAGCGCCGTGCGGCTGACCAGATTTCCGGCGCTGAATACCAGCCGTCCGGCGGATACGCAGGCCAGGGCCGCCACGGCGTCGGCGACCGCCTCCCCGGCGGGCAGGCGGTCGCCGACCGGCCCGCCCAGCGCGTCGGGCTGGATGGCGAGCAGGTCGGCGGGGTGGCCGGGCTCGATGCGCACGGGCGGCAGGCCCATGACGGCGCGGGCGCCGGCGCTGACCGCCGCGTACGCCTGGCCGAGACCGAGATGCCCGGCGGTGACCAGCAGGGCGGCGATCTCCAGCGGGTCACCGCGGCCCAGCGGCTGGAACGGATCTTGAAGGTTGTCACCGCCACCGGCGACGGTGACCCCGGCGGCGAGCAACGCGGCCAACGCAGCAATGCCCCTCGGTGGTGCCACGTGATGATCCCTGCCCTGCAGGTACAGCCCGGTCTGGGGGCAGCAGACCACGCCGATGCCGGCCCCGGCGAGCTTCTCGGCGACCTGTTCGACCAGGCGACGCGGCTGGGTACCGAGGCTGACGCAGTGGCTGGCGGTAACCCGGTACGGGAAGCCGGTCGCGGCGACCAGGTCGGCGAGGCGGCCCAGCCAGCGCACCGCCGGGTCAGTGGTCTCGTCCATGTGCAGGTCGACCGGCTTGCCGAGCTCAGCGGCGAGCGCAAGACACCGCTCCTGGCAGCCGGCGGGGTCCGGGTCCAGGTGCGGGGAGCCGCCGACAACGTCGGCGCCCGCCTGCATGGCGTCGCGCAGGACGGCGCGCTGGCCGGCACCGGCGGCACCGGTCAGCGGGACGTCGGGCAGCGCAACGATCTGCAGCGTCAGCTGCCCGCGCAGCGCCTCACGGACCGCCACCAGCGCCTCGACCGCCCGGGTGCCGATGTCAGTGCCGACGTCAACATGGGTGCGGATGGCGGTAGCGCCATGGCTGAGCAGCAGGCGCGCCGCCGCGGTCGCCCGGCGGACGGTGTCGGCTCGGGTGATAGCCGGGCGGTACCGGACCCAGGACTGGGCGGCTCCGCCGAGGCAACCGGTGGTGTTGTGCATGCGGCCGCTGGTCAGCGCCTTGTCCAGGTGCGCATGCGGCTCGGCCGGTGCCGGCAGGAGCAGCGAGCCGGTCAGATCGAGCCGGGTGGCCGCGGCGGGCAGGGACCCCTGAGGCCCGACAGCCTCGATCCACCCGTCTCGTACCGTCACCTCCACCGGCCTGCCGTCAGGCCCGACAGCGCCAGCCAGAAGCAGGTCGGCAGGGGCATTGCCGGAGACGATCGCGTTGTCGTTGATCACTGCTTCCTGGCCGGTAGCGCGGGAGTCGGAAAGGTACATGGACAGAGTCGACACTTCCTGCCCCCGATGCATCGGGGACAACCCCAACCCCACACCCCTGAATTGGGCGACATCACAAATAGATCACGCTGGCGATAGGGGCTGATCGAGTACCGGGCCGCGGTCAAGCTCGCGGCGCGGCAACCACGCGGCAACCACGGCCGGCCTGGTTGCGGGAGCGGCCCGGGCGCCCGGACCGATAACGCTGGTGGAATGCTGTTCGATACGTTTCGGACGGACGAGCGACGGGGGGAAGCACTGTGGCCGGTCGCGGACGATTTATCGGCATCGGAATAGATCACCCGAGGCCATCACCGAGCTGCCAGTGCGCTACCGCGCCGGCGGGACCGTCCCGGTCCAGGTCACGGTCCCCGACTACGTCATTGCCGGCGAACGCCTGACCGTTGGCATAGCCCTCGATCCGGAGATCCGCCACGCGATCCAGGTCAGCATCGTCAACGAGCACGGGCAGGTCGTGGTACAGCGATGACCACTCGTCAGAGACGGTCGCGCCGACACCGGCGCCGGCGACCTCCCGCCCGGCGGCTACGAAGTGCGGGTGACCGGCGTCGGCCACGGCTCACCCATCGCGCCGGTCACGGCCACCGTGCTGGTCTGGGACCCCAATATCACAGGCTCCGGCGCGTGAGACCTCACAACTCATGCCACGACTCATGCCATTGGGCGAGGCCGGATCCGCAATCCGACTTTCGGTCACCGACCTCTGGCAGCACCTCGGTCTCGGCGTGACTGGCTCGCTGACAACAGCCTGAAAATGCTACACAACCGTCAGAAGTCCACCTTGCCCGACAGACCAACTCACAGTTTGCGATGACAGAATAGTATAGTCCCCCGGATTGGGTCCCGTATCCGCAAAATTAGCAACCAGGTTAGAACCCGATGGATTCGCAATTGACACCACCGAAATAAATGTCTGCGTCCCGATTCCGACGCACGCAAAGGTTGCATCGGTAAATGTCACCTGGACCGCGCTTATGCCACAACCGTCCGCATGGGCAGCCGGAGCTGGAAGTACCACAAAAGTAAGAGAAAAGATCACTAGAGTTGCCAGAAGAAGACGCTTCACGGGGCGATCTCCTTGCTAGTTCACCATTCAGTCCCGAAACGGGGAATACCGTCTCGGCAAGGACACTACTTGCACGTTCCAGAAGAAGCATACCAAGAGAGAGGCCTGTTTCCAGGAAATCTTGTTCCTACGGTGCTGGTGCAGGTCGACACCACCGGTGTCGCACTTGAACTCGTCGGCCAGGTGATCCCAGCCGGCGGTCGAATTCGTCGCCTCCCAGGATGGTGTCGCCCACGGTGGCCGGACCTCGACCACGCCGTCGCCGGCGGTGAGCAGGCTGCGTCGAACGTGCCGCCGCCCAAGCCCCAAGTCGAAGACCATGATGGTCGCGTTGTCCAGATTGTCCATCGAATCCGCTGGAGGGATGACCGCTTCCGCACTCGAGTTCCGCCGGCGCCCAGGTCGCCTTGGTGGCAGCCGGACCAGACCTTCGCCGATCGGTTTCGGGCTGCAGCGTGTCTCTGCCGCGCCGCTCAACAGCGGCCACCTCCGGATGCTTATCCACCAACCGCCGCACCGACGCGTTCGTCCGCGGCTGGCGGCCCTGCACCCACAGTGCGGGTCTCTAGCCCTCGCCGCGGTTCGGCGTGGCGCGGCCGAACACGTGCCCGCTGAGGCTGCGCACCCCGACCCAGTGCCGCTTGCGCGCCGCCAGCGGCAGCAGCGCCAGCGCGTTCAGCCGCGACGACAGGTGGTTGCGGGACGCGCGGGCCGCTCGCCGCCAGCCGAGAGCCTCCATCCGGCGCGCATGGTCGGAGAAGAACGCTCGCTCCTCGATGAACCGGCTGCCGGCCAGCGCCCGCCATGACGAGTCGCTGGCCCGATGCCGCCGGTACTGGAAGCACACCTGCGGGTCGACCACCAGTTCCTCGCCGCGCGCCACCAGATCCATCACCAGCGCCAGGTCCTGGATCGTGTCCAACTTCTCCCGGAACCCGATGCCGACGATGGCGTCCGAGCGCCAGCACAGTGCTGGGAAATACAGCCAGTTGCCACGCGACAGGCTGACCGCCAGTTCCTCGCCGCACAGCACGCTGCGACCCTTCACCCGCGGCGCGTAGATTAGGCGCTTGGTCTCGTCCACCAGGGTCCGGACCGGCCGGCCGACGGCGTCGATGATCTGGACACCGGGTTGGATCACGGCGGCCTTCGGGTAGGCGGCGTTCGCGGCGCGAATCGTCTGCACGTAGTTCGGCAGCATCAGGTCGTCGGCGCCCATTATTACCACAAGCTCATGTTCGATGAGCCCGAGGCATTTCTGGTAGTTGCGGTTGGCGCCGAGGTTCCGCTCGTTGCGAAGGTAGCGGACGCGGTCGTCGCCGAGCTCGGCGAACCAACCCGGAATGCTGTCGTCCGGGTATCCGTCGTCCACCACGGTGAGCCGCCAGTCCGGGTCAT
>Ga0209382_10010734_pt1 | contig 11400 bp, 9 predicted proteins | sample SoiMetdeltSBSDD5_FD_187599 | JGI IMG/M metagenome (GOLD analysis project Ga0209382, IMG submission 187599) | Bulk soil microbial communities from a Populus tree surrounding site in Tennessee, USA - Soil MetaG P. deltoides SBSDD5 (SPAdes) (version 2) | ecosystem: Environmental > Terrestrial >...
ACCGTGCGATGCCAGCAGTGGCGGGTAGATGCCGCGTGCCAGGCCGCGGATTTCGTCCAGGGCGCCGTCGATCTCGTCGCCGATCTCGGCCTGCAGCGCGCCCGCGCGCGCGGGGTCGCGCTCCATCACCTCGGTCACCAGGTCCAGCTTCATGCGCAGCGCGACCAGCCGCTGCTGGGCGCCGTCGTGGAGGTCGCGCTCGATGCGCTGGCGCTCGACGTCGGCCGCGGCGAGGATCCGTGCCTGCGACTCCCGCAGCTCGCGTACTGACGCGCGCAGTTCCGCGTCCAGGCGGTGGTGGTCGAGGACGAGGAGCGCGGCGCTGCCGGCCGCTTCGACGAGGTCGCGTTGGTCGCTCAGGGCTCGGTCGTGCACGAGGGCGGCGATCGGCTCGTCGTTGCGGGCGACGCGTGTGACCGCGCGCCCCGACGCGAGGCGGTCCAAGTCGATCCTGTTGCCATCGGCGTCGGCGTAGCCGGTCGTGGTACCGACGCGATAGGCGATCTCCAACGCCGGGTCTTCCAACGCCTCGGCCATGGCATCGCGGAGATCCTCTGGAGACGGATACGTGGCCAGGCGACGCACCAGGTGGGCCAGGGCCGGGCCCTCGCTGATCCGCCACCGCAACATCCCCGCGAGCAACCCGACGGCGATCAGCGGGATCGCGATCAGGAGGACCCAGCTCGACGCGTCCACCAGCTGCGGAGCGGCGATGCGGCGCCCGGCGTAGAGCCCCACGAACCCGAGCAGCCACAGGCCGGCGACGGCGATCACCGGGACGAGCGTTCGCCGCATGAGGCGGCTGGCAGCGCGTACCTGCAGCGTCAGCACCCCGACGCCGGCGAGGAAGATCACGCTCGCGATGACCTCGCGCACGCGCTGCACGCCCTCGACGAAGCCGGGCTGGTGGCCCGCGAAGAACGCATTGGAAGGGCAGTCCGCGGCGCACGCGCCCCACGGGTACGGCTGGGGGTAGTCGTGCATGAGCGGCACCAACGGGAGGTAGAGCACGACCACGGTCGCGACGGCGGCGAGCACCACCGCACGCGCGGCCGGTGTCTCCAGGTGTCCGGACGGAAAGGCGAGGAGCGCGTAGAGCAGGAAGGGAGCGACGAGGAAGCCGGCGACGCGTCCCACGCTGTAGACGACCTCGTTGTCCGACAGCGCCAGCGTCACGAAGAAGTAGGTGACGCCCACGCCTACGAGCAGGCGTCCGTAGCGGTCGGCCCGGCGCGCCCACGAGTAGGCGCCAACGCCGATCAGCAGGGCCACGCCGACCGCTTCGAGCACCGCGTACCCGGGTTCGGGCGTCTCGTTGGCGATCGCGATCGCCAGCGTCACGCAGCTGAGGCCACCGCCCAGGAACCCGAGCAGGAGGAGCGAGGGTGCAGTGCGCCCGGGACGCAAGCGCAGCTGACTCGGCCAGACGATAGGGCGCACTTCGTGCACGAGTACTTCGCCTCATCTTTGACGTTACCGCGCGGACTGGTCGGACTCGCCGCGCGGGGCGTGCGCGTCCCACAGCCGCCGCAGCAGCGCCGGGCGGAGGTCCTGCTTGCGCACGAGCGCAGACGCGCCGCACGCGCCTGCGGTCGACGGGAGGTCTACGGCGTCCTCGGCCGAGATCAGCACGATGACGGCTCGCGGACGCGCCGCCGACAGCCTGCGCGCGGTCTCGATGCCGTCCATCACCGGCATGCGCACGTCGAGCAGCACCAGGTCGGGCTCGAGTCGCTGCACCGCCGCCAGGCACTCCGCCCCCGAGGCCGCCTCAGCGACGACGCGAAAGCCGGGCGTGGCGGAGATCAGGTCGTGCGCGGCGCGCAGGAAGCGCTCCGAGTCGTCCACGGTGAGCACGCCGACGTCGGAAGCGGACACGGCCATCGAGTGAGGGTTCCCAACCCGCGCCCCGACGGCAATGGGGCAAGCATCCGTGTTGCCGGGTGTGCGCGCTTCACTCCCGGTCGGCGAGGAACATCAGCGTCGCCTTGACGCGCTTGCTGGCGTCCTGCGACTGCGACAGTCCGAGCTTGAGGAAGATCGAGTTGATGTGCTTCTCGACCGCGCGCTTGGTCAACACGAGCGACTCGGCGATGGCCGCGTTGCTCTTCCCGGCGGCGATCTCGGCGAGGATCTCCCGCTCGCGCGGCGTGAGCTCGGCCAAGGGCGACTCCTCGGCACGCGTGCGGGCGGCGACCAGCACATCGATGATCTTCGGGTCGATGACGGAGCCGCCCTGCGCGACCTCCGCCACCGCCGACGCGAGCTCGGCGCGGTCGTGGATGCGCTCCTTGAGCAGGTACGCGCGCCCGGCCGAGCCGTGCTCGAGCAGCAGCAGGGCGTACTGCGGGTCGCTGTACTGGCTGAGCACGACGACCCCGGTCTCGGGCGACAGCTCGTGCAGCGCCTGGGCGACGCGAATGCCTTCGTCGGTCTGGCTCGGTGGCATCCTGATGTCGGTCACGACGACGTCGGGGCGTTCGGCTTCGACGGCCGCAAGCGTTGCGTCGTAGTCGCCGCAGGCGGCCACGACGTCCACCTCGCCGTCCTCGGCGAGGAGCTGCACGAGCGCCTCGCGGATGAGGTAGCTGTCGTCGGCCACGACGACCCTGGTCGCCATGGCACGACGATAACTCCCGGCCCCGACCTTCTTCGGAGAGACTGTCGCGCCATGCTGGGACAGCTGCTCTTCCTCGCCCTCGAGGCGGCGCTGTATCCGACGCTGCTGGCCGCGGTGGTGATCCTGCTGTCGACGCCCCACCCGCGCCGGCTGCTGGGCGCCTACCTGGCCGGCGGCCTCATCGTGTCGATCGGGCTAGGGATCGCGATCGTCAAGGCGCTCGAGGGCTCCAAGGCGGTGACGAGCGAGAGCTCCGGCCTGAGCTGGGGCGCGGACCTCGCCATCGGGGGCCTCGCGTTGCTGCTGGCGGTGGCGCTCGCGACCCGGACCGATGAGCGCTTCCGCGAGCGCCGGCGCCAGCACCGCGAGGCGGCCGGCAAGGTGAAGCCTTCCGCCGACGACGACAAGAAGGAGCCGTGGTCGGCGCGCATCCTCGCGCGCGGGTCGACGCCGATCGTGTTCGTCGCCGGCCTCGTCGTCAACGTCCCCGGCGCGGCCTACCTGGTCGGGCTCAAGGACATCGCTGCCGGGAAGTACTCGACCGGCGAGGAGATCGCGCTCATCGTCGGCTTCAACCTGATCATGTTCCTGCTCGCCGAGATCCCGCTTGCCGGCCTCTTTATCGCGCCCGAGCGCATCGACGCGCTGGTGGCGCGCTTCAACGCGTGGCTGTCGTTGCACAGTCGCCAGATCGCGATCGCGCTGTGCGCGTTCCTCGGCGTCTTCCTGGTCGTCCGCGGCATCGTCAACTCCTGACGCCGGGGGCGACGACGCGGCTCAGCTCGCCGTGGCGCCGAGGGCGGCGGCCACGGTCGGGGCCGTGGCGTAGAAGAGCAGGAACAGCAGCGCGCCGGCGAGGCCGCCGGTGAGCTCTTCCAGGTGAAGCGCCCAGGCGCTCGAGCGCACCGACGTTCCGGTCACGATCGCGTATGCGCCGACCGCGACGGCGAAAAACCCGACCACGCCGGCGCCGGCGGCCACCCACAGCAGCCACGAGTGGCCGCCGAGGATGATGAACAGGAGCGTTCCGACGAAGCCCACCGGGGCGAGCATCGCCGCCAGGCCGAACTCGGGCCGCAGCAGCGCCCCGGCGCCCAGCGGGAGCGCGAGGGTCAGCACGAGAAGCCAGACGAAGAGCGCGACCCATTCCACGGCGCGGAACGATAACTGGCCAACCTCGCGGCCGGTCGCGCGCTGAGGGAGTGGAAAACCATGCGAAGGCGTAGAACCGCCCTGAGCGCCGGCCAGGACCGGCATACTTCGTCGCATGGAGGCGGCGGCGCTCGGCGGAGCGCTTTCCAGAGGCTTACCCGCGCCTGGCCAGGCGCGGTTGCTGCGCCTGGCCGGCGACGACCGGCTCGTGGGCGCGGTCCGGGCGGGATCGGATGCGGCCTTCGAGGTTCTCTACGAGCGCCACCATCGCTCGCTTCTCGCGTTCTGCCGGCACATGCTGGGCTCACGCGAGGAGGCCGAGGATGCGGTCCAGAGCACGTTCCTGGTCGCCTACCACGAGCTGCGCACCGACGATGACCGGCCCATCCAGCTACGACCTTGGCTCTACACCATCGCGCGCCATCGTTGCCTGCGGATCCTGCGGGCGCGTAAGCCAAGGGCCGAGACCGACCTGGAGCATCACATGGTCGCAACGGACGGGCTGGGCGAGCAGGTGCAGCGCCGCGACGACCTTCGTGAGCTGCTCGGAGACCTCGGGCGACTCCCGGAGGATCAGCGGGCCGCACTCCTCCTGGCCGAGCTCCAGGCCATGAGCCACCGCGAGATCGGCGCCGTGCTCGACGTGCCCACCCAGAAGGTCAAAGCCCTGGTGTTCCAGGCCCGGTCGTCGCTGATCGCCAGCCGGACGGCGCGCGACGTCCCATGCGGCGAGGTCCGCGAGCAGCTGACCGAGCTGTCGGGGGGCTCGCTGCGCCGGCGCGAGCTGCAGCGCCATCTGCGCGCCTGCCCAGGGTGCAGGGAGTTCCGCGCACAGCTGCGCCGGCAGAAGGCGATCCTGGCCGCCGCGCTTCCGGTCGTTCCCACGGCGGGGCTGCGCGCGGCGGTCCTCGGCGCCACCACGAGCGGAGCCGGCGGCGCCGGCACCGGTGGGCTACTCGCCACCGCGGCCGCGCTCAAGGGCGTCGCGGCCAAGCTCGCCATCGGGGCCGGCGCGACGGCGGCAATAGCGGGCGGCGTGGCCGCGACCGCGAACCTGTCGGGGCTCGACGTCGGCCACCATGGTCGGACAGTCATGGCGGCGCCGGCGCGCCCGGCGCCCGGCCCGGTCGGCCCGTCCGCGGCGCCCGCCTTGCGTGCGCCCGCTTCGCACACGCCGGCCCTCGGGTCGTCGGCGGCAGCGGGCGCGAGCCGCCGGCACGCGCGCGTCGCGCCCTCGTCCACGACGCATCGACATCGCGCTCGCCATCACCACGAGACGCACGCCTCGAGCGCGCCCGCTTCGTCCAGGGCGACGACCGACACGGCACCGGACGGGCAGGCACGCGGCCACGGCCAGGGCCGCTCGCAGGGCCGGGGCGGATCCAACACCAACGCGAACAGTCAGGCGCGCCAGGGGCCGAAGGCCGCGCCCAAGGCACCGAACGCAAAGCCGCAGCACTCTTCCACGGCCGGCGGCAACGCCCGCGCCAATGGGGTCGTAAAGCCAGCCACTCCGTCGCACCCGGCGCACCCCTCCACGCCCGCCCAGTCGGCCGCGCCGGCGTCCGAGGCTCCCGCACATAACCCGGCACCCCAGGCGGCCGCGCCCGCGCATGATCAGAGCTCGTCGTCGGGCCAGGCCAAGAACGACGGCGGCGGCTCCTCCAGCGGCGGCTGAGCGTCCTCAGGACGCCGGCGGCGGAGAGACCCGGACGGCGGTCTGCTGCTCGGCGCTGTAGCGCTCCCCCGCGACGCGCGCGGCGAGCGGCTCGAGGCACGCCTCGTCGGCCTCCGTGAGCTCGAGCCCGGGCGCCCCCGCGTTGTCCTCCACATAAGCGACGCGCTTCGTGCCGGGGATGGGCACGATCCAGGGCCGGCGGCGAAGGAGCCACGCGAGCGCCACCTGGCTCGGGGTGGCACCGTGCGCGTCGGCGACCTCCTGCACGACGTGCGCCAGCTCCGCGTTGGCGGTGCGGTGCTCGGGCCCCACACGTGGGAACCGGCCGCCGCTGCGGTAGTCGCTCTCTTCGACCTCGGTGGTCGCGGTGAGGCTGCCCGCGAGCAGTCCGCGGACGAGTGGCGCGAACGGCAGGAAGCCGATCCCAAGCTCCTCACAGGCCGGAAGAACCTCGCGTTCGACGCCCCGCTCGAGCAGCGAGTACTCGCTCTGCAGGCTCGTGATCGGGTGCACCGCCGCCGCCCGCCGCAGGTCGGGGGCCAGCGCCTCGGACAGCCCGATGAACCGGACCTTCCCCTCCTGTACGAGCTCGGCGAGCGCGCCGATGGTGTCCTCGATCGGGGTCTCGGGGTCGACGCGGTGCTGCTGGTAGAGGTCGATCGTGTCGACGCCCAGCCGCTTCAGGCTCGCCTCGCAAGCCTCGTGCACGTACTCCGGGCGCCCGTTGACGCCGGCCAGGCGGCCGTTCGCACCGGCCACGAACCCGAACTTGGTCGCGAGCACGACCTCGTCGCGCCGGTCCCGAATCGCGCGCCCGACGAGCTCCTCGTTGTGTCCGGTGCCGTACACGTCGGCGGTGTCGAGCAGGTTGATGCCGAGGTCGAGCGCCCGGTGGATGGCGGCGATGCCGTCCGCCTCGGCCGCGCTGCCGTACGAACCGGACATCGGCATGCAGCCGAGCCCGATCGCCGAGACCTCGGGCCCCACGCGGCCGAGCTGACGCATCGCCATCGCCATGGTCCGTGGAGAGTAGGCGCTCCTTGAGCGGTATAAGCGGTGGTGTTAGCGTCGCTGATCGGAGATGGAGTTCCGTATCCTCGGCCCGCTCGAGGTGATAAGGGACGGCCGGCCGCTCGATCTGTCAGGCCGGAAGCGCCGCGCGCTTTTGCTGGCCCTCCTGCTCGACGCCAACCGCGTCGTGTCGAGCTCCCGGTTGATCGACGCGCTGTGGGAGGAAGAGCCGCCGGCGACCGCGCACAAGGCGCTTCAGCTCTACGTCTCGCAGCTCAGGAAGCTGCTCGGACGAGAGCGCTTGCAGACGACGGCGCCCGGCTACCTGCTCCGGCTGGAACCGGACGAGCTCGATCTCGCCCGATTCGAGCGCATGCAGGGCGACGGCGAGTTGCGGGAGGCCCTGGCCCTCTGGCGCGGCTCGCCGCTGGCGGAGTTCGCCGATTGGCACTTCGCGCAGGCCGAGATAGCCCGCCTCGAAGAGCTTCGGCTCGGCTGTCTCGAGGAGCTGATCGAGCACGACCTCGTAATCGGGCGACACGACGAGCTGGTTGGCGACCTCGAAGCGCGCGTAAAAGAGCACCCCATGCGCGAGCGCCTACGGGGACAACTCATGCTCGCGCTCTACCGTTCGGGTCGCCAAGCGGAGGCGCTCGAAGCGTACCGGGCGGCTCGCGCCGCCCTCGTCGAGGAGCTCGGCATCGAGCCCGGGCGACAGCTGCGGGATATGCACCAGGCCATCCTCAACCAGGATCCGGCGCTCGATCTCGAGCCCGCCCCGGCGCCGCCGCAGCAGGAGCCGGTCCAGCGGGGGCCGCCCGTTCCGAGCGAGCCTCCTTCCCGCGAGGTGCGCAAGACCGTCACCGTCCTGTCTGCCGTCCTGACCGCATCGTCCACGCGCGGCGCGCCGCTCGATCCGGAAGCGCTTCGGAGGGTGACGCCGCACGGCTTCGGCGAAATAGACGCCGCCGTCGACGCCCACGGTGGCCGCGTCGAGCAGACTGCCGGCGACCAGGCGACGGCTGTCTTCGGGGTCCCCGGCGTACACGAGGATGATGCGCTGCGGGCACTCCGGGCCGCAGTGGAGATCCGCCGACGGCTGTCGGATCTCAGCCCTGACCTCGAAACCCAATGGGGGGCGCGCTTGGAGCTGCGCGTCGGCGTGAGCACGGGCCAAGTCGTCGCCGGTGGCGATCAGCTGCAACCTACGGGCGAGCCGCTGGCGGTCGCTCACCGGTTGGCGCAGTCAGCGGGACCCGGCGAGATCGTGTTCGACGAGGAGACGTACCGCCTCGCCCGGGATCTCGTCTCGGTCGAGCCGAAGCAGGACGCGGTTGCGCTCGTCGAGCTTCGGCGTGAGCCGGCCGGCCACATGAGTCGCTTCGACTCGCCGATGATCGGCCGCGAACGGGAGCGACGCCGCCTCCACGATGCGTTCGATGCTGCCGTCCAGGATCGGTCGTGTCAGCTCTTCACCGTGTTCGGCACGGCTGGAGTTGGCAAGTCCCGGCTGGTGCGAGAGTTCCTCGGCGAAGTCGCGGACGCGGCGGTGGTCGCCCGAGGGCGCTGCCTTCCGTACGGCGAGGGCATCACCTATTGGCCGCTCCTCGAGGCGGTCAAGGAGGCGGTCGGGCTCGGTGATGCCGACCCGCCCGACGAGGCCCGGTCGAGGCTGATCGGGGTGCTCGCGGCAGATGCGGGCGGTGAGCGCATCGCTCATCAGGTAGCCGGCATCATCGGCCTCGAAGAGGTCGGCGCCGGCGCCGAGGAGGGCTTCCCCGCAGTACGCGGCTTCTTCGAGCATCTGGCACGCCTACGGCCACTGGCGCTCGTCTTCGATGACGTGCACTGGGGCGAGAAGACCTTCCTCGATCTCGTCGAGCATCTGGCTGACTGGACGCGCGATGCCTCGATCCTGCTGGTGTGTCTCGCGCGACCCGAGTTGCTCGATGTTCGCCCCGGGTGGGGCGGAGGAAAATTGAACGCGACCACGGCGTTGCTGGAGCCGCTGTCGGAGACCGAGAGCTCGCAACTCGTTGCGAACTTGGGCGGCGGCGCGGGTCTTTCCGAGAGCGACCGGCGCCGCATCGTCGCCGCGGCGGAGGGAAATCCGCTGTTCGCCGAGGAGATGTACGCGCTCGTAACCGAAACCAACGGGGAGGCAGAGGGCGAGGTGCCGGCGACGATCCAGGCTCTCCTCGCCGCCCGCCTGGACCGACTCGACGATCAGGAGCGCTCCGTGATCGAGGCGGCGTCCGTGGACGGCCAGGTGTTCCACGAGGGCGTCGTCGCGGCGCTGGTGCCCGAGACCGTCCGTGCTTCGGTGCCCGGTCACCTGATGGCACTCGTCCGCAAGCAAGGAGCTGATTCGGCCGGACCGGTCGCTCTTCGCCGGCGATCGCGCCTACCGGTTCCGCCATCTCCTCATTCGGGACGCCGCCTACGACGCGATCCCCAAGGAGGCGCGCGCCGCGCTGCACGAGCGCTTCGCGGACTGGCTCGCGGAGAAGGCGGGTGTACGGACCGTCGAGTTCGAAGAGATCCTCGGGTACCACCTCGAGCAGGCCTACCGCTATCGCGCGGAGCTCGGCCCTGTCGACGACGCGGGCCGTGCGCTTGCCGCCCGCGCGGCCGAACGGCTCGGCGTCGCCGGACGACGCGCCTTCGTCCGGACTGACGCACCGGCTGCCGTCAAGCTCATCGCGCGCGCCGTCTCCCTTCTCCCGCCAGGCGACCCGGCTCGCGTCGACCTCGTGCCGACGGTCCGCGTCGCGCAGAGCTTGGGCGGCGCCGACCTCGGCTGGGCGTTCGAGGCCCTCGAGGAGGCGATCGACGCCGGCGACGAGCGGCTCCGGGCGCATGCGTTCGTTCAGCGCGGCCTTCTCCGTCTCTTCACCGGATCAGACGTGACGGACGCCGAGCTGATGCTCGTCGGCGAGCAGGCAATCGAGGTCTTCGCGGCGGTCGGCGACGACCTCGGCCTCGCGCGCGCATGGCGCCTGGTCGATCAAACCGAGTATCGAGCACGCCGAGCCGGGCCGAGCGTCACCGCGGCTGAGCGCGCTCTCGCCTACGCGCGACGCGCCGGCGACCGATTCGAAGAGCGGGAGATCGTGCAGTTCCTGCTCACGTCGCTCATTCTGGGGCCCGAGCCGGCCGGGGAGGCGGTGACGCGGTGCGAGCGCTCCCTCGCCGCTGCCTCAAGCGATCCTGTCCTCGAGCTCAACGGGCTCGGCGCGCTCGCCTACTTCTTCGCCATCCAGGGTCGGTTTGCGGAAGCGGAGGACCTGCTCGGGCGGTGTCGTGGCCTGATGGGCCCCTTGGGCGCCGGCTTCTGGGTCCCGCCGGTCTACTTCGCGCTCGCCGCCACGTGGCGAGATGATCCTGTTGCGGCCGAGCGCGAGCTCCGACCGGGACACTTGGCGCTGACGCAGGTCGACGAGAAGAGCAACTTTTCCTCGCTTGCGGTGGTGCTCGCGCAGGCCGTGTACTCGCAGGATCGCTACGACGAGGCGGAGGCGCTCGCGGAAGAAGCACGACTGGCGTCCCAGCCGATCGATGTCCAATGCGAGGCGATCTGGCGAACGGTGAAGGCGAAGGTGCTTGCGCGACGCGGCGCCTCCGAGGCGGCGCAGAATCTGGCCAGCGAGGCGATCGCGTATATCGAGGACAGCGATTTCATCCCGGTCCACGCCCAGGCGCTGATGGACCTGGAGGAGGTCCTCCGCCTCGGCGGCCGGCCCTCTGAGGGAGTGCCGATTCTCGACCGGGCGGTGCGCCTCTGGGAGCAGAAGGGCAATGTCGTCGCGGCCGCGCATGCGCGCGCGCGCAAGGCGCGCGCCCAGCGTTTTTGACCCGGCATTGACTTGGGCGGCTCGCACACTGGCGGTGTGCAGGCCACCGTGGGCATCTGCGAGGACGACCACGATCTGCGCGGCGCGCTGGTTCGCGCGCTCGAAAGCGAGGGCTACCGGACGCGGACGGCGGCCACCGGCCATGCGGCGATGGCATCGTTCAGCAGCGGCGCGGTCGACGCGCTGATCCTCGACATCGGCCTTCCCGATGCGGACGGCCGCGACGTCTGCCAGGCGCTCCGCGCCCACGGCGTCCAGGCGCCGGTGCTGTTCCTTACCGCTCGCGACGCGCTCGTGGACCGGCTGTCGGGATTCGGCGCGGGCGGCGACGACTACATGACCAAGCCGTTCGCGCTGGCGGAGCTGCTCGTCCGGCTCCGCGTGCTCCTGCGCCGGGTCGCACCGGAGCCGTCGAACCTGCCCGAAGGGCTTCGCCTCGACCCCACCGAGCACGCGCTTCGGCTCGGCGACCGGACGGAGCGATTGACGCCGACCGAGTTTCGCCTCATCGCCGTGCTCGCCGCCACGCCCGGGGCCGTCATCCGCCGGCGCGACCTGCTTGCCGCGGGCTGGCCCGACGGCGCCGTGGTCCACGACAACACGCTGCACAGCTTCGTCACACGGCTGCGCCGCAAGCTGCGCGCGGTGGGGGCCGAGATGCGCATCGAGACCGTGCGCGGCGTCGGGTACACGCTTCGGTAGGCCAGCTACCGCGTGATGCCCGTGTGCCCGATCGAGTAGCGCCCGGGCTGCGGCCAGACGCACAGGCCGTGCGGCCCGGAGCCCACGTCGATGCGGCGCAGGAGCCGGCCGTTGCGGGTCGAGATCTCGTAGACCTGGGCGTTGTAGCGGCCCGAGAGCCAGAGCGCCCGACCGTCTGCGGAGACGCCGCCCATGTCGGGCGATCCGCCGCCGGGGAGCCTCCACTTGGTCAGCACGCGGCGGGTGCGGAAGGAGATGACGGAGATGCTGCCCTCGCCGCGGTTGGAGACGTAGAGCTCCTTCGCGTCGCGGCTCGGGTAGAGCCCGTGGGCCCCGATGCCGGTCTTGATCAGGCGTTCGCGGCGCAGGCGGTGGGCGTCGAT
>Ga0209382_10010736_pt1 | contig 11399 bp, 5 predicted proteins | sample SoiMetdeltSBSDD5_FD_187599 | JGI IMG/M metagenome (GOLD analysis project Ga0209382, IMG submission 187599) | Bulk soil microbial communities from a Populus tree surrounding site in Tennessee, USA - Soil MetaG P. deltoides SBSDD5 (SPAdes) (version 2) | ecosystem: Environmental > Terrestrial >...
AGCGTGCCTGTAACGATGCCGTCTCGAGGCACACGATGCGCCCTTCGCCTCGCCATCCATACCAGCCGACGACGATGGTCGTCGGCGTCGCCCTGACGGTCCGAACGCGCTCGGCGGCGGCTGGCCGGGAAAGCCGGATGCTGCGGCGCTCATGCCCGGTGGCCACGTCCAAAACGACAAGGCGCGAGCCGACCGCGATGAGTTCGTCGCCGACGACAGTCCACGTGTCGAAATCGCCGGGGACCGTCCAGCGTGCCTCGATAGCGTAGGAACGCCGAGCGGCGATGACGCCCACCGCGCAAGCGCCAATAAACGTTCGGCGGCTCCAACTCACCGTTTGATGAGCTGCTGCACGACCGAAATCACCATCGCGTTCTTCCAGTATCCGGTATGCGCGGTTAGAAAGTCGCTCGTCCCGGCCTCTGTGACGTTGGTGATGGGGACGTTGATGACATTGGGGCCGCTCAGGGTGTTGGCGAGAAAGTCGCCGCTCGGGCCGGCCGTGAAATTGGTGATGGCGATATCCGACGGCAAGGGCGCGTTGATGATCCCCGGGAACAGCGGCGACCCCATGATGATCATGTTGTCGACGGCGATGCCGAGCGCGCGCAGGGCGTTCGCTACGTTGTTGACGATGATGCCGCCGGCGCTGTGGCCGATGAGATTCAGTTTTTCTCCAGGCTGGAGTGGCTCGTCATGAAGGTCGCGGATAATTTGTGCCAGCATCGCGTCTGAAGGCGTCTTGGCCGATGGAATGACGTCGAAGAATAAGTCGCTCGACCAGGTAAAGACACGAACATCCGGATCGAATGGCAGCAGGGCGCTGCGAAGGTCTCCCAGTGCGCCCAGGTCCGGATTGCAGCAGCCGTGGGCGATGTACGTCCGCAGCCCGGACGGGTCGATGTTGTCGATGGGGTTGTTGAGCGCGTAGGCGTAGGGGTTCGGCTCCCCGCGGAGTCCCAGTGGATCCGACTGGAGGAAACGCCCGAGGCGTGGGCTGTAGTAGCGGGCACGGTAGTAGTAGAGCCAGTCGGTATCGCGCTCGCGTGCGCTGAACTGGTAGCGAGCGCGATCCGCCACGCCGGACGTCTCGCTACGGCCAAACGGCTCGTAGGCGAACGTCTGTGCGACGTTGCCGGCTTCGTCCACGAGGCCGATCGTCGTCCGGGCGCCGTCGATCATGTAGGCGAGACGCTCTTCCTGTCCCAGCGTTTCGTCGGCACCGAGGCCGCGCAGGTACGCCAGCTCCACGGTGCCGCGTGTCTCACGTACCACGTCGCCGCCCGCGTACTGATACGAAGCGACCACATCGTTGTCGGAGCGGCCGGTACGCCGTCCGACTGCGTCGTACGCGAAGCTCAGCGTGCCGCCCGCCGCGGTGACGCGACGAAGACGACGGCGCGCGTCCCATATCAGTACGGCGAGGCCGTCGGGGCCCAGGATAGACGTCGCGTCGCCATTGCGGTCGTAGGTGAGTGTGTAGCCGCCGAAGACCAGTTGTTGGTTCGCGGCGTCATAGGCCGCTGTCGCCGTGGGCTCGGGCAGCAGCGTGCGCGCGAGGCTTCCGTCGCTGCTCGTGCGGCGGCCCCGGGCGTCGTAGCCGTACGCCAGGTTGCCCAGCACGCCGCGCACGGGATGTTCGTAGAGGAGGTGGGAGATGCGCCCAGCGTCGTCGTAGGCGTAGCGAGTGGATAACCCGGTCGGCACCACTCGCCGCTGCAGCCGTCCGTTCGGGAGATATTCCAGCGTGACACTGCCCCACCCGGATTGGCTCAGCGTCGTCAGCCGGGAATTGCGGTCATAGCGGTACGTCGTCGCGATACTGCCGTCGACCGCGAGCGCCTCCCGGCGGCCGAGGCGATCGTACGCGTAGCGCACGATTCCCTGGGCGGTGATCTCCTCGACGAGCCGGCCCTGGGCGTCGTACGTCAAGAGCACCGTACCGCCCTCGGTATCGTTCACGTGGATGAGCCGCCCGAGCGCGTCGTAAACGTATTCGACGACGGATCCGTCGGCGTGCCGGGTGCGAACACGCCGGTTCAGAGCGTCGTACTCGTGTTCCGTTGTTTGGCCATCGGCGTCCGTCGTACGTACGACGTTGCCGTTGAAGTCGTAGGCGAACGTCTTCGTCCGCCCGAGCGCGTCGGCTCGGGTGCGGAGGCGGTCCATGGCGTCGTAGGTGTAGCTCGTCGCGTGGCCGCGCGCGTCACGGAAGGCGAGGAGGCTGCCCTTGGCGTCGTAGGTGAACGCCGAGACTCCGCCGTCCGCGTCGACGATGTGGGTCACGCGATTCAGCGCATCGTGGAACCAGCGCATCACGGCCCCGTTCGGGTGAGTCGCCTTGACGAGGCGCGCGCCGGCGTCGTGCTCGAAGACCGTCGTGTCGCCGAGAGGGTCGCGAATGCTGGTGACGTTGCCCGCGGCATCGTACGTCGCAGTCGTCGTGCGACCCAGCGCGTCGGTGACGGTCGTGGGCGCGCCGCCCGAGTCGTAGCCAAACTCCAGACGGTCGCCCTCGGGATTCACCCGCGCGCGCAGATTGCGCGCGGCATCGTACTCGAATCGCGTCACATTGCCGAGCGGGTCGGTGATTGCCTCGACATCTCCCGAGCTCGAGGAATATGCGAACGACCAGAAAGTGCCGCCGCGATCGGCGACCAAGCGCGGTCGGAGGTCATGGTCGTAGTCGATGCGCGTGGCTCGCCCGGCAGCGTCGGTGATCACGCCGGCCAGGCCGTTGGTGTCGCGCTCCGCGCGCGTGGACTGGCCGAGCGCGTCGACGACCTCGTCCGCGCGGCTTCCGGCGCCAATGCGATAGGTCGTTGTGTGGCCGCGCGGGTTCGTCACGCGCACGACCGTGTGCGCCCCCACGGGACCGTCGTAGTCATAGCGCCAGACGCCGCCGTCGGCCATCGTCTGCGAGCGCACTCGGCCGGCGGTGTCGTAGTCGTTGGTCACGTAGGTCACGCCCTTCTGGTCGCGAATGCTGACGATCCGTCCCTCGGCGTCATATGTGTAGCGGGTCTCGCCGCCGGCGGCATCGACGACTGACTGCAGGCGTCGTGACGTTGGGTCGTACGAATAGCGCACTGTACGACCGAGCGCATCGCGAACTTCCGTGAGCCGAGCCGAGGTCGGATCATCGGGCACGAGCAGACTCGTCGTGAAGACGAGCGTGCGACCGTCCGACTGGGTCAGCACGCTGACGCCACCATTCCGATCGCGCGTGATCGTGAGCGTATTGTCGTGGCGATCGCCCTGTTCGATCAGTAGATTGAGGCCCGCGATCGGCTGGGAACGGCCGCGCCCAATCCAGCCACCGCTGAAGCGCCACACCGTCCCGCTCGCAAAGCGCAACGCCTGCACGCCGCTCGGCTCGGTCTCTATTACGGCGCCGCGGAAGCGCGGGTGAGCGCGGGTGCGGAACCGACCGTCGAGGTCCCGCACGAACTCGTAGCGGGCGTTGCCGGGCATTACGAGGCGGCGCACGGAGGCATTCACATCGAGTAGCGCGGCGTCCACCGACAATGCCCAGCCCTGCCCCAGGAACAGCTCGAAGCCCGCGATGCGGCCGAAGGCGTCGAACGGGTTGTACCGGCGGTGAACGAGCGCCGGCGTACGCCCCGGCTGCAGCAGGTCCACGGCGTCGACGACATGCTGTCCGAGGGCCAGGTTCACCGGCTCGCCGTCCTCGGGCGCGCCTTCATCCGTCGACGGCTGGGAGTTCTCGTTGTCGATGAAGCAGCTCAGCCCGCACACGCCGCAGAAGCGCGCGATGCCGACGCCGGGGTCCGACACGATCGTGCGGCCGTCTTCGCTGACCGTGCCGAGTCCGGCGAGTCGCCACGCTGCCGCCGCGCCGGGCAGCGGTGCGGCATCGTAGTACCAGAGCTGCGCTTTCTTGCCGGGATCGAGACCGAGATCATTTGGCAGGGTGACCGGAATCGGCGCCGAGGGCAGGCCGCCCATCGGGGTGCCGAAGAACAACTGAAATAGCGAGCGTGTGCGTCCTGGAGGCGGTGGAACGGGTAGCCTGTCTTGCGGGATGCGCTCGATTGCGACCCGGGTCTTTGGCGTTCCGTCCCAGCCGATGATCGTGACGCCGGCGGGCAGCGTAAAGGCCACGCCGGGAAACCGCTCGTCGGTGATGACCTGATCGGCCATCGCATTGTCGATCGCAACGAACCGTTCCGGTGGTGGTGGCGGCGTCAGCCATGCTGTCGGCAGCACCGTCGTCTGGCCTGCGACGACATCGACGTCCATGGCGTAGACCGGCAGCCCCGCTCTGGCGGCATTGGCGTCGATGCCGAGGATGTGAGTACCTGGCGGCAGGCCGGGCAGGATGAAATTGCCCGCGGCGTCGCTCGTGGCGCGCGCGGCGCCGATGGCGACCGAGACGCCGGGCAACGGCTCGCCGGAGCTCAGGACGAACCGTCCAACGACGGCGCTCTGGCCGGCGCTGCCGACCGTCAATGACCGTGTCAGGACCTGGGACCGCGAGACGCCGTCGATCGCGCCGTTCGCGGTTACGGTGAAATGCGCGGTGCCGGGCGCGACGTCCGCAGCGACGCGCAACCGCAGCTCGACGGACTGTCCAGGCGCGACGAACGGCGCCGGCACGAGCTCGGCTGTGACGCCGGCCGGAAGCCCTGCGATTGCCAGCGACACAAGCCCGGTGAAGCGGCCGGAGGCCACGACCGTGAGCGCATAGCTGACGCTGGCCCCGGGCACCGACGCAGCGGCCAACGGAAGCGCGCTCAGCGTGAAGTCACCGGTACTCGTCACGGTGAACGTTCGACTCGTTGTCCCCTGAGGCGTAATGACCGCGAGCGCGCCCGTACGTGCACCGATCGGGACCGTCGTGGTGATGCTCTCGTTGGCCGCCGTGCGTACGACGGCGGGCACTCCATTGAATGTGACGGCTGGGGTCCCCGGCATGAAGCCCGCCCCGGCGAGCGTGATCAGCGTCCCCGGCGGCCCACTCGATGGCGTCACGGCGGCGAGGGTGGGGCCGAAGACGACGCGGAATGCGCGGCCTGCAGGGCTGGGATCCTCGTTGCCCGCTCGGTCGCGCGCCTTCACCTCGAAGACGTGGTCGCCCGAGAGCAGATTGGCGAGCGTGACGGTGGTCGCAGACGTGAACGCGCTCCACGGCCCGCCGTCGACGCGCCAGGCAAACGTCAGGTCTGACGGCGCCGTCAGCGCGTCGCTCCCGGCGAACGTAAACGCGGCCATCGCCGCAGTCACCTCGCCCTGCGGCCCGCTCGTGATCATCGTGTCGGGTGGCGTGTTGTCGACGACCACCGCGCGCGTCACCTCCGGCGCCGCATTTCCCGCGACGTCGGTCGCTGCGACGGACAGCGCATGCACGCCGTCGGGGACGACGCTCGTGTCCCAGACCGCCGAAGCCATCACGATCGCCGCCGGCGGAGTCGGCTCGACACTGGCCGAGAGCGGGCGACTCGCCGCGCGTAAGACGATCGTCGCCACGCCGGTGCCATCGTCGCGTGCAACGCTGGACACGCTCACACGCTCATGCACGTGTGCGCCGGCCGGCGGCGCGCTGAAGGCGACGCTCGGTGCACGATCGTCGTGGACAATCTCCGCGACCGCAGCGCTCGACGTGAGGCCCTCGCCGCCGCGCGCGGTGGCATGCACGTGCACGCGGTTCACTATGTTCGGCGCCAGCGTCACGGCGACGCTGAAAATGCCGGTAGCGTCAGCGAGGCGCGAGATTGCCGGTGTTGCGTCGTTGACGAACACGTCGACGCGACCTGCCGTCTCGGTGACGCCGCTAACGGTCATGGACGGCGTGCGAGTGAACCGTCCCACCGTGTCGAGCGTCGGCGCCGTCGGCGCTCGAAACTGGTACAGGCGGCCGGACTTGCCGTCGGCGACGTACAGGGAGCCGTTCGGACCGAAGGCCAGGCCCTGCGGGTCGACGAGATTGGCGGCGAAATCGGTCACGTATCGGCCGGGATGGACTTTGGCGATGGCGCGCCTCGAACGATCGCCGTCGAGCGTCAGCTCTTTCGAGCCGACGAACAGCGATCCGATCGCGTCAAGCGCGAGACCGACGGGCTGCGTCAGACTGGTGCCGACCCATACCTGGCCGGCGCCCAACGCCCCGCTCGGCAGAATCGGATAGCGTAGGAGGGCGCCGGACGACTCAGGCCCGGTGCTCGAGCCTCTGGAGGCCACGATCACGCTGTCGTCGAGCAGGGTCAGTCCCTCAGCCCCACGGATTCCGGTTACGATTTCCGAGACAGCGCCGGTGCCGAGATCGACGCGGACGATGACACGGCCTTCCGCGCGATCGGCACCGTCGGGCGCTATCACGCCATCCGCGGTCACATAGAGCGTCTCGTCGTCGGCCATGAGGAGCCAGCGCGGTGACGTGAAGCCTTCGGCCACGACCGAAAGCGCGCCCGTGTGCCCCACACGTACGATGCGTCCGCGATGCTCTTCGGCGATCAGCAGGCTTCCGTTGGCATCGAGGGCGAGACCTGCCGGCCGATCCAGGTTCGTGACAGCGGCGCTCACGGTGCCGGTCGGACTGAGACGGTAGACGACGCCGCCGCCGCGATCGGAGACGTAGCGCGTTCCATCCGCGGCGACGGCGACGCCGACGAGCTCGTTGCGTCCGTCGAGAACGATCTCGAACGGCGCGAGAGCCGTGATCGCCTGGTCCGCGCGAGTCGCCGAAAACGCGAGCACGGTGATCGCCGCGATCAGCGCGCTCGCCGCAAGCGTGACCGCGCGTCGGCTCCAGCGCCGTACCGGCGCGGACATGAACGCGAGATAGGCAAGGGTGAGCAGCGCGACCTCGCCGACGTTCCAGACGAGATGAACGGTGGGACGCGTCCACGTCGTCACTCCCGGGGCCGAGGCGCCGAGGTTGGCCAGCACGCCGCCGGCACCGAGAATTCCTGGCGCACCGTGCAGGCCGCTCAGCAGCGCCCGCGTGATGAGATAGCCGTGCTCTGCAGTGTGCGCCGCCGCCCACACGAACGTGACGGCGAGGGGCGCCGAGCGCGCGCCATTGCGCAGCAGCCAGCCGATGGCGGCCAGGACGCCGACGTTCCAGACGAAATGCATCGTCTCGACGTCGAATGTGGCGACGAGGCCGCGAGCCTGCGGCGCGGGCCAGCCCAGCAGATGGATCTGTGCGATCTGGACGAGGTGCTCGCCGAGATGCCCCAGTTGGACGAGCAGCAGCGCGTCGAAGACCGTGCGAACCGTGCCTCGGCGCGCCAGCCAGCGTCGCATATCAGCGCGGCAGCGCGGCGGTGAGCTCGCGCCCGCTCTGCGTGATCCACACTGTCTCAGACGGACCGCCAGCGAGTGTCGAGACCCGCGCGCGCTTGACGACCTCGCCTTCGATGTACAGCGGCGCGCCTTCAGCGGCGGCGAGAGTGAACGTCGCCGAGGCAGTTACGATGCTCGGCTGGTTATCCGCTATCGTCAGCGACGCCGACGCTCCGGAGGAGCTCAGCGTGCCGGTGAGCATCGCCGTGGCGAGGGTGCTGCCGCCGGCCTGGCCCTTCGCGGCGACCACGACGGACGTGCCGGGAGGAATGTTCGCGGCGGCGAGCGTAACGCTCACCGGGTTGACGACCGACGCCGGTAGGGTCACGTCTGGCGTGCTGAACGATCCCAGCGGCACGGCCGGTGCCGGAATGCCGCCGATGGACGTAATCGTCAGCGTCGGCGCATTGCTGAGCGCAACCGCAGAGGGCGTGGCCAGCGATGGTGCGACGGTGTTGACGTTGAGTGACGCGGTGTTGGTGTAGGCCTCGACTCGCAAGCGTCCGACCGAACCACCGCCGGCGCCGATGCCGATGCCGCTTCCTCCGAGGCCTCCGCGAACGTCGAGCGCCCCGTTGGCGCCGGTGATCGTGGTTGCCACCAGCCGAATCGCACCGCCACTGCCACCGCCGCCGGGATTGTTGCCGCTGCCGCCGTTGCCGCCGCGCGCGTTGATCGCGCCGGTCAGCGTAATGGCTCCCGATGTAGCGATGACGATTGCGCCGCCGCCGCCTCCGCCGCCGGCGCTGGTCGAGCCAAGGAGGGCACCACCGCCACCACCGCCCGAGCCACCGATCAGTGGCAGCAGCTCGGCGTTGCCATACGGTCCTCCCGGCGTTCCCGTCGCCGATATGACGGCGCCGGTCGTCGCGAAGCCCGCTCCCGTACCCGGGCCCCCGCCACCGGGACCGAGACCGGCGCCGCCGAGGGTCGACGTGATGCCGTTGGCGCCGTTGCCGCCGTCGAAGCCGCCTGGTCCGCCGAGTCCCGCGTTGCTGCCGAGGAACGTGCCGCCGGCGGCGTTGCCACCATTCGTGCCGGAGACGTCGATCGTCCCTGCGACGGTGACGTTGCCCGTCGCGAGCACGGTCACCGGCGCGTTCCCGGTGCCGCGGACGAAACGCACGGTGATGCCGGAGGGAATGGTGACAGTCGTGAAATTGAAGACGCCGTGGTCGGGAACGATCAGCGTCGTGTTCGTCGTCGGACTGAATGCGCCGTCCGCCCCAGTTCCGCCGCTGCTGAACGTCTGTCCGAGCGCGGGACCGGTCGTTCCGGCACACGCGAGGCACAGCGCGATTACAACCAAGTGAAGCCGACGCACGATCGCCTCCTTCTTCGTGAAGGTCACTGCAGTGTGAAGACGTTGCCGCCGCTTCCGACCGGACTCGACCTGCGTGTCGACGTGGCGACCTGGACGACACGCGGGCCCGCCGGCGCTGCGGCATCGACGGAGACGTTGGCCGTGGCCTGCGTTCCGGCAGGGTTGACCGCAAAGTTCGCGACGCGGATTTGATGATCGACAGCGTCGTTTCTGAGCAGCACCAGCGAGACCGCGCCGGCAAGACCGTGGCCGCTGAGCGTCATTGCGACCGTTTCACCCGGCGCCGCCCGAGCTGGAACGACACCGGTAACGACGGGCTCGATCGCGACGGACACTGGCCCGCTGGTGCTCAACAGAATGCGCGGCGCGGCGGGGAGGACGCTGAGGATTGCGCCGACAGTGTCGTGTATCGCAAGCGGCGGCGCCGCGGCGGTGACGCTCACCGGGCGCGACGCGTGAAACACACTGAGTGCCGGGAGAAGGGTCACGTTGGCCGTCGCCGTGAGCATCGCGTCGTCGGGATGCGTTGCGATGATGGTCACGATGCGAGGCGTCGCCACAACCGCCGGCGCTGTATAGAGGCCGTCGACGGTAACCGTCCCGATGAGCGGGCCGCCGCCGGGAAGGCCATCCACCGCCCAGCGCGCGAAGGTCGGTGCGCCAGACTCCGTGGCAGTGAACGCCGCGCGAGTCGTTGCGCGCAGGGTGGCGCTGGGTGGCGAGACGGCGAATGCGCCGAGCACGTGGAACGTTCGGCTCGAGGTTGCCGAGCCGAGCGGTGCGGTGACCGAGATCGGCCCGCTCGTCGCGTCCGCCGGCACGCGCGCGAGCAGCCGGTTCGGAGCGGCGGCGGTTATCGTCGCCGCGTGACCGTCGAAGAACAGCGCATTGCTCGCGATGTCCGCGGCGAACCCCTTGCCGAAGACCTGAACCATGGTGCCGACGCGGCCGGCCGCGGGTGTGAACATCGAAATTGCGACTGAACCAGGTAGCGTCATCGCGTCGAACCGCTCGATCTTCAGGATGTTGCCGACGGCGTCGTACGTGTAGGTCGCCGCGTTGCCGTGCTGGTCCACGACGGCGACGAGACGATTCAGATCGTCATAGACGTAGTAGATGCTGGCCGGCTGCGCGAGGAGTCTCGCCGGCAGCAGCATGGCGCAGGCGATAACGGCCGCGACAGATCGTTTCGTGGAGGCGGTCACAACAGGGTTGGGCGTAAGGCAAGGCCGCTGCCAGACGCGCGCGGTCTAACTGTCGAATTCGCAGGCGAGCGGGCGCGCGATGCGACGCGCGGTCGACCGGATCTCGTGCAGACTGCCCTGCGCTCAGGGCAGCGGTGCTATCGGCTCGCTGAAGCAGAGGATGTAGCCGTCGGCATCCTCGACGTAGAAGTCCGTGTGCCCCCACGGCCGCTGGCCGAGTGCCATGGTGATGCGCGCGCCGCGCGAGTCCACCTCCTTATAGAGCGCGTCGACGCCGCTGACCTCGATATAGGCGTCGAGGTGCTGGTGCTCCTTGCGATGCAGCCGATCGGCGAGCGTCTTGGGCGCGCGCTTGAGGTGCACCGTGACGCGGTCGCGGCTGACGGCGGCATAGAACGACTCGTACGTGAAGTCCACCGTGAAGCCCAGCCGGTCCCGGTAATAGGCGAGCGCGACGTCGAGGTCGTCCACGAGGAACTGCGGTGCGATCATCCGCAGCCGGGCGGCGCTGCGGGCGGTGCTCGTCGTCATGGGGCTGTCCTTTCTCGGCCGGACCGTACGGCGATCTCCAGCATGTGCGTGCAGTCGGCCTCGACGGGGCGCCGCGCGAAGCCCATGCGCTCGTAGAGCCGCGCCGCGTCGGGATTGGACGTGCGCAGCCGCAGCGTCGAAAAGCGGCCGCGAGCCGCGTCGATGATCGCCGTGACCAGACGCTCGCCGATGCCGCGACGCCGGTAGGCGGACAGGACATAGAGGTGTCGCACGCGGCCGACCGTGGTGTCGTCCGCGTAGGGATCGATGTTGAGGCCGCCGACGCCGACGGCGCTGCTGCCGTCGCGCGCGAAGAACAACGCCTCGCCGGGGCGGTCGAAGCGATTGACACCATCGGTCCACTCGTCGGCGAGTCGCCGCACGAATCTCAGGCCCTGGGTCTCGCTGTCCGCGATCAGTGTTAGAAGCTCGCCGGGCGCCAGGTGGCTGAGCCGTTGGATCTCCACGCGCCTATTGTGTCGCGGCGGTCCAGCGCTTCGGGGGAGGTGTATCCTGCTCGCTCGTGTCACTGAGCGACGCGTGGGAGCGTCAGGCGACCGACTGGATCCGGTGGGCGCGTGCGCCCGGGCACGACAGCTACTGGAGATTCCACCGCGATCAGTTTTTCGAGCTGGTGCCACCTCCTGGGCGCTTGACGCTGGACCTCGGCTGCGGCGAGGGACGCGTCTGCCGCGATCTCACCGCGCGCGGCCACCGCGTCATCGGCATCGACGCCTCGCCCACGCTGATCGGCGCCGCGCGCGCGGCGCATCCGGAGGGCGACTATCGCTGCCTCGACGCCGCCAAGCTGCCGCTGGCCGATGGCGCCGGCGACCTGGTGATCGCCTTCATGTCGCTGCACGACATGGACGATCCAGTGAGCGCCATGGCCGAGATGGGTCGCCTGCTCGACACGCGCGGCTGCGCCTGCATCGCGATCGTGCATCCGCTGAACTCCGCGGGGAAGTTCGTCGCCGAGTCCGCGGCGAGCCCGTTCGTCATCCCCGGCACGTATCTGGACGAGTTCCGCT
>Ga0209382_10010737_pt1 | contig 11398 bp, 10 predicted proteins | sample SoiMetdeltSBSDD5_FD_187599 | JGI IMG/M metagenome (GOLD analysis project Ga0209382, IMG submission 187599) | Bulk soil microbial communities from a Populus tree surrounding site in Tennessee, USA - Soil MetaG P. deltoides SBSDD5 (SPAdes) (version 2) | ecosystem: Environmental > Terrestrial >...
AGCGTCACCGACCCGGTCATTCTTTCTACCATGGTCGACGGCACGATCCTCGTGGTTCAGGCGGGCAAGAGCGCGCAGGAATTGGTGCGCCGCGCGCGACGTGATCTGGCCGTGGCCGGCGCGCGCCTCATCGGCGTCGTGCTCAACAACGTCAATGTCAAACGCGAGGGCTATGACGATTATGACTACTACCGATACACCAGCGGCTACAGCGACGGCCACGGAGGAGCGCCGGCTGAATCTGCCTGAAAGGCCGTTGGTCTCAATTCGCGCAGGCGATAGATCCGCCCCGGTCGATCTGAAATCGCTGTGGGCTTACCGCGAGTTGTTCTATTTCCTGACCTGGCGCGACGTCAAAGTCAGGTATAAGCAGACCGCCCTGGGCGCGGTCTGGGCAGTCATCCAGCCGCTCTTTACTGTAGTTATCTTCTCGATCTTCTTCGGCAAACTGGCCGGCATGCCGTCGGACGGGGTCCCCTATCCGCTCTTCGCCTACGCGGCGGTCTTGCCCTGGACGTTCTTCTCGAACGCCGTCGCCAAGAGCGGTAACAGCCTGGTCGGGAGCGCCAACCTGATTACCAAAGTCTATTTTCCCCGAATGATCATTCCAGCCGCCGCAGTAGCCGCCGGCCTGGTCGATCTGGTGATAGCCCTCGCAATCCTGGTCGTCCAGATGATTTACTACGGTATGGGAATGACCTGGAGCCTTATGATGGCCCCCGCGCTCGTCGTCATGACCGCGCTGCTGGCGGTCGCCGTCGGAATGTGGGCGTCGGCGCTGAACGTGAAATACCGTGACATTCATCACGCGCTCCCATTCGCAATACAGCTGACTATGTTCGCCACGCCGATCATCTACCCGGTCAGCATCGTTCCCCAGCGCTGGCGCTGGACGATTAACCTCAATCCGCTGACGGGAATCATCGAGGGGTACCGCGCGGCGTTCTTCGGACGGCCTTTCCCCTGGGCCGCGCTGGCGGCCTCCGCCGCGATCACTTTCACCCTTCTGGTTTACGCCGCTTACCACTTCAAACGGGTGGAGCGCACGTTCGCCGACATTGTTTGAATATGCGGCGCACAGGTTATGAAACCGATCATCAAGGTTGAAAACTTAAGCAAACAATACCGCATAGGCAGGCGACAGGAGTCATTCCCGACGCTTCGCGACTCGATCGCCAAAACATTTCGCGCCCCGCTCGACAGGTTACGCCGAAACAATAGGTCGGAAAATACGATCTGGGCGCTGAAGGACATCAACTTTGAAGTGACGCCGGGCGAAGTCGTGGGCGTCATAGGCCGCAACGGCGCGGGCAAATCCACGTTGCTCAAAATCCTTTCGCGCATTACCGAGCCGACCGCCGGGCAGGCGGACATTTATGGGCGTGTCGGCAGTCTGCTCGAAGTGGGCACCGGCTTCCACCAGGAGTTGAGTGGGCGGGAGAACATTTACCTCAACGGCGCGATCCTTGGTATGAGACGCAACGAAATAGACCGGAAGTTTGATGAGATTGTCGGTTTCGCCGAGGTCGAAGAGTTAATAGACACGCCGGTGAAACATTACTCCAGCGGAATGTATATGCGCCTGGCTTTTGCCGTGGCAGCCCATCTGGACCCGGAGATTTTGCTGGTGGATGAAGTCCTGGCTGTAGGCGACGCGAGTTTCCAGAAAAAATGCCTTGGGAAGATGCAGGAAGTCGGACAGGGGGGAAGAACCATTTTATTCGTGAGCCACAACATGGCCGCGGTTCAGAATCTGTGCAGGCGTGTCATCCTGATCGGGGGCGGGCGTATCGAATATGACGGGGAAACAAACGCGAGCATAGACCGGTACATGGCGACGTCGATTGAGGCAAGTTATGAGGAGGTCGACCTCGTCTCCCACCCGATGCGCAGAAGCGGATGTCCGCCACTTTTAAGAGCCGTTCGCCTGTTAGACGGAGCCGGCGCTTCGAAGGCGCAATTTTCTCCTAGTGAGAATGTGACAATCGAGCTTACGGTTGAGCCAGTCCTCACTCTTAACGATCCGTATTTTGACATCGGTGTGGATGACAACATGGGGGCCAGAATATTCTCGCTGGCCACATACCTGTCTGATGTGGAGCTGTCCGCGCTGAAGCGACCGTCGAGAGTAATGTGCTATCTCGATCAACTTTCTTTAGCGCCGGGCCGATATCATCTCTCACTTTGCGTCGGGACGGGCCGAAATGCGGTGATAGATACGATCGAAAACGCGGTATCGTTCGAGGTTGTGGCGGGTGATTTCTTCGGCAACGGCCGAATCATGCCTGCCGGATTCGGGAAAGTAATGGTTCGCTCCCGTTGGGAGGCGATTCCGCTGAATTGACACGAGTCATGCAGATGAAACGACACGAAATTATCAAGGAAACCGGTATTTCATGTGGAATCGGGCGGCCAATTACAGATGTTTGGGAGAGGTCGCGGCGGTTACTGTGGAGGGCCGGTTGATGCCGGAGAAAATAGGTTCGCCACTAGTCACTGTTATTGTCCCTGCTTTTAATTACGGTTCATTGATCGCTTATACGCTCGATTCTCTTCTCGGCCAGGAATATCGAAATTGGGAATGTCTCGTAGTAGACGATGGATCCGGGGATGACACTGCGTCAGTTGTTAATCGCTATCGCAATCGGGATGAGAGAATAGCATATGTTTACCAACAGAACGGCGGGCCTGGCAAAGCCAGAAATAACGGCCTTTCACACGCCAGGGGAAAATACATACAGTTTTTGGACGCTGATGATTTAATCGAAAGCCGAAAGCTTCAATGTCACGTTCAGTATTTAGAAAATAACCCTGAGATAGACATTGTCTATGGGGCGGCGCGGTATTTTAGAACGGATCGCCCGGACGAGAGAAGATACTCAATGACGGATATTGACGCTCCCTGGATGCCTGAAATATCCGGCTCCGGAGAAGAGGTTCTTCAATCTCTCGTCAAAGCGAACATTATGGTAGTCAGCGCCCCGCTGCTGAGGAGGCGCATAATCGATCAGGTGGGGTTATTTGATGAGAAGCTTTCGATCGTTGAAGACTGGGATTATTGGATACGGTGCGCGATAAAAGGCGCGCGATTTCAGTATTCGGATGAAGTCGGCGCCCTGTCATTGATCAGATGTCACCCGAACAGTTTAAGCAAGAACAGTCTAAAGGCGCGAAAGTATGTGATAAGGCTTCGTCAAAAACTCGGTAAAATTCTACAAAATGACGCCTTGATTGAGTGCAACAGACTGAACGGCCTTATTAACGTCAGAGACCTTGGCGTCGAGTTAGTGGAGGCAGGACATCCGTTCAGCGCCATAAGATACCTTCTAGGAGCCGCTATGAAAAGCGCGACATGGAGTGAATCTCTTAAATGGCTGTATTCCGCCTTGGTGGCCCCGTTCGCTCCTAGACGTAATTTTCATAAAATTGTTTACTCGCCTATAAAGGATTCATTGAGCGCGTTATTGATAAGGAACGAATGATCGTGCGGAAATGCGCATATGCAAGCAGGCGAACGACTAGAACCGCCAGGTCCTAACGAAACTGTACGGCAATGTGATGAGCGGGAGTTGGTAATCAGCCACCTCCGGAGGCTATTACTGGAGCGTGAACAAACCGCGCAAATATTACAATCGCAGCTCAACTCTATTACGAGGAGCGCAGGGTGGACTGCGTTTCAAAAATTGTGGGACGTCTATGAGAGGGTGTGGCTTCGCGCATTCTACTCGAAAGTAACGTCCCGCCTGTCGACTCTGAACAAATACTTTACGCGATCGAACGGCGATCATTTAACAATTAAAGGCGCCGATGAGACGCCGTCGATAAATAGCGACGGCCTGGAATCAGTCGCTTATGATGAAAGCCTTGCCATTGCTAAAGCCTTGTTGGACCGAAGCCGGGCGGCGCTGAAGGAGTTGAAAGGCGCCGACATTCGCGCAATCGCGTTCTATCTGCCCCAATTTCATCCCATCAAAGAAAACGATCAATGGTGGGGCAAGGGCTTTACGGAATGGACCAATGTGACGAAGGCGCGCCCCAATTTTGAAGGCCATTACCAACCCCATTTGCCCGCCGAGTTAGGGTTTTACGACCTGCGCGTCCCGGAAGTGCGGGAGCAGCAGGCCGAACTGGCTCGCGAATATGGGGTACATGGTTTCTGTTATTATCATTACTGGTTCGGCGGGCGACGCCTTCTGGAACGCCCTTTCAATGAGGTGCTGAGCAGCGGTCGACCCGACTTTCCTTTTTGTCTCTGCTGGGCTAACGAGAACTGGACCCGTCGCTGGGACGGCGCCGAGAAAGAAATCCTGATCGGGCAACGGCATTCTCCTGAAGACGACCGCGACTTCATTCGGAGCTTGTTTCCTGCCTTTGAAGATCGCCGTTACATACGCATAAATGGTAAACCGATTTTGCTCGTATATCGTGTGGATCTGTTGCCACACGCTAAACAGACGGCGGCTACCTGGCGGGAGGAAATGAAGAACGCCGGACTGGGTGAAGTTTACCTTTGCGCCGCGCAGACCCATGCCGCCCTTGACCCGAGGCCTTATGGGTTTGATGGCGCCGTTGAATTTCCGCCGCTCGGCATGGCGACAACGAATCTGAATTCACAAATTACCAGGCTTAATCCTAACTTTGCGGGATTGGTTCGCGATTATTTGGTCAAGGCGAACGCCATGATTCATAAACCAAAGCCTGATTACATGCTCTTCAAAGCGGTTATGCCCGCGTGGGACAACACAGCGCGGAGACAGGATGCCGGCATTACCTATATCAATTCGAGTCCTGAGGCCTACGAATATTGGTTGGGAAAGGCGGTCGAATATGCGGTTACCAATAACAGAGGCGATGAGCGGCTGGTGTTTATCAACGCCTGGAATGAGTGGGCCGAAGGCGCGCACCTGGAGCCGGATCGCCGATATGGGCGCCAATATCTTGAAGCGACGAGGAATGTGTTGAGTGTTGTTCTGGAAAAATAATTCGTCGGACGTGGGCGGGACGGTTCTGTGGAAGGTCTCGTCTTCAATGGCAAAAATGTAACTGCCGTGTCACATAAAAAGGCGAGAGAGTAGTGGCCAAAGTCAGTGTGATTATCGCGACTCACAGTCGCCCTCATTTGTTGAGACGGGCGGTGGAAAGCGCGCGACTGGCGGGGGATGATGTCGAAGTTGTGGTGGTGGACGACGCTTCGACAGATGAAACGGCGGAGGTTTGCGCCAGGCTCCCTGGAATCCGCTGTGTAAGGGTTGACCGAAATCAGCGTGTGGCCGGCGCGCGTAACATCGGAATATTAAGTAGCGCGGCGGAGTACATCACATTCCTCGACGATGACGACTGCCGTTTACCAGGGTCGTTGGACGCGCAAGCGGCGGTCCTCGATTCGCGTCCTGACGTAGGGTTGGTATACGGCCGCGCATTGATCGCCGACCAGCAAGGCGACGTCGTGGGCGTGTATCCTGAAATGCCAAATTGCCCTGAAGGGGACGTATTTTGGGAATTGCTGGGCGCCAATTTCATTTGCTGCCACGCCGCCGTGTTTCGGAAGTCCTGTTTGCTAAAGGTGGGAATGCTTGACGCCAATATACCCGGCATAGATGACTGGGATTTGTGGGTGCGCATCTCAGAAATTTACCCGGTCGCTTCCGTTGACAGACCAGTCTCGGTTTGGCGGCGGTCAACCTTCGGCTCTAACCAGGGGTCGTCGAACGTCGCGGCGTTAGTTTCCATGGCCGTAGGCGCTCATGAGAACAGATGGATGAAATTACCACGCGCCGCCGTGGCGTCGCCTGAAATGCGCGGTGAAATTCAACGAAGATTTCGTGGCTCTCAGGCGGGTTTTTTACTTACCGACGCGTCTGTAACTTTAGCGGCAGGATCGAGCTATAAGGCTATTTCGAAGCTGCTCAAAGTGTTTAGCCTGGATCGAAGATATATTACCAGGCCATACACTTTAAAAGTTATGGGACTTGGGCTTATGTTTAAACTCGGGTTTTCACGCGGCAAAACGGCTTTAGGACATTATGTCTAAATTGAGCCGCGCAAGATTGGTACTGTACCAATGTCCCAATGTTACTTGGCCTGATTAAGACGGAACGTCCACAAATCGCGCCAATCCGCATGAACGACCCATTTGCCAGCTTTATCGTGCCGACCTACAACCGGCGACGGTGGATCGGCGAATGTTTGGACGCTATTAACCGTCAAACTTACCGGAATTTTGAAGTCATTGTTATTGATGATTGTTCGAGTGATGGCACGGTCGAATGGCTGCAGTCACAGCCCGAATACAATTTCGTCAGGGTTTGCGCGCAAGAGAAGAATGGCGGAGCCTCAGTCGCGCGCAACATGGGAATCGGGCTTTCCAAGGGAGAATTGATCACCTTCATAGACAGCGACGACCTGTTGGAGCCGGAGCATCTGGAGACGGCGGCGGCGGCGTTCAGGCAATATCCGAATCTGGGACTGTTCTGCTGCGACGCGATAGTGATCGGGCCGGACGGCGAGACGCTGAACGGCGGCCGGACTTGGCATACGGTAAACGGGGAGATCAAACGCTATCCGGTGAAGAGCGGGCTGCGCAGCCTGACGGATATTTTTCTGTTCTCGAATTCTTTCCCCGGCTACACCTTGCGTCGAGAGATTTTTGAGAGGGTAGGTTACCTCGATCAGGATATTTTTCCGCTGGACGATTACGACCTGGCGCTCAGGGTGGCCGGGGCTGGCTATCAGGTCTATTACTGTCACCGGCCGTTGGCGCGCTATCGTGTTCATGGAACCAACTCCTCGGGGGCGGCGAACGGAATCAAAGTTGGACGGGAGAAACTGCGCTGTTTGCGACTGGCGCTTGAACGCAATCCGGAAATCCGCCGGCTAGGCGTAGCGGTGTCGCGACGCCTGGCCGACGTGATGATGGAGTTGGCTATCAGTTGCGGTTACGCGGGAGACCACATTGGCGCCGCGCGAATGGCCTCCCGGGCGGTTGTAAGTAATCCGGCGCTGCTTGCCAGACTGGCGAGACTGTCGGGACGATGGGCGTGGAATTATGCTGAAAAGGCTGCTTCGCAGTTTCTACCATAAAATCCTGGCCGATCGGCAGCCATACTTTATGGCGGATAATAAAAGGTACTCCGATTATCAGATCGGCGTAGGCACCTATGGTCGACCTGAGGTCATTTACTACGACTCGGGCGGAACTTTGAAGATCGGCAATTATTGTTCCATAGCTCCCGGCGTAAAAATTTTGTTGGGAGGCGAGCATCATGTCGAGTACGTTACTACCTATCCTTTCAGCCTGATGCCTGGAGGCGCTGAAAATCTGCCCGGCTATCCGTACAGTAAAGGCGACGTGTTTATAGGTAATGACGTGTGGATCGGACAGGACGCGTTGATTCTTTCAGGGACGCGTATCGGTGATGGCGCGGTGATCGCCGCCCGGAGTGTGGTGGCGCGCGACGTGAATCCATATTCAGTGGTGGCCGGAAGTCCTGCGCGGCATATCAAATTCCGCTTCCCGCAGGAGACGATCGAGGCCTTGCTCGAAATCGCCTGGTGGAACTGGCCCGCTTCTGAAATCAAGAAATCCTGGCCGTTATTGCAGTCGCCAGACGTTGATAGATTTGCCAGGCAATATCGCCGCTGAACCAGAACTATAGCCATGCGTATTTGTTATCTCGCGGACGGGCGATCAATGCACTTTCACCGATGGCTGAAATATTTCGCCGGCTGCGGACACGAAATGAGCTTTATTTCGTATCAGCCGATTAACGGCGAGAATATAAATCAAATCGAACGGTCGGGCGCCAGTTATATTGGCGCAATCGGCCCTTTTCATGTCAAGAAATTCTGGAAAACATTGCATAGCCTACGGTGGCTTAAGAGCGCGTGTAAGGAGAGGGAAATCGATATCTTACACTGCCACTTTTTGAGCTTTAACGCATGGTATGCGGCGTTGAGCGGATTTCATCCACTGGTAATTACGATCATGGGGGGAGGAGATGTATGTGGGCCGGATTGGAAGCCACAAGGCGCGCTTGCGCCCGTGCTTTCTCCTTATTCACTTCGCCAGGCCGATCTGATCACGTCGTGGTCACCACTGATGGGAGAGGTCGTAAAACGCTGGTGCAGGAGTCAAACCCCTGTAGAAGTGACGCATGGCGGTGTAGATTTTCAGAAGTTTTATCGGGGCGAGAAACCGGATTATCTGCGGAAAAGATTAAATCTTCCGGCTGACGCAAAGGTGATTTTTAGTCCCAGGTTAATGCGCCCCTTGAGCAACATACATCAAATCGCGCTTGCGGCCGTAAACATTCGTTACAAAGAGCCGAAAGCGCATTTTATTTTCGCCTACCCGGCGTCAACAATAGATGCGGAATACAGAAACATTGTTGAAGCGATTATCAGGAGGGGCGGGATAAGCGAATGCGTGCGGTTTGTTGATGTGATTCCTCATGACGAGATGGCTGACTATTATCGTCTGGCCGACGTGACAGTCTCGATCCCAGAGACGGATGGAACGCCGATGACGGTTCTGGAGTCGATGGCCTGCGGAACTCCCGCCGTGGTCGGCGACATTCCAGATTACGACATTCATTACATCGAGTCGGACAAAACAGTGTTGTCGGTCAGGCCGCAGGATACGACCGGTTTGGCCGAGGCGATTCTGCGACTGCTCGAGGATTCCGCTCTGGCGAAGCGGCTGGTGGCCGAAGCCGGATACAGAGTCCGAATGACGGGGAGTTACGAGGCGCAGATGTCGCGTATGGAGAAACTCTACCTGAGCCTGGTGAACGACGCCTGATCCGTTAAAAAAGTTGAGGGCGGCGCTTGTTATTACATTGGCCGCAAGGCGTAAGCGGCGACGCAAAAATTAAGTAAGGCTTGAAAAGCATAGGTCACACGGAAAACGGCGGAACACGTGGCGTGGTTTTGGCGATTATCGCGCTCGTAACTTCGTTGATCGGAGTTAGCCTGTCGAGACTGGTTTATCCATACGACGTAGGGTACTACGAAGCGGCCGTCTGGGAGCCGTCGCTGCTCATTGCAAACGGTCTGAATCCTTATAACTACGCCCTACGCCCTCCATTTGTAATGGCTCCTTATGGCGGTCTCTATTACCTGATGATCGGTCTTGGGCTCCGTCTATTCGGTTTGCAAATGTGGCTTGGGCGACTGATGTCGATCCTGGCGGCTGCGATCATCGCTATATGTATCTGGCGCATATCCGGGTCGCTTACCCGCAAACCGCAAGCCGCCGCGTTTGCCGTCGTCGTATTTCTATCATCAATCACGTTACAGTCGTGGATAGCCGTGCAGCGTCCGGATTTGCCAGGACTGGCTCTGGCGTTCGCCGGTATCGCGTTGGTCTTTGGGCGCGACGACGGGCCTGACAAAATCGATCTTAAATCTGTTTTGATCGCGTCCCTCCTCGCCGCGGCGTTCTTTTTCAAACAGACATTCATTCTTCCTCCTCTTGTGGCGTTTGCGAGATATTTGCAGATGGGTAGAAGAAAGCAGGCCATTTTCGTTTTAATCGCAACAGTCAGTCTTTGTGGCCTCGGAATGGCGATGCTGAATGCAAACACGCAGGCGGGTCATTTCTGGCAGAGCTTCACTCTCACCAGAAAAATTCCCTATAGTTATTCACAATCTGTTCAAATGCTGGCGATATTTCTCAAATCGCCGGGCGTTTGGGTTATATTTATAATCGCGGGAGTCTTTGCATTCGATGCTTTTAAACGCCGGGGCAGGAAAACGCGGGAGAATGTTGAACACGCGGAATTACCATGGAAGACGCTGAAGTCGCCCGGCCTGCTCATGTGCGTGTACCTTATTGCGGCCGGCCCCCTTGCGTATGTAACGTCATCCCGCAGCGGGGCGAATATAAATTACTATCTCGAACCCGGCGTCGTTGTTTCGATAATCACTTCGATTGCCTGGGCTCAACTGTCACACAACAGGAGGTTTTACGGTGAGCTACTGCTGTTGCTGTTTACGCTGTCAGGACTGTTTCAAATGGCTCGTAGCGCCAGGGGGGAATACTATAGATGGCGGAGTCTACCTTATTACAAAGAGATTGTCTCTACACTGAGCAGTTTAACTCAGCCTCAAAGTATCAGCATTAGCGTTTATCCCGAGTTGGCGGCCGCCGCGGGCCGTGAATACCATTTTGGAGACTGGATACAGTATCTAGACGGCCGTTCGTCTGATTTAAAGAAAGCTTTTGGGGAAGCGATAAAAACGAAACACTACTCAGCCATAATCTGGTATGAGAAAGACGCAAACCTCTTTCCAGGATACTCTCTCGCCCCGATAAGGGCGACCCTGCCAGAAAGATTTTACCACGTATATCTATATGTCCGAGACCCCTATTCAGCGCCGCCGCGGTAGCGCTATCTGGAGCCCGATCGAATGAGTTGTCTACTATGCGCGCATACGGAATGGCGTCCGTCATGGGTCGGCTCTACCCGTTATCGGGGAAGGGAGTATGAATACCGGCGTTGCCTGGGCTGTGGATCGCTATACGCTCACCCCATGCCTGACGCGGAGACTCTCAATCTGATGTACGGACCGGATTATGACCGTTTTTTGTCGGCTGAAGAGAGTATGTCGGGGGAAAGTGAAATCATTCGATGGCTCAGGCTGAACAAGTCTGGAACGCTGATTGACTACGGCTGTGGGGCAGGGCATCTGTTACGCGAAGCGACGAAAGAAGGGTGGAAAGCCGTGGGCGTTGAATTGGACCAGCGCGTCGCGGATAAGTACGGGACGGGCGGGGAGGTTTTAATCGTGACCGATCCTGCTAAATTGGGTAATGGGAATAAGGCCGATGTTCTTCACCTCGGAGATGTAATTGAGCATTTGACCGACCCCGACGCGCAAATCCCGCGGATTCTCGGCTTGCTCAAGAAAGGCGGAACGCTCCTGGCGCAGGGGCCGCTCGAAGCGAATCCCACACTTTTTCTGATGGCGGCGCGATGGGCAAGACTTTTGCGAGGACGTCGCGTTTTTGATGCGCCGCCGTATCACGTTATTCAGGCGACCGCCCAAGGCCAGCGGGAATTCTTCCGCAGATTTCACCTGACTGAGTTGGAGTTTTCAATCAGCGAGGTGTCCTGGCCCGCGCGGGAGAGTTTGGCTATGGGTGATTTTCTGAACCCGCGGGCGGTAGCGCTCTTCTTCGTGCGCCGACTCTCACAGTTTGTTTCCGGCCTTCGTCCCGGCGCGCTGGGCAATCGTTATTTTTATGCGGGCCGATGGGATGGTTGATGTTGGCGCCATTACCGTTCGGGTCTCGACTTGCTTCTAGGTTATGCGCATCGTTCATTTGATCGAAGACCTAGGATCGGGAGGCGCGGAACGGCTTCTCTATACCAATTTGAAGTATTTCGACAGAAGC
>Ga0209382_10010738_pt1 | contig 11398 bp, 8 predicted proteins | sample SoiMetdeltSBSDD5_FD_187599 | JGI IMG/M metagenome (GOLD analysis project Ga0209382, IMG submission 187599) | Bulk soil microbial communities from a Populus tree surrounding site in Tennessee, USA - Soil MetaG P. deltoides SBSDD5 (SPAdes) (version 2) | ecosystem: Environmental > Terrestrial >...
TGGCGGCGGACGCGGATCATGAGGTTGGGGATCGAGAAACAATCGTCCCACAACTCCATCGTTTCGCGGCTGGCGCGGGTTATCGTCGGGTTGATGAGCGGGAACGATTCGCCGACGTTGAGAAAGATCAGGCGGCGGCCGACGCCGATCTGCGGGGCGGCTATTCCTCGGCCGAAGCCGTTTTGCTGGCGGAAATCGTCGAGCGTCACGGCTAGATCGCCGATTAATTCGCAAGTTTCGCGCGCATGAACATCAACCACCGGCGCTGATGGGCGCCACAACTCCGGATTTCCCAGAAGCAATATTTCGCGTACGGGCATAACCTCTCCTTAGAAAATCGGTTCGTAGTCCCGCCTTTAGGCGGAAGCGTCGGGTGCAGATCCATTCCGTGACGCCAAACGCTTCCGCCTAAAGGCGGGACTACGAACCGCGCTTTTCATACTTTCATGGCGTCGCAACGCGACATGAAGGCTCCTCAGCGCATGGAGTTCCGTCTTTGGGCGGCAGAGTTCCGGCCGCCTAAAGGCGGGACTTCATGCGCTCGACTCCATGCGACCCTTTGATGCTCAGGAGGCGCTTGGGCGCAAGACGCCCCTGAGGGGGATGTTGACGATTTAAAACTGAATCGGATTTTGTAAGTGATCTGATTACGTCAGGGGCAGTCTAGCAAACAAATTGGAGGAGAGCAAAACAAATGAAAAAGTCGAGAGCGGCGTGAATAGCTATGGCCAGCGCCGCCTCGGTAGTTTGCGCAACAATTACCAATGCGCTTACACTCTTAAAAGCGATCTCGCGCCCCGCGCCGCCGAAATCATTGCAAGCTTCGGCAGATCTGAATCGATAATCAAGTCTGGAGAACTAATGAATATCTTTATAGCGTTTCTACTCTGCGTCAATTTCGTCTATCCCGCTTTCGCTCAGGAGAGAAAAGATGTCCAGGCGCTCATCCAACAGTTGCAGGATCGAGATAAGCAGGTTCGCATCGCCGCGCTCAAGGAGGTCAAGAGATTGGGAGTTGAAGCGAAAGCCGCCATACCGGCGCTGGCTCTATTATTGAAAGAGGGTGATGATGATTTGCGGGAGGGCGCGGCGGAGGCCTTGGGAAAAATGGGCGAGGAAGCGAAGACGGCAAGCCCCGCTTTGACAGAGTCCCTCAAGGACCGCAACGATCGGGTCAGAAGCAACGCCGCCTACGCCCTGGGTCAAATCGGAGTCGAAGCTAGGCTGGCGGCGCCGGCGTTGGGCGAATTGTTGAAAGATCAAAGCGCCTGGGCGCGCGGCAACGCGGCCTTCGCGCTCGGCAAGGTCGGCGAAGCGAAACCTTACCTGCCTTCGTTGATCGAATTACTGAAGGATCAGCATGAGAATGTGCGGAGGGACGCCGCCGAGGCTGTCGGCAGAATCGGCGCCGATGCGCGCACGGCCGTTCCGGCATTGGCTCTTTTATTGCATGACAATAGCCCACAGGTCCGGCGGTACACGGCTGAAGCGCTCGGCAGAATCGGCCCTGAAGCCAAACCCCTGATACCGGAATTGGTGGCCTCCCTCAGAGACAAGGAGTTCGTCGTTCGCACGCATTCCGCCTATGCGCTCAGCAAGATCGGCCTGGAGCCGAAAGCGGCGGTCCCGGTTTGGGTCGAGTTATTGAAGGACAGCAGCGAACATCTGCGAAGCTACGCGGCGGACGCGCTAGGCGATCTGGGCCCGGACGCTCGCGTCGCGGCCCCAGCGCTGATCGAAGCGTTGAAGGATCAGGATAGATTTGTCCGAGTGAGCGCGTCGAAGGGACTTGGAAAGATTAGGGCCGAAGCCGGAACGGCAGTCCCGGCGTTGATTGAGACGTTGAAAGACAAAGAACCCCTCGTCCGCGCGAGCGCCGCCACCGCCCTTGGCGCCTTGGGCGCCCAGGCGAAAGCGGCTTTGCCCGCGCTGACCGAGTTGCAGAAAGACCAGGCGACGGTGGTGAAACTCGCGGCGGACGGCGCCGTGAGCAAAATCAGTTCTTCAGAAACAAAGCCATAAAAATAGCGAATGGGCCCAGCCCTACAACGCGCAAACAGTACCGCGCGCGTAAGCAAGCGGCTGATCGATGATTCGGCCGCTTGCTTACGCGCGCGGTACTGTACTGGTACGCAGCAGTTGTCTTAGGGCTTAAGGGGGCGGAGACGATAGAAGCGGCGCCCGCCCTGATCGCAGCCCGCAAGGATCAGGATGGTGATGTTTGCGGCTTAGCAGCATATGCCTTAAATCAGATTGATTTCGCTACTTTTCAATCGAATTAAAAGTAAGCCTGCGGTGAGACGATACGCATTCATGATCCCAAAACCGCGCCGATGAACTACAAACAGAGCCACATCCTTCCATCCGAAATTGAAGAGTACCGCGACATGCACTGGCGGCGTGAGGAGACGTTGCGGGTCGAGACAGCGCTACAGGCGGAGGCGTTCTTCGAACGCGTCGGTTTCTCCGCCTGCATGACCGATTCGCGCCAGCCAGGGCCTTCGCTTTACATTGCCGTCTGCGGGCGGCGCGACGCCGTGATGCCGCACAACGTTCAGAAAGACCCTGAAAGTTCGCACACGTGGATATTGAAGGACGAGGTCGTCCGGCGCAGCAAGGTGTATTACGGCAAGCTGGCGCGCGGCAAAACCATGTTCATCGCGCCGCGAATGATCCCGCATTTCAACGCGATCTGGGGCGTCGCAAAGCGTGAAGAGAAAAAACGGTTGAGCGCCGAAGCGCTGGCGGTATTGAAAGTGTTGCGCAAAGAATGGGAGATGGCCACGGCCGATCTGCGCGACGAATCGGGCGTCAAAGACCGCAAAGCTTTCACGCGAGCGATCGATGAGTTGCAGGCGGCGATGATCGTAGTTCCGAGCGACGTCGTTTATCAACCCAAGTTCAGTTACATCTGGACACTGGCCGAAGGGCGGTTCCCAGAACAATTGGCTCAGAAGATCGATCGCAAAACCGCGCTGCGTGAGATCGCGCGATGCTTTCTGGATTGCGCCGGGATGACTTATCCGGGAGAGCTGGCCAGAGTCACCGGGCTGTCGCGCCCTGAAGCCGGCGTCGGAAATCAGGCCCTCGTCAGAGAGAACATGACGATCTCGCCTTCTACCGGGTCTTACATCAAATTGAGCCTTGCGGGCGCGCTAGAGTAGAAAAGACTTTCGTCTGTCCGTGGCATCTTCAAGCGGTTGGACTTAATTCTCAAAGACCATAAGTCTGTCCTACTTTAGCCGGTTTAACGCCAGGCGTGAAAGACCATTCTGTCTTGAGCCAGGATGATCCGGAAAGATTCTTGATTGATAAACTTACGTTTGATCGCCCTGGCAAGTCTACGGCCGAACTTGGACCCGAATCGTTGATAAACCATTTCGACGCGACGAAAGCCTACAGTCTTCAACATAGCCTCGACCGCCGCGCGATTGGGTCCGCACCAATTAGTGGGGTCATTGTTCAGCTCGGAGCCGGGGTAGAAGGCAATCATCGGACGACTGGTCACCGCGCAATCGACGTGAGTATCGAGGATCAATTGGCGTTTCGTAACGCTAAAGATCCGCTCCAGCGCTAGCAAAGGGTCGCGCATGTGATAGAGCACCCCTAAGCATAAGACCAAATCGAACGCGCCGACATTTTCAGGGCCCATTTTCAGAACATCGATTTCCAGGTCTTCAACTTTAGAATTAAGGACTTTCCGCGCGAGATTGAAGCCGTCTTTCGTGCCCCAGCCATCGCCACTCCAACAGTATGAATCGGTCGCCAACACGCGACTCGCCCCTCTTCGTTCGGCTTCAAAAGCGAAGAACCCGTCCCAGCTCCCGATGTCGAGCACGCTCATCCCGCTAAGATCCTCCGGCAGGCGCAGCGTCGGTATACGTTTATAAGAGTCATCGCGCCCGGACGTCACAATACCGTTTCCAAAGTTGAACGTGTGATACCAACTGATTTTGGCGATTTCAGAGGCGAGTTTTCCATTATCCATACCGAAAGTGTTTTCCATATACTCTTTGATCAATCCGCGGACACGCGCGCGCGTTCGATCGCCTGCGACTCGACCGGGCCGGGCGCGAAGGCTCCTCCTTTTCGCGTTATGACCTGATGGTATTTATTGCCTTCGACGTCCTGAAACTCAATGTGCAGGGGAGTCTCCTCATCAATGTGGGACAAAAAGTCAAATCCCGTGTAGCCGTATTGGCGTATGACTTCGCCGGCCTGATCCGGATCGGCCGGATAATTGAAGCTCTTTACAACCTGTTCGCAGTTCGGGCCCAAACTTTGAATCGGCTGAAACACGGAATATCCGCTTTGACCCTTCGGGCCTCGATAGTCGTCAATTTCCTCGGCGCCGAAGTCGGCGTCGGAAAAGAGGTCTTCGTCGTGGGCAGTAGTAAAATCTAGGCGCGCGATTTCAACGTTCATCGCAATGCCGTTTCCGATGTTCTTAAGGTAGAGGCGATGGATAGGGCTTCCGCTCTCATCAGGCTTAAGCCAGGCGGCGAACGCGGGCATGACCGAGAGTCTCCTTTGGCTCGCAAGCTGTTCGGATTGCCTGGTCAGGACCTCCCTTATCTTCTCGATCTCACCCATGTATTTCCCCACAACCTCAACTTCCTTCGTGTACCTCCGCACGACTCGTAGCGCGAGGATCAAAATTACAACGTTGAGTCCGGCAAAGATAACGAGAAAAATGTTCAATGTTTCGGTTTGCATTTTTTCGTTCCTCCATAGCTGATCTCATCCTGCCTTTTTCCGCTGCCAATCTTGAGCGGCAGTCTCTTGCACTGACCCGATTGCGCGGAATCTTTCATAACGCTTCTGTACTCGCTCTTCGGCGCCCCACCCGCGAATCTCGTTTAGCGTGCGAGTAATGGCTTGATCAAGTAGTTTAGCGGCGCCCGCATAATCCGCGTGCGCGCCTCCGTCCGGCTCAGCGACAATTTCGTCAATCATCCGGAAGGATTTTAGATCCTCTGCGGTCAGTCGGAGCGCATTAGCGGTCTTGCTAACATGCTCTTCCTCTCGATCTTTATATAAGATGGTCGAACAGTTTTCCGGCGTGATCACAGTGTAATAAGTGTTCTCCTGCATCAAGACTCGATCCGCAACGGCAATGCCGAGCGCGCCGCCGCTTGCGCCCTCGCCAATAATAGTGGCGATTATGGGCGTCCGCAGGCGGGACATTTCCCGCAGGTTGTAGGCGATCGCTTCAGCCACGCTGCGCTCCTCCGAATCAACGCCCGGATAAGCGCCGGGAGTATCGATAAATGTCAAAATCGGGCGATTGAATTTCTCAGCCAGCCGCATCACGCGAAGCGCCTTGCGATAACCTTCCGGCTTGGCCATCCCGAAATTACGTTGCATTCGTGATTTGAGGTCATGGTCATGGGCTTTCTGATGGCCAATGATCACGACCGGCTCATCATGGAATGTAGCGATCCCGCAAACCATCGCCGGATCGTCTGCGATTCGGCGATCCCCGTGAAGTTCGGAGAACTTGCTGAATAAGAGAGGCGCATAATCAAGCAAGTATGGCCGATCTAGGTGACGTGATAATTTGACTATGTCAACGGGCGAAATATCTTGTTTACGAGCCCACATATTCACCTCTGAATTCTCGTCGAGCGGGAATGTCTAAATATGCTAGATTTTCGCTCATCATCAGTCAACTTCTCGGGAGGGTTGCTTTATACTGCGCCCACGATTTCAGGCCTTGACACGAGAACATAATCGCTATGGATCAAAACAGACGAGACTTCATCAAATCGGCTTCCGCGTTCGCAGCCGCTTCTATACTGCCGAATACGTCGGGGTTCAGCGGCGCGATCTGCCTCTTCTCAAAACACTTGCCGTCGATGGATTGGGCGCGCATGGCTCAGGCGTTGAAGAAACTCGGCTTCGGCGGAATCGATCTGACCGTGCGGCCGGGCGGCCACGTACTGCCTGAACGCGCGTCGGAAGATTTGCCGAAAGCCGTCGCCGCCGTTCGCGCCGAAGGATTGAGCGTGCCGATGATCACTACCGCGCTGACTTCGGCCCACGACCCTACCGCGAAGCCTATACTTTCGACTGCGGGCAAACTCTCGATCCCCTTCTTCAAACCGGGCTATTACAAATACTCGTTCGCGGACGTGCGCGGCGAATTACAAAAAGCCATGAACGACTTCCGCTCGCTGACCGAAGTGAGCAAACAGAGCGGCGTGCAATGCGGATTTCACAATCACGAGGGTTACGTCGGCGCGCAGCTCTGGGACGTCGCGCAGACTATTGATCAGCTCGATCCGAAATGGGTCGGATATTACTTCGACATCCGGCACGCTGTCGCCGAAGGCGGCGTCGCCGGATGGAAGGTAGCTCTCAGCCTGGTCGCGCCCCGTATCAAGATGATCGCGGTCAAGGACTCTTACTGGGAGAAGACGAGCAAAGGCTGGCGACAGGTAAACTGCCCCCTTGGCCAGGGAATGGTTGATTGGAAGGCCTATTTCAAGGCGCTGCGAGTGGCGAATTTTCAAGGCCCGATCTCACTGCACCTCGAATACGAAATCCCGGGAGCGTCTACAGCCGCGCAGGAAGAGAACACACTGGCGGCGGCGCAGCGGGACTTTGAGTTTTTGAAGACGCAGTTGCAGGAAGCCTATCAGGGAGCCTAAGCGCGACGCTGTTTCCGTTAATTACCAGATCGGCGGAGCCTTTGGAGTGCGGTTGCTCGGAACCGCTTTGGTAGTCAATTGATCACCTCGCCGTCTTCCAGAGACAAAGCCCTTCCGCAATCCGCCCCCATTTTTTGAGGACGCGAAGAGGGCGTGGATCATCAATGCTCAAGGCGCTTGGAATTTCTGTAGCAGCCAAAATGACTACCAAAGCGGTTCCGAGCAACCGCACTCCAAAGGCTCCGCATCACCAAAGCTTCAACAGAAAGGTAGAACATTTCGATGCCGGAGCAAAACGAAAACAAAGCTGTAGAAAAAGACTGGCCCCATGCCCCGCTGCATCGCCTCGACACGAATGGCGTCTTTATGATCACGGCGGCGACGCTCTATAAGGAACATTTCTTTAGGATGCCAGAGAAGCTAACGCTGCTGGAAAATACGCTGCTCTCGTTAGCCAAGAAGTATCATTGGCGGTTGGAAGCATGGGCGGTGTTTGCCAATCACTATCATTTTGTCGCATGTGGAGAAGAGGGCGCACTGCAATTGGATCGGATGGTGAAGCAGCTACACGACGATACTGCGCGCGAGTTGAATCGGTGTGATCAAACTGAGGGGCGCGCCATCTGGTACAATTTCTGGGACACGAAACTGACATATCAGCGGTCTTATCTGGCGCGGCTCAATTACGTGCACCAGAATCCGGTCAAACATGGGCTGGTCAAAGCTGCGAATCAGTATCGCTGGTGCTCCGCGGCCTGGTTCGAGCGCACAGCAGCGCCGGCAACGGTCAAGACAATTTACAGTTTCAAGACGGACCAGTTGAAAATCTTCGATGACTTTTAGCTCACACCACTCAGGAAGGCGGAGCCTTTGGAGTGCGGTTGCTCGGAACCGCTTTGGTAGTCAACTGATCACCTCGCCGTCTTCCGGAGACAAAACCCTTCCGCAACTCGCCCCCATCTATCTGAGGAGACGAAGAGGGCGAGTTTACCAATGCTCAAGGCGCAATGGAATGTCTGTAGTGACCGAAATGACTACCAAAGCGGTTCCGAGCAACCGCACTCCAAAGGCTGTCGCCATATCAAGCTGTGGGATACTTTCCTTAGTCTAACTCGCCGGCGCTATCTTCAACGCCCACCGATTGAGTTTGCCCACGTCTATCGCGTCCAGGTCTGCGACCTTCAATTTCCACGTCCCTTGAATCTGCTGGCCGCGGAAGGTCTGTAACCCCGGCGTGTTCGCCGCGGAGAAGGTCTTGATCAGGTTGTCTGCGCTCCCGCCCGCGCGCTGATGCAAAACCACGTTTGTGCCCGCAGGAGAAACCAGCGTCACCAACAGATCGCCGATGTAGGTGTGTGTGATGTCCACGGAGACTTCCACGTCCTTCACCTGGCCCGCGGCCGACGCGGTCAGCGTACGCTCTACGCCGGTCGGATTGTTGTCGGGGATGTTGACTCCGGCCGCGTCTTCGAGCGCGATCAGACCGCCATTGGCGGAGACCTCGAGCTCCCAGGAATTCAATCGCCCGACGTCGACTGCGGCCAGGTCTTGAATCAGCAATGTCCAAGCGCCTTGAACGCTCTGCCCCTTGAGCGCGCTCAGGACCGGCGTCGTGGACAGGTCGAAAGTCTTCTTGAGATCGTCGGCATTGCCGCCGTTGCGGTTGTGGAGTTCGACTGTCGTTCCCGCAGGAGAACGGAGCGTCACTCGCAGATCGCCGATGAACGTGTGCGTGATGTCTACGGAGACTTTGATTGACGCGACCGTCGCGCTGTCCGTGACGTTGATCGTATCTCGCACCCCGGTTTGATTGTTGTCGGGAATGCTCAGCGCGGGCGATGAAGTCTTCTTGATGATTAAAGGCGAGGGCGCTCCCGTCCTGCCCAGAGCTTCGGCCACTGCGGCCGCCGCGTCGACTTTGCCGTGACCGAACCAGGGGCTCCACGTCCCGTCGGGGTCGCTGATGTTTTGAAAAGCGCCGTTGTGAAAAGGCGCGATCGGCGAAACGTCCCAGGTCGGAGTCAGATCGAAGCTGGCCGGCGGAGTCCTGGGATAGGGGGTGAAATCCAGGTTCTTCGACGCCGTTCGTTTGAGGATCGAGATGACTTCGAGCGCGGTCAGGTCGGGATTGGCGGAGATGACCAGCGCGGCGACTCCGGCGACGAGCGGGGTCGCGCTCGACGTCCCGCCGAAGGAGTCGGTCACGGCGCCGCCGTCTCCCGTCGTCGTGGTGATTCCCAGGCCGCGCACCGTCAGCCGGCGATATTCATGCACGTTGTTGGTCGGCGCGCAGATCGAGATCCCGGAGCCGTAATTCGAGTAATGGCTGCGCTGCGCGACGCTGGCCAGAGCCGCTACATGCATTACGCCGGGAACGCCCACGAGGCTGTTTACGAATTGCCGCGCGGTGCTGACTCCGACCCAGACCAACGATCCGTCAGGTCTGCGCTCGAAGCCGGGGGTGTAGGGGACGTCCTGATCCGCCGCGTGATTGATCGGGCAGTTCTCGTTGCCCGCGGCCCACAGGAAAACTATCCCGCGCCCGCGCCGCCCGCCGGTCTGCGCAAGCTGCGCGATCCGGTTGGTCACTAGCGGCGGATACTCGTTGAGCGGAGTCGATCCCCACGAATTCGACAGCGCGTCGACTTTGTCGGCGATGAAATCGAGCGCGGCGCGTAGCTTGGTGTCGCTGATCAGCAGGTACGGGCCATTCGACTCCCACTGGATCGGCAGCAATCGGCAGCCGGGCGCGGCGCCCACCGTCAACACGGCGTCCGACTCGCCAGCGATCACGCCGGCGCACGACGTCCCGTGGTTCGAGCCGGATTTGTACATCTCGTTCGGGTTGGCGTCCACGTCGGCGTTGGTAATCAACCGCTGGCCGCGGAAATATCCCCACGCGGCGAATTTGCCCGGCGAATCGAAGTCCTGGTGATTCAATTTGCATCCGTCGTCGGTGAGGCCGACGACGACGTTCGCGGCGCCCAAATTCTGAAGCGCCTGCCACGCCGCTTCGCAGCGCGACGACGAGCGGGGGTCGAAATCGCTGTGAACGAAACGCTCGTGCAAATGCCATTCGCGTTCGAAAGTCGGGTCGGTCGGCGGCGTAAACAGGTAACTCGACATCCGATGGTTCAGGTCATGATCGGCCAACTCGACCGCCGGCTCGTTCTCCATCAAATGGACCACCAGCTTCACCGGGTTCATCCCCGTGTGATCGGTGAGTTGAAACAGGAACTCGCGGTCGCCGTAGACTGCCTGTTTGATCAGCGCGTACTTCCCCGCGAAGCCGTCAATCTCTTCCGCAGTCGGAGGCCGCTTGAAGATCACGATTACGCGGTCGGTGATCAGAAACTCCTGGCCGGTCTCTTTGTCGTAGTAGGCGTGGTGCGTCGGCGCGACCCCGCGGGCGGCGCTCATCATCGGCTCAAGGTCGTCGGCCAGAATGGTCACGCGCGAAGAGGCGGATGAGACTTGCTCGGCGTTCTCAATCCCCTCCTCTGCGAGCCTCTCCGGGCTCGCGCGGACGACGAACTGATCGGCGCTTTTTTCCAGCGCGATCTTCCGGCCGCTGCGGTAGGTGTATGTTTGCTCTGTCTGTGGCATTGCTTTACTCCTTTTGGCGTGGCGCCGCGCGCGAGCGGCCGCGCGGCTGCGTACGAGGGTATCCGCGCGCCCCGCTCGCGCGCGGCGCCGCAGTTACTTCTCAGTGAAAACTAGATTCTCAGGCCCGACAGTGAGCTTGGCTTTATTACCCAAAACTTCGAGGAACGAATCCAGTTCGTGACATGGCCGGGAACATATTCTGCAAGCGCTCAGGTTCATAATGGCGCCACTCGCTGGGCTATCCAGAGGGACGTTTGAATTCGAGAGATCAGCCGAGGTTCGATATGGCTCGTAATACGCTGATCAGGGATTACTGTCTACCGCTGCCTTCGTGGCCATCGAAGAAAACAAATAAACAGGAAAAACTGTGCAGAGACGGCGGATATGCTACGCTTGTGAGATCGGGGTGTCAATCTTTTATTTAGAAAGTGACTCCGCTTCAAAATCTATCAACGCGAGTTGAATAAATCCGATGGATAATCAATCACGACGTAAATTTCTCCAAAAAGCGACTCTGGCGTCGGCGGCGTTTATCTATAAGGACGTTTTCGCGACCGCGGCCGGCCCAACTGACATCCGCGTCGAGGACCTGAACTTCGACTACGAAGAATTCCTTTACCGCGCGCCATACAAATTCGGCGGCGTGCCTGTCGATCGGGCGACGATCCTGAACGTCCACGTCACGGTGCGGACGCGCGACGGCAAGACGGCTAAAGGCTTCGGCTCGATGCCCATGGGCAACGTCTGGTCGTTCCCTTCGCGTGAGATGTCATACAACACTACTTTGAACGCGATGAAATCGCTGGCCGAACACATCGCGAAGATCACGTCCGGCCATAAAGAGTTCGGCCACCCGATTGACATCAACGCCGCGCTAGAACCGGAATACCTGAAAGCGGCGGCGGAAATCTCAAAGTCGCTAACGCTCGCCGCGCCGATTCCGAAACTTTGCGCGCTGGTCACGGCAAGCCCGTTCGACGCCGCGATCCATGACGCCTTCGGCAAAGTTCATAACCGGAGCTGTTATCAGACCTACGGCCGCGACCTGATGTCGCGCGACCTGTCGGCCTATCTCAATGCGGATTTCAAAGGCGAATATCTGGACCGTTACATCTTGCCGAAGCCGAAGCCGCAGATTG
>Ga0209382_10010739_pt1 | contig 11398 bp, 10 predicted proteins | sample SoiMetdeltSBSDD5_FD_187599 | JGI IMG/M metagenome (GOLD analysis project Ga0209382, IMG submission 187599) | Bulk soil microbial communities from a Populus tree surrounding site in Tennessee, USA - Soil MetaG P. deltoides SBSDD5 (SPAdes) (version 2) | ecosystem: Environmental > Terrestrial >...
GGCCAAGCGACTCCTCCATGCCGACGGCGAGCACAAACGCGCCGTGGACGCGGCGCGGCGCGCGCTCAAATCCCGCAAGATAGCTTTCGCCGAGAGTTCGATCGTTCCGTTCAACGCCGCGCTCAAACGCCTACTGGCTTCTGCCGACTTAGTCGTCAGCGTCGGCGGCGACGGCACACTGCTCCACGCCTCGCATTACGTGCGCGACGGGATGGTGATCGGCGTCAATTCGGCGCCCGGCGACAGCGTGGGACGTTTCTGTACGGCCAACCGGGAGAACTTCGCCGATCGGCTCGACGCGATTCTGGCTTTAAAATGGCGTCCGGTGGAGTTGGCGCGTTTGCGGGTTACGCTCGACGGCAAGACGTTGCCCGAGCTCGCGCTCAACGACGTGTTGGTCGCGCATTACAGCCCGGCGGCGACGACTCGATATTTGATCGAGCTCGGGGATCAGGTCGAAGAGCACCGCAGTTCCGGCGTCTGGATTTCGACCGCCGCCGGTTCTACGGCGGGCATCGGCTCGGCGGGCGGGCGGCGGATGCCGCTGCGCTCGCGCCACATCCAATTCCTCGCGCGCGAGCTTTACCGCGAACCTGATCGAGAATACGAATTGACGCGCGGCCTCGCGCCGCCGGGTTCCGGCGTCACGATCGCGTCGAAGATGCCCGACGGCAGGCTCTACATTGACGGCGCTCGCGCCCAGTACCCATTCCCTTTCGGAGCCAGAGCCCACATCGAGATTGCGCAAGAGAGTTTGAAATTGTTCCTGTAGTTCGTAGTCCCGCCTTTAGGCGGAATGTCTCCATAAGCGAGCAACCTGTTTTCTCCCTAAAGGCGGGACTACGAACTGCTTCCGCCTAAAGGCGGGACTACGAACTGAACAGGAGGGTATATGTATGCTTGGCGTAAGCTCACTCAAGAACAGCGAGAAGAAGTGTTGCTGTACCGCAAGCAACAGTGTCGTCTGTGGCATGGCCCACCAATCCTGTTTCGCAAAGGGCAATTCCACCTTGCGAGCGCATGTTACGAGCACGCAGCGCATATCGGACGTGACCCGGCGCGGATGCCCGCGTTCAGCCAACGGTTGCTGGATGCGTTCGATCAAAAACAAAACATCGTTCTGGCCTGGTGTGTATTGCCGAACCACTATCACTTGCTCGCAGAAACGCCTAATCTAAAACAACTCAAGAAGGAGTTAGGTAAGCTGCACGGACGCATTTCGCATGAATGGAATCTCGAAGAAGGCTCCCCAGGCCGCAAGGTCTGGCATCGCTGTGCCGATCGTAGTATCCGCAGCGAAAGACATTACTGGGCTACCATCAACTATATTCACAATAACCCGGTTCATCACGGTTACGCTGAACGCTGGACAGACTGGCCGTTTTCGAGCGCTGGGGATTTTATCGAGCAAATAGGAAGAGACAAGGCCCTCTCAATATGGCGCGAATACCCAGTACTGGATTACGGTAAGGGTTGGGATGCCCCGGAAATGTGATCCAATATTTATAGTCAACGTTTGTAGTCCCGCCTTTAGGTAGAAAACTGATTGCTCACTTATGGAGACATTCCGCCTAAAGGCGGGACTACGAACTCTTTCTCCGGAGGACGAAATGAAAAACTATCGGATGCTCTTCGTCGGATTAACTTGTGGTCTGTTGGTTGGATTGTTTTTGGGCGGCATGGCCGCCTACAGTCAAGGCGGCAAGGGCGGCGCCCGGCGCGTCATCAATTTGCCGAATCGCAACGCCAGCCTCCCGTTCAGTGACGGCGTGATGGTGGGCAATACGCTCTACCTGGCCGGGCGCCTGGGCGTCGATCCGCAGACCAATCAGATCCCTGGCGACCCCGAGCAGGAGGCGCGGTTGATGATCGATGGCTTCAAGGCCGTGCTGGCCGAGGCCGGGATGACGATGGACGACCTGGTTACGGTACAGGTCTTCTGCTCAGACATTTCGCTCTACGACAAATTCAACGGCGTCTACCGGACTTACTTCAAGAAGGACTTTCCCGCGCGGGCGTTCCTCGGATCGGGGACGCTGCTGCGCGGCGCGCATTTCGAGATGCAGGCGATCGCTGTGAAACAATAGCGGATTGCTGATTGAAGAAGGGGGGTGGGGAATGGGGTCAAAGAAGTTATTTCACGACTCCCCACTCCCCACTCCCTACTCCCCTTCTCCAATCTGCAATCTACTTCGCCTTCACGTCGTAAGCGGTCAGCGTCTCCTGGTCGCGGATGTAAAGATTTCCGCCGATCACAACCGGATACGCCCAACTATCCTTGCCTTGGTCTGGAATCGTGAAGCGCCCCTTTTCGACGTACGAGTTCGGGTTTGCCTCGGCCAATCCGACAACATGTTTTTCGCTCAAGAGGTAGAGCAGGCCGTCGGCGTAAGTCAGAGAGCCTTTGCCTACGCTGCGGTTCACCCACATCCTCTTACCGGTGGCGAATTCGATGCAGGTCAGTCCGCTCGAGCCGGAGAACCCGTATAGGTACCCGTTCACCAAGACCACGCCGCCGTGGTGGTTCTTCATCTCTTTGGTGAAATACAGTTCCTGCGCTTTGACCTCGCCGCCCTGCGCGCTCAGTCCGAGCAGCGCCCCGCCAGTTCCGTAATCCGAAGTGAAGAAGACTTTGCCGTCGGCGAAGACGGGCGTCGCGCAGTTGGCCGTGCCGTTGGCCGCCGACGAATTGCTCCACATCAGTTTGCCGTCGCTGGCGCGGACGCCCACCGCCGCGCGCGAGGTAAAGTTCATAATCGTGCGAACGCCGCCGACGTCCGCCGCAATGCATGACGAATAGGCCGCCTCATCACTCAGGTCTTTCGCCCGCCAGATTACCTTGCCGGTCATCTTGTCGAGGGCGACCATGCCCGCGCCCCTGCCGCCCGGCGTGACGATCACGCGATCGCCGTCAATGAGCGGCGATTCGCTGATTAACCAACCGGGGTTGCTGCCGCCGAAATCTCTCAAAATATTCTTGCGCCAGACCGGCGAGCCGTCGGGCGCGCGCAGGCAGACCAGATCGCCGTTCTCGGTCAGCGCGTAGACGCGGTCATTGTCTATAGTTGGCGTCGAGCGCGGGCCGTTACCGCGGCCCTCGTTCACCTTCGCCCCCAGAGCCGCGGACCAGACAGTCTTGCCGTCGGCGCGGTTCAGACAAATGACCACGCTCGAGCTCCCGCTGGTTCCTTGCACGAAAATGCGGTCGCCTTTGATCGCAAGCGAGCCGTAGCCATCGCCGAGGCCAGATATTGACCAGGCCCGCTGCGGCCCTGATGACGGCCACTGCTTAATCAGTCCCGTGTCTTTCGACAACCCGTTGCGTTCAGGCCCGCGCCACTGCGGCCAATCGGACGGCCCGCTCGGCACAGTGTTAGGCGGCGCGGAGTGGCTCACAGTCTCGGACGACGCGTGGACCGAAAACCAGATGAGGAGCAGAGCGGCGGGCAGCGCGAGCGACAGAGTGAGTAAACGATTGTGCTTCATTCAATTTTCCCTTTCTTAAGTTACAACTATCCGCAATTTACTTCGCCTTCACGTCATAAACGGTCAGCGTTCCCTGGTCGCGGACGTAGAGCTTTCCGCCGACCACGACCGGGTGCGCCCAACTCGGGCGGCCTTTGTCTGGAATCGTGAAGCGCCCCTTTTCGACGTACGAGTTCGGGTTCGCCTCGGCCAATCCGACAACGTGACTTTCACTCAAGAGGTAGAGCATGCCGTCGGCGTAAGCCAGCGAGCCTTTGCCTACGCTGCGGTTCGCCCACATCCTCTTACCGGTGGCGAATTCGATGCATGTCAGGACGGCGTCGCCGTGGAACCCGTATATATAACCGTTCACCAACACCACGCCGCCGTGATGGTTCATCATGTTTTTCGTGAAATACAGCTCCTTCGCTTTGACCTCGCCGCCCTGCGCGCTCAATCCGAGCAGCGCCGCGCCTTGCCCATAAGACGAAGTGAAGAAAACTTTGTTGTCTGCGAATACAGGCGTCGTGCAGTTGGCCGCGTTGTTGGCCGCCGACGAATTGCTCCACATAAGTTTGCCGTCGCTGGCGCGGACGCCCACCGCCGCGCGCGAGGTAAAGTTCATAATCGTGCGAACGCCGCCGACGTCCGCCGCGATGCATGACGAATAGCTCGCGCTGTCGCTCAGGTCTTTCGCCCTCCAAATCTCTTTGCCCGTCATCTTGTCGAGCGCGACGATGCCCGCGCCACTGCCGCCCGGCGTGACGATCACACGGTCGCCTTCAATGAGCGGCGATTCACTGATTAACCAACCGGGGTTGCTTCCGCCGAACTCTTTCAAAATATTTTTGCGCCAGACGGGAACGCCGTTGTTCGCGTTCAGGCAGGCCAGGTCGCCGTTTTCGGTCATGGCGTAGACGCGGTCATTGTCTACAGTGGGCGTCGAGCGCGGCCCATTGCCCACGTCCTGGTTCCCCTTTCTCCCCAGAGCCGCGGACCAGACAGTCTTGCCGTCGGCGCGATTGAGGCAGAAAACCACGCTCGCCCGATCGCTGGCCCCTTGCACGAAAATGCGGTCGCCTTTGATCGCGAGCGAGCCGTAGCCTTCGCCGAGGCTTGATATCGACCAGGCCCGCTGTGGTCCCGGGCCCGGCCACTGCTTGAGCAGCCCGGTGTCTTTCGACACCCCGTTGCGTTCAGGCCCGCGCCACTGCGGCCAATCGGAGGGCCCGCTCGGCAGGGCGTTCGGGGCGGCGGGGGAGTTCGCGGCCTCGGACGACGACGCGTGGACTGAAAACCAGATGATGAGTAGAGCGGCGGGCAGCGCGAGCGACAGAGCGAGTAAGCAATTGCGCTTCATTGCAATTTCCCCTTTCTTCAACAAAAAGCTGTTTACCAAGTGAAGGCCGGCTTCCGCAAACCGTCTCGCATCGCGCCCGGTTTGCCGAAACGTCGCAGGAGCGTAAATAAGCTACAAGGCTTCCTTTCAATACGCAATCGGTTAGGGGTGAAGTCTAATGGACGTTAGCGTTGACAATCCGGCGCAAAAGCATGAGATTATCGTTAACGTACGCTTTCGCCTGTTTCTTTCCTTGTCAGCCATCCCCCCAAGTTCTACACTCGCCTTTCACTTCACGACCGCAAATTCGAATCAAGGAGCGATGTCAATGCAACTCGGAATGATCGGCCTGGGCCGGATGGGCGCCAATATGGTCCGCCGCCTCATGCGGGGCGGGCACGAATGCTTCGTCTTCGACCTCAACGCCGAGAGCGTCAAGCGACTGGAGGGCGAAGGCGCTGGCGGCGCCGGAACGATCGAGGAATTGGTCGAAAAGATGCGAAAGCCTCGCGCCGTCTGGGTGATGGTCCCCGCCGGCGCCCCGACCGAAAAGACCATCGAAGCGTTGTCGAAATTTATGTCCGCCGGCGACATCGTCATCGACGGCGGCAATTCGCATTTCAAAGACGACGTGCGTCGCGCGAAGCTGCTCGAACAGATGGGCATCCACTACGTCGACGTCGGCACGTCGGGCGGCATCTGGGGCGCCGAGCGCGGTTATTGTCTGATGGTCGGCGGCGAGAAGGAGGTCTTCGATCATCTGGAGCCGATCTTCAAAACCCTCGCGCCCGGGCGGGGCGAGATCGCGCGCACGCCGGGCCGCGAGAACGTAGACGGCACGGCGGAAGAAGGCTATCTACATTGCGGCCCCGCAGGCTCGGGCCATTTCGTCAAAATGATTCACAACGGCATCGAGTACGGCTTGATGCAGGCCTACGCCGAAGGATTCGACATCCTGCGCAACGCCGCGTCGAAAGACTTGCCCGAGGATTATCGCTTCGACCTGAACCTCGCCGACATCGCCGAGGTCTGGCGGCGCGGCAGCGTCGTCGGGTCGTGGCTGCTCGACCTGACCGCGATGGCGCTAATCGAAGACCCGTCGCTCACGGACTACTCCGGCTTCGTGCAGGATTCGGGCGAGGGGCGGTGGACGATCCAGGCGGCGATCGAGGAGGCCGTCCCCGTGGACGTGCTGGCCGTCTCGCTCTTCACTCGCTTCCGTTCGCGCCAGGAGAGTTCCTTCGCGGAAAAAACGCTTTCGGCTATGCGTCAAAAATTCGGCGGCCACATCGAAAGGCCGGCCGGCGGCTGAAAGGATTGCGGATTGCGGATTGCGAATTGGTAGAGGTTCTACAATTTCAGTCTCCCCATTCTGCGATCTCAGATTGCCGGTTGAATCTCAAAAATCCGCAATCCGCAATCCGCAATCCGCAATCCGCAATCCTCGATCCTCGATCCTCGAACCTGTATAATCCCCGTTTCCCCGTTCGTCATCAAAATCAAACATTCAACATCAAAGGAGAACAAATGGCTTCAATCTCATTCAAAGGCAACCCTGTAACTCTGGCAGGCGGCGAAGTGATGGCCGGCCAGAACGCGCCCGATTTCAGACTTCAGAAGATCGATATGAGCGACTACACGCTGGCGACCGGCGCAGGCAAGACGCGGATCATCGCCGCCGTGCCTTCGCTCGACACGCCGGTCTGCGACGCCGAGACCAGGAGGTTCAACGAGGAGGCCGCGAAGCTGCCGAACGTCGAGATCGTTTGCGTCAGCATGGATTTGCCGTTCGCTATGAAGCGCTGGTGCGGCGCGGCGGGCGTGGACAAGGTCACCGCGGCCAGCGATCACCGCGACGCGTCGTTCGGTTCGAATTACGGCGTGTTGATCCAGGGCGGGCTGCTCGACCGTTTGCATGCGCGCGCCGTGTTCGTGATCGACCCGGACAACAAGGTCAAATACGCCGAATACGTCTCGGACATCTCCGAGCACCCAAATTACGCAGCCGCCCTGGCCGCCGCGCAATAAGAAAAGCGGGGAGTGGGGAGTGGGGAATGGGGAATGGGAAGAGGCAATTTCTTTTTCCCCACTCCCCACTCCCCACTCCCCATTCCCCACTCCCACTATTTTCCGAGGAAGTAAAACATGCCGAACACAGCTCCACTGCCGGTCATAGGACAGAGCGCCGATCCCTGCGTGATGGTGATCTTTGGCGCGACCGGAGACCTAACGAAGCGCAAACTCTTCCCCGCCCTTTACAACCTAGCCAAGAGTGACCTGCTCGCGCGCGAATTCGCAGTGGTCTGCATGTCGCGCAGCGAGATGTCGTCCGAAGGCTTCCGCGAACAGATTTCGCAGGACATCAAGAAGTTCGCCACGACCGAGGTCACGCCGAACCTCTGGGAATGGTTCAAGCAGCGGATCTATTACGTCAGCGGCGACGCGAAGAATCCGAACAGCTATCAAAAGCTGAAGGAGGCTATCGAGCATGCCGACCGCGAGCACGGGACGCAGGGCAATTATTTTTATTATCTAGCCACGGCGCCAGATTTCTTCGGCGAGATCGTCGGACAACTCCGCGCCGCCGGACTGACCAGGGAAGAGAACGGCCGGTGGCGCCGGGTGATTATCGAAAAACCTTTCGGCCACGACCTGGAATCGGCGCGCGGGCTCAACATCGATCTCAAGCGGTCTCTCGACGAGCGGCAGATCTACCGGATTGACCATTACCTGGGCAAAGAGACTGTTCAAAACATATTGGTCTTCCGCTTCGGCAATGGCATATTCGAGCCGGTCTGGAACCGCCGCTACATCGACAACGTCCAGATCACCGCCTCCGAATCCGTCGGCGTCGAGAAGCGCGGTGGCTATTACGACACCTCCGGCGCGCTGCGCGACATGGTCCCCAACCACCTCTTCCAGTTGGTCTCGCTGACCGCGATGGAGCCGCCGTTCTCGTTCGACGCGAACGCGGTGCGCGACGAGCAGGCGAAAGTCCTGCGAGCCATCCCGCCGTTCTCGCCGGAAGAGGTGCTGACCCGCGCGGTTCGCGGCCAATACGGCGAGGGCGACATAAACGGCGAACGCGCTTCGGGCTACCGCCAGGAGATGGGGGTGCCGCAGAACTCGACCACGGAGACCTTCGTGGCGATGAGACTGATGATAGACAACTGGCGGTGGGCGGGCGTGCCGTTCTATTTGCGAACCGGAAAGCGGCTGCCGAAGCGGGTGACCGAGGTCGCGATTCAATTCAAGAGCGCGCCTCTGACGCTCTTCCGCGATACGCCGATCGAAAAGTTGAGGACCAACCGGCTGATAATCCACATCCAGCCCGACGAAGGAATCTCACTGCGATTCGGCGCGAAGATCCCCGGCCCGGTCATGCGGCTCGGCGCGGTCGAGATGGATTTCAATTACGTCGACTATTTCGGAACCCTGTTGAGCACCGGTTACGAGCGGCTGCTTTACGATTGCATGATCGGTGACGCGACGCTCTTCCAGCGCGCCGACATGGTCGAAGCCGGGTGGAGCGTGATCGAGCCGGTGCTGGACGTCTGGAAGGCCCTGCCGCCGCGCTCGTTCCCGAACTACGCCTCAGGCTCGTGGGGGCCGAAAGAGGCCGACGAATTGCTCGAAGAAGACGGGCGCGAATGGCGCCCGATCGAGTGAGGTAGGTTTCAGGCTTCAGGTTTCAGGTTTCAGGTTTCAGGCGTGAGGCGCCAGGGTGGAATCTGCGGCGTCATTCTCTTTCTGACACCTGACACCTGACACCTGGCGCCTCTGAGTTTATTGTGACGCGGGGGGTTTGAGGGTGAAAATGATGTAATCGCCGCGCTTGCGATACTCGTCAACATTTATCACGTCGAGGTTTTCGACCGGGACTACCGTGATCACTTTGACCTTGGATTTCGGCGCCCGGCGGATGACCCGCGACGCCGTGCCGAGGCGGTAATCGCTGTGAAACGCGCCGTTGAAATGAACCACGAGCGGGCCGCCTTGAGTGTCGGGCTGCGTCCCCGGAGCGCTCAGGGCATTCGTTATGGACTCGGCCATCGTTTCGTCCTTTACGCACTGGGCGTAAAAGAACCGCTCAAGCGCCGCCCGCCGCTCCTCTTCTTGCTTCTTGTCAGTCTGTTTCTCGCCCTCTTGGTTTCCATGCGCTCCGGGATGCCCTTTGCTCATGACTTCGGCGAATCGTTTGAAGTAATCATCCAGCGGGCACGAGATATCAGAAGCGACCAGTTTTCTCTCCGCCTCCGAATCTGGGCGCGCCGCGCCGAGGCCCTCTCTCGAGACTTGAACGGCGATGGGCCTGGGGGTATTACTGGCGATGACTCTCCACCCATGCACGCGGGCGAACTCGACCAGCGGCCGGTAGTCGGTCATGTAGCGCGGCCAGGGGCGCGAGGCCCTCAGGAAGTCTTCTTCGTTCAAATGCCCCGCGAGGTATTCGTCGAGCGAAGGCTGCGTGTCGCGTTCGAACATCTCCATGGCGACGACCACGTTCCCGCGCCGGCGCGCCAACCCCTCAAGAATGGCCCGCTCCATGCGATGGGTCGCCGGGTCGTCATGCTGTTCGCCGACGAAGGCCACGTCGCCCCTGGAGATCTCGGCCAGCATGGCCTCGAAGTCGCTGAACCGCTTGTCCCCGGATTTGTAGACTCGATGCGGAACGTATCCTGAACTCAGATGCGGAGATTGTTGGGCGCGCGCGACGACCGCGCAGACTGACAAAACAATCGCGGCCAATACAAAACGACATGGGATTGTGGTCATAGTGGTTCTTATCCGTTTCACCTTATTAACCGATCAAGAGGAGCCCTGGGAGAACATGCACCCTTGCCTGCTCACTTTGTTCGGCAGTATAACCGCTCGCATTCGATTTCAGAAACGCATGTTTTTATCGAACCTTCTAAAAAGGCTCCGCGTACAGAAAGAGAAGCCCGGCCCGTCACATCTGGCGTTGGGGGAATATGGCGAGCGGCTGGTCGCGGAGCGTCTCAAGCGGCAGGGCTACCGGATAGTCGCCGCTAATTTCATCGCCCCGATCGGCCAACGCAGAGACGGCCGCCAGATCACGGGCGAGATCGACATCGTCGCTTACGACGAATCGACCCGGCCTTTCATGCTGGCCTTCATAGAAGTCAAAACCCGTTCGAGCGACGAGATCGCCGCGCCTGAGACCGCCGTGGACATTCGCAAACAGCGCCAGATCATCCGGGCGGCCCGCGTCTACCGCCGAATTACCGACGTCTCGGAGGAGCCGTACCGGTACGACGTGGCGTCCGTCGTCATGAAACCAGGCGGCGCGCCCGTTGTGACTGTGCGGCGCGGATATTTTTCCGAGCTGAGGTTCAGCCGGAGCCGCGGCCTGCGACGCGACATTCAGTAGGTCACGAAATGGACGAAGAGATCCACTTGTCATTGTTCATTTGTCATTTGGCGTCGCCCAGAAATCGCCCAATGAATATTGGGCGTTGAATCGGGATTGCATTTGGTGATGCCAATTGACATTTGGTGATGCCAATTGACAAATGAACAATGACAAATGTTTTTTCTTCCCGCTTTTGCGATTTACTTACGTTTGAAATTTCGTATCCTCGTCCCGTTGACAAAACGCGCGGGCATAGGATAAAAAGCAGTTTCCGATGCGGGAGTAACTCAGTGGTAGAGTGCAACCTTGCCAAGGTTGAAGTCGCGGGTTCAAATCCCGTCTCCCGCTCCAAGGTTCTCAGACTTGACAATCCAACAGTCATCGAGATGCGGCGAAGGCGACTGTCAGAACTCTCGTCCTGACGTTTCTTGAGATTTGCCGGCTCCCCGTCCATAGACCCGAGAGTTCGAGCAACTCATCGAAACCTTCTTCCTTCGCCGCTTCGCTATACAGGCTTCGATCCCTTTATTCCCGGTAGCGACGAGAATCCTCCCCGTCCTGGCTTGGCTAGCCCCGGTGTGGAGCCTGCAAAATTTCTCAGCGATGGCGAAGTCGGAAAATCAAGCTTAAGAAGTTTTTGAGTCGAATCTATTCCTGGGTGGCCCGGGCGCCCGGCGGATAATTATTTTCTTCGGCTTATGCAAGACTCCCTCTGGATTCCCGTTCCTTTGGACAAGACGATTGGAAGGTAAATTTATGAAAGCTAAATTGATCAAGAAAGATTCTCCTCTGCAAGAGCAATTGCGACATACCCGCAAAGCCAGGAAGCCGCGCGCCAAGAAATCAAACGCGGCCCGCACCCCTTTCGAGACGACGGCGGAGTGGCTAAAGAACCGCAGCGAAAACGCTTCCGGAGCGCGCGAGGCCTTCGCCGCATTGTTCTCCAAGAGAGACCCTCAATCGGCCTAATTCTTCGGCCTCTCTTCTCTTCTTTACCCTTTCTTCACCGGTCGCCCGAAATAACGATTGAACAGTAATGAGCCGAGCGGAATCCGACGCTCGACGCTCATTACGCACAGTCGTCGCTCTCCTGCCCGTCTCATAATTTATCAATCCAAGTCTGTGACTGGAGAATCTACCCGTGTCTCTTCCTAGAGTCGCGCATCTTCGGCTACAATCACGCGCTCATGATGAAAGTGGGTAGTGGGCTGCGGATAGTA
>Ga0209382_10010740_pt1 | contig 11397 bp, 8 predicted proteins | sample SoiMetdeltSBSDD5_FD_187599 | JGI IMG/M metagenome (GOLD analysis project Ga0209382, IMG submission 187599) | Bulk soil microbial communities from a Populus tree surrounding site in Tennessee, USA - Soil MetaG P. deltoides SBSDD5 (SPAdes) (version 2) | ecosystem: Environmental > Terrestrial >...
CATCGAGTCCATCCCCTTCGCCACCGGCAACAGCGAGCTGATGCTCAAGCTCGACCTCACCGAAGACGAGCAGGAAGTCCTGTCGCACGTCAACGGCCGCTCCACCCTCGAGCAGATCTGCCAGGTCTCGTACCTCTCGAACTTCGAGACGTGCCGCATCCTGTGGGCGCTGATGGTCGTGGGCGCCATCCGCCGCGGCCAGGCGGGCGAGAAGGACGAGACGGAGGTCGTGCGCCAGGGCCAGCTCGATCTCGAGGAGATCGTCGAGAAGTTCAACCAGATGTTCGGCCGCATCTACTCGTTCCTGCAGGGGCGGCACGGCGCCGAGGTCGACAAGTTCATGGACAAGTCGCTGGAGGAGATCTCGCGGCAATACGGGATGCTCTACGGCGGCGTCGATCTGAAGTCGTACGGCCGGGCCGATTTCGAGCAGATGCTGGCCAACGTCGCCGCCCTGCCCGCCGAGAAGCGCCGCGAGCTCATGATCGCCGGCTTGAACGAGCTGGTCTTCGTGATCCAGCTCGGCGTCCGCCTCAACTACGGCCCCCAGGAAGAGGCTGTCGTCTCCGGGATCATCAAGGAAGGCTTCCGAAAACTCGGAGCCGCGTAGGGCCGCGTAGGGCCCGAGGAGCCGCGCCATAGTTGGGCGTCAGTGGCCCCGCAGGGCCCGTCGATTCGGGGGTGGCGCCCGTCGGCGACACCCCCGATCGACACTAAGATGGCGGGCCCCCCCTTTTTGTGTCCTCGGCGCCCCCGTTTGACTCGGCCCGGAACGCCCGGAACCAGTCAGTTTAAAATGTGACAGTCACTGTCCATATCTAAAGCCGCCCGGATCGCCGAAGCAGGTTTGGCGTCGAGGGGCCGGCGTTGGGGCCGAGGGGCCAAGCGGGGTTGGCGCCGAGGAGCCCGGGCTGTTGGGGGCCGAGGAGCTGCCCCATAGTCTGGCGGTGGTAGCCCCGCAGGCCCCGTCGACTCGAGCGTGGCGCCCGTTGGCGACACGCTCGATCGACACTAAGACGCCATCTCAGGCACAGCCCCCTAAATCCGGTTCTGGCCGGTCCTTTTCCCGCCCCTAAATGTGATAACGTCGCGCGGAACGCGCTTTCGGTTGCAGGAGGTCCAGGTGGCCCAGGACGACTACTATTACGAGATCCAGCTCACCAACAAGCAGCTCGTCTTCTACTTCATGGCGGGAGCGAGCGGGCTGATCTTGAGCTTCCTGGCCGGCATCATGGTCGGCCGCGGCGTGGATGCCACCCCCGAGGTGCAGGCCGCGAGCGGGCGTCCCGCCATCGAGGACCGCATCATCACCGAGGATCCCCCGCCTTCGACCGCCGCTTCGAAGGCCGCCCAACCGGAGGAGATGACGTACGCGAGGGACCTCGAGCGTGAAAAGCCGATCAGCAGCGCGCCCGTGCCGGCGCCCGTGGCCGAGACGAAGAAGGGGTCGGTCACGATCCCCGTCGCCACGCTGCCTCCGGCCAGCGGCCGGAGGCAGGGCCCGGATCCACTGGCGCTGCCGCCGACGTCGGGACCCAGACCGTCCACCGCCACCACGACGGCTTCGGCGCCTCCGGCGGCGGAACCGTCCTCGGGTGCATTCACCATCCAGGTGGGCGCGTACAAGGAGAAGGCGTACGCCGACCAGCAGGTGGGCAACCTCAAGAAGAAGGGCTACGCCGCCTACGTGGTGAGCCCCGATGGGGCCGACTCGCTGTTCAACGTGCGCGTGGGCTCGTTCGGAAGCCAGGCCGCGGCGGAGAAGGTGAAGACGCAGCTCATCGGCGGCGAGAAGCTGAAGCCTTTCATCGTCAAGCAGTGACCTCCGCCGCCCCGCCTCCCCTGCGGCTCCCCGAGTGGGCCCGCAAGGGCGATCCCCTCTCGCCGAGCGCTCACCCGCTGCGAATGCTCCTGCGCGAGCAGCGCCTCGTGACGGTATGCGAGGAGGCGCGCTGCCCCAACCTGTCCGACTGCTTCTCCCGCGGCACGGCCACGTTCATGCTCCTCGGCGATCGCTGTACGCGCCGGTGCGGCTACTGCTCGGTGGAGACGGCGAAGCCGCTGCCACCGGATGACGCGGAACCGGCACGGGTGGCGGAGGCGGCGGCACGGCTGCGCCTGCGCTACGTCGTCCTGACGGCGGTCGCGCGCGACGACCTCGCCGACGGAGGCGCCTCGCATTTCGCGGCGACTGTCACCGCCGTACGATCGCGTCTGCCGGAGGCCAAGGTCGAGGTGCTGACCCCCGACTTCAAGGGTGATCCCGCCGCGCTGGAGTCGGTGCTCGCCGCCGCCCCCGACGTCTTCAACCACAACATCGAGACGGTGCCGCGCCTGTTCCCGCAAGTGCGGGCGCAAGGCGACTACACGCGCAGCCTCGATCTGCTCGCGGCGGCGAAGTCGATGCGGCCGTCGCAGGCCACCAAGAGCGGCCTCATGGTCGGGCTCGGCGAGACCGACGAGGAGATCGCAGCGGTGCTAGCCGACCTGCGGGCGCGGGACGTCGACATCGTGACCCTCGGGCAGTACCTGCGCCCGACGCGCGACCACGTGCCTGTCGATCGCTACGTGCCGCCCGCAGGCTTCGAGGCCTACGCCGCCCAGGCCCGCGCGCTCGGCTTTGGGACGGTGTACGCTGGCGTCTTCGTGCGGTCCTCGTTCAACGCGGAGGAAGTGGCTGCGACTCTGGCGTGACGGCCTCGCCCTCCTGTCGGGCGTCCTTCTCTCTCTCTCGTTCCCGAAGTTCGGCCACGGCGCCGTCGCCTGGATTGCGCTGGTTCCGCTGCTCGTCGCCTTGTCCGGCACCCGCGGCCTCGAATCCTTCCGCCTCGGGTACGTGACGGGCGCGGCCTCCGGCGTCGGCCTCCTCTACTGGACGTCGATCGTCGTGATGCAGTTCGGCGGCCTCAGCCTGCCCGTCGGCCTGGGGGTGATGTTCCTGCTCTGCCTCGCCGTCGCCCTCTTCCCCGCCGTCTTCGGCTGGTGCACCGCGCGTTTGCTCCGCGCGTTCGGTGCCGGTGGCTTGATGCTCGCGCCCGCCGTCTGGGTCGCCACCGAGATGCTGCGTGCGTACACGATGTTCCGCTTCCCCTGGTGCCTGCTCGGATACAGCCAGTACACGCAGCTCCCGATGGCGCAGGTCGCCTCCGTCACCGGCGTCTACGGCGTCTCGTTCCTGGTGGCGATGTCGTCCGCGCTCCTCGCCTACGCCTACCTCGTCCGGCAGGACGCCGGCGGCGCGCACCGCCGGGCCCTCGGCGGCCTGGCCGCAATGCTCGCCGTGGTGTGGGCGCACGGCACGTGGACGATGTCGCGGGCGCTGCCGGAATCGGGACGCGTGCGCGCCGGCCTCGTGCAGGCCAGCATCCTCCAGGACGACAAGTGGGACGCCGCCAAGGCCGTGGAGAACATCGAGCGGCACATGGTCCTGAGCCGGGCCGCGGCCGCGGAGGGGGCGACGCTCATCGTCTGGCCGGAGTCGGCGGTGCCGTTCCCGATCGACAGGTTCCCCGAGACCGCCCAGCAGATGCGCGGCATCGCCCGCGAGACGGGCGCCGCCGTCGTCTTCGGCAACGACGACCTCGAGCGCACGGCGGACGGCACGCGCATCTGGGTCGGTGCGAAGATGATCCATCCGCAGGCCGGGCTCGTCTATCGCTATCACAAGAATCGGCTGGTACCGTTCGGAGAGTACGTGCCGATGCAGTGGCTGCTGTCGCTGGGCGGCCGCGCCACGCTGCGGCTGGTGAGCGCAGTGGCCGACTTCACCCCCGGCACGGAGGCGTCCGTCGGCACCTTCGCGGGCCATACGCTCGGCACCTCGATCTGCTACGAGGCGATCTTCGCCGACTACATCCGCCACTTCAGCGTGAACGGGGCCGAGCTGCTGCTCAACATCACCAATGACGGCTGGTACGGCACCACCTCCGCCCCGCCCCAGCACTTCGCGATGGCCGTCTTCCGCGCCATCGAGAACCGCAAGTGGATGCTGCGCGCGGCCAACACCGGCATCACCGCCTTCATCGACCCCCGCGGCCGCGTGGTGTCGCGCACGCAGCTGTTCGAGACACGCGCCCTCGTGGGCGAGGCGGCGTTCGTGCCGGGGCTGACGCTCTACGCGCGGTACGGCGACGTGTTCGGCTGGGCGTGTGTCGCGGCCAGCGTCCTGGCCGTCCTCAGGGCCTACCGTCAGAAGTCGTAGGAGAGCCCGACGCGCAGGACGCGCGGCGCCTGTGTCTCGAGGGGCACGCGCTCGCTGAACCGCGGCCCGGCGAGATCGACCTCGCGCGTGTTGTGGGAGACGTTGATGGCGTTGAAGACGTCGAGGCGGACCTTCAGGCCACGCCCGAACCGCTTCTGCAGGCCGACGTCCACCGTCTGGTTGTATTCGACGCGGTGCCCGTTGACGCCGGTGGGGCGGTTGCCGCGCGGCGCCGCGAAGACGTAGAACGGGCCCTGGTTCAGGCCGGTGACCACCAGCTTCCGTCCGAACGGCAGCCCGTCGTAGTACTTCGCCACCACGCCGATCTCGAGGCCTGCGAACAGGCGCAAAGCGCCGGCGAGCTTGATGAGGTACGCGCGATCGAAGAACAGGCGATTGTCGGCCTCGATGAGGCTGTTCGGATCGTCGAAGAGGTTGCCGGCGACGCCGGGGTCGTACTCCTGCGATTCGGCCGTCTGGCTGGCCATGCCCACGATCCGGAAGGCCGAGGCCGAGGCCTGGAGGAAGAGGCGCGCGTTCGGGTCCGCCGTGCGCGCGGTGATGTCGACGCCCTGGTAGTACGTGCGGAAGCCGGCCGGGTTCGTGAGCACGAAGCGGTCCGCGCCCAGGGACGCTCGTGACTGCTCGAACACCGTGAGCACCACGTCGTCGTCGGTGCCGAAGACGCCGTCGCCTCCGGTATCGCGCAAGGCGACGGGTGAATAGGCGGTGAACGGCACCCCTTCGTTCACGGTCTCGATGAGGCCGCTGTCGTGCCTGTCGAATCCCGTGGCGGAGAGAAGGATCGTCCTCCCGTGCCATTCGACACCGACAGTCATCTCGCGGGTGACCGGCGCCGCGAGATCAGGATCGACGCTCGACACGGGCCCGCCGAAGCGTTGCAGTGCCGCGCGCTCTTCGCCGCGCTGGTACTGGCGATCGCCGTTCGCATCGGACCAGAGATGGCGAGTGCCTCCGAGGGCGGCCGGGTCGGCGTACTCGACGTGTGCGCCCAACAGACGATGCGCGTAACGCGCCCAACCGGCGCGCAGTCGAAGACGTTCGAAGGGCGCGACCACGACGGCGGCGCGGGGGGACAACGTGGTCCAGTGCACGACCGCGGGCCCGCCGGCCAGGCCACCCCAGGTCGAATCGAGGCGCGCGCCCAGATCCAGCCGCAGCGCGCGGGAGATCGACAGCGCGTCTTGTGCGTGGAGGCTCACGCTGCGGATCGACGGCCGCGTCGTCGCGGGGGTGTTCAGCAGACGCACGGCGTACGGCCGGCCCTCGAAGAATTCGAGCTCCACTCCGTCTCGCGCCTCGAGCGTCCGCCGGGCGCGGGACTGATCGAGGCGGAGGCCCAGCTCGAACGCGTGGCTTCCGAGCCTGTCCTTCCTCTCGCCGGAGAGTCGCCCGCCCGCGGCGATGCGCGAGCGGCTACCGCCTTCGACGAGCGGAGCCGAACCCGAATGTCGTCCCACGAACAGCTCGAGCGCGCTCTGTCCGACCGCTTCGGACTGCAGGCGCCCCTCGTCGCCACGGTTCACGACGCCGAGCCGCCCTTCGAAACGCAGCCCACCCAGCATCGCGGCGTCGGTAGCCTGTGCGAACCACGCCGTGCGCCGCTCGTCGATCGTGGACTCGAGGGGCACGCGCGACGACGCCCCTTGATGGTCGTCGCGCAGCGACTGCGCGCCGGCCAGAAACCCGATCTGATGGCCCGCGGCCTGTCTTCGTACTCCTGCGATGGCGGAGAACAGGCGGGAATCCACGGCCTCATCGACGTCATGTGGATAGCGCGAGACCGTGCGGGCGCTCAGTGTCGCGAACGCCTGCGCGCGTTTCGCGAGCACCGGCCCGCTGATCCCCAGGTTGCCGTCGAAGGCGCGGCGGAAGCGCTCGGGGGAACGCGTCCCGAGCTGCCTCTTGGCGCCAATGACCCCGTCGCCCTGCGTCTCGCGTCCCTGGTAGTACAGCTGAGCCTGGCGCCGCGGCTCGTCGCTGCCGAACCTCGGCACGAGGGCGATCTCGATCCCGGGCACCGCCACCGCCGCCGTATGGCGCGCCGTGCCCACCGACATCTCCTCGATGGCATCGAAGTCGGGATGGATGAGCGGGTGATCCCCCGAGACCGGATCGGTCACGTCGAGGCCGTCGAGCCCGTAGGCGTTTTGCGTCCACGACGGCCCGCGGCCTCCGAGGCGCGCCGGCGTCAGCGCCCGCAGCCCGCCGACGTCGATGCGATCGGTCACCAGGCCCGGCGCCTGGCTCTCGAGAACGCTCCACACGTTCCGCGCCGTCGGCAGCCGATCGAGCACGACGCGCGGGAACTGCGACTCGGCCCCGAAAAGCGGCACCGGAGTGGGCCGGGGGCTTGGCGTCGGGTCGGACGAGGACGCGGCCGTGGTGGCGGCCAGGAGGATGCCGAACAGTGCGAGGGCCATGGGGAGACGCGATATTCTCACGAGCCCCACAAACACGGATAATCCTCGCCCTATGCGGCTCGCCGTCCTCCTGGTCCTGATCGGGATCTTCCTCGTCGTCTACGTGCCCGATGTGGGGCACGGGTTCCTCGCCGACGATTTTGCCTGGATCCGCCAAAGCCGGATGTCCGGGCCGTCGGACGCCGTCCGGCTCTTCTCTCAGCACAACGGCTTCTATCGCCCGCTCGTGAGCGTCACCTTCGCGCTCGATCACGCGGCCTGGGGACTGCGGCCGTTCGGCTACGCGCTCACCAATCTCGCCCTGGCCCTCGCCACCGCCGCCGTACTGATGATGATCGCGCGCGGCGTCGGCCTCGCCCCGCCGGCGGCGCTGTTCGCCGCCGCGCTGTGGGCCTTCAACCCCCACGGGATCCCGATGGCGCTTCTGTGGATCAGCGGCCGCACATCGCTGCTGCTCTGCCTGTTCTCCGCTCTCGCCGCGTGGTCGGTGCTCCGGCGGCACACCTTCGTGGCCGCCCTGTTCGTCCTGGCCGCGATGCTCTCGAAGGAAGAGGCCGTGCTGCTGCCCCTCATGCTCGTCCCCTGGACCGCCTTTTCACGCGAGCACGGGGTCCGATGGTCGCGCCGCGCCCTGCTGTCTGCGGCGGTGCTGGGCCTCACCTGGATCCCCTACTTCGCTCTCCGCAGTCGGACGGCGGCATATCTGCCCGCGAGCGCGCCCCCGATCTATCGGCCCGCGTTCGACGCCATCGCCGTGCTCCGCAACGCCGCCGAGTACGCGGACCGCGCCGCCACCGTGGGCGTGGCATTGCTCCTCCTGACCTGGCTCTGCGTCCGGCGGCGGCCGGCACTCTCTCCGGCGGAGCGCGGCGCCGTACTCCTGGGGCTCGCCTGGGCGATTGGCGGCTACGGTCTCACCGTCTTTCTGCCCGTTCGGTCGAGCTTGTATGCGTGTTTCCCGTCGATGGGAGCGAGCCTCGCCGCGGCCACCGTGATCGGTGCGCTCTGGCGCCAGTCCACGGGTTGGCCCCGGCGCGTTCTGCCCATCGCCGCCATGCTGCTGCCGGTCGTGATGCTACCGATCTACCGGTCACGCGCGCGGCGCTGGGTGAAACCAGCGGACCTCTCCGCGTCGGTCGTCGCGGACCTACGGAGCATTCCGGCCGACCAGGCCCTCGTGCTCCACGACGCCGTCGGGGTGCGCCCAAACCTCGAGTCGACCTTCGGCAACCTGATGGCGGATGCCGTAGCGCTCTACGCCCCCGGCGTGCGCGTCTGGTTGGAGCCGGTTCCGTCCGGCTGGGACGAGCTCGGTCTTGAGAGGCCGGGCCCCGGCCAGGTCGTGCGCCGCTTCGCGCTGCAAGACGGGCGTCTCCGGCCCGTCGTGGCACAATAGGCGGTTTGGAGGTGTTGTGCCTGACGAGCTCAGAGACCGCTTCGCCGACTTGAACGCGAGGGCCGCGGACATCCGCGGCTATCTTTGACGAAGCCAAGCTGAAGGCCGAGCTCAGCCGCCTCGAGACGAAGATGTCGGAGGCCGACTTCTGGAAGGATCCGGAGTCGGCGCAGAAGGTCCAGCGCCGCCGCAAGCGCCTGGAGACCGACCTCGAGTTCCTGAAGAAGCTGAAGACGCAGGAGGACGACACCCGCGTCCTCGAGGAGTGGTACGTCGGCGGCGAGGACGTGTCCAAGGACCTCAAGGCGTCGCTGCAGACCCTCGACCAGCTCGTGGTGCAGGCCGAGCTGCAGAAGATGCTGGGGGGCGAGCACGACGCCGCCAACGCCATCTTGAGCATCAACTCCGGCGAGGGCGGCACCGACAGCCAGGACTGGGCGGAGATGCTGCTGCGCATGTACCTGCGCTGGTGCGACCGCCGCGGGTTCAAGTACTCGCTCACCGACCGCCAGCAGGGTGAAGAGGCGGGCATCAAGAGCGCGACGCTCATGGTCCAGGGCGAGTACGCCTACGGCTATCTCTCCGCCGAGGTCGGCGTGCACCGCCTGGTGCGCATCAGCCCCTTCGACTCGAACGCGCGCCGGCAGACCTCGTTCGCCTCCGTCTTCGCGTGGCCCGAGATCGACGAGGACATCAAGATCGACATCCAGGACAAGGACCTGCGCGTCGACACCTACCGGTCGAGCGGCGCCGGCGGACAACACGTGAACGTCACGGACTCCGCCGTGCGCATCACCCACCTCCCCACCAACATCGTCGTCTCCTGCCAGAACGAGCGCAGCCAGATCCGCAACCGCGAGGTGGCCATGAAGGTGCTGAAGTCGCGCCTCTACGACCTCGAGCTGCAGAAGCAGCAGGCCAAGCTCGACAAGGTGGAAGCGGCCAAGATGAAGATCGGCTTCGGCAGCCAGATCCGCTCGTACGTCCTGCACCCGTACCGCATGGTCAAGGACCACCGCACGAAATACGAGGTCGGCGACGTCGACCGCGTGCTGGACGGCGACGTGGACGAGTTCATGAAGGCGACTCTCATCGCCAAGGCCAAAGGGACCTTGCAGCAGGGCGAGATCGGCGAGGACTGATGCGGCCTGGGGTCAGGTCTGTTGTTTGTTGTCTACTCCGGCGTAGACAGCAAATAACAGACCTGACCCCGATCGTCCTCGCCATCGCGCTCGGCGCCTGCCGTCGCGAGACGCGGGCGGCCGCGCCCGCGGGCGGCGAGTCCAAAGGGGCCGGCTATGACCTCGTATACGAGCGCGTCGTGGGCGGAAACCAGGACCTGTACCTGATCCCCGCCGGCGGCGGCCTCGAGCGGCGGCTGACGCAGGATCCCGCCCTCGACGGCCTGCCGCGCTGGACAGCCGACGGCAAACGCGTCCTCTTCACCTCCGAGCGCACCGGAAAGCCGCAGATCTGGGAGCTGACGCTGGACGGCAGCCGTGAGCGGCGCGTCCGCGAGAACGCCTTCACGGAGTACCAGGTCGACGAATCCGATGACGGCCAGCGGCTGGCCTTCCTGTCGAACGCCAAAGGCGCGGAGCACCTGTGGGTGTGGACGTACGCCTCCGGCGAGCCGCGGGCGATCGTCGAGCACGGAAAGTCGTCGATCCTCGGCAACCCCGACTGGAGCCCGGACGGCAAGCAGATCGTGTTCTCGTCGAACTGGCGCGTCGGGCATCACATCTACATCGCCGACGCGGCGACCGGGGAGGCACGCCGCCTGTCGCCTCTCACCTCCGGCGGCTGCGAGCCACGCTTCAATCCGAATGGGAAGAAGGTCGTCTATGTGAGCCGGCGGCACCTGGGCGACACCAGCCGCCTCGTCGAGCACGACCTGGCGACGGGAGACGAGAAGGCCCTCGTCGACTGGCCCGCCCTCAACTACGACCCTGCCTACTCGCCGGACGGCTCCGAGATCGCGTTCGCATCGAACATCACGGGTGAGTACGTGCTGTACCGCCAGCGCCTCTCCGACGGCCAGGCGTGGCGGGTGACGTTCGGCCCGGGGGCGGCCCGATACCCCGACTATCGGACACGCCGCTAGCGGCGGTGCGTGCCCTAGGACGCGGCTGGCTTCCGCGCCGGTCGCGCCGCGGGCGTGGGGCGCGCGGCCGGGGCCGCCGACAACGCCTGCGCGTCGACCTGGTCCGACGGGACGATGCTGCCGATCTTGTCGGCGGGCACCACGTGCAGGTGATAGACCAGGAGCCCGAGCTCGCGGTCGTCGTGACTCGAGCCCTGCGCCTTCGGGATGAACGATTGGTCCATCGACAGCCGCAGATCGACCCATTCCTCGCTGCCGAGCTGCTCCGCCTTGAAATGAACCTTCTTCAGGAAGATGTCGGGGCTCTCGATCGGCATGGATAGACCCGCGCGTCCGCCCGCCGAGATCGTGAGCACCGGCACCCGTGGAAACGCCTTGATGTTCGTCTCGGCGTCGAGATAGACGATCACGTCGCGCTTGGGGTTCTTGAAGGAGACCAGCGCCTCCTTCTTCGTCCAGGTGAATGTGTGCTCCGGATCCTGGGCCTGAGCCTCCTCGTTGTGCCAGCCGTCCTTGCGGACAAGGAAGATGGCTTCGGTCTGCGGGAGCAGCTCCATCGCTCCCACCTTGTACGCCTGCATTCCGATGTCCTCCGCCTTGAGGGCGATGCGCTGGCCCTGTCCGCTGGACGGATACAGGCCCATGCTCAGATGGGCGGCGCCAACGTAGGGAACGACGGGAATGAACACCGTCCGCGTGTAGGTGTAGGTCTGCCCTGGCTTCCACTGGTCCGGTGAAGGCACCGGCACATGGTCGTCGTTGAAGACGACGGTCTTGTTGCTGCTGTCGAGGAAATGGACGAACGCCCGGTGATCCGCTGGAATCGGTCTCGCGCCCGCCTCCACCGTCCACTTGTAGGTGACCTCGAGCGGGCTCCCCAGCGGCGCCCGCGGGAGCCCCACTGTCATCGAGGGGACGATCGGATTCACGTCGACGGGGCTCCGGCGGCAAGCCCCGAGGAATGCGACAGCCACGACGACACCGACGACGCCTTTGCGCAGGCTCATCTTTCTCCTCGGTCCAACATGAGTGACGGCTCCCTCACGTCCAGCACGACCCACGGACCGCCGTCGAGCACCGTGGGTGCGGCGGCGGCCTCGCCTAGCTCGTCCAGACGCGCCCGATCGACTACGAGAAGCCCCGACGCGCCCCGAGCGCGCGCCAGTGCCTCCGGGGCCGATTCGAGGGGGAAGTCCAGTGAACGCTCCTGATAATAGAGCAGGGGGTTGGCAATGCGCCAGTACATCGCGTC
>Ga0209382_10010742_pt1 | contig 11395 bp, 9 predicted proteins | sample SoiMetdeltSBSDD5_FD_187599 | JGI IMG/M metagenome (GOLD analysis project Ga0209382, IMG submission 187599) | Bulk soil microbial communities from a Populus tree surrounding site in Tennessee, USA - Soil MetaG P. deltoides SBSDD5 (SPAdes) (version 2) | ecosystem: Environmental > Terrestrial >...
GACACTTCGGTCAGGGAGACCTTGAAGCGTTCGAGCGACTCGGTGTAGGCCCGCTCCTTTTCGCGCAGGGACCGCACGTCGGGATTGCCGAGGGTGGCCCCGGAGTCCGAGATGGCGCTCAGGACTTCGATCTCGCGGCGAAGTCCCGTCACTTCTCGGCCCAGGATCGAAAGCGTCGACAGCGTTTCCTCGAGATAGGGGATCAGCCGGTTGGCTTCCTCGATCGAGAAGATCTTGTTCCGCATTCGTTCCACGAGGACGACTCTAGCACCCCCTCGCAGAGCCTTGCAACCAACCGGCGAATCTGCAAGGCTCGTGGCAATGGCCAGCGACCGCCCGATCTCCCGACGTCTCTTCCTGCGCGGCGGTGCCCTCGTTTCCTCCGCCATCCTCGCCGGCATCCCCCGGGTTCCCTGGCTGCATGGGGACGGATCCGGGGAGGCGGATGCCGCCATCATGGGGATCGGCCAGGAACTCCGGGACGTCCTGAACGAGGAGACGGTCAACCGAATCCTCGTCGAGGCGCTCACCCGGGGCGGCGACTTCGCCGACCTCTTCGCCGAACAGCGTTTCCGCACGAACATCGTCCTCTCCGAGGGAAGAATCGAGTCGGTCACCTATGGGTACCCGCGCGGCGCCGGCGTTCGCGTCTCGCGCCGGAACCAGACCGGCTACGCCTTCTCCGACGAGATCGTCTTCAACACGCTTCTCGACGCGGCGCGTGTGGCCTCGGCCGTCGTCGAAAATCAGAGCCCCATGTCTCCGATCGACGTGACGCGGAGGAACGTGGTTCCTGTTTTTCCGCTCGCGCTCCCCGTGCCGCTGATGGACGAGGCGCGGAAGTTCGACATGCTTCGGCAGATGGACGTGGCCGCGCGCGCGTACGATCCGAAGATCGTCTCGGTCCGGATCGAGTACATCGACGAAGTCCGGGACGTGCTGATCGGGACCTCGGACGGCGGCTACTTCGTCGATCGTCAGTTCCTCGTCAGCGTTGCCTGCACGCCGACCGCCGTGTCGGGGTCCGAGCGCCGTTCGGGCCTCTCGAGTCTGGGCGGGCGCGTCGACGAGGGCTACCTCGTGTCGGTCGATCCCGAGCGAGTGGCCCGCGAGGCGGCTCGCCAAGCGGTCGCGCTCCTCGCCGCGGGGCCCGCTCCTGCCGGACCCATGCCGGTCGTGATCGGTCCGGGCTGGGGCGGCGTGCTGGTGCACGAATCGCTCGGACACGCGTCGGAAGGGGATCGCGTTCGCCGCGGCACGTCGATCCTGGCGGGGCAGCTCGGCGCCCGCGTGGCGGCGCCGACGGTGCGCATCGTGGACGACGGACGCTGGCCGCATGGCCGGGGCTCCTTCGCGATCGACGACGAGGGGACGCTGGCGCAACGGACCATCCTCGTCGAGGGGGGCGTTCTCCGTTCCTACCTGCTCGACAAGCAGAGCGCCGGCCTGCTCGGCCTCAGGTCCACCGGGAATGGCCGCCGGGAGTCGTACCGGAAGTGGCCCATCCCACGCATGACCAACACCTACATCGATCGCGGCACCTCGGACCCCTCGTCGCTCCTGAGCGGCATCAAGCGCGGTTTCTTCGCCGCGCAGATGGGCGGCGGCAGCGTCGACTCGACGAGCGGGAACTTCAACTTCGCGGTGCGCGAGGGATACTGGATCGAGGACGGCCGGATCACGAAGCCGGTCCGTAGCGCGGTTCTGATCGGCAACTCGCTCGAGACCCTGAAGCGGATCGAGGGGATCGGGAACGACCTGAGCGTGGAGCACTCGCGCGGTACCTGCGGCAAGGACGGACAGTGGGTGCCGGTCGGCGTCGGACAGCCGACGATCCGTTTCTCGGAGATCACCGTCGGGGGCACGTCGATCTAACCATGGCCACCCTGTCGCCTAAGGAAATCATGGATCGGGTTCGCTCCCAGGCCGAACGCTCGGGGGCTGCCGAGGCGGAGACCTATCTGGAGGTGGTCCGCTTCCGAGAGGTTCGGATTCGCCAGCGCGAGATCGAGCTGCTCCAGCAGTCCGCCATTCAGGGTCTCGGGCTTCGGATCTTTCGGGATCGCCGGATGGGGTTCATGTATACGACGGATCTCCGGGCGCCGGTCCTGGACGAAATGGTGAACCGCGTCATCGCCCTGGCCAGCCAGGCCACCCCGCGCGACGAGAACAAGCTTCCGGACGAGATCCCGCCGCAGACCCAGGAGCTCGAGATCTACGACGACGCGGTCGCGCGGCTCCAACCCCCCGAGCAGATCGCCCTGGCGCGCGCCGCCGAGGAAAACGCATTCGCCCGCGACAAGCGAATCCGGACGACGCAGGACGCGCGTTGTGGGATGCAGATGAACGAGGTCCACTTCAGCAACACGTTCGTCGGCTACCAGACCTACCGGGCGACGACCTGCTGGCTCTCGGTGGGCGCCATCGCCACCGACGGCGTGAAGAAGCGGGAGGGATTCTTCGGCGATTGGAAGCGGCTCCTCCTCGATTTGGAGACGCCGGAACGCGTCGGACGGAAGGCTGCCGATCGCGCGCTCACCAAGCTCGGCGCGGCCCCCGTTCCGTCAGCCAAGGTCCCCGTCATTTTCGAGAACGAGGTCGCGGGTCAGTTCCTGAACGGTCTCGTCGGGGCGTTCAGCGGCCAAAACGTGCTGGAGAACCGCTCGTTCCTGGCTGGGAATCTCGGCAAGGCCGTGGCTTCGCCGCTAATCACGATCTCCGACGAAGGGCTGCTCCGCCGCGGCCTCGGAACGCGGCCGTTCGACGGCGAGGGCGTGCAGACCCGAAACACGGTCGTGGTGGATCGGGGCGTCTTGAGCGCGTTTCTCAACACGTCCGTCTCCGGGCGGCGGCAAGCGCGCGCCTCGACCGGCAACGCGAACCGCTCCTATGACACGCTCCCGGCGATCGGCCCGACCAATTTCCACATCGAGCGCGGCGGCACGCACCCCGACAAGATGATCTCCGAGGTCGCGAAGGGTCTCTATGTCACGTCGCTCGCCGGGTTCGGGATCGACATCGTGTCGGGCGAGTTCAGCCAGCAGGTGGAAGGGCGATGGATCGAGGGTGGCAAGCTGGCCCAGCCCGTCGAGGGGATCACGCTCGGCGGACGGCTTGCCGAGATGCTCCTTGGGATCGATTCCGTCGGCAACGACCTCGAGTACCGAAACAACGTCACCTCGCCGAGCCTTCGCTTCAGGGAGCTGACGATCGGAGGAGCGTGAACCGGACCGCGGTCCCGATCGTCGCCGCGCGGCTCGCGGTCCTCCTCTTCGCGACGATCGCCGCGGCCCCCCCCGAGGCGGCCACCACCGCTCCGAGCGGGCGATTCTTCAGCTCGATTGAAATCCCCGTGGGCCGCCATCCCACCGATGTTGCCGCGGGCTCCTTCGGCGGCGACTCCGGACTCGACCTCGTCGTCTGCCTGTACGGCGAGAACAAGATCGCCCTCCTGATCCAGGACCCTCCCGGCCAGTTCCGGGTAGGGGGAACCGTTCCGGTCGGGTTCGCGCCGCATGCGCTCGCGGTCGCCGACGTCGATTCGGACGGACAGGACGACGTCGTGGTCGCCTGCGAGGGGTCGGGCGCCGTCACGATCCTGCCGGGACATGGAGACGGCACGTTCGGAACGCGACGCGACATGCCCACGGGCGCCGGACCCAACGCGGTGGCGATCGCCGATCTCGATCAGGACGGCTATCTCGACATCGTGGTCTCGCACTTGAACGCGCACCGGGTCACGGTGCTCCGTGGTGGCGCGGGCGGACGCCTGAAAGAGGGCGGACACTTCGCCACCGGACGCGGGCCCCACGCCGTCGCGCTCGCGGATCTCGACGACGACGGGAACATGGACGCGATCACGGCGGACGGAACGGGCTGGACCGTGACGTATCTCAAGGGATGGGGTGACGGGACGTTCGCGAAGCCGCGCACTTTTCACTCCGTAACGCGGCCGCGGGGTCTTGCGGTCGCGGATCTCGACGGAGACGGGGCGCTCGACGTGGCCACGGCGTGCGTGGGGGACGAGGCCGTGGCGGTGTTCTACGGCGGCGGGAACGGCCGCTCCACCGCGATGGACCGGATCGAGACGTGGCCGCGCCCCTACGCCGTCGCGACGGCGGACTTCAACGGCGACGGGAGACCCGACCTCGCGGTGGCCCAGGAGCAGGCCGCGTCGGTCTCCCTCCACCTGAGCCATGCCGGCGCCAGGACGAGGGATCAGGAAATACACTGGGTTGGTCTCGGGCCGCGCTCGGTGCTCGCGAGGGATTTGAACGGCGACGAGCGACCCGATCTGGTCACCGCGAACGCCACCGCGAATTCGATCTCGGTGCTCTTCCATGCGGGGCACGCGGCGCGCTGAACCGCACGGCGGGGTGAATCACGCATGGCGGCGAACGCCGCCGCCTCTCATCCGGCTTTCGGCTGCGTGTCTCCTTCTTCCTTGGGCGCCGCGTAGAGCTCGCCAACCGTGAACTTCTTCGGCTGCTTCACGTAGATGTACGCCGTGTTGGCCGCGGCGGCGCCTTCGCTGCAGGCCGTGATCAGGAGCTTGTACTTGCCGGGATAGGTGGCGATGTCGCCGCAGCTGAAGATGCCCTTCACGTTCGTGTTCATCACGTTGTCGACCTGGATCTGGTTTCCCTCGAGCGTGAGCCCCCACTGGCGGACGATCTTCGTGTCCATCAGGTAACCCACGTTGATCGAGACGAGATCGACGGGCAACTCCTCCGTCTCGCCGCTCTTCTTGTTCTTCACGATCACCGACTCGACCTTACCGTCGCCCTTGATCTCCACCGTCTCGGTTTCGAGCATGGCCCGGATCTTCGACTCCTGGATCTCCTCGACGTAGGCGTCCATCCCTTGCCACTTGTCGAGCATGTGGATCAGCGTCACGTCGGCTCCGTCCTTGATCGATAGGGCCGACTCGAGTGCCGAGTCGCCGCCGCCGATCACCAGCACGCGCTTCCCGCGGCTCTCCTCGACGTCGGGCATTCCGTAGACGACGCCGCGGTCCTTGAGCTCGACCTCGCCCGGCTTCCCGATCTTCCGCGGCTCGAAGGCGCCGCCGCCGGTCGCGACCAGGACCGAGCGCGCTTCGTACGTTTCCTTCCGCGACGTGACGCGGATCAGGTTCGCCTCCTCGTCGCGTTCGATCATCGTCACGTGCTCGCCCTCGCGGATCTCGGCACCCATGTGGCGCGCCTGATCCACGAAGTTCCGTCCCAAGGCATCGCCCATGACGTAGGTGTACGAGGGGAAATCGTGGACCGGCTTCTTCGGATAGAGCGAGGCGAGCTGTCCGCCGGCCACCGCCGTGTCGATCAGGAGGGTCGACATGCGGCGCATGCGCGTGAACAGGGCGGCGGAGAGCCCGGCGGGACCGGCGCCGACGATGAGGACGTCCCAGATCACGCGATGGAGACTCCTGAGAGTGGCGATGTGGAAGGAAGCGCCGCCGATGATACCACAGGGCGGGCCGGTTGCCGGTCCGGGGCGACCGTGCTAGGCTCGTCTTCCCATGGGCCCCGTCTCCTCCAGAGTCCTCGAGATCATCGAAGACGCGATCTACCACGAGCAAGGGTCGCACGACTACTACCTCCGCGTGGCCGCCGCGATCGACAACCCGTCCGGCAAGGAGCAGTACCGCCACCTGGCCGTGGAAGAGCTGCGCCATCGGGAGGTGCTCGAGGAACGTTACCGGGGCCTGACCGGGAAGCGCTTCCGCTTCGAGCCGGCGAAGCTCGACGATGACGAGATTCCGGTTCCGACCTCGAACGCCAACGCGATCGAAGTGCTTGGCATGGCCATGGAGCACGAGCTCGAGGCCGTGGAGAAGTACAGGGAGCTGGCCGCCTCGGCGGCGGACGAGGAGACGCGCGCGATCTATCTTAGGCTGGCTCAGGACGAGCACGAGCACTACGAATGGTTCCGCGACCAGCGCGACGCGCTTCGAAGCGGCGTTCACTGGTTCACCGAGACGCTCCCAGGCACGCACGACCGCTGACCTCGCCGGTCGATCGAACCCAACATGACCGACACCTCGATCGCCTTTCGCCGCTCGCCGGCCCCCCACGTTCCGTACCTGGCGCTCGACACCGTCTGGTTTCAGGTGGCCGGGACGCTCTGCAACCTCACCTGTAAACACTGCTTCATCACCTGCAGCCCGACGAACCACACCCACGAGATCATGAGCCGCGCCACGGTGCGGGGGTTTCTCGAGGAGGCCTCGGGGCTGGGCGCGAACGATACCTACTTCACGGGCGGCGAACCCTTTCTGAACCGGGAGATCCTCGGGATCCTCGAGGACGCGCTCCGCCTCGGCCCCGCGACCGTGCTCACCAACGCGACCCTGATCACGCGCGCACGCGCCTTGGCCCTGGCGGAATTGGAGCGGGCGAGCCGGTACTCCCTGGAGCTACGGGTGAGCCTCGACGGGCTCACGCCCGAGACGAACGACCCGATCCGAGGCGAGGGCTGCTTCGAGGCGACGATGGAGGGCGTCCACGAGCTGGCACACGTGGGCTTCAGCCCGATTCTGACCGTCGCCCAGACGTGGGGTGACGCGGAGGACCGCGAGCTTCGGGAGAGATTCCACGATTTCCTCCGATCCAACGGGCTCACGCGGCCGCGCGTGAAGATACTCCCGCTCTTTCGAATCGGAAGGGAAGCGTCGCGGAGCCGGGGCTATGCCGTCGAGGAGCTTCTGACCGAGGAGCACATGCGGGGACACGATCCCTGGACGCTTCAATGCTCGACGAGCCGGATGGTCACGAGCCGGGGCGTCTACGTGTGCCCGATCCTGATCGACGCTCCGGATGCACGCATGGGAAAGACGCTCTCCGAGACCCTCCGTCCGTTCCCGATGTCGCACGGCGCCTGCCATACGTGCTGGGCCACCGGCGCCTCCTGCCGAAACTGAACGCGGCATCGCGAGCGCGATCCGATGAACGGGGCGACCGCTTCCGCGTTTCACGATCTCGACGAGTTCGAGGGCCCCCTCGCGGTGCTCGGAGGGCCCTACAGCAATCACCTGGCGCTTCGCGCGGTGCTCGAGGACGCGCGGCGGCGGGGCGCCAGGCGTATCGTTTGCCTCGGCGATCTCGGTGGATTCGGCCCGAATCCGGGAAAGATCTACCCGCTCCTCGCCGAGTTCGGCGTCCTGACCATCGCCGGGAATTACGACCGCTCGCTCGCGGAGCGCCTCTCGGATTGCGGGTGCGGCTACACGCACCCGGCGGACAACCACTTCGCCCAGCTCTCGTACGAATACACGAACCGCCGGACCACCGACGCCGAACGCGCGTGGCTTCGGGAACTCCCCGCCGAGGGTCGGTTCACGAGAGGCGGGCGCCGCTGGCTCCTCTGCCACGGATCGCCGCGGCGCGTGAACGAGTTCCTCTGGGAGTCGGGCTCTTCAGACGCCTTCCTCGAGCGCATCGCACGGGACGCGAACGCGGACCAGGTGCTCTGCGCGCACACGGGGCTGCATTGGCAGCGCCGGTTGCCGAGCGGTGCCAGGTTCGTGAACGTGGGCGCCGTCGGACGTCCCGCGAACGACGGGAGGCCCGGCGTCTGGTACGCCTTCTTCTCGGCGGGCGCGTCGGTGGCCGAGTTCGTTTCCGTCGCGTACGATCACGAGGCGCTGGCTCGCGAGATGGAACACGAGGGGCTGCCCGCGGAATTCGTGGAGACGATCCGGACGGGCTGGTGGACGACGTGTCTTGAGATCCTGCCGGGCAAGGAGCGCGCGCGGGGGAGGTTCTAGACTTGGTTCGGAGGCTGGGCGGGGTGGTCGGGGAATACGTCCGCCAGGTGCGGGGGTCGGGCCGGAATCCGCGACTCTACCTTCAGGGTCTCTTCCTGATCGGGCTCGGCCAATCCATCTTCTCTCTACTCTTTAATCTCTATCTCCGGACCCTCGGCCTCTCGGATTCGGCCATCGGCCAGATCCTCTCCAAGGTCTCGCTTGGCGCCGCCATCGCGGCGATCCCGGCGGCGTTTCTGTTCCATGGGATCCAGCCGCGATTGATCCTGGTCGGCGCCGGCGCGCTGGCCGCGCTCCTCTATGTCATGCAGGTTTCCTGGACCGCGCCGGAAACCCTGCTCCTGATCGCGTTCCTGACGGGCATGGCCGCCACGGTCTACCGCTTGTCCATCGCCCCGGTCGTCATGCGCGAGGTCGCGCCCGAGGCTCGGCCGTTCCTCTTCAGCGCGGCGTTCACGGTGCTCTTCCTGTCGGCCATCATCGGCTTCGCGATCGGCGGCTTGCTCCCGAATCTCTTCCACCTGGCGACCGACGTCGACCGGCTCGCCCTCCGATGGTCCCTCTACGTCGCGGCGGGGTTGATCCTGACCTCCGCGATTCCCTTCAACGCGATGAAAGCGACGCCCGAGCCGTTCGACCCGGGCGAAGCGGCCCTGCGCGACCCGGCGCTGCGCCGGCGATGGAGCGATCAGTTCGGGTGGACGCTTCGGCAGGTGCGCGATTTGATCGACGTCGACTGGGTGCTCAACCTCAAGCTCACGATCCCCGCCATGCTCATCGGGCTCGGAGCAGGGCTCATCATTCCGTTCATGAACCTCTACTTCCACGACCGCTTCGGCCTGAGCGAAGCGGAGATCGGGATCCTCTTCGCGGTCATGCAGGGGTTCATGGTGGTCGGGAACCTCTTCGGCCCGGCCGTCTCCCGGCGCCTGGGGCTCGTCCGCGGGGTGGTCGCGACCCAGCTCCTCTCGGTCCCGTTCATGGTGGTGCTCGGCGTCTCGTCCTTCTTCCCGCTGGTAGCCGCCGCATTCTTCCTTCGGAGCGGCCTCATGAACATGAACCAGCCGCTCACCTCCCACTTCGCGATGGAGGTCGTCTCGAAGCGCGATCACGCCGTGACGAACAGCCTCCTCTCCCTCTCGTGGTTCGTCGCCTGGAGCATCAGCGCCGACATCGGCGGCGCTTTGATCGAGCGAACCGGGTACACGACGCCGCTTCTGATCGCCGCGGGCCTCTATGTAGCCGCCTCCGTGCTCTATTGGATCTTCTTCAAGAACGTCGAAGAGGGCCGCGTTCCGCGTGGCGAAGTAGAGATTCCGGAAGCGTAACTGCTGGACCTGCAGCCGGTTGGAGCCCAATCTGCAAGCCCCGCCATCCACCTCAAGTTCGAGCCCCCCGATGCCGATTCATGCACAAGTCAGGGTGGGGGGCTGCCAGGGCATGGAAGCCGAAGAAGGCCCCGCGGGACGGTGTGGAGTCCAACGCAAGTCATCAACACAAGGGGGAAGCACAATGAAGCGGATTCACATGGCTCTGGTTCTCACGATGGTGTTGGCGGTGGCAGCGTTTGTGCCGATGGCAAGCGCGTCCCCGGTCGGTCTCGGCACGCTCGAGCTGAACGCGGGCTATGCGAAGTCGTCGGAGGACATGGGTTCGGGCGAGTCTCCGGGCGGCGGCATCACGTTCGGTGCCGGCTACTGGCGTTCGGTCTCCACTTCGTTCTCGTGGGGCGGCGAGCTCTCGTTCGATAACATGGGCTCGGTGGAGTACGACAATGGCGTTACGACCGACAACAAGATCTCGGTCAGCTCCTTCCGTGTCAATCCGGCGGTGCGCTACAACTTCGGCGCTCCGGTCGGCCCGGCGTTCTACGCGCAGGGCGGTGTTGGCCTCTACAACGTTTCATTGAAGATCGAGGACTCGGTCGCGGGCGAGGCCGATGACAGCCAGTCCAAGATGGGCTTCAACGTCGGCGCGGGTGTCACCTTCCCGGTCGGCCCGAAGTCGCGCATGAATTTCTCGGGCCTCTACCACTCGGTCCAGACCGAAGGGTCGAGCCTGGATTACCTCCAGTTCCGTGCGGGCATCGGCTTCGGCCTGTAGGAATGGATGCGGTGATGCATCGGGGGCGGCGCCGCAAGGCGTCGCCCCGCTTCTTTTTTCCGGCGATGAACAGGGATCGTCCGGTTGGGAGCCCCAATGAGGGAGTCGCCGGAACCCGGACGTTCTGAGCCCGACGCTTCGCCGAGCGGCACGTCCACGGCGGCGCGGTTCGGACGCGATTGGATCTACACGATACTTGCCGGAAGCCTCTTCCTGAGCGTTTCCATCCTCCTCTACGTCAACCATCGCATCATCGCCATCAACACGGATGCCGCGCGCGCCGGCGCTTCGTTCACCGCCGAGCTGGCCGACCACTTGGAACTGGCCCAGGCGGCCAACGCGATCAATGCGACGGCCAACGGCGTCTTCGAGAGCCGGGACGTGCTCCGAGAGCACGCACGTCTCGAAGCGGCCCGCGCGACCTTCGATCGGGAGCTCAAGAAGATCTGGGACGCGCTCGAGCAGCGGTCGCCCGGGAGCTCCTCGCGACACCTGATCGACGACCTGCGCACGGTGGAGACGGCCGTCGCAGCAATGACAAAGGAAGCGAATCGGATCTTTTCCCTGTACTCGCTCCAGCAAGTCGAGGAAGCCCGAAATCGCCTCCCGTTGCTCGACAAGGCCCACGCCGAACTCGACACGTCGCTCGAAACGTTGATGGAGCATGCCAGCGCGGCGCAGAAGCGCCGTCAGCAGGACGAACGAGATCGATCGCAGGCGATGGAGCGCCTCGGGTACACGATCGCGCCGCTCATGCTCTTGATGGCCGGCGTCGTGGCCGTGTACGGCCAGCGTCTCCAGCGGCGGGCCAAGCGCATCGAGGACGAGAAGGATCGGAACGCGGAACGCCTCGCCGAGCGTGAGGCCGTGCTCCGCGCCACCAACGACGCCTCCCCGCACGGCATTTTCGTGACGGATGCCGCGGGCGCCTGCAAATACACGAACCCCGCCTATCAGCGGATCTCGGGCCTCTCGCTCGAAGAAGCGCTCGGCGACGGATGGGCAAGGGCGATCCACCCCGAGGATCGCGAGCGCGTCCAGCGGGAGTGGGCGGAAGCCGCGGCAGCGCACCGGACCTACGAGAGCACGCACCGCTTCCAACGAGCGAACCGCGAGCCCGTCTGGGCCTACGTGCGGGCCGCCGAGGTGCGTATCGCGGAGAGCCTGCATGGATACGTAGGCGTGGCGGAGGACATCACCCCGCGGCTCAAGCGGGAGGCGGAGCTTGCGGACGCGAAGGAGCGCGCCGAGGCGGCGACCCGCGCCAAGGGCGACTTCCTCGCCTCGATGAGCCACGAGATCCGGACCCCGATGAACGGCGTGATCGGGATGACGGGCCTTCTCTTGGACACCGACCTGGCTCCCGACCAGCGCGAATTCGCCGAGACGATCCGCGGATCGGCGGACGCACTGCTCGCGATCATCAACGAGATCCTGGACTTCTCGAAGATCGAGGCCGGCAAGATGACGATCGAGCCGATACCCTTCGACCTCCTCGTCGCGGTGGAGGAGGTAGCCGACCTG
>Ga0209382_10010744_pt1 | contig 11394 bp, 9 predicted proteins | sample SoiMetdeltSBSDD5_FD_187599 | JGI IMG/M metagenome (GOLD analysis project Ga0209382, IMG submission 187599) | Bulk soil microbial communities from a Populus tree surrounding site in Tennessee, USA - Soil MetaG P. deltoides SBSDD5 (SPAdes) (version 2) | ecosystem: Environmental > Terrestrial >...
ATACTGCTTTTCTTGTTCGCCACGGCCGTCGTCTTCGTTGCCGATCATTTTGTCCGCCCCGCCTTAATCGGTGCATCGACTCGCCTGCCGTTCCTGTGGATTCTGCTCGGCACCTTTGGCGGTTTAGAAGCGTTCGGCCTGATCGGATTGTTCGTTGGACCAGCAATCATGGCCGCTGTGCTATCAATCTGGCGGGAAGGCGCCAAGTCGAGTGGCGCGTCGGTACCTACTGGCAGACGTGGCTGATCCTGCTAGGAGTTCATTCTGGCCTTGTAGACCAGGAAGTCCGCGATCCAGGAGATCCGCGATCTGCGCAAGATTGCCACAATAACAGCAAGAGCGCCAAAGCGGCCCAAAGACCGTTCTTTAGAATGGAGCTGGCGGCGTTAGATCTCGCGTGAGACCGGTAGCGTGCGAGAGCTTTCGAATCCTACTTGGCTTTCCTTGCCTCGTTTGGAACAATTCAACAATGCTTCCGTTGACCCGTGCCGGTCGAAGTCGTCTGTAGCGCACCGCCTCATGTGCCTCCCGCCCAGCTTCGTAGTTGCAAGTGTCAGGGGCCGGTGCATGCATGATGCAGGGTCCAAAGACACAATCCGGTCCAAAGCCGCGATCCGAAAGACGTTTGTCTCGCACAAGCTAGCGAATGCGGCCGCTCTGGAGAATTCCGATGGATCAATCACGGTTACCCGCTCGTAAGGATTTACAGAAAGTTGCCACCCCAGCCAAGCTGGCGGTTACGCTTCATGTCAACGGCGTCGAACGGAAATTGGCGGTCGCGCCGTGGACCACGCTGCTTGACGCGCTTCGCCTCTATCTCGACCTCACCGGTACCAAGAAGGGCTGTGACCACGGCCAATGCGGTGCCTGCACCGTTCTGGTCGATGGTCGCCGCGTTTATTCGTGCCTCACGCTTGCGGTCATGAAGGATGGCGCGCGCATCACGACGATCGAAGGCCTGGCACAAGGGAACACGCTCCATCCGTTGCAGCAGGCCTTCATCGACTACGACGCGTTTCAGTGCGGCTACTGCACCCCCGGCCAGATCTGCTCTGCCGCCGGCTTGATCGCGGAAGGCAAAGCGCGGACCGCCGACGAGATTCGCGAGCTGATGAGTGGCAACATCTGCCGGTGCGGCGCCTATCCCAACATCGTGGCGGCCATCGAACGGGTGATGTCTGGCAAGACGACGGAGAGCTCCGGGGAGGCCCGACGATGAACCGTTTCGAATACACGCGCGCAAACGACGTCGCGGACGCCGTGCGCCAGATCGCCGCGGATCCGGCGGCAAAATTCATCGCCGGCGGAACCAACCTCATAGATTTGATGAAGGAGAACGTCGCCCGGCCGTCGCGTCTGATCGACATCACGCGACTGCCGCTCAACAACGTCGAGGAAACCGAAGATGGCGGGTTACGGATCGGCGCGTTGGTTCCCAATTCCGATCTCGCCTATCACCCGCACATTGAGGCACGTTACCCCCTGCTCGGCAGTGCCATTCTCGCCGGCGCCTCGCAACAAGTGCGCAACATGGCCTCGACAGGCGGCAACCTCCTGCAACGAACGCGCTGCCTGTATTTCTACGATATCACCACGCCCTGCAATAAGCGGCAGCCACGGAGCGGCTGCTCAGCTATTGACGGAATCAACCGCATGCATGCGGTCCTGGGAACGAGCGAGCACTGTATCGCCACGCATCCTTCGGACATGTGCGTGGCACTTGCTGCTCTTGATGCGAGCGTGTTGACGATCGGAAAAGGGGGTCAACGCAACATTGCGTTCCACGAATTCCATCGCGTGCCTGGGGAGACGCCGCAGATCGATACCAATCTGCTGCCGGACGAGATCATCACGGCCATCGAACTGCCGCCCAAAGGCTTTGCCAAAAATTACACGTATCTGAAAATCCGTGATCGCCTGTCATATGCGTTCGCTCTGGTCTCTGTGGCGGTCGGCCTCGACATCGAGGGCGACACGATCAAGGAAGCGCGACTCGCGCTCGGCGGAGTCGCGCACAAGCCGTGGCGCGACCGTGAAGCCGAAACGCAGCTGCGCGGAGCGCGGCCGACGCGAGAAAACTTTGTTCGCGCTGCCGAAATCATGCTGCGAGATGCGCGTGGCTTCGGACACAACGACTTCAAGATCGAGCTAGCGCGGCGGGCCACCGTTCGCGCGCTGGGCCAGGCGGCACGCAGCAACCCGCAATCGCAAGCCGACAAGCGGATCAAGTAAGAGGGAGAGCGCCATGGCCGCCACCAGCCATCTCGGGAAGCCGACCTCTCGCATTGACGGCCGCGCGAAGGTCACCGGCATCGCGAAATACGCAGCCGAATACAACGTGCCCGGCCTAACGCATGGCGTCGTGGTCTCCTCCAGCATTGCCAAAGGTCGCATTAAGCGGATCCACGTAGCGGATGCGCTTGCGGTCGAAGGGGTGCTCGACGTGTTTACGCACGAGCATCGACCCAAGCTTGCTTCATCGCACAAAAAGTATACGGACGAGGTCGCGCCATCCGGCTCGCCCTTTCGGCCCCTGTATGACGCCGAGATTCTTTTCAATGGGCAGCCAGTGGCGCTGGTCGTCGCCGAGGAATTCGAGATCGCGCGATTTGCGGCTTCATTGGTCCGCGTCGACTATGAGCGGCAGGCACATGTCACCGACTTCGACGCCCAGCGCCAGCGCGGCGCGGTGTCGAAACGGGATCCAGCGCACTCCACCAAGCGCGGCAAGGCTGCGCCAGCGTTTAGCCAAGCGGCCGTGCAGATCAAAGCCGAATATCGCATGCCGGTCGAACATCACAATCCGATGGAGCCATTCGCGGCGACCGCGGTATGGGAGGGCGACGGCCGGATTACCGTCTTCGACAAGACGCAGGGACCGCAGAACTGCCGCAACTATATTGCAGACGTGTTCGGGATGCCGCGCGACAAGGTGCGCGTTCTCTGCCCTTATGTCGGAGGTGGGTTCGGATCCGGATTGCGTCCGCAATATGAATTACCGCTCGCGGTGCTGGCCGCCCTCGGCCTTAAGCGTTCGGTGCGGGTCACGCTCACCCGCCAGCAGATGTTCACGCTCGGCTATCGTGCCGCCAACGTGCACGAGCTGGCGCTCGCAGCCAATAGTGACGGAAGCCTCGTCTCGTTCCGGCACGATGCGATCGCCATGACCTCGCAGTTCGAGGATTTCCAGCGCGATTTCGTCAACTGGTCGAGCCTACTCTACCGATGCGCCAACGTGGAGCTTGGTCAAAGGCTGGTCAAGCTCGATCAAAACACGCCTTGCGACATGCGTGCTCCGGGCGGCGCTGAAGGGATGTACCCGATCGAATGCGCGATGGACGAGCTCGCCTATGCGGCGAATATCGATCCGCTCGAGCTTCGGGTGATCAACTATTCCGACAAGGACCAGATTCAGGACCGGCCCTACAGCAGCAAGCAGCTGCGCGAATGCTATCGCCAGGGGGCCGAAAAGTTCGGTTGGTCCAAACGCAATCCGCAGCCGCGCTCGATGCGGGAGGGTAACGAGCTTATCGGCTGGGGCATGGCGACCGGCATTTGGGAAGCGATGCAGATGCCGGCGAGCGCCAAGGCCGCGATTACCGCCAATGGCAACGTCGAGATCGCCAGCGCGACCGCCGATATCGGGCCCGGAACCTATACGATGATGGCCCAGCTCGGTGCCGAGATGCTCGGAGTGCCGCTTGATAATGTGACGGTAAAGCTTGGCGATTCCACGCTGCCGGATGCGCCGGTCGAAGGAGGATCGTTCACCACCTCATCGGTTGGCTCTGCCATTCACGCCGCCTGTCGGGCGGTGCGGCAGGAACTTCTCGGGCTGGCGCGAAAGATGCCGGGATCGCCGCTTGCCCGGGCAAAGCTCGACGATGTGGTATTCGCCGAAGGCAAGATCCGGCACAAGGACGAGGGCGGCGAAGTCTTAGTCGCAGACGCGATGCGTGCCGGCAAAATCGATCGGGTTGAGAGAGCAGCCAGCGCCCAACCGAACGAGGACGGCAAGTACTCGCATTCCACGCACTCGGCGGTGTTCGCCGAGGTCAAGGTCGACGAGCAGCTTGGGGTCATTCGCGTCACGCGCGTGGTCAGCGCTGTGGCGGCCGGTCGCATCCTCAATCCGAAGCTTGCGAGCAGCCAGATTCTCGGCGCGGTGGTCGGCGGCATCGGGATGGCGCTGCATGAAGAGACGGCGACCGATCACCGGTTCGGCCGATTCATGACCCACAACCTTGCCGACTATCATGTGCCGGTAAATGCGGATGCGCATTCGATCGACGTAATTTTCGTCGAAGAGAGGGACGAGGAGATCAATCCCCTCGGCGTCAAGGGCGTCGGCGAAATCGGCATTGTCGGCACCGCGTCAGCGATTGCGAACGCGGTCTATCACGCGACCGGCAAGCGGGTGCGCGATCTGCCGATCACGCTCGACAAGCTGATGCGGGATTGAGGCTAAGCTTCGCGATGGCGCGGTTCCATGGCGTCCGATCAGCGCTTGTAGAGGCCCATGATCGCGGCCTTAGCCAGCGTGTTGAAGTGGAGTTGAAATCCGATGACAGCTGCCGAGGTGTCGGCCGTCACCTGCAAACGGTCGGTCCCAACTGCGAATACCGTGAAAAGATAACGGTGCGGGTGATCGCCCGCCGGCGGGCACGGTCCGCCATAACCGGGGGTGCCGAAGTCGGTGCGGGTTTGCAAAGCGCCCTGCGGCAGCTTCGGCGACTTCGGATTGCCCGCGTCCAGCTCAAGCTCCGTGACATTGGGAGGAATGTTCACTACCAGCCAGTGCCAGAATCCGCTGCCTGTGGGCGCGTCCGGATCCAAACAAGTCACGGTGAAGCTCTTCGTGCCGGCCGGGGCTCCCGACCAGGCCAAGTGTGGCGATTGGTTGTTACCTTGGCAGCCGAAACCAAATTCGGCCGAAAGGATGTGGGCGTTGGGCAGATAATCGCCGTCCTTGAAGTTGTTGCTTCTCACCGTGAATGTCATGCGCCGTCTCCCGTTCGCACTCTTCACACAAGGCTCAAGCGCGGCGATCTTGTCGCCGGCGGCATATTATGCCGAAACCTGCAAAGGCATATCAGGGAATTTTCTCGCAAAGGCGCGGAATTGGCCCTGCTATGGTCCCGCCGAGTCCCTGAGGACCTTGAGAGATGGAGCTCCACGAAGTGAGAAGATGCAGCGAACGCCCTGCTCGGCGCTCGTCCGGTATTCGCTAATGTCCGCGCCCCGACTGCGATTGCCTTAGGGCTCGCGGTTGCTAGACTTGCATTCCCAACGATGACCAGAGCCAGGACCCAATCTCCCCATGGTAGCGCTTGACGCAGACGCCGCAGCAGGAGTGGCAAAGAGCCTTCCTTCCCGCGTGCCTTCGCCCGCCACGATGACGATTTTCGGCGCTGGCGGCGATCTCACGAAGCGTCTCATCGTGCCGGCGCTGTATAATCTCGTGCGAGCCGGAAAACTTCCAGACGACTTCGCCATCATTGGCGTCGACCATAACGAACAGACTACCGAAGGGTGGTGCCAGAACCTAACCGAAATGATGCAAGCCGCCACACGCGGCAGGACGATCGATGAGCAGGCCTGGTCATGGCTCATTCGGCGTATGCATTATATGCGTGGCGACTTCACGCAGCCCGAAACCTATAGCCGGCTCGAGAAACTGCTGACCGAGCTATGCCGGCAGCAGAACGGCACCGCCAACGTGCTCTTCTATCTGGCGACCGCCGACCGGTTTTTTGGCCCGATCATCGAACAGCTCGGCCGCGCCGGTCTTAACCGACAGTCGCAGAGGGCATGGCGGCGGGTGATCATTGAGAAGCCTTTCGGGCACGACTTTGCCTCGGCCGAAGCCCTCAACGCACAAATCCTCAAGGTGCTGTCCGAGGACCAGATTTATCGCATCGATCACTTCCTCGGCAAAGAAACGGTCCAGAATATCCTGGTGCTGCGCTTCGCCAACGGCATCTTCGAGCCGCTGTGGAACCGTGATCATATCGCCCACGTCCAGATCACGGCCGCCGAGACTCTCGGCGTCGAGGGCCGCGGTCGCTTCTACGAAAAGACCGGCGCATTGCGGGACATGGTGCCGAACCATCTGTTTCAGCTCCTTGCCATGATCGGGATGGAGCCGCCGATCTCATTCGATGCGGATGCCGTGCGCGCTAAGAAGACGGAGCTGTTCCAGGCAATTCATCCCATCTCGCCGGCCGATGCCGTACGTGGCCAGTACGGGGCAGGCGTGGTGCTGGGCAAAAGCGTTGGCGATTACCGGCACGAACCCGATGTCGCGCCGAATTCCGGAACCGAAACCTATGTCGCGCTCAAGCTCGGCATCGACAACTGGCGCTGGGCCGGCGTGCCATTCTACCTCCGCACCGGCAAGCACCTTTCCGCCCGCACGACCGAGATCGCAGTGCAATTTCGTCAAGCGCCCTATGCACTTTTCCGCGACACCCCGGTCGATCGATTGCCCGCGAACATCCTGATGCTGCGCATCCAACCCGATGAGGGATTATCGCTTAGTTTCAGCGCTAAGCGTCCCGGAGCAGAGATCGAAATCGAAGGCGTCGAGATGAATTTCGCCTACCAGGACTATTTCGCGCCACTCGCATCGGTCGGATACGAGACGCTGATCTATGACTGCCTCATCGGCGATGCGATCTTGTTTCAGCGCGCGGATACGGTCGAGGCGGCTTGGTGCGCCGTGCAGGGGCTGCTCGATGCCTGGGCCCGCGCGCCTGCCGACGATTTCCCGAACTATGCCGCAGGGACCGCCGGCCCCGCCGCCGCCGATCGCCTGCTCGCGCGAGACGGGTGTGCATGGCTGCCGATCAAGGCCTACCATCTGCATGGCAGATCGGGCGCATCATCATCGGCTCCCGCGCCTGCGAGCCATAGCGGTTGAACGCTACTTGTCCAAGTCGGGGGCGTGATCGAGGTGACATCATGAAAGCCACTCAAATCGTGCACGACCTGGGTCAGAGCCTCTGGCTCGACAACATCACGCGAAGCCTGCTCAAGACGGGCGTGCTTCGCCGCTATATCGACGAACTCTCGGTTACCGGGCTGACATCGAATCCGACCATCTTCGACCACGCCATCAAGAACAGCAGCGACTACGATAATGCAATTAAGAGCAAGCTCGCGGAAGGCGAGTCCGGGGAGAAACTGTTCTTCGAACTCGCGCTTGACGACCTCAGGCAGGCCGCGGATCTGTTTCGGCCGGTTTATGATCGAACCTGCGGCGTAGACGGTTGGGTCTCGCTGGAAGTCTCGCCTTTGCTGGCGCACGATACCAAATCGACCATTGAAGAGGCCAAGAACCTGCACGCCCAGGCGCGACGTCCCAATGTCTTCATCAAGATTCCCGGCACCGCCGAAGGCCTACCGGCCATCGAGGAGGCGATCTTTGCAGGTGTGCCGGTCAACGTTACGCTGTTGTTCTCCGACGACCAGTATCTGGCGGCCGCCAATGCGTTCATGCGCGGCATCGAGCGGCGCATCGAAGCCGGGTTGAAGCCCGATGTCGCATCGGTCGCGTCGATCTTCATCAGCCGCTGGGACGTGGCGGTGACCGGCAAGGTCCCGGAGACGCTCAACAATCGGCTGGGCATCGCCATCGCCAAGCGGACCTACAAGGCGTACCTGGATCTGCTGAGTTCACCGCAATGGATGCGGGCCTACAATGCGGGCGCGCGTCCGCAGCGGCTGCTATGGGCCAGCACGGGAACCAAGGACCCAAAGGCTTCGGATGTTCTCTATGTCAAGAGTCTGGCCGCGCCGTTCACAGTGAACACGATGCCTGAAGCCACCTTGAAAGCCCTCGCCGACCACGGCGATGTCGGCGCAACGCTCCCCGCGGACGGCGGCAACTCCGAAGAGGAGCTGGCGCGGTTCGCAGCGGCGAAGATCGACGTTTATGCGCTGTCGAGGCAGCTTCAGGATGAGGGGGCCAAGTCCTTCGTCAAATCGTGGAATGACCTAATGGAGGTGATTAGCTCCAAATCCTCCGTACTCAAGCGAGCGAGCTAGCGCGGTGAAAAAGTCGCGGCGCACCGTCCGGCGTAGGACAGGACAACAACGTCGAGCTGACGTCGTAAAGACGTCTTCCGCAAGGAAAGTGTTAGTCGTCGATGTCGGTGGAACCTCGGTCAAGATCCTTGCCACCGGGCAAAGCGAGCCACGATCGTTTCCGTCCGGGCCGACGATGACCCCAAGCCAGATGGTGTCCAGCGTGAAGAAGCTCAGCCGGGGCTGGAATTATGACGTAGTTTCGATCGGGTATGCGGGTCCGGTTCTTCACGGCCGGCCAATCGCTGAACCACACAACCTGGGACGCGGATGGGTCGGGTTCGATTTCGCCGCAGCATTCGGTCATCCTGTGAAGGTCGTCAACGATGCGGCCATGCAAGCCTTGGGCAGCTACAAGGGCGGCAAGATGCTCTTTCTCGGTCTCGGAACGGGCTTTGGATCGGCCATAATTGTGAACGGCATCGTGGAGCCCATGGAGCTCGGTCACTTGCCATACAAGAAGGGCACCTACGAGGACTACGTGGGTCGGGCCGGACTGGAGCGCCACGGCAAGAAGAAATGGCGCCGTCACGTTGCCGATGTGGTGGCCCGTTTCATTGCCGCACTTGAGCCCGACGACACCGTTATTGGCGGAGGCAATATCAAAAAGCTTGATGCACTGCCGCCCGGTTCTCGCGCCGGCGACAACCACAATGCTTTCTGTGGCGGATTTCGGCTGTGGGAGCGCCCTCAGCCACATGCTGGGATGCGCCCGAAACCACGCAGTTGAACAGAGCAGGTGCCGCAGATGGCTGCACGATCGGAGATATCTCACACGCGATCGAGGGGCAAACATGGGGCATGGCGGGCTCTCGAACATCACTATGACGCAATGCGGAGGCGTCACCTGCGAGAGTTGTTCGCGCATGATCCCGCACGCAGCGAGCGGATGACGGCGGAGGCCGCCGGCGTTTTCCTGGATTATTCAAAAAATCGAGTGGACGACGAGACGCTCAGGCTGCTCATCGAGCTCGCCGCGCAATCCGGCCTGCGCGAAAGAATCGACGCAATGTTTCGTGGCGAGAAAATCAACGTCACGGAGAAACGAGCGGTCCTGCATGTTGCACTGCGTGCGCCGAAAGGCGCCTCCATCATGGTCGACGGCAAGAATGTCGTGCCGGAGGTTCATGGCGTGCTCGACAAGATGGCCGAGTTCGCCGATCGCATCCGCAGCGGCGAGTGGAAAGGCCACACCGGAAAACGCATTCGCAACGTCATCAATATCGGTATCGGCGGCTCCGACCTCGGGCCGGTGATGGCCTACGAGGCACTCAAGTACTACAGCGACCGCGGCATGACGTTCCGTTTCGTATCCAACGTCGACGGCACCGATTTCGTCGAGGCGACCCGTGATCTGGATGCCGCGGAAACGCTGTTCATCATCTCCTCGAAGACTTTCACCACGCTGGAGACCATGACCAACGCGCACAGCGCGCGGGACTGGTCGCTCCGGGGCCTTGGCGATGCCAAGGCGGTCGCCAGGCATTTCGTTGCAGTCTCGACTAATGCCGAGAAAGTCGCGGAATTCGGCATCGATACCGCCAACATGTTCGAGTTCTGGGACTGGGTCGGCGGGCGCTACTCGATGGATTCCGCGATCGGTCTTTCGACCATGCTCGCGATCGGTCCGGATCACTTCCGAGCCATGCTGGAAGGGTTCCACGCGATCGATGAACATTTCCGTACCGCGCCATTCGACCGCAACCTGCCGGTGCTCATGGGTCTCCTCGGCGTCTGGTACAACAATTTCTTCGGCGCGCAGACGGTCGCGGTCTTGCCCTACGACCAGTATCTCAAGCGCTTTCCGGCCTATCTCCAGCAGCTGACGATGGAGAGCAACGGCAAGCACGTGACACTCGGCGGGACGCCGGTGGATTATCAGACCGGTCCGATCTTTTGGGGCGAGCCAGGAACCAACGGTCAGCACTCGTTCTATCAATTGATCCATCAGGGCACCCGGCTTATTCCCTGTGACTTCATCGCTTTCGCACAGCCACTCAACGCACTCGGCCGGCATCACGACATGCTGCTGGCGAATGTCTTTGCGCAGACCGAGGCGCTCGCCTTCGGCAAGACGCGCGAGCAAGTGGAGGCCGAAGGCACGCCCGATTGGCTCGTTCCCCATCGCGTATTCGAAGGCAATCGGCCCTCGAACACCATCCTAATGGATCGTTTGACGCCGGCGGCACTCGGAAAGCTGGTCGCGCTGTATGAACACAGCGTCTTCACCCAGGGAACGATCTGGGACATCGACTCGTTCGATCAGTGGGGCGTCGAACTCGGCAAGGTTCTGGCGCAGCGCATTATCCCGGAGCTCGAGGGCAAGAACGAGCCCGAGCTCGCCCATGACAGCTCGACCAACGACCTGATCCGCCGGTACCGCAAGCTCAAGGGCGCAATGTGACGGCAGTCAAGCTCGCTCCCTCCATCCTCGCGGCCGATTTTGCCCGCTTGGGCGAACAGGTGGCCGAGGTCGAGCGTGCCGGAGCAGACCGCATCCACGTGGACGTGATGGACGGACACTTCGTGCCGAACCTTTCCATGGGCGCAGTCGTCGTAGAGTCGCTGCGCAGGGTGACGCGCCTGCCGCTGGAGGCGCACCTGATGATTCTCAATCCAGACTTTTTCCTCGAGGAATTCGTGCAGGCCGGCACCGATTCATTTTTGGTGCACTGGGAGGGTACCAATGACCTGTCACGCACCGTGCAACACATCAAGGGTTTGGGAAAACGTATCGGCGTCGCTATCAATCCCGCAACGCCTGCGGCCGTTCTCGAAGAAATAATGCCGGACATCGACCAGGTGCTGGTCATGACCGTGAACCCCGGATTCGGGCATCAGCATTTCCTCCCCACGACACTGCCGAAGATTGCTCGCGCGCGCGAGATGATCGACCGCATCAAGCCAGGCTGCAGCCTCGAGGTGGATGGAGGGATCGACGCAACCACTGCTCCGCTGGCGGTTGCGGCGGGCGCCGATGTGCTGGTCGCCGGGTCGGCCATTTTCAACGACAGCGAAGGCGTCACCGCCGCCATGCAGCGGCTGCGGGCCGCACTTCAGCAATAACGGAGAAGGATGTCATGCAACTCGCGATGGTCGGATTGGGCAGGATGGGCGCCAATATGGTGCGGCGACTGATCAACGGTGACCACGAGTGCGTGGTCTTCGACATGTCGCCGAAGGCGGTCGCCGATTTGGCGCGCGAGAAGGCGGTTGCGGCTTCCTCGCTCGCTGACCTCGTGCGCAAGCTCGAGAAACCGCGCGCGGTCTGGCTGATGGTCCCGGCGGCCGTCGTGGACAAGTCCA
>Ga0209382_10010745_pt1 | contig 11394 bp, 10 predicted proteins | sample SoiMetdeltSBSDD5_FD_187599 | JGI IMG/M metagenome (GOLD analysis project Ga0209382, IMG submission 187599) | Bulk soil microbial communities from a Populus tree surrounding site in Tennessee, USA - Soil MetaG P. deltoides SBSDD5 (SPAdes) (version 2) | ecosystem: Environmental > Terrestrial >...
TTTCGTCGAGGTGCGCTACGACGATGAGCAAAAGCGCGTCGTGTACGAGCCGGTCAGGCTGACCCAGGAATTCCGCAACTTCGACTTTCTCTCCCCGTGGGAAGGTCCTGCCTACCCGCTGCCGGGCGACGAGAAGGCGGGCGACGGAAAAGGTTAGCGATGCCGGCCGAGATGGAGCTGCGCAATTTCACCATGAATTTCGGGCCGCAACACCCGGCGGCGCACGGCGTATTGCGTTTGGTGCTCGATCTCGACGGCGAGGTCGTGCAACGCGTCGACCCGCATATCGGGCTCTTGCATCGCGGCACCGAGAAGCTGATCGAAGCCAAGACCTATCTGCAGGCGATCCCGTATTTCGACCGGCTCGATTACGTCGCGCCGATGAACCAGGAGCATGCGTTCTGCCTCGCGGCGGAAAAACTTCTCGGCCTCACCGTGCCGAAGCGGGCGCAGCTCATCCGTGTGCTCTACTGCGAGATCGGGCGGCTGCTGTCGCATCTCCTCAACGTAACCACGCAGGCCATGGATGTCGGCGCGCTCACCCCTCCGCTCTGGGGCTTCGAGGAGCGCGAAAAGCTCATGGTATTCTATGAGCGCGCCTCCGGCAGCCGCATGCATGCCGCCTATTTCCGTGCCGGCGGCGTGCATCGCGATTTGCCGCCGAAGCTCATCGACGATATCGCCGCGTTTTGCGACCCGTTCCTCAAGGTCTGCGACGATCTCGAGGATCTGCTGACCGAGAACCGCATCTTCAAACAACGCAACGTCGACATCGGCGGGGTCGCGCTAGCCGACGCTTGGGCGTGGGGCTTTTCCGGCGTGATGGTGCGCGGATCCGGCGCGGCATGGGATCTGCGCAAGGCACAACCCTATGAATGTTATTCCGAACTCGAGTTCGACATTCCGATCGGCAAGAACGGCGACAATTACGACCGCTACTGCATTCGCATGGAAGAGATGCGGCAATCGATCAAAATCATGAAACAGTGCTTGGAGAAGCTCTGTGCCGCGGAAGGGCAAGGCCCGGTGGCGGTCGAGGATAACAAGATCGTTCCGCCCAAACGCGCCGAGATGAAGCGCTCCATGGAGGCGCTCATCCACCACTTCAAGCTTTATACCGAAGGCTTTCACGTTCCCGCGGGCGAAGTCTATGCCGCGGTCGAAGCGCCGAAGGGCGAGTTCGGCGTCTATCTCATCGCCGACGGCAGCAACAAACCCTACAGGTGCAAGATCCGAGCGCCCGGCTTCGCCCACCTTCAGGCCATGGATTTCCTCTGCCGGGGCTACATGCTGGCCGACATCTCGGCGATCCTCGGCTCGCTCGACATCGTGTTCGGGGAGGTTGATCGCTGATGGCCGTGCGTCGCCTCGCCGATCCCGCAATCCAGCCCAAGAGCTTCGCCTTCACGGTCGAAAATCTTAATTGGTCCAAGCGCGAGATCGCCAAATATCCGGAAGGCAGGCAGCATTCCGCGGTCATCGCGCTGCTGTGGCGCGCCCAGGAGCAGGCCGGCGGCTGGCTGCCGCAAAAGGCGATCGAACACGTCGCCGACCTCCTCGGCATGCCGAAGATCCGCGCGCTCGAGGTCGCGACCTTCTACACGATGTTCAACCTCGCGCCGGTCGGCCAATTTCACGTCCAACTCTGCGGCACGACGCCTTGTGTCCTGCGCGGGGCGGACAAGCTGATCAAGCTCTGCCGCGACAGGATCGGCGAGCCGCTCGAGGCAACTGCCGACGGCAAGCTCTCCTGGATCGAGGTCGAATGCCTCGGCGCTTGCGTGAACGGGCCTGTGGCGCAAATCAGTTGCGTGGACGCGCCTGCCGCGCAGGCCAATTATGATTATTACGAAGACCTTAGCCCGGAGAGCTTCACTAAAATCTTGGACGACCTCGTGGCCGGCAGAACGGTGAAGCCCGGCCCTCAGGTCGCACGGCAACTTTCGGCGCCCAGCGGAGGTCCCACCACGCTCACCGATCCCGCGCTCTATGCGCGGGGCAATGGCGGGCAGACGCGCAAGCCAGCGTTGAGCGACGCCGAGGCCAAAAAGTCGGGCGAGCCGGCGAACGTACGCGAAGCGGCGACGCCGAAACCTCCCACCGACGATTCATCGAGACAGCCCTGATGCTCGAGGACAAGGACCGCATCTTCACCAATCTCTACGGCCTTCACGACTGGGGCCTCGAGGGCGCCCGCGCACGCGGCGCTTGGGACGGCACCAAAGCCATCCTCGAGAAGGGACGCGATTGGATCATCAATGAGATGAAGGCCTCGGGCCTGCGCGGGCGCGGCGGTGCGGGCTTCCCCACCGGCCTCAAATGGTCGTTCATGCCCAAGCAGTCCGACGGGCGGCCCCATTATCTCGTGGTCAACGCCGACGAATCCGAGCCTGGCACCTGCAAGGATCGCGAGATCATGCGGCACGATCCGCATCTCCTCGTCGAGGGCTGCCTCATCGCCGGATTCGCCATGGGGGCACACACCTGCTTCATCTACATCCGCGGCGAATTCGTGCGCGAGCGTGAGCGCCTTGAGGCTGCGGTGGACCAAGCCTACGAGGCCAATCTGATCGGCAAGAACAACGTCCACGGTTTTCCCTTCGATATCATCGTGCACCACGGCGCCGGCGCCTACATCTGCGGTGAGGAGACGGCGCTCCTGGAAAGCCTCGAAGGCAAGAAGGGCCAGCCGCGGCTCAAACCGCCGTTCCCAGCCAATGTCGGCGTCTACGGCTGTCCGAGCACGGTCAACAATGTCGAGTCGATCGCCGTGGTGCCTGACATCTTGCGGCGCGGCGCCCACTGGTTCGCCAGCATCGGGCGGCCGAACAATACCGGCACGAAACTATTCTGCATTTCCGGCCACGTGGAGAAGCCCTGTACGGTCGAGGATGCCATGGGGGTGCCGTTGCGCGAATTGCTCGACGGGCATTGTGGGGGCGTGCGCGGCGGTTGGGACAACTTGCTCGCCGTCATTCCTGGCGGATCCTCGATGCCGATGATCCCGGCGCACCAGTGCGAGCATTTGCTCATGGATTTCGACGGCTGCCGGGAATTCAAATCCGCACTCGGGACGGCCGCCGTGATCGTGATGGACAAATCGACCGACATCGTCCGCGCCATGGCGCGCATCTCTTATTTCTACAAGCATGAAAGCTGCGGCCAGTGCACGCCCTGCCGCGAAGGCATGGGATGGATGTGGCGGGTGCTCAGCCGCATGGCGGAGGGCCGCGCGCACAAGCGCGAGATTGACATGCTCATGGAGGTCACGACCCAGATCGAGGGTCATACCATCTGCGCGTTCGGGGACGGCGCGGCCTGGCCGGTGCAGGGCCTGCTGCGCCATTTCCGGCACGAGATCGAGCGTCGCATCGACGAATACAGCGCAAACCCGCATCCCGAACCGGTGCGGGTGGCAGCGGAGTGACTGAGAGGACGTGCCTATGACAGGGCTTCACCTCGCCCAACTCAATATCGGCCGCTTGCGCTACGAGGTCGGCGACCCGCGCATGGCGGAATTCATCGACAACCTTGCGTTCGTGAACGACTTGGCCGAACGCAGCCCGGGATTTGTGTGGCGCTATCAGGATGACAGCGGAAGCGCCATCGAGACCCGCCCGTTCGCCAGCGACCCGCGCATGGCGATCAACCTGTCGGTATGGGACAGCGTCGAGGCGCTCGAGCGGTTTGTTTGGCAGACGGTGCACAAACGCTTCTATGGCCACCGCCATGAGTGGTTCGAGCGAATGGACGAGCGCTATTTCGTGATGTGGTGGGTGCCAGCCGGCCATCGGCCAACGGTACAGGAGGCGGTCGAGCGGCTGCGGCATTTGCAGCAGCAGGGGCCGAGCGACCACGCCTTCGGCTGGGAAAGCCTGCCTGCGGCGCAGTTGTGGAAATCGGCGCGGTGCGCGTGACGGAAAGAGGATACCAGCGGTGACCAAGCTCATCGTCGACGGCAAAGAGATCGACGTCCCGCCGGACTACACGCTGCTGCAGGCCTGCGAGGCCGCGGGCGCGGAAATCCCGCGCTTCTGCTTCCACGAGCGGCTCTCGATTGCCGGCAACTGCCGCATGTGCCTGGTCGAGCTCAAGGGCTCGCCGAAGCCGGTGGCCTCCTGCGCCTGGGGCGTGCGCGACTGCCGGCCCGGGCCGCATGGCGAGCCACCCGAGGTCCTCACCAAGACGCCGATGGTGCGTAAGGCACGCGAAGGCGTGATGGAATTCCTGCTGATCAACCACCCCCTCGATTGCCCGATCTGTGACCAGGGCGGGGAGTGCGATCTGCAGGATCAGGCCATGGCCTACGGTGTCGATTCCAGTCGCTTCAAGGAGAACAAGCGCGCGGTCGAGGACAAATACGTGGGGGTCTTGGTCAAGACCATCATGAACCGCTGCATCCATTGCACGCGGTGCGTGCGCTTTATGACCGAGGTCGCGGGCGCGCCGGAGCTGGGCGCCATCGGCCGCGGCGAGGACACGGAGATCACGACCTACCTCGAACAGGCGATGACCTCGGAGTTGCAGGGCAACGTGGTCGATCTCTGCCCGGTCGGCGCGCTCACCTCCAAGCCCTATGCGTTTGCCGCGCGCCCCTGGGAACTCAACAAGACGGAATCGATCGACGTCATGGACGCGGTCGGCTCGGCCATCCGCATCGATACCCGCGGGCGTGAAGTCATGCGCATCCTTCCTCGCGTCAACGACGAGGTGAACGAGGAGTGGATTTCCGACAAGACCCGGCACGTGGTCGATGGGTTGCGCACACAGCGCCTCGATCAGCCCTACATTCGCGAGAACGGCCGGCTTTATTCGGCCTCCTGGCAAGACGCCTTCGACGCGATCGCCGCTAAGGTCAAGCAGACGGATCCCAAGCGCATGGGCGCAATCGTCGGCGATCTTGCCGCCGTCGAGGAAATTTTCGCGCTCAAGGATTTGATGACACAGCTGGGCGTCGTCAACCTCGATTGCCGGCAGGACGGCGCGTCGCTCGACCCGACATGGGGAAGAGCAACTTATCTCTTCAACGCCACCATTGCCGGAATCGAGCGGGCCGATGCTTTGCTCATCGTCGGCTCCAATCCGCGGCGCGAAGCGGCCGTGCTTAACGCGCGCATCCGCAAGCGCTGGGGCATGGGCGGCTTCCCGATCGGTCTGATCGGCGAACGGGCGGATCTCACCTATCCCTACGATTATCTCGGCGCGGGGCCGCAGACACTCTCGGACGTCGCCTCAGGTGCGCACGAGTTCGGCTCGGTGCTCAAGCAGTCCGACCATCCGCTGGTGATCGTGGGCATGGCCGCGCTGGCGCGCCCCGATGGTGCGGCCATCGCCTCGCTCGCGGCACGCGCCGCGCAAGGCAGCGGCAAGGAAGATTGGAACGGCTACTCGGTCCTGCATACCGCGGCGGCGCGGGTGGGCGCGCTCGACGTCGGCTTCGTGCCCGGGCGAGGCGGCCGCAGGGCAGCCGAGATGGCGGCCCCCGGCGCGGTCGATCTTCTCTTCCTGCTTGGCGCCGACGAGATCGACATCACCCCCGGCACGTTCGTAGTCTACATCGGTACGCACGGTGAAGCCGGCGCGCACCGTGCCGATGTCATCCTCCCCGGCGCGGCTTACCCGGAGAAATCCGGCATCTACCTCAACACCGAGGGGCGCGTGCAGATGGCGGCGCGCGCCTCCTTTCCGCCGGGCGAGGCGCGCGAGGACTGGGCGATCCTGCGCGCATTGTCGGACGTGCTCGGCCGCAAGCTTCCCTACGACTCGCTTGCGCAATTGCGCCAGGCGCTGTTCAAGGCGCATCCGCATCTGCAGCGCCTCGATCAGATTGCGGCGGGCGAGCGGGCGGAAATCACAGCCCTTGCCGCGCGCGGCGGCGCCGTCGAGAAGACGGCGTTCGGCCGCGCGCTCGACGACTTCTATCTCACCAATCCGATCGCGCGCGCCTCCGCGATCATGGCGGAGTGCTCGGTGATCGCGGAGCGCCACGGCACGCTCACGGCGGCGGAATAGCTCACATGGCGGACGCTTGGACCAATTACATCTGGCCGCTCATCGTGATCGTCGCACAGAGCGTGCTCTTGCTCGTCGTTCTGCTCATCATCACCGCATATGTGCTCTACGCCGATCGCAAGATTTGGGCGGCGGTGCAGATCAGGCGGGGGCCGAATGTGGTTGGGCCCTGGGGCCTGCTGCAATCCTTCGCCGATCTCCTCAAATTCGTCGTCAAGGAACCCATCATCCCCGCCGGCGCCAATAAGGGCGTGTTTCTCCTGGCGCCACTCGTTACGGCCGTGCTTGCGCTCTCGGCCTGGGCCGTGATTCCGGTCAATGCCGAATGGGAGATCGCCAACCTCAACGTCGGCGTCCTCTACATCTTCGCCATCTCCTCGCTCATGGTCTACGGGGTGATCATGGCGGGTTGGTCGTCGAACTCGAAATATCCGTTCCTCGCCTCGTTGCGTTCGGCGGCACAGATGGTCTCCTACGAAGTGTCCATCGGATTCGTCATCATCACCGTGCTGCTTTGCGCCGGCTCGCTCAACCTTTCCGCCATCGTCGAGGCGCAGGACGGCAAATGGGGCATGCTCAACTGGTTCTGGTTGCCGCTGCTGCCGATGTTCGTCGTCTTCTTCGTCTCCGCGCTCGCCGAGACCAATCGCCCGCCGTTCGACCTGGTGGAGGCCGAATCCGAACTGGTCGCAGGCTATGCGGTGGAATATTCGGCGACGCCGTTCCTGCTTTTCTTCCTGGGCGAATACATCGCCATTCTCACCATGTGCGCCATGGCGACCATTCTGTTCCTCGGCGGATGGCTGCCGCCGTTTCCGGTCGCGCCCTTCACCTGGATTCCGGGCGTGATCTGGTTCTCGCTCAAATGCCTGTTCATGTTCTTTCTTTTTGCCATGGCGAAGGCGATCGTGCCGCGCTACCGCTACGACCAGCTTATGCGCCTGGGCTGGAAAGTCTTCCTGCCGTTTTCGCTCGCGATGGTCGCGATCGTCGCCGGCGTGCTGCAATACGGCGCACTCATCGCCAAATGACGGAGCGGCGGCATGATCAATCTGTCGCTTGCCGGTCTCATCGGAGCCGTGATCGGCACGGTGGTTGCCGCGCTGGTCTACGTTCCGCTCGTCACCTTCGTCGAGCGAGCCATGAGAGCACGGGCCGACAGCGTCGCCGAGGGCGATATTCTCGAGCAGGAGATGTCGTTGCTGCGGCGGGCCGTACTCGCGGCCGACATCATCGTCTTCGCGAGCATCGGTTACTGGCTCGGCGGGATGATAGGCTATTGAGACACATGCCGCGGCGTGATGCCGCGCCCGAAAGGATTGCCTCATGAGATTGGACCAGGCCGCCCGCTCGCTCTTCCTCAAGGAGTTCGTGTCGGCGTTCGTGCTGGCGCTACGCTACTTCTTCAAGCCGAAGCCCACGCTCAACTACCCGTTCGAGAAAGGCCATATCTCACCGCGTTTTCGCGGCGAGCACGCGTTGCGCCGTTATCCCAACGGCGAGGAGCGCTGCATTGCCTGCAAACTGTGCGAGGCGATCTGTCCGGCGCAAGCCATCACCATCGAGGCGGGGCCGCGCCGCAACGATGGCACGCGCCGCACCACGCGCTACGACATCGACATGGTCAAATGCATCTATTGCGGGTTGTGCCAGGAGGCGTGTCCGGTCGATGCCATCGTCGAAGGCCCGAATTTCGAATTCGCGACCGAAACGCGCGAGGAGCTTTACTTCGACAAAGAGCGGCTGCTTGCCAACGGCGACCGCTGGGAGCGCGAGATCGCCAAGAACATCGCGCTCGATGCGCCGTACCGGTGAGGCCGCGGAATGATCTTCCCCGCGCTGTTCTTCTATCTGTTCTCCGGCGTCTGCATCGCCGCTGCCGTGATGGTCATCGCAGCCAGAAATCCCGTACATTCGGTGCTGTTTCTCATTCTCGCCTTCGTCAATGCTGCAGCATTGTTCATCCTCCTGGGAGCGGAGTTCCTGGCGATGATCCTCATCATCGTCTATGTCGGCGCGGTGCTGGTGCTATTCCTGTTCGTGGTGATGATGCTCGACGTCGATTTCACCGAGCTGCGTCAAGGCTTCCTACAGTACTTGCCGATCGGCGCCTTGCTGGGCGGCATTCTCCTCATCGAGCTGGTGCTGGTTTTGATCGGCTGGACCATCGGTCCCAACGTTCAGCAAACGATCGCGGCGCCGATTCCGCCGGCTGGAAGCGCGCTCAATACCGAAGCCCTGGGGCAGGTGCTTTACACGCGCTACGTCTATTTCTTCCAAGCGGCCGGCATGGTGCTCTTGGTGGCCATGATCGGAGCGATCGTGCTGACGCTGCGACACAAGCCTTACGTCAAGCGGCAGAACATCGCCGACCAGATTGCGCGCACCAAGGCGACCGCCATCGAAATCGTCAAGGTCCGGCCGGGCCAGGGCCTGTAGAAAAGTCGAAGGAACGGCATGACCATTGGCCTAGGCCATTATCTCACGGTCGCGGCGATCTTGTTCACGATCGGCATCTTCGGCATTTTTCTCAACCGCAAGAACGTCATCATCATCCTGATGTCGATCGAACTGATCCTGCTAGCGGTCAACATCAATCTCGTCGCCTTTTCGGCCTTTCTCGGTGACCTCGTCGGCCAGGTCTATGCCTTGCTGGTGCTGACCGTTGCGGCGGCGGAAGCGGCCATCGGGCTCTCCATTCTGGTCGCGTACTACCGCAACCGCGGCTCGATCGCCGTCGAGGACATCAATTTGATGAAGGGCTGAGCGTGTATTACGCGATCGTTTTCCTGCCGCTCCTCGGCGCTGTCATCGCGGCGCTCATCGCGCTCGCCGGGGCGCGCGCCCGTCATCCCGGCGGATCGCCTGATGTCGGTGCGCAGAATCACGCCCACGGTCCGGTCGAGGAGAGCCATCCGCGCGCGGCGCCGTCTCCGCACGGTGCGCACGCCGCTCTCGATGCCTCGCACAGCGAGCCGCAACCGCTGCAGCCGCCGGCCGCGGGCTCCCGTTCCGCCGAACTGGTGACCACGGTTTTCTTATTCGCCTCCATGCTGCTGTCGTGGCTGGCGTTCGTCGACGTCGGATTTGGGCACCACGACAGCCGCGTGGAGCTCTTTCCCTGGATCATCTCCGGCGATCTCAAGGTCGACTGGGCACTGCGCATCGATACGCTGACCGCGGTGATGCTCGTCGTCGTCACGACCATTTCCGCCTTCGTGCATCTCTACTCCATCGGCTACATGGAGGAGGATCCGCACCGGCCGCGTTTCTTCTCCTATTTGTCGTTGTTCACCTTCGCCATGCTGATGCTGGTGACGGCCGACAACCTCGTGCAACTGTTCTTCGGCTGGGAGGGGGTCGGCCTGATGAGCTATCTGCTCATCGGCTTCTGGTACCACAAGCCGGAGGCCAACGCGGCCGCGATCAAGGCGTTCATCGTCAATCGCGTGGGCGACTTCGGTTTCTCGCTCGGCATTTTCGCCACCTTCCTGATGACTGGCGCGATCGATCTCGACACCGTCTTTGCGCAGGCACCCGCGCTCACCGGCAAGTCGATTCACTTCCTCTCCTGGGATGTGGATGCGCTGACGCTGATCTGCTTGCTGTTGTTCATGGGAGCGATGGGCAAATCGGCGCAGTTCCTGCTGCACACCTGGCTGCCGGACGCCATGGAGGGTCCGACGCCGGTGTCCGCGCTCATTCACGCCGCCACCATGGTGACGGCCGGCGTGTTCATGGTGGCGCGCCTGTCGCCGCTATTCGACCTGGCGCCGCAGGCGCAGAGCTTCGTCATCTTCATCGGCGGGACCACCGCGTTTTTTGCCGGGACGATTGGCGTGGTGCAGAACGACATCAAGCGCATCGTCGCCTATTCGACCTGCTCGCAGCTCGGCTACATGTTCGTTGCCATGGGCACGGGTGCCTATTCGATCGGCATGTTTCACTTGTTCACGCACGCCTTCTTCAAGGCCCTGCTGTTCCTGTGCTGCGGCTCGGTGATCACTGCCATGCATCACGAGCAGGACATCCGGCACATGGGTGGGCTCAAGGACAAGCTCCCGATCACCTACTGGACGATGGTGATCGGTGCCCTCGCGCTCACCGGGTTTCCGCTCACTGCCGGGTATTTTTCCAAGGACGCCATCATCGAAGCGGCCTATGTGAGCACCAATCCGATGGCACTCTACGGGTTCGGCACGACTGCCATCGCGACTGCGCTGACGGCGATCTATATCTGGCGGCTGATCTTCATGACCTTCCACGGCAGCCCGCGCGACCGCCGCCACTACGACGAAGCCCGCGAAAGCCCGATCACGATGCTCATTCCGCTCGGCTTCCTCGCCGCCGGCTCGATCTTCGCAGGCTACCCGTTCAGGGACCTATTCGCCGGTCATGCAGTCAGCGAATTTTTCGGCGATTCGCTCAAATTCGCGGCGAGCAACCACATTCTCGAGGACATGCATCACATTCCCCCCGTCGTCGCCCTGGCGCCAACGCTTCTGATGGCGCTCGGGTTCGCCATCACCTGGGAGTTCTACATTCGCCGACCCGAGCTGCCGGCCGAGCTCGCGCGCCAGCAGCAGCCGCTGTACAAATTCCTGCTCAACAAATGGTACTTCGACGAGATCTACGACTTTCTCTTCGTTCGCCCGACCTTGTGGCTGGCCCGCGCGCTGTGGAAGTACGGCGATGGCTGGACTATCGATGGTCTCGGGCCTGACGGCATTTCGGCGCGCGTGCTCGATGTGACTCGCGGCGTGGTGCGGCTGCAGACCGGATATGTCTATCACTACGCCTTCGCCATGCTGATCGGCGTCGCAGCGCTGATCACCTGGTTCATGTTCGGCGCGCGGGCAGGCTGACGATGAGCTGGCCCATCCTCTCCGTCACGACGTTTCTGCCGCTCGTCGGCGCACTGTTCATCATGGTCATGCGCAGCGACGGCGAGGCGGAAAAGCGCAATGCGCGCTGGATCGCGCTGTGGACCACCCTGATCACGTTTGCGATCTCGTTGATCGTGCTCTACCGCTTCGATCCGGCGTCGGCCGAGTTCCAGTTCGTCGAGAAACGGCCTTGGCTGGGTGGCGCGATCACCTATCACATGGGTGTGGACGGCATCTCGCTGCCGTTCGTCATCCTCACGACGGCGCTGATGCCGGTGTGCATCATCGCGAGCTGGCTGCCGATCCAGCACCGCGTCAAGGAATACATGGTCGCGTTCTTGGTGCTCGAGACGCTGATGGTCGGGACCTTCGCGGCGCTGGATCTCGTGGTGTTCTACCTATTTTTCGAGGGTGGGCTTATTCCGATGTTCCTGATCATCGGGGTGTGGGGCGGGCCTCGCCGCGTCTACGCCAGCTTCAAATTCTTCCTCTACAC
>Ga0209382_10010748_pt1 | contig 11391 bp, 13 predicted proteins | sample SoiMetdeltSBSDD5_FD_187599 | JGI IMG/M metagenome (GOLD analysis project Ga0209382, IMG submission 187599) | Bulk soil microbial communities from a Populus tree surrounding site in Tennessee, USA - Soil MetaG P. deltoides SBSDD5 (SPAdes) (version 2) | ecosystem: Environmental > Terrestrial >...
CGTCAAATTGATAAGCAAAAGCCTTTAACCCGAAAACCTCGTTTATTTTCAATGTTCCATAGACAGCTATCGGAAACAATATTCCATCTCCCAAAAATATATAGGATCGTACTCTTTGTGGAATTCTATTGACCAAAGCACTTGCTTCATAAGATGATTGCGTATAAATTCTTCCGAGATGTTCAAGATCATCTACATTTCTTGCAAGAGATAGACAATATAACATACTTGACGTAAAACTAGCCGTTCCTGACGTTGGGATTCCTGTATTTTTATACTTGAGCTCAATAACATCATCACAAATTCTAGCAAGCGTGCTGTTAGGTGCCGCAGTGATTGCGGTAGTAGAAATTTTATATTTACGGCAGATCTTAGCAGCAAGTATATTTGATCGCGTGTTACCAGAAATGGAAACTATATAGATTCTACGATAATCATTTTCATTTATAATCTCTGGATTAAAAACAATTTCCATTGGACTAAAACATATTATTTTGTAGTTGGAGGCATAAAGTGCAACTAGTGCAGCAGCATAAGAATCGCCCGCTCCTATGAATAAACAGTCATCCAGATCGATTTGCCTAGGTAGATCTAATTTCGGTAAACCGTCAGTCTGAGATCTAATCTCCTTTTTCATAGCATCAATAGAATTCATATTAATCTTTAGACATAATGTGTAAGTAATATTATTCTACATTTTCCAAAACTAACAATTTCTGTCTTTATCTATCATCTACCTACTACTAGAGTAGTAAATCGTTTCTGATTTTTTGCGGGTATCCTATCTTATGTGCCTATGCATGATATGATCTATGCCATGTTTGTTAATTATGATAACTATGAAAATCCCAGCATACTTTTAGTATGTTTCCTAAAGCAAAATTCCTCCAATCGTTAAATTGGTTACATGTTCTAAGTACTAGATATGTTCAAAATTTCTTCTGCCGCTATTTGTTGTCACATTGCATGGGTATTGTTCTTGTATCCTTAGTTGCTCACTGGTGTAGCCATGCCATTTTAGCGTAAAGCACTGTGAAACATAACCTCTAATGAATAAAAATGCATCAATGGTTCTGTCTGACACTCTCTTAGCAACTAACGATCCGAATAAAAATGATTATTTAGTACATTGTCACATTATACATAGAAGTGATGAACCATTACGAGGTATTGGGAGTCAGCAATACTGCTTCTCAAGCTGACATACGTAAGTCATTTCGCTATTTAGCTCTAAAATATCACCCGGATAAGAACAAAAACTCTGAAGAATCCAAACGAAAATTCATGCAGATAGTTGAAGCCTATGAAACTCTCTCTGACGACCAGGCAAGAAAAAACTATGATGTTGCTACTACGAATAGTAATAATAATAATAACTACCAACGTGATTATTATCGTTCTTATGTCTATAATCACAACACAACACGTCAATGGACTCCTTCTGCGGACTTTGACACGGTTTATAGCTATGAAGAGATTAAAAAAAAATACAGACAAAGCAGAGTGCAGGGCGGTATATGGGACATAAGTGAAAGTGCAAGCACGGGAATGTGGAAAGCAACAATGATTTTATTTGGCGGTCTTGCTGCTATCGTCGCATTTATAATGCTTCTCCGCTAGCATTATATGTTTATTTAGACAAAATTGAGCTCTTAAATAACGGATGAACTAAGTAATTCAAACTATTATTAAAGCGCTAGTAACTTAAACCTAGTGTTCATGTATGCTACGTCATCATAAAACACACGAAGTTGGCAACATGTTATGTTTCGATGAAGATTTTTGATCTATATGCTTTCGCTTCCCTTGTTTACTAAAGGTTTTGTTTAGTGTCTATTCCTGCTTCTTCTTTTTTTTCTTTGCTCGTAGTCTATATTCTTATCATGAGTATAATATTTGTAGCCAAAGAAAGCACCCAGGCTTAGATTTGGCAGCGAAAATATGATAAAAGCATAAGATGCAAATAATGCTGATAGTATAATTCCTGCAAGTCCAACACTTAAAGCTATGATAAACAAAACTTTGAGATATACCTTTTTGACTGCCATGAATTGCATAGTTATGATATAGAGATAAATATTGCTAGTAATTAGAACTGCTTTTTGATTTAGATATCTGGCTTGTTCATCATAATTCTCTTAAGTTCTCTGGATTTGTTACCATTAACTTAGCTCTTTTTCGTGTTTATAGTCTGTCTTTTAATATATGTACATATATTCATACAACAATACAATCTGATGCTGGCATACATTAATGGTTAACTCATTGCTATAACATTCAAAAGTTTAAAAAAGGGAACATTCAGAAAGAATTCTGGAAGAAAGAGTGCGAGTAGTAGCCATAGGAAATCGTGTATTTATAACCAGTTTTAAGCTGGCCGGAGTAGAAGGAATAAAAGTTGATGTTCCGGAGGAAGCACTTTCTGAAATTAATAGGATAGGCGGAGATGGTAGTGATGTGGGTTTGATCCTATTAAGCGACGACATCGGTAAACAAATAAGGTATAATCTCACTGACATGCGGTCAAAAAGACCCATTCCGTTAATTTTTGAGCTTCCATCTCCAGGGAGTTCAAAGGAGAATGTAGACTACAGGGCTCTTTTAAAGCAGATCCTTGGTGTTTGATAAATGTCCATGACATGGGACATACGCATATGTTAATACATGTACCAACATTGCATGACTATTTGATTTCTAGTGATGTTCTAGTCATATTACGTACATGCAATGGATTAGCACTTGAATTACGAGTAAAGCTGTGTAACATAAACATGAATTGTTATTAATGAAAGACTTTATTATGTCCGTCAGAGATTGAAAAGCCGTGTCAGACACAAAAAGTGATGATGTAGATAAAAATAGCAATAACACTAATGGACTTGAGGATGATTTAGAAGATGATTTAGAAGATATAGATGAGGATGAGAATGAAGAGGATGATTTAAACGACACTGATAATGAATGAATAAATCAAACGTTATCAATGCATAATGAATTCTCGAGAGAGGCTATACACTATATGAACATAGTCATAAGGCTTCGGTTACATTCTTCTAATATGTGTTGCACAATATCAGACCTTGAAGCATAAAAGTAAACCTGTGTCAGTTATCTAAGATGTACTATGTGCTTTCTCAATTATTAACTAATCTCAAAGCTTATAATCACTAAGGATATCACGATACCTTTTATCCTTATATGCCACATACTTTACATATTCTCCATAAGTCATATCTAAGGAACACTCCGGACATCTGACGAATGCAAAGTCATCAGATAGTTCTGCTGCAGCTTTACAATCAGGACAAACGATTTTCATATAATATATTAATAGAAATTCATGTTAATAACCATTCAAGTCTCCTATCCTAAAGAACATTAAATTGCCTTCAATTGTTTCACTATGGGCTGTCTTGATTTACGAAAAACACGGAAGCCGCAAATACATTTGATTTCTGGTAGTCTAGATAACTCTTCAGCTGTTACCGATGTACCACATCTCATACATTCGTAAGTTACATTGCTAAGCGCCTCTGAACTACTCATAACATGAATCATAAAAATTTATCCAAATTTAAGTTTTAAGGTACACCTAAGGCATTTTGAGCATGGGATCTGTTATTAACTTTAGTTTCCCACTGCAATTAGCACAAAAGAAATTCAATTGCTTTGCTTTGCTTTGCTTTGCTGCTATGTGAATTCTAATACGTTAATTTTTGTGATCATCATCTTCTCTTCAACAGACAAATTCAAATTACCAATCACCATGATGAGCATGAACCTTATCTTTATTAGCTTTCCTATAATGTAAAGTTATAAATGGTAATTGATGAAAGAGTTTAAACACTCATTTAATATCAAGCACGTATAATACTGGAAATTGGTACCAGATTCAAATCTACCTGTAAGCATAATTATCCAGATTTTAGATCTGTTCGGAACAATGGCATTTGCAGTAACTGGTGCGTTCAAAGCAATTGAACACAAATCAGATGTTGTAGGCATAATAATTCTGTCTAGTATTACTGGAGTTGCAGGGGGAGTAATGCGAGACATAACTTTTGGAAAACTTCCTCCTACTGCGGTAGTCAACCCATTCTATATTACAATAACTATAAGTACTGCTATAGTAATTTCTTTACTCTACCCCTCGTTAAAAAAACATTCAGACGTATTTTTGAAGTTTGATGCGATCGGACTTGGAACATTTACAATAATAGGCTCGATTTTCGCATATAACGTATTTGGTTTGAACTTTCTTGCCATGTCTGTTTCGGGCGTGCTTACTGCAATAGGTGGGGGGATTTTAAGGGATGTATTTGTTAACGAAATGCCCATAGTATTTGTTAAAGAATTCTATGCTTCAGCAAGTTTCGTTGGTGTTGTAATCCTATTTTTTATGCTATCTATAAAGGTTAACTTGAGTTTAGCTGCTATTGTAGCTATGACGATCACAACCTTATTACGTCTGATAGCAGTGAAATTTAAGTGGAATTTACCAAAGGCAAGGAACTGATCCTGCCTTTATCCCTAGCACACGTTTTCAATAGACTATGTAACGACTAATCTCCTTTAATCATTCATATGATCGTTACCAACCGTATGCATAAAAAGAAAAGTCGAACGTTTGAATGTTTTTGTTTGATGAGTAATGGTAATATGTTCTACTCGTTGGCCCAACCTTTATCATATTATTGATAATATAATAATCGTTTTAAGCTATTACACCATCAGCTTTATACAAAATATCCTTTTTCAACGGAACTATTTGCTCTTCCTTTTTGGTTTTCAAAACAGTCATTAACTCTGTTTCCAAAATATGTGGTAATTTACGTATCTTATTTTCTACAACATCTCGCATTTGATTCAAATCTCTGGCACGAATCTTCAAAAGCAGGTCAAATGTACCATGCATTTCATGAATTTCCAAGACCTCATCTAGATTTGCTAGCTCTAAAGTAGCTTCGTCTGCAAAACCTGGTTCAACATTTATTCCCATAAAAGCAAGATGGTCATATCCAAGAAGATTGTTATCAACTGAAATTGTAAATTTGGTAATTATACCTGCAGCGATTAATCTTCTAACTCTCAAATGTACCGTTGCGTCAGATATTCCAATCTGTTTAGCTATTTCAACAAAGGTTGTTGATGAATCCCTACTTAGAATATCTATTATACGAAGATTGATATCATCTAATAGGCCATCAAGATCATTAATCCCCAAGATTGATACTGGTAAAGATTAGACTTACATATATATTTATTACATATATTTCTTATATAGGTATAATTAATAACTATTTTTGGTAAATAAAAATTATTCTCTCCAGATATTCGAAAATATCAGTTATACATGAAATATGAGTGTATGCTACAAGATATCGACAGATCTACAAATGAATTGCCACCGTTATATTATTATTCCTCTAGATGTCGCTCATGGAGGCTGTATTGCGTCAATGCTAAAGCAAACCTGATTGTCAATTACGGTAGAGTTATTTGTTGTATTTGTAGTTGACCTCAGTATGGCACGGATAAGAGGGACTCTTTATGCTATTGTTTTTGTTGGGATTACACACACTCTTATTTGGATCACTACAATCTTTAAATGATTTACTCATATTGGGGGAGTGCAAAAAATTACCTGTTGTCATAAAAAGACTCGTCTGCCCATCTAGTCTGGTCTATTTCTTTCTCCACTACCTCAGCCATTATATCAAGCTCTTCTAACTGTCCAAAATTATGGAAGGTTAACCTCTCTAACAATTGCAAAACACTCTTGGCAGAACGATACTGGGGTATGCGTGGTTCGTTTATTTCACTATACAGTCCAATTCCTTTTATATCATTCATTTTTGCAAAACCCAGAATAAGTCCGTTGAAACCAGTAATTAACGATGATTGCGGGGTTGTCTTTACACCTAATCCTTTTATTTGTTGAGTCAATTCTTCTGATGTAGTTGTTACGAATGTTCTTGGTTGCTTGTTTATGCGCCTACTGGTGTGAAATGCACCTAACGTGTAAATCAATTGCGTGGAATACATTTTAGCAATAGATATGACATCACTACACAGCTCATAAAGTTCGTGATTTGTTTGAGGCTGACCTACACCACCCCCAAATCCTATTATGCCTCTTCCGTATCTATATTCCCACCTTTCTGGTTGGAAATCAATGTATCCACCTTTATCTATAACATAGTTTGGGTGTGGGGGCGAGACGTATCTGAAAAGATGCATGTTTAAATTCTTATTGATAAAATCGATGACTATGCTTCCCACATTGCCCATATCTTGCATTGCAGCAATAATTATGGGTTTCGTAACCTTGGGCTTTTCAACTTCTACGAAGTCCATGTATATACGATCGTATCTTAAGAATAAAAAAGTATTTTATGCTAATAATCACTGAAAATGCCAGGTTACACGCAGACCGCAATTAAGTCAAATTAACATTTTTATTTTAATTTGCAGACTTTCACAAATTTGTGCATAGCTTGATCTAGAAGATCTCTGAGAATCAATTACTTGTGTTATAGCATAAAGCTTATATACAAATCTACATTAACGCCGTTTTCCTCAGATTTCTTTATTGATGTTCAATGGGAAGTATGAAGATGATATTTGATATCGTGACCTCCATTATGTTCAGTACTATGTTGATAGCAGGACACTGACAAATGTTATTGCATCAATCAAGCCATTATTAAGTTAATTCGATAAACCTTTCTTTCCGCTTCTGTTATATTCAAAATCTATCGAGTTTATAACTTCTAGATTCACATTCATTTAGTTCAGACATGCTATAAACACCAAAAAGTTTTTGCGAAACGATATCAACATACTATGTGCAACCACCTTTGAGATCCAAACTGCTAAGAGATACTTGTCCGAGTATTGTATTAGCAGATACTCAGCCCGCAGTAGGATCATAGTATGGCAGAGTATTGCAAGAGGTATTCGTGATCTATCTGGATTTTAACCACAGCTCTATAGCCTCAGATATTGCGTTTGTAAGATTACCTTTTTTCATGCCATAACGTCTGAATACGCCTTCTCTGAACCTTTTCTCTAGTTCATCGTCCAAAGCCACTAATATTTTTCCCATTTTAATCACCTTTCAGCAACATTGACAGATATATGTATGTATATATAGATTAAAAGTTTTTCGGAGGTAATATTTGCATATTTATTGTGATAAAAAAGTACATGATGCGATTTGGTATTGAGTTACCAAATGTATGCATAAGCGCTTTAAATTACATACATATATCTAATAATACCGTCTTAATTTGCGGTCTATAGATTCGGATTTGGTGCAATGCATATGTGTATATTAAATGCTTATTGTACTGTTACCAATTTAGCGTAAAAATATCGCACTATAATGCCTGATGTTAGAGAAGATTTCAAAATTTTTTTCTTGAAGCATATTTATTCAAATACCCAGTCCTTAGATCATCTGCAACAATGAATCTCCACTTTTTATCCCTGCCTCGGCTTATCCCTATTCTACCGGTTTCAACAATTAGCGCTGGGTTGATTCCGTATTCTATATGCAATTCGCTATTATGGTCTGTGACATCATAACCACTGAGCGACAGATTAATGTTCAATGCCTGTGCCAGTTTGCCCGGACCGGAAGTCAAAGACAAGATTTTGTCAGTCTTACGAAAGGCCTTCATTTCGTCTATACCTTCTAGAGGTTGCAATGCCCTTATAAGTACGGCACCGGCTTTGACTTCGCTTGATCGAGCAGATACATTTACACAAAATTGACTCCCATAAGTAAAGTAAATATATGCTCGCCCTACGTCTCCAAACATTGCTGAATTTCGAAATGTCAGACCTCTGAAGGCATGACTAGCTGGGTCATTGGTAAAACCATATGCTTCAGTTTCAACAATTATGCCAGATATTCTCTTGGTTTTATTTGAGTCACACGATATTAAACGTACTAAGGTATTGCCTAGCAGATCTCTAGCAACAACTACTGTTGATCGAGCATAAAACTCAGAACATATACATTCCAAGGTAAATCATCTTCTTGTTTTTTGCCAGAAAGTTTTCTGCATTTCTCCTTTTTAAATAGTGCATAGCTATTTTTACAATCTATATATTGTGATGTCGATCGAGATTACTATCTTACGAGACGTTAAAAACGTGAGAATTTTTGATTCTAAGTTGACTTGAGTAAATATGATCAACTTAATATTAGTAGAGTTCAACGTATTAATCTCATCTCAAATTTCTTCTGACCAGGCCATTCGTTACATGGACATTATAGCTTATGCACTTATAATGATATCAAATAGACCAAAAATTAAAGGAGTGCCTGTATCTCAGGGAACTAGGTATATTGAAAATAATCTGTTCTATAGATTGGTACTTAGACAAAAGCTGTTGTCTATGAATGTCACAACGGTCGTTGTAGTTATTCTATTAGTCAGTCGAGAGCTATTGATTGCACAAACAACGGTTCTGATACTCTTGATGGCACAACATTACTTTAATATATAAACTTGCTGAAAGTATCATCATCTTATGGATGCAAGAAATATTGGCTTAAGAAATATTGAGGTTGCCGATACTAAAATCTGTTCTATCGATGGGGAACAGGGCGAATTAATCTACCGCGGTTATGACATTTTAGACCTAGTTAACCACTCTACATTCGAAGAAACAACATATCTTTTATTATTTGGAGAACTTCCAAGTGTTGATGAACTGAAACAATTTTCGTACAGATTGCGTGAAACCCGTCGATTGCCAGATCAGGTTATCAAGAATTTAGAAAATCGACCGCGAGATGCGCGCCCTATGGACGTGCTTCAATCATGCATCTCAGAACTGGCTCATTATGATTCAAGCATTGACGAAGACACAAGAGAATCCAACGTTAAAAGAGCAATTGCTCTTATTTCAAAGATCCCTACAATTATAGCTGCGTGGGAAAGAATTCGAAACGGACACAATGTTGTTGAGCCAAATGTAGATGCATCTCATGCTACAAACTTTTTGTATATGCTTCGCGGAACTAATCCAATTCCGCAGGAGTCTAAGATATTTGATATTGCTCTTATTTTACATGCGGAACATAGCTTTAATGCGTCGACGTTTGCTGCAAGAGAGATTGCATCGACCAGGGCTCATATGTACGCTTGTATTGGCGGAGCCATAGGCGCATTATCAGGTGAGCTGCACGGTGGAGCAAACATTCAGGTTATGAAGATGCTTCTTGAAATAGCCAATACTGATAAGGTAGAAGATTGGGTAACAAACAGACTACAGCAAGGCGGTAGGATTATGGGCATGGGTCATGCGGTATATAGAACTACAGATCCCAGAGCAGAGGTACTGTTCAGATTGTCAAGAGAACTATCAAGAGAAAAAGGGACAAAATGGTTTGAGATGACCGAACGTGTTGAAAAAGCAACCAAAAACTATATGCTTAGAAAGAAAAATCAGCGTATTTATCCGAATGTCGATCTCTACAGTGCATCGATATATTTCAGTATGGGGATTCCAATGGATCTAAACACTCCAATATTTGCGATTTCGAGAATATCAGGATGGTCTGCGCATGTGATTGAAGAGAAATTTGCGGAAGCTGCTCCTAGACCAGCTCTCTATCGGCCACAGGCAGTATACGTCGGAAGATATTGCGGCCCTATGGGCTGCGAATATACGCCCATTAAAAATAGACATGAAGGTTCTCAACTACCCATTTAGTACAATGGCTCAAATTTGCATTCACTTTAAATGACACATCATACGTCTATGAGTATTGCTGTTGTTTCCCTCTAGTCGTATGCGCCAAAGGAGTCTATATTATTTATAAAGATTATCTTAGAAACTGGCAAAAATAATAAAGAGAACACATTCACAAAGGCGTCTGATGAGTATATATATAGAGGAGATTTTTTATTCCGTTGTCTACGCTACGCCAAGTGATCGCTATTTTTGCTCACACGACGATACCTGAATTTGTCAAGTTTTATTAATTCATTGTACGAACCAAATTGCGTTGGGTCAACTCTATCTAAATCAGATTCATGCTCTATCTGTCCAGAATGTATTTTAAGCAATTGATATGTCGTCGATCGTTGGGCAGGCACTCTGCCAGATGATCTTATTATTGATCTCATATCCTTTGGTTTTATCATCTGTCCATACTGCGAGCCAGCTGCATTGGAAATACTTTCATTGATTAATGTGCCTCCTAAATCATTGGCGCCAGCTGCCAATAGTATTTGAGACATCCTCATTCCCTCTTTTACCCATGAAACTTGTAAGTTTTTGATGTGGTTGTTTAACATAATACGTGATACCGAATGCATCTTTATTATCTCGTTACCAGTTGCACCTGCGCGAACATGTGGTATCTTGTTTGTATTATAAATAGGTGCTTCATTGTGTATAAAACTTAACGGTACAAATTCTGTAAAACCATGTGTCTCGCTCTGTATTTTTCTCATTAATGCCAAATGATTTGCTTGATGTACAGAAGTCTCAGTGTGACCATACATAATAGTTGATGTAGTTGGAATATTAATTGAGTGTGCAAGTTTTACGATCCTTATCCAATCCTCTGCAGATATCCTACCCGGAGATATCATGTCCCGCATATTCTGATCCAGGATTTCTGCCGCTGTTCCAGGCAAGCTTCCTACACCGGCCTCTTTCAACATTTTCAAATATTCTTCAACAGGGATTTCTGATCTAACTGAGCCATAGAGGACTTCTTCAGGTGAAAACGCATGAATATGAATATCTGGTAACTCTTTCTTTATAGAATTACAAATATCTATATAAAAATGACCATCCATTTTTGGAGGTAGTCCAGCCTGAATACAAATTTCAGTTGCACCCAATCTCCAAGCCTCTTTAGCTCTTCTTACAATCTCTTCAATAGGCAGAAAATAGCCTTCGTCAGTACGATAGTCTCGGCTAAAGGCGCAAAATCCACAGCGTTTGATACAAACGTTACTAAAATTAATATTTCTATTTATAACATACGTTACAGTATCTCCTACTGCCCTTTTGCGTAATTCGTCTGCGACGAGTATGAGTAGATTCATCTCTATCCCATTGCTACCCAAAAGCTCAACCGCATGTTCTGTCGATATGTCTTTGCCATCTAATGCACGGTCTAACGCGTCAGCAACAATGGGGTCCACTTTTTTTAGGAGACAATCCAGATTCAGCTGCATGCGATATAATCCTCCTTAACAAGCCCAGTAGAGTCTGACAACAAACTAATGTAATTTCTCAGTTTAGTAGGTATAAAACCACCTTTTTTGTCAAGAAATTCTGGATAGACTGGTAACCGCGCCCTAAGTTCGTGACCTTTGCTGATGGTGACATAATTGACGGATGGGACACTTGGCC
>Ga0209382_10010752_pt1 | contig 11389 bp, 8 predicted proteins | sample SoiMetdeltSBSDD5_FD_187599 | JGI IMG/M metagenome (GOLD analysis project Ga0209382, IMG submission 187599) | Bulk soil microbial communities from a Populus tree surrounding site in Tennessee, USA - Soil MetaG P. deltoides SBSDD5 (SPAdes) (version 2) | ecosystem: Environmental > Terrestrial >...
CGCGCACCAGTCCCCGGTGTTTCTCCCCGGGGGCAGGCAGTTCCTCTTCTACGCGACCGGAACCGAGGATGCCCGTGGGATCTATCTCGGTTCGCTCGATTCGCCGGACACGACACGGCTGACCGATGCCGACACATCCGGTGCCTTTGCGCCGTCTGGTTGGTTGCTGTTTGCGCGCCAGGGAGCCCTCGTCGCCCGCCGGTTCGATCCGGCGCGCCGAATGCTTTCCGGAGATCCTGTGACGGTAGCCGAATCCGTGGCGCTGGGGTTCTTTCAGCGTGCCGCCGTATCCGTTTCGTTGACGGGAACGATCGCGTACCGAACGGGTGTCGCCAAGGCATCCCAGTTGACGTGGTTTGACCGGACTGGCAGGGCGGTCAGCACGCTGGGTGAGCCGAGCCCCGCTGGCCCCTGGAACGTGGCCCTGTCACGAGACGGCCTCCGTGCCGTGGTCGAGCGAAGAACGGCCGATCTCGACATCTGGATCATCGATTCCAGAGGAACGACACCCTTCACTGTCGACACGTCTGGCGCGCAACGGTTCCCGCTGTGGTCACCGGACAGCACGAGAATCGCGTATGCGAACCAGTCACCTGACGGTGTTTACGTGAGATCTTCGAACGGCGACGGCGGAGGCGAGCTGCTTCTTACGCCACGGAAGATACTCTCCGACTGGTCGAGGGACGGCCAGTACTTGATGTACTTTGAGGTCGACAAGAAGACTCGTAGCGATCTCTGGGTGCTTCCAGTAGTCGGAGACAGAAAGCCTCGGTCGTTCTTGCGCACCGATTCCAATGAACAGTGGGGACAATTCTCACCCGATGGGCGGTGGATCGCGTACCAGTCGGACGAATCAGGCCAGTACGAGATCTACGTGCGTCCATTTCCAGGTCCGGGCGGAAGGTCGACAGTCTCGACATCGGGCGGCATTCATCCGCGGTGGAGTCAGGACGGCAAGGAGCTGTTTTTTCTGGCGCCGGATGCCAGGCTGACATCGGCCGAGATTGTCGTTACGGGCCCGACGATCGAGCCAGGCGTCCCTGTGCCGCTCTTCCCGACTCGCATCGTCGGCGGTGGCGGCGGTCTTGCCGGTTACCGCCAGCAGTACGACGTCGCGCCCGACGGCCGATTCCTGATCAATGTCGGGCTCGAATCCGACCCGCCGCCCATCAGGCTTCTGTCGAACTGGAAACCGAGAGAGTGATGTCGGCTGGCGCCACACCAGCACCTGTCGGCGCGGCGCCATGAGCACCGATTCGGATCGCTCTCACCGCCCGACTGAGCTGCTGCTGGCGTGGAGCTCCGGCGACGCGCACGCGTTCGACCAGCTAGTGCCCATGGTTCATGCCGAGCTACGACGACTCGCGCAGCGGTACATGGCCCGCGAGCGCCCGGACCACACGCTGCAGGCCTCAGCCCTCGTCAACGAGGCCTACCTGCGTCTGATCGACCTGAAGCAGATGCAGTGGCAGAATCGCGCGCACTTCTACGCCATGTCGGCGCGTGTGATGCGCCGGATTCTGGTCGACTTCGCACGTGCCAAACGGAATGAGAAGCGGGGCGGAGACGCGCCTCGGGTCACGCTGGACGAGGCGCTGCTCCCCCCGATTGAGACCAGCCACGACCTCGTAGCTCTCGACGACGCGCTGCACGCGCTCGCGGCCGTACACCCGCGCAAGAGCGACGTCGTGGAACTGCGTTACTTCGGTGGCCTCAGCTTGGAGGAAACCGCCGAGGCCCTGCACGTGTCGATCGACACAGTGAAGCGGGATTGGCGGTTTGCCAGACTGTGGCTCCTGCGCGAGATCGGGGGACGTTGACAGGCAGCTGACTGTGGATCGCGACCATCCGCGCTGGCATTCGAAAGGACTTGGAGTAGATCGCTCGCTATGACACTCCGTTCAGAAACTCGAGGCCGAGCGGCTGCTCAGATCCGTTTCCGAATCTCATGCGGGTACTCGGGGAAATACCGCTCGATGACTGGCAGCGCGAACGTCGAGAGGATCGAGCTCGCGGGCTCGCGTTCCAGGAGGAATTCGAACGAGGCTTCGAGGAGACGTTCCGGTGTGGCGCCGGCCGGCGCATAGCGACCGAGATCCTGTGAGGTCACCGTCACCGTATGCGTGGTGCGCCTGCCGTCGTCGTCGACCGTGACGCGATAGGTGGACTGACCGGCAGGCTCGATCGCGATCTTGGCCATCATATTAACCACGGCTCGACCACGCACTCTTGCGCCCCAAGAGGCGTTTTATCGTTCGGTCGGATCGGCGTTGTCTTTCGGCGCGCCGGTGCCTGACGATCCGAAGAACAGCTTGCGTCCATCGGGATACGTGACGTTGCGGCCGTTGGCACGCTTGAGCGTATAGTCGCGGGCCTGATAGCCGTCGACGACGATCTCGGTTCCGATCTGCAGCGACTCCTTCGTGACGCCGCGTCGCAGCAACGAGTTCGGACTTCCGCCCTCGATCATCCAGACTTCACGCATGCCATCCGGTTTCTTCACTTCCATGTGGATCCATGCGTGCGGGTTGACCCACTCGACTTTCACGATCGCGCCGCGCAACAGCACCGGGCGGTTCGCGTCGAACTCGCCGCCGAACGCGTGATGGGCGAGGGCCGGCATGGTGGCGATTGTAGTCAGAGCCAACCCGGCAACGACAAGACTTGTCACTCGCATACGGTCACCTCTGCGTCAACGAACCCTGAACCACCGGCGCTATCGTGCGTTGATGATCCCGACACACCGAGGCTCCGAGGCACCGAGGAGATCCCAAATTCCTCTGTGCCCTTTATGCCTCTATGTGTTGTAGTCCAGCGTAAACAGATACGTGTCTTCACGGTTTCTGTGCGGCATCCGCCTCACGCCGCCTCGCCCCCCGCAGTACGTTCTCGAGCGCGTAGTTGGCTTCGTGGCACGCGTATTCGTAAATACGCTCGTCGGTGGCCGGCCACGCGTACTCTCCAGTCCATGGTCTCTCCCATGTCGTGGGATCCTCGATCGTGAACCGATAGAGCAGCGTGCGTTCGTCGACACGCGTGAAGCGCTCGACCACGTGCAGGTTCTCACTCGATCCCCGGAACCGCGTGTGCTCCGTGAAGTTCGTGGTGTCGACGACGAGCGTGTCGCCGTCCCATTGACCCACCGAGTCGCCCATCCACCTGCGAATCGTCTTCGGTAGATGCGGTTGGTTCATCCGGACGATGCGAGCGTCGTGGACCATCTCGGTGAGGATCATCACCGCCGTCGGCGTCTGCACGATCTTGTGCAGGTTGTTGTAGAAGTAGTTCGGCAGTACCGGCGGTCCGGAGGTCGATCCGAATCCAAGCAGACAGCGCTCGCCGAGCGGACGCCGCTCCGGATCGTCGTACGCGCCGGGCGCGGTTTCGAGTCCCGGATCGTCGCTCTGTGTCGCGTCGGATGTTGGCCTCGACAGAAGTGCGGCGAAGCGTTGCTTCGCTGCCGGCGTCAGCTGCGGAACCTTGCCGTCAGCTGGATCGACGATGAGCGACGTGCGCCGTTCTCCATTGACGATCGTGTACGCCGAGCCAGGGTCCAGCCAGAAGATGTTGTAGCCGCCGACGTTGCCTGCAGCGCCCGTGCTGCCGTCGCCGCCTTTGGGTGGCGCCGGCCGATCGCCTTTGCTTGGCAGATTGCCTGCCTGCACGCGTGCCGCCACAGCGCCCTCGAGTTTGGCCACTTCCTCTGCGCTGAGCGCGGCCCTGGCCCCTGCCGGCCGCTCGAGCGGCGTCAACGTTGCCAGGTCGTACGTACCCTGTAGATCCGGGTGGCCATCGGGCATTCGCGGCGGCGAGTACGGTTTCGCGCCCTGGCCTGCGAGATGAACCGGCGCAAGCGATGCGAGCACTACGGCAAACCCGATTAGGTTCATGACGACACGAGTTCGACGGCTCATCCGAGCACCCTCTACTCTCTCAGCGGGCCAGTGGTGTCTTGCGAAACTGGCCGTACATCAACTCCTCGACGAACTCCACGCACTTGAAATCCAGCAACTGCGCCCCTGATTCCTGCCGTCGGTAGAGCGGCATGGTCATCTTCCACGGACGCGTAAACACCTTCGGATCCTCGATCGTCGCTTCGTACGAAATCACGTCAGCGCTCACGCGCGTGTACCGCTCGACGACGTGCAGGGCGTCGCTGTGGAAGTTGCCGGAGCGATCGAACCATGTCTGATCGTTGAAGCCGGTGACATCGACGACCAACGTCTCGCCGTCCCAGCGACCGACGGACTGTCCCATCCACGAATCAACTGGCGGCGGTCCCGGATCCTTCAGGTAGATGTCGCGCACCGCGCCGGCGTACTGGTAGGCGATGAAGATGGATGTCGTGCTCTGGAGGATTTGAAACGGGTGCGGCATGTACGTCGCTCGCGGAACGCCGGGCAGATAGCACTTGATCTCCGGATCTGACGTCAGCCAGTTCTCCTGGTGCTGCTTCTTCTTCGCGAGTGCTTCCGGCCGATACGGGATCTCACCGCCCTCGACAACGCCGCGACCTGGAGGCACGGCGCCGACGGCACCGAGCGCAAGAACAGGCGCCGCCGGCAAGGGACCGTAGGGCCCTGCGCGCAGCGCCATCGCAGGTCGAGCCATGTGCACTTCGATGTCGTAGTTGGCTTCGTTCAGCGCCTGCCAGATGCCGTTGAAATCAGGCCGGCCGTCGGCGAGGCGCGGCGCGCGGTAGGCTGGTGCCTGCCCGGAGACGGCCGTCGCAAGCACCGCGAGAACCGCTCCGATTGCGCCCGCCGCCACACTCGTGGCGAGTGTGCGAGTCAGGTTTGCCATGTGGACCTCGTCGAGCGTCCGCTTGCCTTTTGGGACACTCATTATCACGTCTGCGGGCTACCGGAGCGCGGATCGTGATACCGGCCGGCCAGTGCAAAAAACAATCAAATTCCGTGGGATCACGCTCTTCGATTGACGAAATCAGGCGAGCAGGCGTAGCCTTGCCCGCCATATCAGTTTCGACGGGCTCGCTGGAACCATGACTCTGCTGTTCTTCGCTTGTGTTGGGAAATCCGGCCACGCTCAAGGGTAACCAGGGTCCGACTCACAAAGGAGCGTTGCCCACCACCGACACAAGCGAGTCCTGCAACAACTCGAGGAAGGAGGAATCGATGCGAACGGTTGCCTTCGGATTCGTGGTGGGACTTGCGTGTGTGACGGTTTGGCCTGAAACCGCAGCCGCCCAGAGTGCCATCACGGGTGTTGTCCGGGACGCGACGGGAGCCGTGCTCCCGGGCGTCACAGTGGAGGCGGCAAGCGACGTGCTCATCGAGCGCGGCCGCAGCGTCGTCTCAGACGGTCAAGGGGTTTACCGGATCGTCGACTTGCGCCCTGGCGTCTACAGCGTGACGTTCACGCTGACCGGCTTCAACACCTTCAAGCGCGAAGGCATCGATCTCCCATCCGAATTCACCGCCACGGTCAATGCCGAGATGAGGCTGGGCACCGTGGAGGAAACCGTCACTGTCACCGGTGAATCGCCGGTCGTCGACACGACGACGGCGGTGCACACACAGGTACTCGATCGCGAAGCGATCGACGCGATTCCAACCGGCCGCAGCATCCAGGGCCTGGGGCAGCTCATCGTGGGCATCGGTTTGAACCTGCCGGACACCGGCGGTGCGCGCGCGATGCAGCAGACCTACATGAGCACGCACGGGATGACACTGGCCAACAACACCGTGCTGGTGGACGGGTTGATGGTCAACGGGCTGCAGCTCGATGGCGGCGTCCAGAGCTACTTCAACGACGCCATGAACCAGGAAGTGAGCTACCAGACCAGCGGTATCGGCGCCGAGACGGCGGCCGGCGGCGTGCGCCTGAACATGATTCCGCGCGAGGGCGGCAATCGATTCAGCGGCGACTTCAAAGCCTCGCTCAGACCGGGTGACTGGCAGTCCGACAATCTGACGGCTCGACACCAGGCCAAAGGACTGACGCTGGGGAACGCGATCGACCGGATCATCGACACGACGTTTGCGCTCGGCGGACCGCTCATGCGCAACAAGGTGTGGTTCTTCACGTCGGCGCGCTACTACTCAGTCAACAATTTCATCGCGAACACGTTCTTCGATGACGGCAGCCCCGGCATCGACGATCAGTACATCAAGAGCGCGATGGCGCGCGTCACGTGGCAGATCAGTCCGCGCAACAAGCTCGCCGCCTATTTCGACGAGATCGACAAGTATCGCGGCCACGACATGCAGAGCAACGAGGATCCGGAAACGGCGTCGCTGCGCTGGTTCTCTCCCGCGTACAACACCGGGTCGCTGAAGTGGACGTCGACCGTGACCAATCGAATGCTGCTCGAATCGGGCTATTCAAGGAACCTGGAGTACTACACGAACAGCTACCAGGAGGGTGTCGAGCGGCCGCGGTTCACGACCGAATGGTTTGCCAACGCGTCGCGTCTCGAGAACGACCTTGGCGGCCGCACCACAGCGGCAACCAGTCAGACCACGCAAAGCCCCGAGCGCCACAATCTCCAGACGTCTCTTTCGTATGTGACGGGCGCACACAACTTCAAGGCTGGAATCCAGTACACGTGGGGTGACTACTGGCACACGCTTGATGCGAATGGGGATCTCACGCAGCAATACCGCAGCAACAGCACGGGTGTTCGCTACTCGGTGCCCGACAGCGTCGTGATTCGCAATACACCGCTCTACTACGGCGAGCGACTGAATCGCGATCTCGGCATCTACGCACAGGACTCGTGGCGAGTGGCTCGCCTGACCCTGAACGGCGGCATCCGGTGGGAAAACCTCAAGGCGCAGGTACTTGCAAGTGAGTCGCCGGCCGGACGCTTCGTCCCTACACGAAGCACCCCGGCAATCGAGAGCCTTCCCAATTGGAAGGATTGGGCGCCACGGTTTGGGGTCGTCTACGATCTCATGGGCAACGGGAGGACGGCGCTCAAGTACTCGCTGAATCGCTACAACCAAATCCGTACGACCGGCATCGCCGCCAACTACAACCCGTTTCTCTCACAGACGGTGCAGTTGCCGTGGCGGGACGTCAACCGCAACGACATCGCCGAAGGCGATCGAGGCTGCACCGGGTACCCGCGCGTTGGATGTGAGATCGACTTCACCACGCTGTCCTCGAACTTCGGGATCGCGGCGCTCAACGAGTACGGCAACTACCCGCGCACGTGGAACCTCGAGAGCGCACTCGAGATTCAGCACGAGTTGCTGCCGCGGCTGTCGGTCTCTGGCGCATGGTTCAAAGGAAACTTCCACAATCTGACGACGACGATCAACCAGAACTGGTCGCTGGCGGACTACACGCCGTACACGTTCTACAACCCGCTGACTGGTGAGCCGTTCGAGGTCTTCGCTCGCAGTGCCGCCGCATCGCAGCGTCCTACGCGCAACCTCGACACCTTCGATCCGGATCGCAGGCAGCAGTACGAAGCCGTGAGTGCTGAGTTCAGGTGGCGCCTGCCGAGGGGAGGCCAGGTCTTCGGAGGAGGCGGCATCGAGCGCGAGCGCATCAAGTCGTGCACGGCACCCGACGACCCGAATTACCTGTCGCCGACGCCGACGATTCCGCAGAACACGACGAACTATACGGGCAGGGCGTTCTGCGACGACTTCGCGCTCGACATCCCGTGGCGGAAGGGACTGAAGCTCGCGGGCACGACTCCTGTGATGTGGGGCATCGATTTCAGCGTGGCGCTGCAAAGCAACGAGAGCCCGACCAGCACGCGCACGATGAACATTACGAGGGGCATCACGCGCTACCCGGTGAACTGTCCGGCGCCCTGTCCGGCGAATCAGATCATCATGCCGACGGGTGTCTTTGGCCAGCCCTCGTTGATCATGTATCTGGAGCCGGCCCGCGCCACGTTCGTCGAGCGAATCACGCAGCTCGACTTCAAGGTCTCGCGCACGTTCAGGCTCGGGCGGGTCAGCGTGCTGCCGGTGTTCGAGGTGTTCAACGTCAACAACTCCGACGCGATCATCAGCTACGTGACGACCAACGCCCTGGCGGCCACCTATCTGGCGCCAAACAGCATCATGCAGGGGAGGATGTTCGGGCTCGGCGTGACGACGCGCTGGTAGCGAACCTAATCGAAAGCGCTTTCACTGGTACGACACACCGAGGCACTGAGGCACCGAGGAATTTCTTTGGACTTGTCTCGGAGCCTCGGTGCCTCGCGCGTGCCACAGGAGCGAAAAGCCCGCTAGTGTCCGGCTTTCCCGGGCGCCGAAGGAGGCGGCTGCCGGACCGCGCGTTGCGCGGTCTCCAGATTGCCGCGTGCGTCGGCGAATCCCGGCTTCAGGCGCAGCGCCTGTTCGAACTGCTCGATCGCTTCGGGCAGCCGTCCCTGCGAGCCGAGCGCGATGCCGAGGTTGTTGTACGCCTCGGCATAGTCAGGCCTTTGACGAATGACGAGGCGGAACACCGACACCGCCTCGTCGACCCGCCCTCGTTGCAGTAACAAGGTGCCGAAATCGTATCCAGCCTCTCCATCACTCGGGTCAATCTCGAATGCCCGCTGAAGGTGGGCAAGCGCCTCGTTGAGGTCACCGCGAGAGGCGAGCACGTTGCCCAGATTGCGGTGTGCCCTGGCTGAATCGGGTTCGAGCGCTACCGCTTGGCGCAGCTCTGTTGTGGCCTCCTCGAAGCGGCCTTGCTCCGCGAGCGCCTTCCCGAGGTTGTTGTGGACGCCCGCCGAACTGGGCAGCAACTGGCGAGCGACACGAAGATGATCGGCCGCCTCGAGCGGCCTGTTCTGATCGAGCAGGGCATTGGCGAGGTTGTAATGCGCGTCAGCGTAATCGGGCATTGCGTCGAGCGCGCGCCGATATGCGGCGACGGCATCTTCGACGCGCCCCGTGGCACGCAGGGCGGTCCCCATGTTGTTGTAGGCGGGAGCGTAGTCAGATCTCAGCTCCGCCGAGCGGCGATAGTGTTCGATTGCCTCATCCAGTCGCCCGTCCTCCTGTAGTGCGACGGCGAGATTGTTCTCGGTGATCGCGCGCATCATCGTGGTCGAGAGGATGGGCCAGTTCACGAAGATGGCGACCGCTGCCAGCGTGGCCACCAGCGCGGCTCGTCGCGCGAGCGACCAGGCGCCAAAGCGTGAGGGCAGGGCACAGAGACCCGCGGCGGCAAACAACATCAAGAGGGGTACGAGGGGAAACCGATAGCGCGCGAACACATAGAACGCCACCACGCTGGCCGCGTATGCGATGGTCATCGCATAGAAGAGCGCGAGGCGCGAGCGTTCGTGCCACGTCGCGATCACGCCGAGGAGGGCAAGCGGCACGAGCAGGCCGAAGTGCCCGAACCACCCTCCGATCGATAACAGCATCGACCACTCGGCGTGACTCTCCTGGCTTTCCGTGTCCAGCATCTCGTCGGCGTTCCAGAGCAACGCCAGCTTCCGTCCAACGAGCCGCATCCATGCACCTGGCTGCGAACGGATGAAGTCGAAGGCGCGGCTCGACCAATAGTTGGAGACCTCAGACGGCGTGAGCCGGCGTCCCAGGGCGTGTTCCGCCAGCTCGGTCGCGTCCTGACGTTCGTACTCGGGTGCACCGCGACCTGGACGCAACGCCATGTACGTCCCATCGGAGCGCGGGTTGTTGCCGATGTAGAAGTTGGGGCCGAACTGCGAGGTGGTCACCTGGAATTCATTGCCGATGGCGTAATTGCGTGCCGCAACCGGCACGAGGACCAGTGCTGCGCCGAGCACGAGCGCGCCGGCCTCGATGGCTCGTTGCCGCGTGAGCCTGTGTTCGCCCAAAAATTGTGTGCTGGTCTGTGATCCCCGCGCAGCAATCCACACAAGGATGACCGCCACGAAGACGAGGGCGTTTTCGCGTGTCAGGCTGAGGCCCCCGAGCACGACACCAAGCGACATCCAGCCAGCGACTCTGCTCGTGATACCGGCGCGGTTACCCTGGTTGCGCGGCGAGTCGAGGAGCCAACTCAGAATGAACAGCGCCAGGCAGAGGAAGAAGACGTCGAGCACCGTCTTCTGAATGAGTGCGTCGAAGAAGATAGCGGGCGCATACAGCGCGAGGCCCAGTCCAGCGATGAGACCCGCGCGCCGCGAGAACAGACGCCCGGCGGCCAGGCTGAGCGTCGCGCAGGAGAGCGCGCCAACGATCGCCTGGCAGAGGCGCACCACCAGGAGATCGCGACCGAACACGGCATAGATGGCTCCGAGAAAGTATGGGTACAGCGGAGCCTGATAAAAGACGTCAGTTCCCAGCCAGTCACCGCCGGCGATCCGCCGTGCCCACTCGTCGTAGCTGCGGCTGTCGCCCATCAGCACGGAGAAGAACGGAGCCTCGCGTATCTGCTGGAGGTGAATGAGACGCACCACGAGCGCGATGGCGAAGACGATCGCAGGCTGCTTCCAGGCGACGTCGTTCGCCGCCGGTTGCTGACGCCCGGCGTCGGCGCGACGGATTCGGGGCTTCAACGCGAGACGGCTCATTCACGCGGTGCGACGGGACGACGGTGCGGCGTGCGCACTCTCACACGTCGGGCCATCACACCGCAAGCCGCGAGGTACCACCTCTCACAAGAACACGCCGTTCCGCTCAGTTCCGATCTGCGCGTATCCGCGCGGAGAGGTACTCGCGCCCCGGTTTGATTCGAACTCGAAGCCAAGCTCTTCTCCCGAGAACGAGCCGGTCGAGACAGCCGGGGCGATTTCGCCGAGGAACGCGCGCGGGTCCGTTGGCGCCACTGACGAGCCCATCCCGCGAGGAACGGCCGGTCCCGTGGCTCGCCACTCCACGCGGAAATCGACCAGGGCAGGCGTGTCGTTCGGCCCGAAGAATTGAAACGTGTCGATCACCGGCAGATTCTGCACGTGCAGGATGGCGCGCTGGTCGTCGATCTTGAAGTCGACAGCCCCCCTGACGTTAGCCGTCCAGAAAAGACCCGATGGCAGGATGCCACCGTTGAAGTCGTGCACTTGCGACCCCGAACCGGGGTCGAACAGGTCGATTCAAACCAAGGCGAACGAACCGTGGTGGGACTCGCCATCGACTACATACTCGCCCTCGAACGCACGGATGTCGGTTTCGAGGTTGTACGTCCGGCCATCGCTGGCGCGCGCAGTGCCGACGTGGAATGCGACAGCAGTCGATCCGTTGAAGTTCGTGATCGTCGACGGCTCGACGTCCAGGCCTTGAAGAGTGATTCCGGTAAAGGGAAGGGTCACGGCGGGATTTCCGGGAGCAAAGACGTGAATAACCAGGCCTGGAGCCAATTCGATGCCCCCCGGAATCGGACTCGGCACCTGCACGCGGTGTTTCGTTGATGAAGGGGTTATGGCCGCATCAGTCATGCGGGGCCACGCGAGGCTTGCAACGCTCCCCATAGTTCCTGCGGCGGT
>Ga0209382_10010753_pt1 | contig 11389 bp, 8 predicted proteins | sample SoiMetdeltSBSDD5_FD_187599 | JGI IMG/M metagenome (GOLD analysis project Ga0209382, IMG submission 187599) | Bulk soil microbial communities from a Populus tree surrounding site in Tennessee, USA - Soil MetaG P. deltoides SBSDD5 (SPAdes) (version 2) | ecosystem: Environmental > Terrestrial >...
TTTCTAACTTATTTGACGCACATTAATGAATCATTATGCTAGCTTTTTCCACAGCTAGAATATGCACACCGGATCCATTAGTGATTGCATATAGTCTAAATTCCACTGGTCTATTTACGATATTACTTGGAATGGTATGTGTTTCATTCGATAACTGGCCATTGGTATTATTTAGACGGTTGTACCAAAGTATCTTACTACTACTATTATCTGTAACTTCACTACTATTATCTCTAATTTCTGCCATAAATGTCGCATTTCCTTTAAGAGACTCTGATGCGTAATCTAAATTTAAAATAAGAGACTTGTTCATAGTTGAGTTTATTTGTACTGGCAAAAATGCACGGGTATACATTGTATCATTATGAGCAGTTGAAACGACAATATGCAAATTGCTCTGATTCTGTGAGACAATCGTATCCACAAAGGGCTTCCAGGTATATTTGTTGTCGATCAAATTTATTTCTCGACTTTGTGCCAGGCCCCATGGTTTTATCGTGTAAATCTCGTTAACTTGACTTACGGATAATCCAGGCTTAGGTCCTCCACCGATAACGAAAATTCTATCATCGACCGAAACAGCTGCCAATCCGTGACGGGAAGTAGGCATAGGTTCTTGTGTTATCCATTTACCGTCTTGAGTATCATATTCTTCATTATTAGCATGTGTTTTAATAGTATCCTCTCCTCCAAACACGAAGAAGCTGTTATTTATTGCAGCAGCCGCAGTCCCGCTTCTTTTTGATGGCATAGGTTCAACTGCTGTCCATTTTTCTGTTTCAGTATCATACATTTCGTTAGCATTAACATTTGTCAAAGCATAAGGCCCAGCTCTTCCACCGGTTATGTATATTTTGTTGTCAACTGTTGAAGATGCAGCATGATTTCTGGCAGTAGGCATCGATGGTTTTGAGATCCAGTTGTTTGTAAGTGGATCGTAAGCTTCATTTATATTCAAACTTTTAGTATTATCTCGTCCACCTATTGCATATAAAATTCCATTAACAAATAAGGCGTTTAACGCGCCTCTTGGAGTTGGCATCGGATTACCTTCTGTCCACTGATTCTTTATTGGATCATATATGAATAATTGATTGGATGGAATCCATTCACTTGAAATATATCCACCTACAACGTATATTTTTCCGTCATAACTCGCTGCAGCTGGATGATTCAATCCCCGCGGCAAAGGAGCTATCGATTTCCATGAATTATTCTTGACATTGTAAACTTCAACAACGTCCAAGGTATCACCTGATAAATTTAACCCGCCGATAACGTATATATCATCTCCTATATTGCTAGCACTAAAATCTGTTCTAGCGGTAATCATATCGGCTCCCTCTGACCATGACTGTGCCATGGCAGGTGATGTTATCAATGGAATCAGCGAAATAATTAGGATTGTTGAAACTATTACTGCAACTAGTAATTCTCTCACGATTTAATGAGCATTTTTCTGGTTAATAAAATTATTTAACCCGTTGTGTCAACTTGTATTTCCGATAAGAATGAATGTAAATCAAAACATCTGCTCCGATTAGATTTTCACTCGTATCCAAGGTTGGAGCCGCATTGCCAACAATATGGTTCCCGATGCTCAAATAGTCCTTCAAACTATATCTATAAGCCAGAAGCAAGTGTTAGCAGCTAGGTACACTAGGCGCAACGAGTTTTTTAATAAATCAGGAGAAATCACCAAGCTTTCAGGATATCTATGCAGTCGGAGTTGCGGATCAAAGCCTATGATCTTTTCAACTGCATTCTTAAAATGATTCATCATTTACTCAAAACCTATGTCGTCATTCTGGCGTTATAAAATTGCTATATAAATTTGCTAGTGGATTTTTGGTCACAAAATTCTGCATAGGTGTAGTTTTCAATATCTTTACTTGAGGTCACACTTCTCATAGTAACTAGCTATTGCTACTCCTATCAATACCAATTCAATTTTATTTTTGTTTAGCAACTTTGGTAAGATATTTGCCCTCAACCATATAGGTAGTTTTTGACAGTCATAACCTTGTAGTTTAGAAGATTTCAATGTATTGTTACCTCGATAAGAGATTAAATAAAACATTATATTGACATCCAAGAAATATAGAATACTCATCATTGATTATATGAATTAAGTTGACGGAACTAATCTAAATATACTGCCTTGATATGTGAGGACATATAGATAACCATCAGGACCGACCTGAATATCTGTAATTCCACCAAATCCTTGCCCGAAGATAACCTTCTGCAATTCAGTAGTATTATCTGCTACCATATCGGGCAAGGGACCATCTAGCATCAATTTAGTTCTTTCTTTGGATAAGTCAAAATGGTAAAGATTTCCTTTATGATAATCTCCTACAAACATGTCATTCTCGTATTGTTTACCAAACTTGGTAGAATTAAAAAACTTGACTGCTGTCAGACCTGGATTATTATATGACCATGTAAATTCAGGATCACTGTATTTCCCCTTTCCAATGTCTACTAAGGACGTCTCATTCTTCCCGAGGAAATTAGGATGTCTGTAAGTTGTGTTCCAAAAACCCTGTACCATTACCCACCCGCTATTAAATCCAGGTTCCACAAGGTTAATTTCGTCGCCGCCAATTATATGTCCAGTCTCCGTGTCCCATAAATTTCCAGTTACAGGATCAAAATCCATTCCAAAACTATTGCGTATACCATAGGCATAGTACATGTTAAAGGGTTTTTTATCTCCAAGGATAGTGGGTAATACAGCTTTACCATCTTGAGTAATCCTGTATATAGCGCTAGTTCCATCTGGACCTGTGCCATTTCTAACATTCTGAGATTCGGTACGATGACTATGAACATCACCAATTATGGTGTACACGTTATTGTCATGTCCAATTGCAATCTTACCCCCATTATGTATACAACAAGGTTCAGATGGTCGACCAGGTTCAGATGGTAGATCAAGTAGTAGTTTAGGATTTACAAGTTTACCATCTACAAGATCGTACCTATACAATCTGTTACCCAATGGAATCTTTTTCTCACTGACATCATCACCATCTTTGACGGATTCTGTAAAGTACAAAAATACATGTACGGGATCAATATTTGTTTTCTTTACTGCTATGCCTAGCATTCCTCTTTCTTTACCATTAGCAACAGGTACATCAAGTAAAGATTCATTTTGTATAACTCCGTTTAAAATACGCTTTACCACTCCCTCATTTTTTTCCAAAACTAACAAATCATTTGGACCCAAAAATGCCATACTGGTTGGAAACTTTAGTCCTTTACAGAGTACCTCCACCTTTATATTAGGATCTGCGATTATAGGATCAGCATTAATATAGAGATCTTTTAGACTCAAACTAGAATGACTTGGTCCTCCTTCAGTGATAATGTATAGTCTAAATTCTATTGGTTTGTTTAATACATTACTAGGAAGTATAAATGAATCATTTAGTAATTTTCCTGAAGTTTCGTTGAGAAATGCACTCCAAAGTACCTTATTACTACTATTATCTGTAACTTGACTACTATTATCTCTAATTTCTGCCATAAATGTCGCATTTCCTCTAGCAGACTGTGATGCATAATCGAATGTCAAAACGACAGGGGCAATAGTCGATGTGTTTAGTTGTGTCTGTAAGAAAGCTCGATTGAATAGCTTTTGAGTATGGTTATTTATAATTGATATCGTCAGATTTCCATTGGTCTGTGTGACATTCGTCTCAAACCAGGGCTTCCAATAATGATTCTCATCAGTAAGATTGCCCAACATCCCTGTTGCATTTAATGGTTGGGCTTGGACGATGAATAATCCCAAATGGGAGCCTAAAATCAAAGTAAGGCTGACGAAAAACGGTATAACTGTGAGAATTACGATGTTTAAATGCTGCACAAATCATTATGGGAATAAATTGCTTATTATAAGGTTTTACATTATATGAATAAAAGATTAAATGAGGAGAAATCACCAAGCTTTCAGGATATCTATGCAGTCGGAGTAGTGGATCAGAACCTATGACCTTTTCAACTTCATTCTTAAAATGATTAATGGCTTACTCAAAACCTATATCGTCATTCTTGCATTATAAAATTGCTATATAAATTTGCTAGTGGATTTTTGGTTGTAAAATTTTGCATACCGTGTAGTTTCCAATATCTTTACTTGAGGTCACACTTCTCATAGTAACTAGTGCTATTACTACTCCTATCAACACCAATTCAATTTTATTTTTGTTTAGTAACTTTGGTAACATATTTGCCCTCAACGGTATAGGTACTTTTTGACAACCTTGTAGTTTAGAAGATTTCAATGTATTGTTACCTCGATAAGAAATTAAATAAAACATCATATTGACATCCAAGAAATATAGAATACTCAGTATAGATTATATGAATTAAGTTGACGGAACTAATCTAAACATAGTGCCTTCATATGTGAGGACATATAGATAACCATCAGGACCGACCTGAATATCTGTAATTCCACCAAATCCTTGCCCGAAGATAACCTTCTGCAATTCAGTAGTATTATCTGCTACCTTATCGTGCAATGGACCATCTAGGATCAAGTCATTTCTATCTTTGGATAAGTCAAAATGGTAAAGATATCCTTTATGATAACTTCCGACAAACATGTCATTTTCGTATTGTTTACCAAACTTGGTAGAATTAAAAAACTTGACTGCTGTCGGACCCACCATACCAGTTGACCATGTAAATTCAGGATCACTGTATTTCCCTTTACCTCCAAAGTCTACTAAAGACGTCTCATTCTTTCCAAGGGAATTAGGATGTGGTGCGTGAGTTGTGTTCCAAATACCCTGTACCTGTTTCCAGCCACTGTTGAAGCCTGGTTCGACAAAATTTATTTCGTCGCCAATTATATATCCATTCTCCGTATCCCATAAATTTCCAGTTACAGGGTCAAAATCCATTCCAAAACTATTGCGTATACCATAGGCATAGTACATGTTCAAGGGTTTTTTATCTCCAAGGATAGTGGGTAATACTACTTTACCATCTTGGGTAATTCTGTATATTGCACTAGTTCCATCCGGATCGGTACCATTTCTAAAATTCTGAGCTTTTGTACGATGACCACTAATATCACCAGTAACTTCACCAATTACGGTGTAGACGTTATTGTCAGGTCCAATTGCAACCTTGCCCCCATAATGTATACAACAAGGTTCAGATGGTAGATCAAGTAGTAGTTTAGGATTTACAAGTTTATCATCGGCAAGATCGTACCTATACAATCTGTTACCAAGTGGTATTTTTTTCTCACTGACATCATCACCATCTTTGACGGATTCTGTAAAGTACAAAAATACATGTACAGGACCAATATTTGTTTTCTTTACTGCTATGCCTAGCATTCCTCTTTCCATACCATTAGCAACAGGTACATCAAGTAAGGATTCATTTTGTATAACTCCGTTTAAAACACGCTTTACCACTCCCTCATTTTTTTCCAAAACTAACAAATCATTTGGACCCAAAAATGCCATACTGGTCGGAAACTTTAGTCCTCTGAGGAGTACCTCCACCTTTATATTATCGTCTGTGATTTTAGGTTCACCATTAAGATAGAGATCTTTTAGACTCAAACTAGAATGACTTGGTCCACCTTCAGTGACAATGTATAGTCTAAATTCTATTGGTTTGTTTAATACATTACTAGGAAGTGTAAATGCATCATGTAGTAATTTTCCTGATGTTTCGTTGAGAAATGTACTCCAAAGTATCTTATTTCTACCATTATCTGTAACTTCATTACTATTATCTCTAATTTCTGCTATAAATGTCGCATTTCCTCTAGCAGACTGTGATGCATAATCGAATGTCAAAATGAGAGGGGCAATAGTTGATGTGTTTAGTTGTGTCTGTAAGAAAGCTCGATTGAATACCTTTTGAGTATGGTTATTTATAGTTGATATCGTCAAATTTCCATTGGTCTGTGTGACATTCGTATCATAGAAGGGCTTCCAATAATGATTCTCATCAGTAAGATTGCCCAACAGCCCTGTTGTATTTAATGGTTGGGCTTGGACGATGAATAAACCCATATGGGAGCCTAAAATCAAAGTAATGCTGACGAAAAACGGTATAACTGTGAGAATTACGATGTTTAAATGCTGCACAAATCATTATGGGATTAAATTGCTTATTATAATGCTTTACATTATATGAATAAAAGATTATATCATATAGCCCAGTTTCTCTTTCTATAACTGAAATAAATGCGATGATACTTATCACCACAATTACTGTCGCGAACGTTTTCTAAAACAAGCCAATCACATTGCTTTTCACTAGTCGTTACCTCTGTACAGCAGCTAACCTTACTTAATTATTGTGAATTTTTCTAACTTAATTGACGCACATTAATGAATCATTATGCTAGCTTTTTTCACAGCTAGAATATGCTCACCCGTCCCATTAGTAATTGCATATAGTCTAAATTCCACTGGTCTATTTAGGATATTATTCGGAATGGTATATGTTTCATTCGATAACTGGCCATTGGTATTATTTAGACGGTTGTACCAAAGTATCTTACTACTACTATTATCTGTAACTTCACTACTATTATCTCTAATTTCTGCCATAAATGTCGCATTTCCTCTAGCAGATTGTGATGCGTAATCTAAATTTAAAATAAGAGACTTGTTCATTGTTGAGTTTATTTGTACTGGCAAAAAGGCACGGCCATACTTTGTATCATTATGAGCAGTTGAAACGACAATATGCAAATTGCTCTGATTTTGTGAGACTGTCGTATCCACAAGGGGCTTCCAGGTATATTTGTTGTCGATCAAATTTATTTCTCGACTTTGTGCTAGGCCCCATGGTTTTATCGTGTAAATCTCGTTAACATCACTTAGACTTAAACTAGGCTTAGGTCCTCCACCAATAACGAAAATTCTATCATCGACCGAAACAGCTGCCAATCCGTGACGGGAAGTAGGCATAGGTTCTTGTGATATCCATTTACCGTCTTGAGTATCATATTCTTCATTATTAGCATCTGTTTTAATAGTATCCTCTCCTCCAAACACGAAGAAGCTGTTATTTATTGCAGCAGCCGCAGTCCCGCTTCTTTTCGATGGCATGGGTTCAACTGCTGTCCATTTTTCTGTTTCAGTATCATACATTTCGTTAGCATTAACATTTGTCAAAGCATAAGGCCCAGCTCTTCCACCGGTTATGTATATCTTGTTGTCAACCGTTGCAGATGCAGCATGATTTCTGGCAGTAGGCATCGATGGTTTTGAGATCCAGTTGTTTGTAAGTGGATCGTAAGCTTCATTTATATTCAAACTTTTAGCATTATCCTGTCCACCTATTGCATATAAAGTTCCATTAACAAATAAGGCGTTTAACGCACCTCTTGGAGTTGGCATTGGATTACCTTCTGTCCACTGATTCTTTATTGGATCATATATGAATAATTGATTGGTTGGAATCCATTCAGTTGAAATAAAACCACCTACAACGTATATTTTTCCGTCATAACTTGCTGCAGCTGGATGATTCAATCCCTGCGGCAAATGAGCTACCGATTTCCATGAATTATTCTTGACATTATAAACTTCAACAACGTCCAGGGTATTACCTGACTTATCTAACCCTCCGATAACGTATATATCATCTCCTATATTGCTAGCAGTAATTTCTACTCTTGGAGTGAGAATAGTGGCTCCCTGTGACCATGACTGTGCCATGGCAGGTGATGTTATCAAAGGAATTATCATAATAATTAGGATTGTTGAAACTATTACTGCAACTAGTAATTCTCTCACGATTTAATGAGCATTTTTCTGGTTAATAAAAATATTTGACCCGCTTGTGTCAACATGTATTTCCGATAAGAATGAATGTAAATCTGAACATCTGCTCCGATTAGATTTTCATGCGTATCCGACTGGTAGGAGCGGCATTGCCAACAATATGGTTCCCGATGCCCAAGTATTAATCCTTCAAACTATATCTATAAGCCAGAAGCAAGTGTTATCCACGACGTGCATTAGGAACAGCGAGTTTTTTGAATAAATCAGGAGAAATCACAAAGCTTTCAGGAAATTTATGCAGTCGGAGTCGCGGATGAGAACCCATGATCTTTTCAACTGCGTACTTAAAATGATTCATGGCTTACTCAAAACCTTTATCGTCATTCTGGCATTATAAAATTGCTATATATTTTTTCCATCTCAGTTAATTTATTCATCGTTATTTTGGATTGTCTTTAGAATCATGGGACCATTCCTTACTGATGAACGATATTAGCCTTTTTAATAGTTAATGCATGTAGTCCCTTTCCTTCGGTAATGACATAAAATCTAAGTTCGACTGGTTTATTTGTTATTTCATTGGGAATCAAAAAAGATTCAGTTGCTGTTTTGCCTAAAGTGTCATGAAGATAGCTTGTCCACAGTATGTTATTTATCTGTTAAAATGTTATCTTTTAATTCGTACCTGTAGAGGCGAGCTTTTCCACCAGTTTCGGCATCATGATTTTTATTTCCTGACGATTCAATAAAGTATACGAAAACGTATGGTGAACTACTGTTTCCACTCTGAGCGACATTAATTCCCAGCATACCGCGTCCGGCCTTAGTTGCAACGTTGACGTTGTGTACAGTTGGAAACAATGTGCCATTTACTATTCTCTTTACCGTTCCATTGTTCTTCTCCAAAACTAGGATATCATTGGGACCTAAAAAAGCCATGCTCGTAGGAAACTTCAGACCTTTGAAAACTACTTCTATTTTTAAGTCGGGTTCATTACTGATAATCGGCATTTGATTAAAGCCCTGAGACAGGGTTGCCTCAACAAGGTAATGATCATAATGTACTACTAACAAAACCACCAGCAGGACAAATATAATAAATAAAAATGTAAAAACTAATGATACTGGCAAATTCAATATGACTAGCAAATTTAACTGTAAATCAGTTCCTTAAATATGTATAAGATTCAGCATTCATAGCAAAAATGCACTTGCTGACTTGATGATATATTTGCAAGAAACAATATATGTTTTCTCGACACAATTTTTTCGAAGGTATGAGAATTAAAACGATCATGAATAGCTTATGTCAGCTCTTTTTAAATTAAGAATATACTCACCTGGTCCTTGGGTAAATATATAGAGTCTAAACTCCAAGGGTTTACCACCAGCAATATTCTCAGGGAGCACCAACGTTTGATTGACTAAATTGCCAGAGGTATTGTTTAGTGAACTGCTATAAAGTATTTTGTCTTCTTTCCTGTCAGCAATTCCTATCTTAAATGTTCCCGTACCCGGGGAAGATTTTGATTCATAACTTAATGATAGTAATAGTGGTCTTTCTGTTAAAGACAACTGCGTCTTTAATAAAGCAAGTTTTTTGACAGAGTCCGTCTTGTTAGTTACAACTGATATTGTCAGGTTGTCGTCATGTTGATAGACTTTAACGTCTTGGCGAGGTCTCCAATTATAGTCGTCATCAAGTAGATTTATCCTTTCCGAAGCTGAGTTGTACTTGTATATATCAAAGCCCTTAAATTTGATTCTATCAAAATCACCATCGCTGTTGATCACTTTTACCAACTTAGACTCCTCCATTAGATTTTGAACCGAATTGTATGAAGTACTGTTCTGGTTTGGCAACACGATATATCGTATACCCATGTCAGTAATTTTTTCTTTAATTGAATTGGAATTTTCGATTAATAATAGAGATGAAACGTTATACGCAAATGCATGAGGATTAAATAAATCAAAACTTGTTCTGTTTGTGAAAAATGGTATAGCTGGAGCACGTACAGCAAGAACATTTCCTTCTTCCGCAGTCTTCAGGTAGTCTATCACCTCATCAACATCGGTCTCCCACTTAGAAGGCGGGAATTGATCCATTTTTTGTGGAGAAGCCAAGATTATACCACTATTTAACAGGATGTACACTTGTATGCTAAGTAAGGCTATGAATACATAGATTGTATAACGACTTAGATTATATTTTATGGAGAATGCAGAGATTCTTCGAGCCCCAATTTCAAGTAATATTAATCCACCGATGAGTGCTAGCCCTAATATGACATCTTGCCAAGTCACAAGAGGATCCTTTCTTGGTTCCACCCAAAATCCACCAAAATGGTTTTGATAATTCCAGGTGAAGAGATTGAAGTGAAGGAAATAAAATGTTACTAATACAATTAGCCCATAACAAAATATTTTATTATGCAATGATGATTCTCTTCTTATTTTCATTCCAATGATTAGAATCACACAGAAAATCGGAACAAAATATGCCACATATCTTATATCAGATGTTTGAAAACGTGATTGAAGTAGAAATGCCCAAGCCGCTAATAAAACTATCAATAAGACAAGAATTAGAGAATATTGATAATTATTTTTTAGATGAAAAATTATTCTTCCCAATCCCACTAACTTGAAAAATAAAAGTACAGAACCCATAGCTAGTGAAATAAAAAGAATATCTATCCTCGGCAAGCTTTGTAATGTTCGTGATAAATCAAAGTATAATGGGCTAGTGATATCAAAAATCTCTCGGTAAATTGGAAGAAACTCACTGAATTTACCGGAAAGAGTAAAGACCGGGAATGGACCACTAAGTATTATGAGATTGGTAACGATAAAAATAATTGGAATAACTAACGGCACAACATATTTGAAATTAGAGACTGGCATCATCAGAGATAAAAATTTATTTTGATTTTTTAGTTGAGAAACAATAAAGAATACTGCCAGGTTAGAAAGTAGCAACCACGTTAATCTTATTGTAGCAAGATACGTAAACCCAACTTCAAATAAATCTTTCAAAGATAACACATGTAGAAGAAGAAAACACAATACGGTAAAAAGCGCCCTCAGCTTTAGATTTCCTTCTGTGTATTTTATTGCGGGAACCAAGAAGAAAATGGCTACTGCCATAACCAAACCTATCTCTCTTGTCAATGCCATTAGCGCCAATGAAGCACTTAACGCCAGCAGGCTTGTTTTAGCAGGTTTGTCATGTCGTACAATTTCCGATAGGAAATAAAAGCTTGCAGTTAGAATGAAAATAAATCCAAGATCTTGTTGCAGACTAAATCGTGATGATACAACAAGTAATGCAGGTGTTATCAAAAATGCGCTAGATGCTATTAATCCAAAAAAAGAAGACTCGCTATTACTGCTGCTAGTCTTGCTCAATACATTTCTTGTTAAACAATAAACAAGAATAGCAGCAAAAAACACATAATAGAAGGGAAACATACGTATGCTTGAATATTCAAATGAATGAATCAACCATGCATTTAATGCCTGAATAAATGGTGGATATCTCATATTAACATCAGAGCCCAAGTAAAAATCATGATTCAAACCATTTCCTAATAAAATGGATTTTG
>Ga0209382_10010755_pt1 | contig 11388 bp, 12 predicted proteins | sample SoiMetdeltSBSDD5_FD_187599 | JGI IMG/M metagenome (GOLD analysis project Ga0209382, IMG submission 187599) | Bulk soil microbial communities from a Populus tree surrounding site in Tennessee, USA - Soil MetaG P. deltoides SBSDD5 (SPAdes) (version 2) | ecosystem: Environmental > Terrestrial >...
TCCGCTACGCCGAACGCCTGGGGCAACCCCTCAAGGCGCGCACGAAGGATCGTCAGCTCGGGTCGCTCCGCACCTTCTTCGCGGACTGCCAGGAGTGGGGCTGGTTGCCGCGTCGCTTCGATCCGCAACGAGCGCTGGCCACGCCCCGGCTGGTCCGAGCCCTGATCGGTCCGGACCCACGCGTGATTGCCGACGACGTCTGGGCCAAGCTGCTGTGGGCCGGGCTGAACCTCAGCACGTCGGACCTCCCGGCCCATCGTGCGACCGGCGCGCCCTGGTACCCAGCGGAGATGGCCCGCGCCGTGGCCGTGCTCTGGCTGTTCGCCGGCTTGCGGGTGGATGAGCTGGCCCGCCTGCGCGTGGGCTGCATCCGCTGGCAACGTGAGGACGCCGCCAGCACAGTGAGCGAGCATGCGCCCCCGACGGCCGCCGTCTGCCTGCTGGACGTGCCGGCCCACAAGACCGGGCTCCCGTTCACCAAGCCGGTCGACCGCGCGGTCGGTGACGCGGTCGCCGCCTGGGAGCGGGTCCGTCCCGCCCAGCCCCTGCTGGTGGATCCCAAGACTGGCGAGGCGGTGCAGTTCCTCTTCAGCTACCGTGGTCAGCGGATGAGCCGCGGGTACGTCAACCGGGTGCTGATCCCGCTGCTCTGCCGCAAGGCCAACGTGCCGACCCGCGATGCGCGCGGCAGCATCACCAGCCATCGTGCACGGTCGACGATCGCCAGCCAGCTCTTCAACGCCAAGGAGCCGATGACGCTCTTCGAGCTCCAGGAATGGCTCGGCCACCGCTCGCCGGTCGCGACGCAGCAGTACGCGAAGATCGCGCCGACGAAGCTGGCCAAGGCGTACGCCGACGCCGGCTACTTCGGCCGGAACGTCCGCACGATCGAGGTGCTGATCGACCAGGACGCGATCAAGAGCGGCGCCGCGGTCCAGGGAGAACCGTGGCGGTTCTATGACCTCGGCCACGGGTACTGCACGTACGACTTCTTCGACCAGTGCCCGCACCGAATGGCGTGCGCGCGGTGCACCTTCTACCGCCCGAAGCCAGCAAGCCAGGACCTGCTCCTGGAAGCGAGGGCCAACCTGCTCCGGCTGAAGCAGGAGATCCCGCTGACGGACGATGAATGCGCGGCCGTCGAGGATGGCCTGGCGGCCCTGGAGCGGCTCTGCGCCAACCTGGCCGACGTGCCAACGCCGGCCGGCCCCACGCCGCGCCAGCTCGGGAGCGGAGGCCGCCTGGAGCTTCCCGTACTCCCGCCTGATACGCCGAACGGTGCGGCAACCTCAGGCGGCACACGTCTTGAGCAGTCCGCAACACAATGCTAAGATTGTGTTGTGATTCCGCCGTTGCAGCGCACCACCGGGAACCTGCCGCCCGGAGTGCACGAGGCGACCTGGGGCGAGCTGGTGGCACGCTACGGCTCCACCCCACACCGGCTGGCGCTGCTCTCGGGTCTGAAGGCGGCCCTCGACGCGCTGCGGGCGGCCGGCTGCCGGCGGGCGTACGTCGATGGCAGCTTCGTCACCGCCAAGGAGAGGCCGGCCGACTTCGACGGCTGCTGGGAGGTGGACGGCGTGGACCTGACGCGGCTGGACCCGGTGTTGATGACCTTCGCCCAGCGGCGCGCGGCCCAGAAGCACAAGTACGGCGGCGAGCTGTTCCCGGCTGACTGGGCGGCGGACGCGCACGGAACGAGCTTCCTGCTCTTCTTTCAGCGCGACCGCGCCACCAGGCGGCCCAAGGGTATCATCGCCATCGACCTGGGAGAGCTGCCATGATCGCCAACGAGCGCCAGTACCGCATCACGAACGCCGCCGCCCGCGAGTTCGAGGAAGCGCTCGCCAGGCTGGAGACGGTGGAGGCGCACCGTCCGCCCGAGATGCGCCGGGTGATGCGCGAGGCGATGGAGAGTCAGTTAGATGAGCTGCGCGAGGAGATCGCCGCGTACGATGCGCTCCGCAGCGGAATGGTCGGCGTCCTGGAGCTCGCATCGCTGGCCGAGCTGCCTGACGCCCTGATCCGGGCGCGGATCGCCGTCGGCCTGACCCAGAAGAAGCTCGCCGAGCGGTTGGGGCTGAAGGAACAGCAGGTCCAGCGCTACGAGGCGACCCAGTACGCCGGCGTGAGCCTGGACCGCATCCAGGCCGTGGCCGAAGCGCTCGGGGTGGAGATCCATGAGCGAGTGATCCTCCCGACGGCCAGCGGGCAGTGACACGCGCGTGACACGAGAGGTGTTGACCGTCGCGAGGGTACGGCACATCTCGCCCCACAGAGGTCGTCGGTAGCCTACGGTTCACGCAAAGGGGGAAGCATGGCACCCAGAGGCCAGTGGGGCTTCGCGCCCGACAGCGGCGGCGTGCGGATCCCCGACCCGGTCAAGCGCCGGACCGAGGCCCGCCTCCGCCGCTACGCCGAGGAGCAGTTCGCAGGCCGCTACACCCGCCTCGAGATCCGCTTCCGTGGCCAGTTCTGCTACGTCGATGCGTACACCGAGCCCGAGCCGCTCGGCCCCAACTGGCCGCCTCCGGACTGGCCCGAGACCCGCGACGAGTACCAGGAGCGGCTCCGGAACACCCCGACCCACCTCTGCCGCCTGCGGTATTTTGGCGACGAGGAGCGCTGGGGCTTCGCCTTCTACACCTACAGCCACGAGCGCTACGAGCTCTCGGTCTTCCCCAACGGAGACTTCCTCGGCCCACCTGAAGACGCCTTCGAGGCCTCGGCGAACGCATACCTCAGGTGAGCGATCAGAGGATCGGGGCGGTTGGCGCGACGGCGAGGATGACGACAATGATCTGCACATGCCGCGCGGGGACCACGGCATGAGGAAGTCCGGGGAGGATGGCGATGACCGGGAGGATCGAAAAGGCAGAGCTGGTCAGCCTGGTCTCCCAGCGGATGAACCATGATGCCCAGCTGGTCGACGAGGTCGTGGACGTCTTCCTCGACGAGATCTACGAGGCGCTCAAGCGCGGCGACAGCGTCACCCTGCGCGGCTTCGGTTCCTTCTACGTCCGGCCGGAGGACGAGAGTTGGGTGTTCAGGTTCAACCCGTCGCAGCGCCTTCGCGCGTTGTTCGGCTGGTCGTCCACCTACCGTGGCGAGCTTTAGCCGGTCGTCAGCAAGATGCGGAACGGGCGCCACTGGCACGCTGGCGCATATTCCACATAAGCTCGACGCGGTTGAGGCTGTACGGCATGTCATGCCTCCGCTCACGCCACACGTCGAATCCCGGCCTGCATCACGCCGGGCGGAAGAGCCTCGCCGAAGCGAGTCGGTGGGACGTGGCGACGACCGGATGGGGTCTCGATCGTCGCCGAGAGGTATTCATCCGACTGCCGTCACGCCGCTGACGCCTGCGTGGCCCGACGGATCGCCCGGCTGAAGCGCGCTGCTCCATCGGGATGGGTCGCGAGGTCGGCGACGTCCTTGACCCCATCGAGCGAGACCTGAACGGCGACAGGGCCGAGGGCCTGGAGCAAGCGTCCCGTCGCTTCGAGGCCGGCGGGATCGGCGTCGAGGGCGAGGTGGACCTGCTGGAACCTCCGCAACGCCTGGATCGTCGCGGGTTGAACGTGCGTCCCGAGGAGCGCGACCGAAGGTACTCGCCATTGCTGCAAGGTCAACCAGTCGAAAGCACCTTCGACGACGCAGACGGACCGCTCGCGAGACGCGGCATCCCAACCGAGGAGTCTCCTCGGGCCGGGCTGTCCCAAGTACTTCGGCCCTGCACCGTTATCGATCTCACGCCCGATGAGCCAAATCGGTCGTCCCGCCCTGATCTCCGGAATCACGATGCGGCCGGCCATCAACTCGTCGCCGCTGGAGCGGAGGAGCCCGGTTCGACGGGCCGACTGAATCGGCACCCTTCGCCAGCGAAGGTACGAGGCGAGCTCGTCACCTGCCGCGTAGCCAACCCGGCATCGCTTCAACGTCTCGCGTTCCAGGCCTCGTCGTTCCACGTAGGCGAGAGCACGCATATCGGTGAGCAGGCGATTGTGGTAGAGCTCCACGGCCGCCGCCAGACAGGCCCACTCGTCAGGCCCCCACGGAGCCGACCGAGGTCGTCGTCGCCGCAGGGGGAGGGAGGGAAGCCGGCGCGCGACTTCCGAGAGATCGGTCCCGGCCAGGCGCTCGATCGCCTCGCGAAAGGCGATGCCCTCGATCCGCTCAACGAAGGTGATCGTATCCCCGCCGACTCCGCAACGGAAACAGAAGAAGGAGTCGGTGGCCGGATACACGTAGAGGTTCGGTCGGCCGCCATCGGTGTGGAACGGACAGGGCCCAACCGCGGTGCGTCCGCGCGGGCGGAGGTCGATGCCGTAGCTGGCGACGACATCGACGATCGGTCGGCTTCGCTTCAATTCGGCGGTGTCGATGCGACGGAGTGCCGACATCAGCGTCCGGGGCGCCGCAGCTCAAGCCGCCCGTGCCAGCAGTTCGGCCGTGAGGCCGCGTAGGAACCGGGACGCGGCCCGAGATTCGACGCGTTCGCCGCGTCGGCGCTGACGGCACCAGGTGAGGTAGAGGCGCTCGCGCGGCCTGGTGACGGCCACATAGGCGACTCGGAGCTCCTCGTCAAGGCCGGTCTCGCCGATCAGCTCGGCCTGATTCGCCGATGATCCGGTCGCCGCCCGAGCGTGGGGTATGAGCCCCTCCTCAACCCCGACGACGAAGACGACCGACCACTCGCCGCCCTTCGCACGATGGATCGTCGTGAGCAGGACGCGATCGGTATCGTCGACAGGTGAAGTCGCCTCCTCTCCGAGCTGGAGCTCGACCAGCCAGTCGGCAAGGCTGCCATCTGCCCGTTCGGCAAGCCGACGCAGGTCGGTCAGTCCCCGCAAGCGTGTCGGGCCGTCCGGCCGGCTGGCAACCCAGGCACGATACCCGGTCTGCTCGAGCGTCAGGTCGAGCAGGCGGGCCGGCGAAAGGTGGACTGCCTGCTCTCGCAGGGAACCGATGAGATCCCTGAGCTTCGTGGCCCTCTCGAAGCTGGCGGCACCATAGAGACGTGCCCGCGTGGGAAGCACATCTGTCGTGCACGGGCTCTCTCGCAGCGATTCGGCCAGGCGACCGAGCGCACGAGGCGGAACGTTCACCACCCGTGCGAGAGCCGCGACGTCGCCGGGGTTGACTGAGAGCCGCAGGTAAGCAATCGCGTCGCGCACTTCTCTTCGCGTGAACAGGTCTCCACCTCCCCGGACCCAGTACGGCAGGCGTCGTTCGCGGAAGGCGACGATTAGCTCCTCGGCCTGCCAGTTCGTGCGGAACAGGACCGCGACGTCGGCCAGACTGCCGATGGCTCCCACGCTCGCCAGGCGCGCGATCTCGGTTGCCACGTAGGCTGCTTCGTGCCGTTCGTCGCCGGCGACGTACAGGACGGCTCGCACGCCCGGCGGATTCTCGGTCCAGAGCGGAGGGTACGACCCGAGGCGTTCGGCGAGGAGGTTCGCCAGCCCGACGATGTGCTCCGTGGAGCGGTAGTTTTGATCGAGCGACAGGAGCTGCGCCCCCGGGAAGTCATCCAACAACCGGTGCAGATAGCGGACGCCGGCGCCACGCCAGCCGTAGAGCGCTTGCCGCGGATCGCCGACCGCGACCAGGTTGCGGTGCCGCTCGGCAAGCTGTCGCAGGAGCTCGTACTGGGCGCCACACACGTCCTGGAACTCGTCGACCAGGATGTGCCGGTAGGCGTCCTGGCAGAGGCGTAGGGCCGCCGGATGAGCTTGGAACAGCCGAAGCGGGAGCGCCAGCATCGCCGGGTAGTCGATCGCGCATCGTCGCCGCAGGAGATCCTCGTACTCGCGCGCCAGGCGGCCGAGTGGCTCATCCACGACCACATGGCCGACCGCGAGGCGAAGGCGGGTAACGTCGGCCGCCCAGGTCGCGATCGGACGATCGTCGATGGCGACGCCCTGTCGGCCGGCCACTTCCAGCAGCAGGGAGCGGGCATCGCCATCGCCGTAGACCGTCGGCGGATCGATCCCGAAGCCCAGCTCCTCGGACCACTGGCGGACGATGCGCAGCCCGAACGCGTGGAAGGTCATCACGTCCACCGAGAGTCCAGGTTCGCCGAGCAGGCCATGGAGGCGGGTCCGCAGCTCGCGAGCCGCCTTGGTCGCAAACGTCAGGGCGAGGATGCTGGTCGGAGGCACCTGGCGCGACAGGATCAGGAAGGCGATCCGGGCGGCGAGAACCGTCGTCTTCCCCGAGCCGGGGCCGGCCACGATCAGCGCCGGCCCATCCGGCGCGAGCACGGCCTTGCGCTGTTCGGGGCCGAGGCGCGAGAGATCGAGCACCCGCTACTCGGCATCGTCGGCCAGCTCGAGCCAGCGCAGGTAGAACGCCGCGTCCCGGATCCGCCAGCAGGCTTCGGCGAGCACATCCGGCAGGAGGCTGCCGATCAGGGCCAGGTCGCCCGCGGCGTCGGTGCCGTAGCAGGCAAGCAGCTCGGATGGGGTCGGCTGGCGACGCAGCCCGGACAGCACGGCGTGCGTGGCCGCGTCGACCAGGCAGTTCCCGCCCGCCTCGGACACCAGCTGGGTGTGGCTGCGTAGCCACAGACCGACGGTCGCACGATCGTAGGGCTTCAGATGGTCCATGCGTGTGCCCTCCTGGGCCATGCAAGGCCTGAGGACCCGGCGGTCGTGGTCCGAGGCGGTCGCCGCCTCGGACCACGACCGTTCGGGTCAGTCAGGATCAGCGGAGCGGGCGGGCGCGCCGCACCTGCCGTTCGCCGATCACCGTGCCGACTGCCCAAGCCGGCCCCATGCCGAGAGCGGTGACGACGACGTACTCGCCGCGACTGGCGTCGCGAGCGACGATGGCGCCCCGGCCCGGATCCGGCGCGTAGCGGAGCGGCTCGGCAATTCCGCGTTCGCGGCAGAGGCGTGAGGCCGCCCGAGCCCACTCGCCGAACACCTGGGCTGCGAGCGAGCTCGGGAGGCCGTCGACGTCGACGGTCTCCAGGCGGGCGACGGCTTCGGCGGGCGTTCGACGGAGATCCCGGCGGACCGCCCACAGCGCCTCGTCGGCGGCGATAGTCTTGACAGCCATCTCACGCTGCGCGATCATGATGATGAGAGAAGCGAGCTCAGCGTTGTCGGGATCTTCGCTGGTAACGTAGCCCGCCAATGCCCTGGCTTCCTCGATTCGCCCCGACTGAAGCGCTTCTGACGCTTCGGCGAGGGCTCCGGAGAGTCGCCCGGCCCGCTCGGCCTCGGCGGCTCTCGCTGCTTCTACCTCCTCCTGTCGCCGTCGCTCGGCGAGCAGTCGCTCCAGGTCGAGCGCGGTGGCGAGCTGCTCCAGCTCCGCCCGCCGTTCGGCCGCGAGTTGACTTGCCACGGCTGCGGATCGTTCCGCGAGGGTGACGACACGCTCGGCTGCGACTCGGGCCTCCGTGGCGAATGCCTCGGCCGCGAGATGCGCAGCGCGGGCGTGTAGCTGGCAGGCCTGCGCCTGGACCTGCTCGGCCTGGTGCAGCGTCGCCGCGATGGCGTCGTACCGCTCCAGGTCGCGAAGGGCCACGACCCGCGTCTCTTCATCCTGGCGAGCAACGGCGGCGAGCGTCGCACTCGCTGCTTCGAGATCGGCCAGGAGGTCGGCCAGGTCGATCGGCGCCTCAGTCGGGGTAGCAGGCTCGATCACCTCGACCGGGATACTTTCCTCGGACGGCAGCGCATCGCCAGGCTCGTCGGGGCCGGGCGGAAGGTCGTCGAGGCTCAGGAGCCGCGGCAGGTCCGCGAAGCTCTTGACGACAGTTGTCTGTGCCATGAGATCGATCCTCCTTGTGTGCGGTCAGGCGGCGCGGATGGCTCAGCTTGCCCGCGCTGCCTGTCTGGCGCCGCCGTCGCTCGGCGTCTGGATCGGTCGGAGTGGATCGGGTCGCAGACGCTCGTTCTCGTTCCGACGGGCCGGTTCGAGCTCGATCGGGATGAGCACGCCGCCGCTGCCGGCCTGGTGAACCGCGAGTCCGATGCACTGCTCGGCCAGGACGGACAGCACCTCGTCCATCGCGAGGTCGCGGCCGTCTACCTGCAAGGCGAGCCGAATCAGCGCGAGATCAGCGCCATCCGGTCGGCGCGCCAGTTGGTAGCAGCCGGCCAGCTGTCTATCAGTGGTGATGACCTGCTGCACGAGTACGGCGACACCTGTCGGAAACTGCATCCCGAGCGCGCGACGCAGGCGGCGCAGCCCGGACTGAAGGTCTCGTTCGATGGCTCGGCGCCGCGCGCGGCTCTTGACCAGGACCTCCATCGGAACAGGGCGGCGCTGGTCGAGATACGAATGTGCGGCGCGGCGGAGCCTCGATAGCGCTCTGCATGCGAGCAGCCAGAGGCTATGACCGAAATGAGCGAGCTCCTCCATGGTGGGAGATCCCAATCGTCACCTCCCATTGGACGAGAAGGTGACTTCTGGGGGCGGGCAGTGCAGCTCTCGTGACTCGTCAGCCGTACGATCAGGGTCTGATGTCCGCGTTGGCCCAGACTGCTGGCGCAATACGCGCGTTGCGAGCTTGAGCCCCTCCTCGACTCCGGCCTGAGCGACATCGAGGTGGTAAACCCGGCAACTGGAATCGGTTTCGGCGGAGTCGTTCGTCGACTCCACCCGGTCCAGGGCAACCCTAGCTGCCCGGGCCAGGTCATCGATGGTGAGCACGTGTACCTCCTTCCCGGGGTCACCGTGGCACGGGGATGGTTGCTCTCATGACGGGTCACTGGATCCGTCTGGCGGTGCGCGGACCACGTCGGCCTCCTTTCTGCTGAGGGCATGAAGAAAGGCCCGGCTCGGATGAGCGGGGCCTCAGGGGTGGTGTCGGGATGCATTCACGGCACGGCGTGACGGCAGCGTTCCCGCCGTCGCATCGTGCCTCGTTCGAGCAACATGGAGCCTGCCGGCCCCGCTCACCGTTCAGGCGAGGGCCCAAGTGGCCGCGAGCAGACGTCAGGCTTCGATGACAGATTGCGTCAATTGACGTCCTCACATCGAGCGTTCAGCTCCGAGCTTCTATCGGCGTTTCTACTACCTCCTTCTCGCTGATCTCCACGCCGAGACCGAACCTCATTCACCGTGTCGTGTCCGCGCAAGCCTCGGTTGCCGGTCCGTCACCTCCATGCAGCTTCTCCTCTCAGCGGCTCTGATCGTCGGTACTGCCGGCCATTGCTGACCCCGCTCGTCTCCGACACGGCCGAGCCGAGCCGTTCGCCACCACTGGAGCCGAACGGGAGAGCGAGCTCCCGGACCGGCGGCGCCGGTCGCATCCCGTTGGGCACGGAGGGGGTGGCCATCCTCATCGGCTTTGTGGGGCAAGCCGACCGACCCACATACAACGCTGTCAGCGTACGCGGGCGCAGTTTCGCGCCGAGCACCGGCCGGTTACATGACGTGAATGTGCCCCGCATCCGTGGGATCCTCTCAAGTCCACTGACCGTCCCGTCCGGACTCAGTTGCGAGGGGAGGTTTCCAAGATCAGCAGTTCACACGGTGCAGAGACGGCCTTGCCTGACTCCGCGATCGCGAGACTCCCGGGTCACCGCCGGACGGCGTACGCCAGATGAGAGGCCGGATATGTGGGCGCAGTCGATGAGTGCGCCAGGGGAATTTCAGAAGTAGCTGATAGATCGTCGTTACCACAACACTCGGAGTAGATGCCGCGCACTACCATGCGATTCGTCTTGGCCACATCAGTGTGAATCTGGACTCTACATGGCTCTGTGCCATCACATCGGCCTCGCTCCGCCTCGAATCGCGCTGAGGCAATCCACATTGCGGCGATGCCCGACTCAGAGGCATTCCCCCGATTCATGCACGATATCCTCGTGGTGGCACTGAGGCATTGGACTCGAGGGTAGCGGGATTGAATTGAGACTGAGCCAGCTACCGTCCGATTGCGATCGGGGTCGGTACTCGGACCGGAACAGCCGCCGCGATTGGGGTGTAGATGTCGATCGAGGCCCGGGGCGCCTTGAGCGTGACGATGAGAGCGTACGGCGCATCGCTATCCCATCGATTGAGGAACGGCTTGTCTTTCCACCAGCCGCCGATCGGGAACACACCAACGGCGTCGCGCTGTGCCAAATCGGCAGCGGTCCCCTGCCACCGGTCGGAGTGAATTGAGCCGCGATCCCGGAGGCGCCCGAGATACCATCCGTCTCGCTCCGCAGCCCCACCTGACGGACGGCCCGCTTCTTCGTCACGGGCAGCGCGATTCACCCTCTGCCTGAAGTCGTCGAGTGTTTCCGTCGCCCGCTTCACTGCGAACCGAAGTCCGTGTGATGCGTACCGATGTCGGAGCGACCTTCCGCGAGTGCTCGGATTCGGCTCAATGAAGTAGGAGAGCGTGACGCGCATCTCGACCCTTTCTGCGCCGAGGGCTTGAAGCTCTTCAGTAGGCCACGGCAGACGGTGGATGTTCATCTCCTTGGTGCTATCGCGCTCGAACGGCCGAAGGCCATCCTCAACGATCAAGGTCGCATCATTGGCCGCACTAAGGAGTGCCCGGTCGAGATCCGGGATTCCATACCCGTACCGGCGAAGCAAGCGCCTCTTGGCCTCCTCCAGGCTCGTTCCACGCGATACGTCCTGCTGCAGCCGACTCATCATCGCCGGTGACCATTCCGCCGAATGCACGATGAGCCCGCGCACCGTCTCTGGGCGCAAGCCTGACCTCGCCGCCATCACCCTCGCCGCGAGGCGCCCTCCCTCGGCGCACGCTGCGCTGGTCCCATCGAACCAGGTGAAGAGGCGATCAGCCGGCCGATAGTGTGTCGACAAGAGGCGTAGTTCGTCCGCCGCCGACGCGTCCAGAGGCCCATCGCCACACGCCGCGACGTTTCCGCCTTCGAGTACCACGTCAGGTTTGAGCGGCCACCGAGGATCCCAGCCGACAGACGTACGACTTGTAGGCGAAAGGTCACCCGCAGGCGCGATGGGCGCCCAACCCTCGAACTGCGGGTCCACGAGGTTGACTTTGTCGGTGTACCCGCCCACGGTGAGCGCGTTCCAGGCCTGAGCCGGATCCTGAATGCTCTCGATGTCGTTGCGGTCAAGATAGTCGGACCGGCACGGCGGCTGGCTCGTATTTCCGCCCGAGACGACAAAGAAACGTCCGCGCCCGTCGCCAAAGCAGATCTGATCCACCTCGGCAGACCACGAGGTCGGAGGGCCGAATATGGGTGCGCCTCCGGTAACTGCCATGCAGATTGCTCGCTGGCGAAGCGGAGCGGCCACTTCGGCACGCGCGACACCCTCGCGCGTAATCACGCCATAGAGGTCGGGCTCATTCGGCGGTCGGTTTACCGGCGGCAGGATCTTCACGCTCTCGAGATGATGTGTCAGTACAACGGGCTGCCGGCCTGACAAAGCCGGAACTAGGTCACC
>Ga0209382_10010756_pt1 | contig 11387 bp, 8 predicted proteins | sample SoiMetdeltSBSDD5_FD_187599 | JGI IMG/M metagenome (GOLD analysis project Ga0209382, IMG submission 187599) | Bulk soil microbial communities from a Populus tree surrounding site in Tennessee, USA - Soil MetaG P. deltoides SBSDD5 (SPAdes) (version 2) | ecosystem: Environmental > Terrestrial >...
TGCGTTGTCCCGCCAGGTAGCTTCCCAGGTAATAACGCGCCGCTTCCGAATCGACCCGAGTTTCTATAGTTTGCATGCCGACGCTGCCTCGTACCGGTAGACCAGCGCAGGCTGACAGCAAGAACAAGGCGGCTAACAAAATGGTGCGCTTGACACCGCGTCCCAAGTATTTATTCTCGGTTTCAAATCCAAAAAACGACGCGCGATCCCGATTGGCATTTTCATAAGACATTGACGGATCCTCCCGGAGTCATCGTATTCTGGAGGTTCAAAGGCAAACATAATGCCATAAATTAGTCGCCAAATTTAATCTGGTTTGTGATGTACGCTTCAAATTAGTGAGGTTTCTTCCGACCAGTAGGTGCGAATTACATACTATTAGTATGCATTTTGCGCACTCAACAAATCAGTGAGCTCACCATGCCGGAATCGCTTATAGCGTTCATGGCATATGAGGAAGCAGACTCGAGGGCCGCTTCTGGGCGCCAGGGATGCGGACATTCGTTCCTCTCTTTTAGGCTGGCTTCACTTCCACACTTGAATTCCACCGTGCAGGGCCACCACGTTGGGAACGATCCGAACGCCTGGTGGCAGATCGAGTCTGATTTTTTTGCTGTTACCGCCGCCGATGTAAAGATGGTCATAATTGAATACGAGGTAGAGAGCTTCGATGGCTCGGCTCAAGCGCCTGTTCCATCTTTTGTTTCCAACCTTCCTACGTGCGGCATCGCCCAGCATATCTTGGTAAGTTCTCCGGCCTAAAGGATAAAGCGCGATTTCCAGGTTTGGAACCAGCTGCCCATCGACAAATAATGCGGAGCCAAATCCAGTGCCGAGAGTTATTACAAGTTCAACGCCGCGTCCGGAGATCGCACCGAACCCTTGTAGATCCGCGTCGTTGACAACTCGTACCGGTTTATGCAGCTTTGATTCCAATTTCTGGGCTAATCTGAAACCACGCCATTTTTCATGTAGATTCTGTGCCGTCTCAATCATTCCGTGGCGGATCACACCGGGAAATCCCACAGCGACGCGATCAAATCTACCTTGTCTCCTCGCCAAAAGCTGAATCACTTTCAGAATAGCAGAAGGAGTAGCGAGAGACGGCGTTTTTTTTCGGTCACGCACGGTTAACGGTCGTCCTGCTCCATCCAAAACGAGCACTTTTATACCGCTGCCGCCGATATCCACCACAAGTGTTCGAATACCTTTGCGGTCAATAGCCCGTGAGATCTTTTTCGCCATCGCCAATACCCGTTCTCCTACTGCCCTTATTGGCTCATGTAACTGTGCTTTTGTTTTTCTTTGACGCGATCTTCTTTGACTGGTTGGCGATCACACTAAAATGGCCATCGCCTTCCAAGTAACATCTCTTTACTTCGGCGAGATTTTGGACGCCTTGCTGGCGCAACTGGCTCAGCAGTTCTTCTTCGGTGATCAGTTCTTGGCGCAGGTGTGTTTTCATGATCCGCCCGTCTCTGATTAACGGCAGTGGAGCCGGAGTGACTAGGCGATGAAACCACGGAAATCTGTAGCCCATCCAATCCAAGAAATAGTCCCATGAAGCGATCGTGCCAATCAGCACGGCGCCTTCCGTGATCGATTTGTACTCGCTGGCCATCGCGTTCTGCGCTGCATCGGCAATGAGCACGACCACAAGCAAATCCGCAATGCTGACAGCGCCAGCCTCCCGTCGGAGAACGCGGAGAATGATGAAAAGAAATAGATAAACAATGGTGCCTCGCAAGACCACTTCCGCGAGATGCAGTGACGGAACGAAAATAGACCTGAAATCAATTTGTAAAACTCCTTCCATTGTAATGGTCCCTCAATAAGAATTGATTTCGATAAGGACCCTCATGATGTTTCGTAGTTCCACGCTAGAAGAAAGCTTCGAGAGGTTGCACTTAATCAGCAGGCTCTGTTCCTTTTTCACAAAGGTTGCTATTAGTCTAACTCATTCTTACCGCCGAGCAATTGTTCTAGTAAAACTGCGAATGAGATCCGTCGGAAATCCGACACAATTCGCGCTTGTCTTCTCCAGCCAGGTTTTGTAACGTCGAATTAGTTCGATTATTATATCTGGCGACCATGTGGCGCCAAGACCATCCACTGCCGACCTATCACGGCCTTCGAACTGGCCTCCTGTTTGGAACTGGATACGCGATAGGAAAACAGACGCCCGATAGAGGAAATCGGCATCGTCAGGCTTTGTCACATTCAAACCGAACATCAGATGCTTCCTGCATAGAGAACATGAACTTCCTAATTTTTTTTATCTTGTGTTTGCCTTCGTTGTTGATACGATGCCTACAAGCCCTCGGCACCAGCGTCACAACCCTCGCACTCCCTCAGCGCTCGAGCAAAAGTAAGGGTCAGGGCGTTATGACAGGCTTGCTTCGCCGACTCGCAGTTTAGGAGAAGCTAGTTGAAGAATTCGTGGGGAGAACTGGGCGGTATTTTTAATCGCCCATTGAAGCTTCGCTCCCATCTAATGGTGCTGGTCCTCGCCGCTTTGCTGCCGGTATTGATCTTTACATTCGCAATGTTCCGCCAGAAAACTCAACTTCAACATGAGGCCGTAGAGCGGGGCATGCGGGATACGGCTCGCGCGTTGTCACTGGCGGTGGACCGGGAGATCGGCGCTGTTCGAGCGATCTTGGAGACGCTTGCAGAATCACCCCACCTCGACACCGGCAATTTAAGGAGCTTCCACGAGATCTGTAGACGCGCTCTGGCGAACCGAAAAGAGTCGCGGCTCATTTTGTTTGACCGATCAGGCCAGCAGCTGATGAACACGGCTCGTCCGTTCGGAACTCCGCTGCCGAATCCTTTCCGGGATCCTGCACCGGCTCAAACGGTTGACACTTATCCGCACCTGCCGTCGGGGGGCCCGGAACCCGTCAAGAAGACAATGGAGACCGGTGAGCTGGCTGTGTCGGATTTGTTTGTCGCTCTCGATTCGAGGCGGCCGACGATCGGGATTAACGTTCCCGTCGTTCGAAACGGCAAAGTTCTGTATGCGCTCGAGATGGCCTTTCATCCCCGACTCTTAACCGAGCTGCTGCTTGAGGAGCGCTTACCCGCCGACTGGATCGCGGCACTAGTAGATAAAAAGGGCGTCTTCATCGCTCGAACAAAGGCGCCGGAGAGATTTGTCGGCCGGGCTGGCACCGCAGAGCTGCTGAGCCAGATCGCAAAATCGCCGGAGGGCTGGGGCACCGACCGGACCTTCGAGGACATTCCAGTCTACCACGCTTTTGTAAGATCGAATCTCACGGGATGGGTTACGGGGGTGGCGGTGTCGCAAGGTGCAATCAATGCCCCGATCAATCGCTCCATCGCCAGGTGGGGAATCGGCGCGGCGCTACTATTTCTTCTCGGTCTCATCGCTGCATGGGTCCTCGGCAAGCGTATTTCAACTCCCATCGCAACGCTCGCGGGAGCAGCCCCAGCCATACAGCGCGGTGAAAAGCCGGATCTGAACCGATCGAGAGTGCGGGAGGTAAGGGAACTCCATGATGCTTTCTTGGTTGCTGGACAGGCGGCGCGCGAGGCGGCGGCGGAGCGTGAACACTTCCTGCTTCAGCAACGAACTCAACGGCTGGCCGAAGTGGGTGTCGCTCTCGCTGAATCCATCGACTATGAAAAGACGCTCAACCGGCTGGCGGAATTGATGGTGCCGGATTATGCAGACTGGTGCGTTATCGATCTGCTGCAAGAGGGGTCACACGTCTGCCGCCGTGTGGCCGTGCGCACCAGCACAAAAGAAAAGGAATTAGTCGCTGAAGAATTTTTGCGCGACTACGCGCCCGACCTTACTCGCTCTCATCCTGTCCTCAAGGCAATCGAAACGGGCGCTACCGACTATCTGTTGGAGATCGACAAAACGTGGGCGGCCTCGCACGCTCGCGACGAACGTCACCGATTTCTACTTGAGCAGGTGGAAGCGGCCAGCGTCATCATCGTGCCACTCCGCGTGCGCGGCCGAGTAGCCGGGACGTTTTCACTCGTCGCCTCACGCTATTCCCGACGCAAATACACATTAGCGGACGTGCAGTTCGCCGAGGAAGTCAGCCGCCGCGCATCAGTCGTTCTAGACAACGCCTGGCTCTTTCGTGAACTTTCGAAAGAATTGAGTGAGCGCAAGCAAGTCGAAGCAACCTTGCGTCAGGTGAGCGAACGTCTCGAGTTGGCCCAGGAGGCCGGAAACATCGGCGCTTTCGAGCGGGACCTTGTCACCGACGTGATCACGTGGTCCGCTTCGCAGGAGAAACTTTACGGCCTACCGCCGGGGAGCTTCGGCGCCAAACCCAAGGATTGGGCGCAACGCGTGCATCGTGACGACATCGTTGCCGTGGAAGCCGCGCTGCGCCGTGCCATAGAAACCAAAAGTTCGGTCAACCTGGAATTCCGTATCATCAGACCCGATGGCACTATGCGGTGGGTCGCGAGTCAAGCCCAAGTCTTTGCCGATGAAGAAGGCAGGCCGAGGCGGATTCTCGGCGTCAATATCGACATTACCCAGAGCAAGCGGGCAGAAGAGGCGTTGGCGCGCAGCCGCGACGAGTTTGAGCGGATGGCCGCCACCAGTCCGGATTTTTTATTTATCTACGACTTGATCGACGGCCGAAATGTTTATGAAAACAAGCGGCTGGAGGAGCAGCTCGGGTATACGGTAGGGCAGCTCGAAGGCGACTCAACGGATGCGCTCGTGCACCCGGACGATCTTGCGCAAGTGCGCGATCAGTATCGGCGCTTCGACAGGGCCACCGACGGCGAAGTGCTGGAGTGGGAGTTTCGGTCGCGCCATGCCGACGGAACGTATCGTTGGTTTCATGTCCGCGCGACGATCTTCGACCGGACGGATGACGGTCGCGCCCGCCGCATCATAGGCCACTCGCGGGACGTGACCGCCCAGAAAGAGACCGAGGCGGCGCTCAGACGGTTTAGCGAGGACTTAGAAAAGCTCGTGGCCAACCGGACAGACGATCTTGTTAAATCAAACGCCGAGCTCCTGCAGAGCTTCACCGAGCGCGAAAAGCTACAGGACCAGCTGCGGCAGGCGCAAAAGATGGAAGCCATCGGCACCCTCGCTGGAGGCATCGCCCATGACTTCAACAATATCCTCGGTATCATCCTGGGCTACGCGCAAGAGTTGCTGAACAAAGACGGAGAAGGTCCAGCGGAACGTGCCCGCAGCGTTGGGGTGATCTTGGGCGCTGCGGAGCGCGGGGCGAAGGTCGTGAGGCAGCTGCTGACTTTTGCCCGTAAGACCGGCACGGAACATAAGCCGTTCGACGTCAATAGTCTCGCCCGGGAGACACTGGACATTCTCCGGGAAATATTTCCCAAGACCATGAACTTCAGACTCGACCTTGATCCAACTCTTCCCGTCATCCAGGGCGATCACAACCAGCTGCAACAAGCGCTCATCAATATCTGTCTCAACGCCAGGGATGCAATGCCCGAAGGAGGAGGCACGTTGTCGATCCGCACTTCCCAGACTACGGCCGCTCACGTGAACCGGCATTTTCCTGAAGCGGACGGGGCGTACGCGCGCATCGAGATCTCCGACACCGGCACAGGAATGGACGATGAGACTCGTCAGCGAGTTTTTGAACCCTTCTTCACTACCAAAAGAGAGCAAGGTGGCACTGGCTTGGGCCTATCGGTCGTGTATGGAATTGTTCAGGCCCACGGCGGTTTTATCGGTGTAGAAAGTGAAACAGAGCGGGGCACCAGGTTCACACTTTTCCTGCCGATTCCTTCTCAAACGACGCTTCGGCCAGAGCCTAGAAAGGACGGACTAAAAGAACGCTTCTCAACCGGCGAAACGCTTCTTGTTGTAGAAGATGAGACGCACCTGCTGGAGTTAGTCCGATTGACGGCTGAAAAGCGCGGTTTTCGGGTGTTTGCCGCGAAGGATGGCGTAGAGGCAATCGAGGTCTATCAAGAACATTGGCAGGAAATTGACACGGTGCTGCTGGATTGGGGGCTACCACGGCTGGGAGGCAGCGCGGTCTTTCGCAAGTTGAAGGAAATGAATCCGCAGGTGAAGGTAATCGGCGTCAGCGGGTATCTCGATTTCGATCTCAGAGATAACATGTTGAGAGAAGGTGTGCAGGATTTTCTTCAGAAACCTTGCACAGCGAATGAGATCCTGGCCAAGGTGTTGTCCTACTCCCAAACAGCCTGAACCGCGCTCGACTCCGATGGGGGCTTTAACCGTTTCAGAAGCCAGACTCGCCATACGATAGTCTTTTGCAACAGCTTGAAATGCTTCATCGCCTCTTCACAGATGTGGCGTAACTTTCTTCCCCAGATGGAAGGGCATCTTCGGCTTCCGCGAGTAGGTTTTTGGCGGGCAAAAGAGTACGGGAAACTCTCACAACGCGGGGGACGAAGAGTCCGGATCAGAATCAGTCTCGTTCGCGAAGAATTCGGTTCCCGTGCTGCTCGATATTGCTACCTAAGCGAAACACCTACATGATCAGAGGCGGCGGTCTCTGATCATTCAAGCCGTTTCTTCCTAGACATACATCGTAGAGCTGGTACGAGGATTGCGTCAACCACGAACGCAGAGCACTACGGGGGAGATGTGCGCGCTCGATCAAAACCAGCCACAAGGAATTATCATCCGGCAAGGTATCAAAAGAAAAGTCGGACAGTCCTGGACCCAAACCCTTTTTCGGTTCGCATCCCGCAGGACCGCGATACGGTGGAAGTGCGTCTTGGCAATAAGAGCATTCATTTAACTAATCTTCGCAAGATTTTTTGGCCGGACGCGGGTTTTACCAAAGGCGATCTGATCCAGTTCTATTTGGATATCTCTCACGTGCTGCTGCCACATCTCGCTCACCGCGCGATGGTGATGAAACGCTACCCCAACGGCATTTCAGGCGACTTTTTCTTCATGAAGCGCGCTCCTTCGCCTCGACCCGAATGGATTGAGACTTGTAGCATCGAACACGCCTCCGGCAACGTCATCGACTTTCCCGTGATCCGGGACGTTTGTTCTTTGTTGTGGGTGATCAATCTAGGTTGTATAGACCTAAATCCGTGGTATGCGCGCTGTGACGATGTCGACCGTCCCGATTACCTCCACTTCGATCTCGATCCGGTCAAAGGAGCGACTTGGGACCAGATGTTGGAGACCGCTACCATAGTCCATCACGCCCTGGACGAGCTAAAGCTGCCATCGTTTATTAAGACCACCGGCTCGAGGGGTTTTCATGTTTACGTTCCCATTGTCCGCGGGCCGACCCAAAAAGAGGTATGGATCGTTGCCCAACGCTTTGCCACCACTTTGGCTTCCTTGTATCCGGACCTCATCACAGCCGAATATCGCATCGCCAAAAGACCGAGCAAGCGTGTGCTGGTGGACTATAATCAAAACGCCTGGGGACGGACGCTTGCCTCGATCTATTCCGTAAGACCCCAGCCTAAGGCAACGGTATCGACGCCAATCACCTGGAAAGAGCTGCAACAGGGCGTTCGCATCGAAGATTTTCGCATCGATAACGTGCGCGAGAGAATCAAGAAAGTAGGCGATCTTTGGGCGCCGCTGCTGGCGGATAAAGGGCGAGCCAAATTGGAATCACTTTATGGCGCTGCCCATTAATCCGCCCTATCCTCCGATGGAAGCCCTGCTCGTCGAAACCATTCCTACCGGGGCAGAGTGGCAGTATGAGCCCAAATGGGACGGCTTTCGTTGTCTGGCATTCAAAGACGGGAAGAACGTCGAGCTGCAGTCGAAGAGCGGACAGTCTCTGGGACGCTATTTCCCCGAACTGATTTCCGCACTGCAGCAGATTAAGGCTTGCGTTGGCGCCCCGACAAAGCGCCAAAATCCTGTTCGATAGACCAGGTCAAACCCGGCAGTTAGGCATGATGCAAGACACACTAAAGCCGGTATCGCAGGAGTATGGAAAAGCGATGAGCGATTCGAGCGCTGCGAACATCCGTAGACGACTCCCCATCGGGGCGGAAGTTCTAGGCGACGGCGAGGTTCACTTTCGCGTCTGGGCACCTCGTTCCCGAGAGGTCGAAATTGTCATCGATGGCCCGGCAAGGGACCAAGCTATTATTCGATTGGACGCTGAACCCAACGGTTATTTTTCCATACGCACCGCGCGAGCGAGAGCCGGTGATCTCTATCGCTATTGCTTGGATGGGAGCGCCAACGCGTTCCCGGATCCAGCGTCGCGCTTTCAGCCCGAAGGTCCGCTGGGCCCGTCCATGATCATCAATCCGGCGCGATTCCTATGGCATGACACCGACTGGGGGGGAGTTAAAATCGAGGGACAGGTCATTTACGAAATGCATATTGGCACGTTTACCGCCGAGGGCACTTGGAACGCAGCGCGCCAGCAACTTAAGGCTTTAAAGGATCTCGGTGTGACCGTGCTGGAAATCATGCCGGTTCACGATTTCTGTGGCCGCTTCGGATGGGGCTACGACGGCGTTGATTTTTTTGCTCCGACACGGCTCTACGGCAGTCCTGATGATTTTCGCGCTTTTATCGACGATGCCCACGGGCTCGGCTTGGGCATCATCCTAGACGTGGTTTACAACCATGCTGGACCCGCGGGAAATTATCTGAAAGATTTTTCGCCGGATTATTTTACCGACCGCTACTCCACCGACTGGGGCGAAGCGTTAAATTTCGACGGGCCCAATTCCGGGCCGGTGCGGGAATTTTTTATCTCCAACGCGGGTTATTGGATTGACGAATTCCACCTGGACGGGCTTCGCTTGGACGCCACCCAAAACATGTACGACGCTTCCAAGGTTCACATTCTCGCGGAGATCACAAATCGGGTGCGCCAAGTTGCAGCCGGTCGCTCTACGATCGTAGTGGCGGAGAACGAACCCCAGGACGTGCGACTGATCCAGTCGCTGAAAAGCGGCGGCTATGGATTGGATGCGCTGTGGAACGATGATTTTCATCATTCCGCCATGGTGGCGTTAACCGGCCATAACGAAGCCTACTATTCCGATCATCGCGGCACGCCCCAGGAGTTTATTTCTGCGGTGAAGCGCGGCTTTTTGTACCAAGGACAATATTACTCCTGGCAGGAGCAGCGTCGCGGTAGCTGGACGGGCGGGCTGAAGCCGGCTGCATTCATTCATTTTTTACAAAATCATGATCAGATCGCCAATTTCGGCCTCGGGCAGCGAATTCACCAGCTTTCCCATCCGGGGGCATACCGAGCCATGACGGCGCTATTCCTGTTATCGCCGCAAACGCCTATGCTGTTTCAGGGGCAGGAGTTTGCGGCGTCCAGCCCGTTTGTTTTTTTTGCCGACCATAATTCCGAGTTGGGATCCAAAGTCAAAGAAGGTCGGTTTGATTTTCTCAAACAATTCCCGAGCCTGGCAAATCCGGACATGCAGAAGCGCCTAGCCGATCCCACTAATCCACGCTCTTTTGAATCGTGCCGGCTCGATTTATCGGAACGCGAGCGCCATCACGAAACCTACGCTCTGCATCGCGATCTTCTAACCCTCCGACGCAATGACCCGGTCATCAAGGCCCAGCGTCCCGGCGCTGTGGACGGCGCCGTGCTCGCCGATGACGCGTTCGTGCTGAGATTTTTCGGGGAACACGGAAACGATCGGTTGCTGCTCGTAAACCTGGGCATCGATTGCTCTTTTACTCCTGCGCCTGAACCGCTGCTTGCCTCCCCTGCCGGTTTGACCTGGCGGCTCTCATGGTCCAGCGAAGATCCCCGCTACGGTGGCCATGGCGCCGCGCCAACCGAAGATGTGAGCCGGTGGTTCATTCCCGGCAAAGCCGCATTCCTGCTCACAGCCCGAAAATCATGAATCCAATCATTCGGAAAGTAAGCTTTTCGCCGGGCAAAGCCGACGAATCGGAATTCGATAGAGAACCTGAGTGGCTCGTGGCCAATGGTTTGGGTGGTTACGCCTCCGGAACGGTTTCCGGGGCGGCTACGCGACGCTACCACGGGCTGCTAATTGCGGCGTTGGCGGCTCCCTTTGGCAGAGTTCTCATGTTGAACGGGCTGGCGGAAGAATTTCACTTGCCGGATGGCCGGGTTGTTGAAATTAGTGCCGGCCAAAGCCAAGAGCGCAATGCGTCATATGCCGCCCCGCTGAGCGAATTCCGCCTCGATATGGGTTTGCCGATCTGGCGTTATGAGATCGATGACTTCGTATTGGAAAAACGTCTTTACCTTCCGTACCGGCAAAATACAGTCCACATTACCTACCGCTTGCTTTCCCATGCCGGCAAGCTCGAAATCAGGCTGCGTCCGCTGATTCAATTTCGAGAACACGAAGCGCCCGTTGATCGCCAACCTCAGGCGCCTTACGTTCTCACCGTCGTGGAAGACCAATATGAGATTTCCAGCGGCATCTTTCCCACCCTACGCTTGCTGCTCTACGGCAAAGGCGAGTTCATCATCGAGAGAAAAAAAATCGAACGCCTAAGCTACATTTTGGAGCAAACACGAGGCTACACAGCGGTCGGAGATCTTTGGACCCCGGGCTCTTTCGCTGTCGATTGCTCTCCGGGCCAGGAGATCACCTTGGCAGCCTCCACCGAGTCTTGGGAAGTCATGCGGGCGCTAGGCCCCGCCGAGGCATGGGAAGCGGAGCGCGAGCGGCGCACGCGTTTGATCGCCTCTGCCGATCCCAAAGCCCAGACCGAAGTGGGTGCCGAACTGGTGCTCGCCGCCGATCAATTCGTGGTGACGCCCGCCGGGAGAGTCCCCGACGCGACCCGTGCCCATGCCGCGGGCGACGACGTGCGCACGGTGATCGCAGGCTATCATTGGTTTACCGATTGGGGACGCGACACGATGATCAGCTTAGAGGGTCTGACCTTGACCACCAACCGCTTTTGGGAAGCCGGCTGGATTTTGCGCAATTTCGCCAACGCGATTCGAGAAGGACTGATTCCTAATCTCTTTCCCGAAGGCAGCCGCGAAGGGCTCTATCATACGGCGGACGCCACCCTGTGGTTTTTTCACGCGATCGATCGTTATCTACAAGCGACGGGTGATCGTTGGACATTGCGACTGCTACTACCGAAGCTGATCGACATCATCGATTGTCACATTAAAGGGACGCTGTTCGGCATCGGTGTAGATTCTAAGGACGGGCTCCTAAGTCAAGGGCAGGAAAACTACCAGCTCACTTGGATGGACGCTAAAGTGGACGACTGGGTGGTCACGCCACGGCGGGGAAAAGCGGTGGAAATAAATGCCCTATGGTACAACGCGTTGAGACTCTTACAGCAATGGCTGAGCGAAGAGGACCAAGTGGACAAAGCGCTCGAATTAAAAGTTCACGCCGACCGAGCGGAAGCGAGCTTCAACGAGCGCTTCTGGTACGGCGATGAAGGGTATCTCTTCGAC
>Ga0209382_10010757_pt1 | contig 11387 bp, 12 predicted proteins | sample SoiMetdeltSBSDD5_FD_187599 | JGI IMG/M metagenome (GOLD analysis project Ga0209382, IMG submission 187599) | Bulk soil microbial communities from a Populus tree surrounding site in Tennessee, USA - Soil MetaG P. deltoides SBSDD5 (SPAdes) (version 2) | ecosystem: Environmental > Terrestrial >...
CAGGACGCATGTGAGACCAACCCCGGCTCGCTCAACACCCGACTTCGCGAACTTCGAGACCTCGGCATCGTCGACCACAACGCGGGTGGATACCGCCTCACCGATCAGGGCCGTGCACTGATGAATGCCCTTGAGCCGCTACAGGACTGGGCCCACCAATGGGCGACGGCCAAGGTCCCCTGACGGCGTCAGTCGACCCGCGACCGTCCGCGTCGCAGCACGCGTTTGACCGTGGGCATCGGGCGCAACTCCCAGCCGAGTTGGGTGAGGACCCCGGCCGCGACAAATGCGGCGACGAGGACTGCGAACCAGATGCCAACCATGTGGAGCACGGTATTACCGGTCAGGCCGCGAGGAATCGGGTGTTTCCCTCTAAAAGGAAGAGTTTTCGTCCAGAACTGTAAGGGCAGCTGCCATCGATTGACCTGCGGGAACACCATCGCCCGGTCAGACCTGGGCGGAGCGACGGCCGAAGGGCGACCGTTGCGCTGGTCGTCCAGCAAGCCGTGAGTCATCAGGTGATGGAGTTGCTTGGCAATCACTGCCATCTCGTTTCGATCGACAATAAATCCGGCGTAGAAACCCATCCCCAGAAACATCGCCAGCAACATGCTTACCACTGCTGCCGCGTCTGTGTCGGCCGGAATCTCACCGCGCGTAATGGCATCGTCGACGACCGATCGGTAGAACTCCTGCACCGCAGAGACCACCGGACCGGGGTTCTCTCGAAGGCTCGGACAGCGGTGCGATTCCAGCCGGGCTGTCACAGTGAATTTCAGCATCGACCGGTCCGCAAAGGCCAACCGTTGTGCGGCCGTCACGAAGGTCGACAGTTGATTCATCAAGGTATCCTCGCGTTTTGCCTGCGCAATGCAGTCCGCGACAATTGAATAGGCCTCAGCCACGAGACAGTCGAAGACCTCCTCGCGAGTATGAAAGTAGTAGTGCATCGTCGGCCGGCTCAGGCCGGCACGTGACGCGATCGCCTGGAAATTGGCCGCCTCATAGTCGCGCTCGTTGATCACGTCGCGCGCCGCGCGAAGAATGCGCGCCCGTGTCTCAGCCGAATCGGCACCCACGGGACGGCCCCGCCCCCGACCGTTAGAAAAATGCAGTTCGTCGCTCCCCACGAGCAAACGCTATGGCATTGCTAGTCGCTTTCAACGCAAACGCTGGAAAAGGTACTCGGCTACCCCCGGATCAGTGGTCAGTTCGATCGCCCGGCGGTAGGCATCGGCGGCCTCCGCCGCCCGACCTGCCTCCGCCAGCAGGTGTGCCCGCGTCGTCCACGCAGGCTGAAATCGTTCGACAGCCGGGTCGTCTATTCCGTCCAGCGCGCGCAGGCCCGCGTCGGGACCATCGATCTCACCGTCCACCGCCGCCGCGGCCACGGCCGCGCCGAGCGACGGCGCTACCCGCAGCAGCGCGCGATGCAGCTTTCGCAGCACCGCTAGATCCACTGTGCTTTGCACAGCCCTGCTGCAGTGGGCCGACTGGATCGCCGCCTCGTACTGGAAGCGGCCCGGCCTGCGATAGTCATGGGCGCGGCGAAGCAGCGCCTCACCGCTCGCGATCAGCGCCTGGTCCCAAAGTCTGGCGTCCTGCTCGTCGAGCGGGACGAACGCGCCGTCGGCCGTGCGCCTGGCGGGTCTGCGCGCCTCCGACAAGCACACAAGCGCAGCCAGGCCGAGCACCTCCGGCTCCTCGGGCAGCAGCTCGGCAAGCACGAGCGCCAGGTGCAGCGCCTCGGCGGACAGCGATTCGATCGGTGCACCCTGCGGTGTGAGCTGCCAATCGATCGCATACGCGCCGTACACAGCCTCCAGCACCGCGGGCAGGCGCTCGGCGAGGTCGTCGCGTTCCGGACGCACGAACGGGATGCCCGCGTCGCGGATGCGTTTCTTCGCCCGCACCAGCCGCTGCGCCATGGTCGCGGGTTCCACCGCGAAGGCGGTGGCGATCGCGGCGGCCTCGACGCCAAGCACCGACTGCAGCATCAACGGCGTGCGAATGTTAGGCGCGATGGCAGGGTGTACGCAGACCAGCATCAGCTCAAGCCGCCGGTCGGGAATGGCAGGCATTTCGTCATCCAAAGACGTTGCAGCGTAGTTGCTTTCGTTGAGCGATTCGGTCAGCCGATAGCCCGATGACTTCCACACATCACGTAATCGGTTTCGTGCCACGGTAAGTACCCAGCCTTCGGGATTGGTGGGGATACCGTCGTCGGGCCAGCGGGCTAACGCGCGTTCGAGAGCGTCGGCCAGCGCGTCCTCGGCGGCAGCGATATCGCGCGTCGGTGCCGCGAGGACGGCGAGCAGCCGACCGTAGGAATCCCGGGCGACCTGGGCCACCCGGGCCCGTGCGTCTACGGGTTGTGCCACCCGCGGTCGGCGGCGTATGTCCGCGCCACCGGGCGGATTTCGATCCAGCCCCACGCGTTGGCTGGGTTGCGTTGCGCCCACTTCAGCGCCTCGTCGAGGTTGTCCACCTCGATGACGAAGATGCCGCCCAGCTTCTCCTTCGTGTCGGCGAACGGCCCGTCCTGGATCTCGGGAGTGCCGGTGTGGGCGGTGACGGTGGTGGTGGCGACGACGGATTCGAGCACCTCGGTGTCGATCAGCACACCGGCAGCCGACAGGTCGTCGGCGTATTGCTGGAAGGCCGCCATCGCAGGCGCCATGTCTTCCTCAGTCAATCCGACCTCGGAGCCCTCCGGGTAGTGCATCAACAGGCAGTACCGCATGACGTGAGTCCTTTCTGACTAAACGATGTCACGGGTATGACGATTCGAGGGCGCGCCGATCGACACGGGCCCGCCACAGCGCGTCGGCGCTGAACACCGCCAGCGCCAGCCAGATCAGCGCGAAGCCCAGCCAGCGGGCGGGCGGCATCGGTTCGTGCCCGACGACCACGCCCCACGTCAGCTGCATCGCCGGTGTCAGGTAGAACAGCAGACCCATCGTGATCATCGGCAGCCGTTGTGCGGCGGCGGCGAAGAACAGCAATGGCAGTGCCGTCAGCACGCCGGACAGAATCATCAGCACAATGTGGCCGAGTCCATGGTCGGTGAACGTGCCGTGGCCGGTGCCGTGCAACACCGCGATGAACGCCAGCGCCAAAGGCGTCGCGATCGCGGCTTCCACTCCGACACTGACGCGCGGATCGACAGGCACCACCTTCTTGACGGCGCCGTAGAGGCCGAACGACAGCGCCAAGCCGATTCCGATGATCGGCGGCGCGCCGACCTCCACCGTCAGGATCACTACCGCTATCACCGCGATCGCCAAGGCGACGAACTGCGCGCGGTTGAGCCGTTCGCGGAAAATCAACAGCCCCAGGGCCACCGTCACCAGCGGGTTGATGAAGTAGCCGAGCGCCGCGTCCACCACGTGACCGTTGTTGACCGCATAGATGTAAATGACCCAGTTGACCGAGATCAGCGCCGACGCGGCGGCGAGCAACAGCCAGGTGCGCCGGCTCATCCGGCGCAGGTCACCGAGTCGGCGCACCGCCGCTACAACCACCACCATCAGCGCGAAACACCACACGATCCGGTGCGCGAGGATCTCGAACGCGCTTGCGGGTTTCAGCAGCGGGAAGAATGCGGGGAACAGGCCCCACGACGCGTAGGCGCCAACGCCAAATAACAACCCCGAGCGCCGGGTGTCACTCACAGTTCGTGGCGGCGCAGCACGTCCAGCGCGTGCTGCAGGTCGTCCGGATAGGGGCTGGTGATCTCGACCCGCCTGCCGTCGGCGGGATGGGCGAATGCCAGCGACCTGGCGTGCAGCCATTGGCGTTCCAGCCCAAGCTTTTTCGCGAGTACCGGATCCGCGCCGTAGGTCAGGTCACCGGCGCACGGGTGATGCAGTGCGGCGAAGTGGACCCGGATCTGATGGGTGCGACCGGTTTCCAGTTCGATGTCGAGCAGGCTGGCCGCCTGGTGTGCCTCCAGCGTGTCGTAGTGCGTGACGCTGTGACGGCCGTGCTCGGTCACCGCGAACTTCCAGTCGTGGCCGCGGTGCCTGCCAATCGGCGCGTCGATGGTCCCGCTCGACGGATCGGGATGGCCCTGTACCAGTGCGTGGTAACGCTTTTCGACGGTGCGCTGCTTGAACGCCCGCTTCAGTATGGTGTAGGCGCGTTCGGAGAGTGCCACCACCATGACGCCGGAGGTACCGACGTCAAGGCGATGCACGATGCCTTGCCGCTCGTGGATACCCGACGTGCTGATCCGGAACCCCGCGGCGGCAAGGCCGCCGAGCACAGTCGGCCCGTGCCATCCGACGGTCGCGTGGGCGGCCACCCCCGGCGGCTTGTCGACCGCGACGATGTCGGCGTCGGAATACAGGATATCCATGCCCTCGATGTCGACGGGCGTATTCTCCACGGGCGCAGGCGCTTCCGGCAGCTGCACCTCCAGCCACGCGCCCGCCGTCAGCTTGTCGGACTTGCCCGCCTTGGCGCCGTTGACCTCGACGCCGCCGTTCTCGGCGAGCGCCGCAGCGGCCGTGCGCGACAGGCCCAGCAGCCGCGCCAGCCCGGCGTCGACGCGCATCCCCGCCAGCCCCTCGGGAACCGGCATCGAGCGGGTCGTCACTCTGAGTCGTCGGCCTTGCGGCGGCCGACCGTATCGAAGTCAAAACCGAACAGCGACAAAGCAACCAGCAGAATCGCGCCACCCACCACCGACGGATCGGCGACGTTGAACACCGGCCACCAGCCGATGGACAGGAAGTCGACGACATGGCCCTGCAGCGGTCCTGGTGAGCGGAAGAACCGGTCGACCAGGTTGCCCATGGCGCCGCCGAGGATCATGCCGAGGCCGATGGCCCACCACGGCGACACCAGCCGTCGGCCCATCCAGATGATGCCGATCACCACACCGGTAGCGATCAATGTGAGCACCCATGTGTAGCCGGTGGCCATCGAGAACGCGGCGCCGGAATTGCGCACCAGCGTCCAGGTGATGGTGTCACCGATGATCGACACCGGCTGGCCCGGCGTCAGTAGCCGAACCGCGAGCACCTTGGTGACGATGTCGAGAATCAGGACCACCGCGGCAACGGTGAGCAGCAGGCGCAGCCGCCGGTTCGGCGCAGGCTGCGGGGCCTCACCTCCGGCCGAGCCGGAGATCCCGTCTCCGTCGATCACGGGCTCGGCCGACCCGGTGGGTTCATCAGTCACTCCCCCATCATCGCAGGAGAGTGGTTTTGGGATGATTCCCCCATGGGTCGCCTCGTCGTCGTCACCACCGGCGGCACCATCGCCACCAGCAGCGACCACGACGGGGTCAAGCGACCCACGCGCAGCGGTGCCGAGCTGACCGACGGGCTCGACGTGGAGGTCATCGACCTGATGGCGGTGGACAGCTCGCAGTTGACGCCCGCGCACTGGGATCAAATCCGATCGGCGATCCCGTCGGACGCCGACGGCGTGGTGATCACCCACGGCACCGACACCATGGAGGAGACGGCCCTCTGGCTCGAGCTGACCTACGACGGCGCGCTGCCCGTGGTGATCACCGGCGCGCTGCACAGTGCGGATGCACCCGATGCCGACGGGCCCGGGAATATGCGCGACGCGCTGACGCTGGCGGGCAGTGCGGACGCCCGCGGCCTCGGTGTGCTGGTGACCCTGGCCGGCGTGGTGTGGCAGCCGCTGGGCTTGCAGAAAGCCGCGACGGGCGACCTGCGCGGCTTCACGGGCGAGGTGCTCGGCAGGGTCGGCGACGGGTGCTTCACCGCGCAGCGATCGAAGGAGCGGCCGTTTCTTGGCCAGCTGTCGGCCGCTGACGCGCCGCGGGTGGACACCATCGCGGTGTATCCGGGCGCTGACGCGGTCGCGATGGCCGCGTGTGTGGCGGCGGGCGCGCGCGGCATCGTGCTGGAGGCGGTCGGCTCGGGTAACGCCGGGGCGGCCGTGATCGACGGGGTGCGGCGGCACTGCCGCGACGGCGTGGCAGTCGCGGTGTCGACCCGGGTGCCCGGCGGCAGGGTCAGTGCCGGCTACGGGCCGGGCAGGGAGTTGGTGGACGCGGGCGCGGTGGTGGTGCCGCGGTTGCCTGCGGCGCAGGCCCGGGTGTTGGTGATGGCCGCCCTCGCGGCGGGCTCACCTGTCGAGGACGTCGTCGCCCGCTGGGGCTGACCGGGCGGCCAACTCACTGAGGAAGTCCGCCCAGTCCAGGCTGTCGACGGGGTTGGCGCGCTCGAGGCCAGGGGTGTCGTCGGGAAAGGTGTGCACCGGCCCTGGCCCGCTGCTGCGGGTCTCGAACCGTACCGTCATCACCCCGTGGCCCGCGCCCTGGATCCAGCCGTGGCCGAATTCGGTGTGCACAACGTCGTCGCCGACGCGCCAGGCGGGCGGCATCGCGGCGAGATCGGTGACGGTCGGCGGCAGGCTGGTGTTCGGCACGTCGTCGGCCACCAGCTCGAGATCGGGAAACAGCGACTCCTGCCGGACGTCGGATAAGCCCGAAAAACCAACGCCGACAAGGCGAATCGGGCCGATCTCGATGGGGTCGAGCAGCAGTCGCCGAGCCATGGCGATCAATGTCGAAACATCGGTCGTCGCGTACGGCAGCGTGGCGGACCGGGTCAGGATGCTCATGTCGGACTTCTTGAGCTTGACGGTGACGGTGCGGGCGCCGCGGCCGTCCTTCTCGAGGCGGGTGTGGGCGTGCTCGCCGATGGGCCCCACGGCTTCGCGGAGTTGATCGAGGGTGGTGAGGTCTTCGGGGAAGGTGGACTCGGCGCTGATCTGTTTGGCTGGGGCGTTCTCGGCGACAGGCCGGTCGTCGATGCCCTGGGCAAGCCGGTGCAGCGCGGGCCCGACGGTCGCCCCGAGGATGTTGGCGACCTCGGCGTCGGTCAACGCCGCGAGCGCTCCGACGGTTTCGATACCGAGCCGATGCAGTTTCTCCTCGGCCACCGGTCCGATGCCCCACAGCCGGCGCACCGGAAGGCCATGCAGCAGAACGCTTTCCTCGTCGCGACGCACCACCCGGATGCCGTCGGGTTTGGCCAGGTCGGAGGCGATCTTGGCGATCTGTTTGCCGGATCCGGCGCCGACGGAGGCGACCAGGCCGGTCTCCTCGCGGATCCTGGCTTTGAGCTGTTGGCAGAACGCGTCGACGGCGTCGGCGTCCGCGCCGGCGAGTTCGGCAGGCTCGCCGAACGCCTCATCGAACGACAGCTGTTCCAGAACAGGCACCAACGTCCGGACGGTCTCGAACACGCGGCGGCTGGCCACGCCGTAGACGACGCCGCGCGGGGGCAGCACGACGGCCGGAGCGCCAACCAAGCGGCGGGCCTGATGCATCGGCATCGCCGACCGGGCGCCGTACACTCGGGCCTCGTAGCTGGCCCCGGCCACGACGCCGCGGCCGCCCAGCCCGCCGACGAGCACGGGTCGGCCCCGCAGGGTGGGCCGGGTCAGCTGCTCGACGGACGCGAAGAACGCATCCATGTCGAAGTGCAGCACCCAGCGAGCCTCCACAACCGCCGATGCTAGGTCGCTAGCCTGGCGGTCATGACGCAACAGGTCCGTGAGGTAGGTGCGTTCGGCCTGTGGGTCGAGCATTTCGAACAGAATCACGCCGTGCACGCCAGCACCGACGCGGCCATCGGCTTCGACGGGGTCTGCGAAATCCCCGAACCGGTGCGCCAGCCATTGATCGCGTCGATCCGCCGATTCCAGCTCGGCGAGAGCGGCGAAGGCGCCCAGCTATTGCGCAAGGCCGCAAAGGCCGGAGATGCCGAATACCTTGATGCTGCACGGCTTTTCATCGGCGAAGAACAACAGCATGCGGCGCTGCTGCTGCGCCTGCTGGCTTATCTCGGCGGCGAACAGATGCGCAGGCACTGGTCGGATGCGGTCTTCGTGCGATTGCGTCGGCTGATGGGACTGCGCACCGAGTTGATGGTGCTGACGGTCGCCGAGGTGGTGGCGCTCTGGTACTACGGCGGCCTGGCCACCGACGGGCCCGATCCTGTGGTGCGTGCGGTGGCAGGGCGGATCGTCGCCGACGAACACCCGCACGTTCGGTTCCAACAGGACCGATTGCGTATCGGGTTCGCTCGGTCCGGCGCCCTGGCGCGGCTGCTGGCCTTCGCGTTCTGGTGGACGACCGCGATCGGCGCGACGGTCGTCGTCGCGATCGACCACGGTCCCCTGCTCGACGCGATCGGCTATCGGCGCACCCGGTTCGTCCGCGACGTGCTGGCCGATTTCGCGAAGGTGTGCGCCACCGTTCTCTACCGGCGGGACACTCGTCTGTAGGGCGTCACCATTTGTTGACGACCTCTGGAGGTGTATATCCCCGAGCGGAGGTTTGTGATGGCCGATGAGCACACCGACTACCGCCTCCATGGCGTGCGGGTCGTGCACGCCGACGAATTGGATCCGAATACTCCACAGACGCCTGGGATGAATCGCGCCGCCGCCATCAACGCAGCGCGCGCCGGCGCCGAGAAGCTATGGGCCGGTACGGTTATCATCCATCCCGACGCCAAGACCGGACCGCACCACCACGGGCACCTCGAGAGCGTGATCTATGTCGTTGCGGGCCGAGCCCGAATGCGGTGGGGCGATCGCCTCGAATTCACCGCCGAAGCCGGGCCGGGCGACTTCATCTACGTGCCGCCGTACGTGCCGCACCAGGAGATCAACGCCAATCCTGACGCGCCTTTGTCGTGCGTGGTGGTGCGTAGCGATCAGGAACCGGTGGTCGTCAATCTGGATTTACCCGACATCGAACCCGCTCCCGAGCACGTGCAATGGGTCGACGACATACACCCGCCGCAATAAGCCTCGCCACCCGCACACCGTCGCCGATCTCGCTGGATTCGGTGTCTACACCGACCCCACCGGCCGATAATCGGCCGACAGAAGTGCAACAACTGCGGGCAAGTTAGGAGAGCGGTTCAACCTCAGGGAGGGTAACGAAAGAATGGCGGAGAGGGGTCTCAGGTTTGGCCTCCTGGGACCGCTACAGATCGTTGTCGACGGCAGCGCTTTGGCGTTGGGAACCCCCAAGCAACGCGCGGTCCTGGCGGCGCTACTTATCGAGCGCAATCGGCCAGTCGGTATCGATTCGCTGGCCAACGCCGCGTGGCAGGATGCGCTTCCTGGACGGGCGGGTGCCAGCATCCACACCTACGTCTCGAACCTGCGGAGACTGCTGAGCAACGCAGGCGTCGACCCGAGAACGGTGTTGGTCAAAGCAGCGCCGGGTTATCGGCTCGACGTCGGCGACGATCACGTCGATCTCGGGCGATTCACCATCGCGAAAACTGCGGGAGTGCATGCCGCGTCCGTCGGCCGGTTCGAAGAGGCAAGCCACCAACTGTCAGCAGCGCTAAATGAATGGCGCGGACCCGTTCTGCAAGATCTGCACGACCTTCAGTTCTTCGCAGCGTTCGCCATCGGACTCGCCGAGGAGAAGGTTGTCGTCCAAATCGCCCGCGCTGAAGCTGAAATAGCGTGCGGTCGAGAGGACGGGGTCATCGCCGAGCTGGAAGTCCTCGCCGGCGAGCACCCCTATCGCGAGCCTTTATGGGCGCAGTTGATCACTGCCTACTATCTCGCCGGACGTCAATCCGACGCACTCGACACCTATCGCCGATTGAAATCGACCCTCGCCGACGATCTCGGCATCGACCCCGCCGCCCCGCTACGAACCTTGCACCAGCGCATTCTGCGCCAAGAGTCGCTGGACGTACGGCGGGCAGCGCAGACGACCGCCGAAAAGACAATTGTCGCTACCGGCGGACGCACACCGTCCCATGCCGGGTCGGCGGTCGCCCGGCTGCGCGACGCTTCGGGACAGTGCTATGTGTTGCGGGCGGCGGCCACCCGAATCGGCCGCCGCGCCGACAATGACATTGTTCTCGCCGACCCGAAAGTCAGCCGCTACCACGCAGTCATCATCGACACCGGCACCAGCTATCTCATCACTGACCTATCCGCCAACGGGCTCGAGGTTCAACAACAGCGTGTCCGAACCTCCGCCACACTCGCAGATGGCGATCAGATCCGAATCGGCTTGAACAACTTCACATTTGAAGTCTCCGCTGAGGCTGCACCCTCGGCCATATCGTGATACCGAGTTGGTCCTAGATCGACATCGCGGACCAATCACTCTCGTCAACAACGGATCTCGACTGGCACAGAACCGTCTGACCCGCCTTCGCGCCCATCCACATGAACACGTTTGAGAGAGCTGCTGCGGCTTTGAGGATCTTTTGAGGCCGCCGATTCATTCTCACTTCCACCAAAGGACGGCGCAGTGCCATCCACCAACAGAAAGGAAGCGAAAATGAAATTCAAGAAGGCGATCGCAGGATCTGTGCTCGGGCTGGCTCTCGGTATCGGTGTAGCAACCGCCGGAGCGGCCACCGCTCAAGCTGACGAAGGCAGCTATATCGACGACCTGTCCAGCGCTGGGTTCTACGGCGACAGCGGCGAAGCACTTGCAGTCGGCTACGCGGTCTGCGACCTCGTTGGCGAAGGGTACAGCCAGGACGAACTATTCGACGCGGTCTATGTCACCACGGACGAGTCGATCACCGCGTCGGATGCCCAGTACATCGTGGAGTCGGCGGAGATTTTCCTCTGCTGACCAGACACCTCGGGCGATGCGCCCCCGGCTACGGGCGGGGGCGCTGCCCCCGTTCTAATCGGCGGCCGCCAATCCGCTCTTAACGCATAAGCGGTGCACCCATACTGATTCAGCACGCCTAGGGAGCAAACATGAATGGAGATCTGACACCGGCGTTGATCGAGACAGATGTCTGGACCGACGACATGGTGGCGGCTGCCGGGATCCCGATCGTAGACGTGCCCTTTGTCACCATCGGCGGCGGCATTGGCTCGTTCGTAACGTTCGACACACTGCGCATATACGGGGTGCCGGCGGCGGCGATAGCGTCGCTGGGTCCCCAGGCGGTCCCGTGGTCGAGCTACGAACACCTCGTCCGCGTGTCTCAGATTCCGCGTCGCGAACGGATCCGCTCGGATTCGGCCTCGACGCCCGACAACATCTGGGGATTCCCGTCGTACGCCGTTCGGGAGGCGTTCGGTGCCCGATCGTTGTCGGGATTCATCAAACCCCTCTGGAACGTAGCGGTCGAACCGATCTTCGCGAACTACTACACGCCGCGCGCCGGGCAGGTATTCGAATCGCTGGAACGCGAACACCAGCGTGTGGGTTACGCGCAGTCGGTGCGCATCGGCGACGTGCGGATGGTCCGGAGGCGAAGTGGCGGCGGCTACTTCACCATCCTCACCCCACCGCCGGGATCGTCACCGACGAAAAGGGTCGCGTTCCGCAGCACGTACGCACACATTGCGGTGGGCTACCCCGGCTTGAATATGCTGCCCGAGCT
>Ga0209382_10010759_pt1 | contig 11385 bp, 12 predicted proteins | sample SoiMetdeltSBSDD5_FD_187599 | JGI IMG/M metagenome (GOLD analysis project Ga0209382, IMG submission 187599) | Bulk soil microbial communities from a Populus tree surrounding site in Tennessee, USA - Soil MetaG P. deltoides SBSDD5 (SPAdes) (version 2) | ecosystem: Environmental > Terrestrial >...
GATCACAGGAATGATCTTCGGCGAACGCGGAGAGGTCTGGCTGCGCGACAGCCTGATATGCGTCGACACGGGCGCGTATTTAACCGGCGTGCTTTCCGCCATCGAGTTGCCCTCGCGCCGCGTATTCAACGTGGCGAGCGAAGTCGAGGAAGAAAACGGCGCGCACAGTTGGGGAGGCCTCAGTTTGTTCCGCAAGCTCGGGTTCGGCTGATATTTTTCTGTCCGCCATTTTTTTGCCCGCGCCGCCATTCATTTAAAATTCGGATTCGGCGTCATGAACACCAGCAAGGTCAGTCTCTGATCGCCGTCATTCTTCACTCCGTGCGGCGCTCCCGCAGGGGCCATCACGATCTGGCGCTCGCCCAATTCCCGCGTCTCGTCTCCGACGACGAACGATCCGCGCCCGTCCAGCACGTAATAGATTTTGTCCTCGCCCTCGTGCGCGTGGACTTTCTGCTCCTGCCCAGGTTCCAGGCAATAAACGTCGCAGAAGAAATTCTTCGTCTCGAAGAGGTTGATCTTCCGCATCTTATCGCCGGAAAACTCCGCCGCCGCAAAAACGTCTTTAACATTCATTTCGCTCTCCTGCGGAAAAGGTAGGGCAAACTGGCAGTTTGCCTTGACTCCTTCGCTCGGTCTTTCGGGAAAACAGGGCAATCTGCCAGTTTGCCCTACCCTCGGGCCGTCATTTTCATTCTTTCAGGGCGTCGCAACGCGACATGAAGGCTTCTTTCTCTGACGGCGGACACAGCATAACCAAATCCGCACAGGCGGACAATTTCCGATCATCCGCGAGATGTGAACTGGATGTCGTGGGCGTCGGCGTCCGCTGCGGCGAAGGCGAGCAATCGGGCCCCCTCTTCGGTCAACGCGGCGGTATCTTTCTTGGACAGTCGTGTGAAGGGCTTGATTGTGAGGGTAGCTGTGTTGCGGCTTCGGCTGATTTTCCAGGTCGCCTGAGTGAAGCCATCGACTAGCGCGATGCTTGGCATAGGGCCATCCATGGTGAAGCCCTGTTTGTGGTATTCCTCAGTGATGAAGCGGGACCGGTCAGCGTGCGAGAGCAGCAGGTTGTCGAAATCGTACAGGAAGCGCGGCGGGGCTGTGGTGTCGGGGTCGGGCCGCGGCGCGTCCGGCAGGTCGAATAGCTCGCGACCATGCTTGTCGTGGAAAGTGGCAAGTCGTGGCCTGAGTCTGTCAGCAATCTCGCTGAGCCGGGTCAATCCCGACCACGTCTGTATATCCTTCACGGTGGCGGGGCCGAATGCTCCCAGGTACCGCAGGATCATCTCCTCCAGCGAGGGATTGGTCGCTAGCTGGCGACCTAGCCAAGCCTCGGCCGTGGTGTGAGCGGCAGGCCCGCTCATCGCCCAGACGCCGCGTGGCGGCACTTGTACAAGTGGCGCCCAGGCGCGTATGGCCTGAGCCAGGGCGGCGGGAGGGCGATCGGGCCAGCGCTCAGCGAGCAGCTTGCCGAGTTCGCTGAAAGTGCGGGGCTTTTCTTCGACCAGCGCGCGACCGGCCGCGACGAGAGCTTCGATGTCCAATCCGATCCAATGCCGGCCGAAAGAGCCTTTTGTGCTGCGTTCGATGACGGCCTGCGTCAGAGGGCGCAGCCACAGGCAATCGCGGGCGGTAACCAGGTGAATGGTTGAACGCATCAGGGCGATGCGTACTACCTGACGCTTAATGAGCATCTCGGCCAGGCGCTCCGGCCGGAAATCTTCCAGACGCGTCCAGAGGCCGTGATACCACGAATGGGTCGTCTGCGCCTGCAGCCCGACCAGGCGCTCGATGGCGTCGGGCATCGGCATTTGCCAACGACGCAGGAGCATCTGCCGCTCCAGCGTGGCGCGGTTGAGCGCGCGCAGGCTGAGCGTTATATCCACCGTGAAGTCTCCATAGTAAGCGCCTAATCGAAACTTCCGTCGTCCGCCGACGGGCCGTAGATCGCCGGCACTGGCGCGTCGTTGAGACGCAGATAAACCGTCAACTGACCGCGGTGATGCGCCAGGTGATTGAACACGCCAAAGCGCAACGCCTGGTACCGCGGTTGCTCCGACACAACTTTACCCCCAAAGAGAAGCCGCCAGGAAGTCATCAAATGCTCATCGGTGGCGTTCGCTAGCGCCTCACGAGCGTCGGCGAGGCCCTGGTCGAGCGCTTCCACCAATTCGCGGCTCGTGCGGAGCGGTTGTGGCTTCTCATTCGTCGCCAGGTCCAGCTCGTCTTTTTTAATCATAAAGACGGGCCACGACGGCATCCTCGCGACCAGTTCCGCCAGATAGCCGAGCGTCATTGATTTCTCGTGCGGCTTCCAGTCGTAACGTCCATCGGGGACGCGCTCCAGCACTCGTCGCGTCGCGGCGGCTTCCTGTTCAAGTTCAGCCAGGAACAGATCGGTCATCTTCATAAAGTTGAGTCTCCTCACAGATAAAAGTTGATTGTTCGACGGTTCTCCTTGCGAATTAAGTCGGGACTTTTATCAGAACAACCGCCGTAAGTCTTGAAGAAAATCTCAAAACTGACCGCGCGGCTTCCAAGCGAGTTCCGAATAGCCCCAAATCATTACGTTCTGAGTTTAGCGCGCAATTAGGATATGATCCGCCCTGTATGTATCACCCGACAACACGTGTTCTGACAGTTCTCGAACTTTTGCAGTCCCGCGGCAGCATAAGTGGCGTGGAACTCGCGACGAGGCTGGAAGTGGATCAGCGGACGGCGCGGCGATATATCACGATGCTCCGGGATCTTGGCATCCCGATAGAGGGAACGCGCGGACTCGCCGGCGGCTATCGTTTGCAACCCGGGTTCAAGATGCCGCCGCTGATGCTGACTGATGACGAAGCCCTGGCGGTGTTGCTCGGTCTCCTCGCCGCCCGGAGACATGGGATTCCAGCCGACCCGCACGCGATTGAAGGAGCGCTCGCCAAGATCGAGCGCGTTTTGCCTGATGGTTTGCGAACGCGCATTCAAGCTGTTCAATCGTCCATAGCCTTTCTCACCGCCCCGGCGCCGCCACAGCCGCACGGCGAAATAGTGCTGACGCTCGGCGTGGCAATTCAAAGGCGGCGGCGCGTGCAAATGCGCTACCGGTCGCATCGAGAGGAGACTGAGCGCGGAGTTGATCCATACGGCCTCGTGTTGCACTGGAATCGCTGGTATTTGGTCGGGTGGTGTCATCTGCGGCAGGCCGTGCGAGTCTTCCGTATTGATCGAATTATGTCAGCTCTGGTCGAAGAATCGACCTTCGAGCGCCCGGAGACGTTCGACAGCCTTCAATATGTCCTTGAATCATTGGCGACTGCGCCGTGGGGCTTCGCCGTAGAGGCGCTTCTGAAGACGACGCTGGAAGATGCGCGCTGGAGAATCCCGCCCGGAAGCGCGGTCCTGGAAGAGACCGACGGCGGCGTCGTAATGCGCGCGCATGTCGAGCGGCTTGATTGTATGGCGCGATGGCTTCTCGCGTTTGGATGCCCGTTCGTCATCCGTCATCCTCAGGAATTGCGTGACGCTCTCCGGCAGGTCGCGTCCGAGGCGTTGGCGTTGGCTGAAGCCTGAGGCGCCGTCGATTCAGTCAGATTTTCCGTGACGGAGCGGGCGGACAGGATAATCAAATAGGAAAACCGGCGTGGCCTTCCATACGAACGGAAGGCCACCCCCAATCGCTCGGGCTAAGATCTCCACTACTGTCCGAATGTAACTCTCACAGCCACCCAGTCGAGGAAGAAGTCGCATAGGTCGCTGAAGGAGTCACTGCTATTGCTAGTCATTCTTAACCATGAAATTCCAGTTACTTAGACTCCGGAATCCCATTGCCGCTCTGATCGAACTACGGGAGCGTGTGCGGACTGAACACATTGTTCCAAACGTAGTCGGCGATATTAAGGTCCGTCTGGCCGGTGTAGGCGATATGGCCGGAGTTGAGACTACAAAGCCCCGCCTCCGACATGCCGTTACACATCTTGAAAGTCTCGCACATTGCCGGCCCGGGCAGGTCGAACACTGTTCGTCCACCCACACAGCCGTCAATTGACGCCCACGTGGTCAGGCTGGTCTGCGCAGACTGAAAAGAGCCGCCGTTGTAAGGCACAATCCCGTCATTCAAGCCGTGGAAGGCGACGACGGTGATCTGCCGCGACGGCCTGCAGGTGGACGCGGTGGTGTTGAGCGGCGCCGACACCGGGGCGGCGGCCGCGAAAATATCCGCAGCCACGCAAGCCATTCGATGGGTCATGAAACCGCCATTCGATAAGCCTGTTATATAAACTCGCTTAGGGTCGATCCTGCCAAGTTGGCTGATCCGAGCAACGACGGCCCTTAAGAAAGCGGGGTCATCGATGTTGAGAAAATCAGCCGTCCCGCAGCATCCAAAGGCGTTCCACGAGTCTCTAACCCCCTGCGGCCAGGCCACGATAAAACCAACCTCGTTCGACTTTTCCCGGAAGCCAGACAGCCCCGCCTGCTGGCTGCTGTTGCTGGTAAAACCGTGGAGGTCGAGTACAAGGGGGACGGGAATAAGCCCGGTGTAACTCGGCGGCACATGGAGCAGGAATGTGCGGTTCCGGCCGCCGACCGTTATGCTCATCGTTGTTTCTCCGGGAACCAGACCGCCTTGGCTAATGGCCGCCGCAGGCCTTAATCCCCATGCCGCGACCGCGGCGATAGCCGGCAAAATGATAAATCCGAGCATCGCGAGCAGCCGCCCGGCGAACCTCCTGTAAGGCTTCACGGCTTGTGACTCGTCCCGAAGTCCCGGCGCCTGCCGGTCATCAGAATCGGGCCGTGATAATCTATTCGTCATGCTTTTCAATGTTCTCATCGGTGCTTCCTCCTTGAATAAGGTTCCTCCCGTCGCCTACGCGTCCTCCTTCACTGTCGGCATCCTCTCGTCTCCCCCGAACGCCTGTGACGGGATCGGGCGCCGGAAGGACGAGCGGGGCAGACCACTACCGATCTACAAGCCCGAGCGTCCCTAACCAGCCGCTCAGCAAGTCAGACGCAGAAACAATCGCGTAAATCAATGCCTATGAATGAAGCGGTTCAATGATCCTTAGCGCGGTATGCGAAAGGTCCCGACGCTTTGTCTGCTGGAAGTCCAATGAGAAAATCGCCGCAGGGAGCAGCTTTCATTTCCGGCTCGATCAACATTTCATGGTCGACCAGAATGACTTTTCAATTTTATGAGGGGTGCTTACCTACCGTTCGGTAAGTAAGGTGAGTATAGTCAATACCCAGACGTATGGCAAGCAATTAATCGGCTGAGCGAGTCAAAGTTTTATCCCTTTGATCGTCACAAGAAGTCTAACGGGGCCAATGTAAAGCCATCTCTCCAATAAGCGTAAAGTTCAAGGGGCGATAGCCATCACACCAGCCGCTCGTCACAGGCATGGGCCACCGAGCAGCGGGAACATCGTTGCGGCCGGTTGTGGTTGCGTCGCGCGACTTCGCGCGCCATTAATCTCCGCATCTGGGCGATCACGTCCATAAGCCGCGCGCGCAGATCGTCCGTGTTGGCTACCCGCAGGGTTCGATTGCGGTAGCGAATCAGGCCGTACGGCACGGGGCGCTGCCAGACGTCTTCGAGCAGGAGGAAATAGGCGGCGAGCTGCATCAGGTGCGATTCGTAAGGCCGCCCCGCGCGCGGGGCGTTCGACGATTTCACCTCGACCGGGATCAGGTCGCCGTTTCGGTCTTTTATCAGGTAATCAGGTTTTCCGGCCATCAACAGCCGTTTTGAAATGAACGGCTCCTGCGCCTGACCTGACGCGTCCGCATAAGCGACCTCGCCTCGCGGCATACCGGTTTTCCGCCCGAAGCGACTTGAAGCGGCGAGCAGAATCGCCCCAATAGCCAGCAGGAGCAACGCGACGAACAAAGCTGTGAGGATTATTGATTGGTCCATTTCGACATTACATAGCGAACCAGATCAAGGCCAATACGACGAGCAGAAAAAAGCCGATGATCAAAAGCCACCCCCCCGCCTTGCGCAGGCGAGCGGCCCGCGAGACCGTCGCTTCATGCTTTTCGTGAAAGACCACGCCTTCCTCCAATCGCGAACCTCGGGGGACTTCGCCGCCGCGCTTGAGATACCAGGACTTCGCGCAGTATACGAACTCGCCGACTTCGGAAGCGTCGATGATCAGTCGCCGATCGATCTGTGACATCTCTTTAACAGAAAGGAGAAATTGGCTCGTGAGTCAACCACCTCACTTAAACGTTAGCGCGTTGTAGACGGAGCTTGTCCCTTTACTAGGCGGTTCTTGCGAACCGCTTTTCCGAGACCATAGGCGCGTTGACCGGCGCCATCGCGCTGACGTTCAGAGCGCCGTTACAGTCGGCGCGGGTTTCAAACCCGCAAGACCGACATTGAAATTCCGATTGCGATTTGCTAGGTGGATTTCACGAGGCGAATTTTAACGCAAGTAGCAATTTCTATCCCCTGATATTTTCGACGGAGGTCGATAGGAATTATGGTAGGCGCGATTCACCTCTTCCCACGCAGCTCGCTGTGGGGAGACGTTCTCGCGCAAAGAAGGTGAATTTAGTTCTGAAATAAATAAAAAGCCGCGGGAGCGGCTTTTTTATTTATACAAAGATGTTGGCTCCTCAGGTAGGACTCGAACCTACAACCCTCCGGTTAACAGCCGGATGCTCTGCCATTGAGCTACTGAGGAAAAACTCTAAAAAGTTTTGATGGACGTGAGGGGGATCGAACCCCTGACCTCCGCATTGCGAACGCGGCGCTCTCCCAGCTGAGCTACACGCCCTTAAACGAAGGCGCATCTTACTCAGCGCGATATGATATGTCAAGCTGAGCTCCCGATGAAAATGCGCTCGCAAATGGGTGGTTAAAGTCCTTGTAGGACAGTATTAACAGGCTCGCGGAGCGCCGTTTGCTTTGATATGCTGCGCGCATCGTGTGGTCGCAATTTTAACGCGGAGGTGGAGCGTGGCCGAACGCAATGAGCCACAATCAGGCGCTCAACCGGGGCTGTTGTTCGGCGATCTGTCGGACGACGGAGCCGTCACGCGGGTAGAATCGATCGAGGTTCCGCCTGACGACTCGCTCGCGAAAATCCTGGCCGACGTGAAGGCCAGTCCCATTTGTGGAGCGTGCAAAGCCGGGATGCCGGTCATCTTCGGCGAGGGTCCGTCGCAAGCCGAGTTGATGATCATCGGCGAAGGTCCTGGAGTTGACGACATCCATTCGGGGTTACCCTTTCAGGGGCCGGCGGGAATGTTGTTGAACAAGATGCTGGCGGCGATCAACCTTGCGCGCGCGGAATGTTATCTCTGCAACGTGATCAAATGCATTCCTCCCGGCGAGCGGAAGTTTTCGGTCGAAGAGATCGAAGATTGCCGCCCTTTCCTGCTACGACAGATTCTGTCGGTCAACCCGCGCGTCATCATGGCGTTGGGCGCGCTCGCCGCGCAGACGCTGCTCAGCTCGAAGAAGACCATTTCGGAGTTGCGCGGCCAAGTCTTCAAGCTGCGGTTGAATGACCGCGAGACTCCGGTCCTGCCGACCTTCAATCCGGCCTATTTACTCCGTGTCGCCGAAAAGAAGCGCGAAGCCTGGGAGGATTTGAAGCTGGTCAGGGAATTGCTGAAGGGTGAAGGGGGTGAAAGGGTGATAAGATGACAGTCACCCCTTCACCCCTTCGCCTTCTTCTCTTCGACCATTGGTGGAAGGACCATTTGCTGGATCGGCGCCGGCGCCTTTATTCCCTCTTGATCGAACGCGAGCTTGAGGCGGCGGCGAAGTTCGCGCCCGACCTCGGGGTGTTTGTTGGTCGCAGTTTTCGCCAATAAGCGGAGCGTGACGCTCGAGGCGCCGAGCTTATCCACTCCGAGCATGGTCGGCTCTTCGATGATGTCGGCGGGCCTCTCTTCTTTCACCCTCTTTGCGGTTTCGAGCGCCACCCGCATCGCGCGGTCAACGTCCTCCTTGTAATCGATCTCGATGTCGAGGACGACGCGCGACCAGCCTTTTGAATAATTGACCACGGCGCCGACGCTGCCGTTGGGGATGATCGTCAACGACCCGTCAAGCGACCGCACGCGTGTCACGCGCAGCGTCAGTTGCTCCACGGTCCCGGTGGTCTCGCCGATCTTCACCGTGTCGCCCACGTTGAATTGCTCTTCGAGCAGGATCAGAAGGCCCGCGAAGAAATCCTTGATCAGGCTCTGAGCGCCCAGGCCGATGGCGATGCCCAACACTCCCGCGCTGGCCAGTATCGGGGTGATGTTAATGCCAAGCTGCCCTAATAAGGGCATCAGGCCGATGAACAGAATGATGGTTTGCGCCACGCCGCGAAAGGTCGCCGAGAGGGTTTGCAACCGTCGGCGCGAAGCCGCCTCATGTCTGTTAACCGCGCCGCGTTCAAACAGCTGGAATACAGTTTTGATCAACGCCGACGCGAACCGCATCAGGAAGACCGTCCCCACAATTACGATAACCGGTTTGACGAGGCTGATGTTCGGATTAGACAACCAGGTGACAAAGCTGTCGCGCGCGCCCCGCAAAATTACGCCCACGCCCCCGAACCGCTCGCGAGTTTGCGGCAATACGTTAATCAGGAATGCGGAATAGAGAATCCAAACCAGCGTGCGCAGCGCGTTGCCGGACCAATCGAGCAGTAATCGCCTCAGAGAAGGAGGCGCGCCGTCGTCAGGTTGAGGCTCTTTAGCGAACTTGTGCGCAAGGCGGCGCTGCGCCAACCCCACCATCCAATGCAGGGCCGCGCACACGAGCGTGGCGATTGAGAGCAGTAGAATGATTTTGAAAGTTTGGCTATTCAACGGCTCAAAGTCGTAAGAAGGGGCCGCCGGCCCGATCATCGGGCAGGACGGCCCCAGTTTTACAGGCTAGATAGAACTCTTCAAGCCTGCGATCTATGGTTGCAATTTCTTAGCAGGCTCGGCCTTCTTCTTCTCGCCGGTTTTAGCCGCGGCCGGCGGAGGCGCAGGCGTAGTCAGGTTGTTGGCCACCGTTTTGGCTCCGCAGCCTTTGGCCGTCCTGGTCGCGCCGCCCTTGGCGCCGGCGTTTTTGGCTTCGCCGGTCAGAGTCGCCTCGCCGTTAGCGACCGCCGCCGCGCCGCCCGTGATGGTCTTGGAGGCGGCGAATTTGTCGGAAATGCACTTCTGAATATCCGCGTCCGTTTTCGGGGCCTTCGGGGCCGCGGCGGCTTTCGCCGGCTTGTCGGCCTTCTTCTTCATCTCTTCCTGAGACGCCAGGGAGGTTTGAGTCAGAGCGAAAGCGACCGTAAGCAAAAGTGTGAACGTCAAACCGATAGTCTTCTTCATAATTTTCTCCTATAGAGTTGAATGGTCATTTCGCGCGCTCAGTCACAGTCAACGGATGATCGAAGATCTGTTTGTAATAGCTGATTGACAGGCGCCGGCCCGCGACTTGAACGGGGTAGCCTATTGTTGGATATGTCCTCGTGAATTGCAAATAAAATGGGCGGTTAAATGAATGTCGGCGTGATTGAATCGCCGCGGTCGATTCCGCATAATCGCCCCCCGATAGAAATGGATAGAATGGATAGAAATGATGGAGATGGCGCCGATGAATTCCGACGCGATGAACAATCTTGAAAAACGGTATTATCGGGCGGCTTCAATCGGCGAGATCCCTCCGGGGGCCGGTCGTCTAGTCGAGGTCGGCGGTGAGCATGTCGCCTTGTTCAATTTCAACGGCGAGTATTACGCGATCAACGATCTATGCCCGCACCGCGGCGCGTCGCTCACCCGAGGTTTTCTGGACGGAGGCAAAGTATTTTGCCCCTTGCATTGTTTCGATTTCAATCTGAAGACCGGCGAATGCGCGACGGTCCCTTCGCTTCGCGTTCGGACATACGAAGTCAAAATCGCAGGGGAAGATATTTTCATCGCATGTTGAAGAAGGGTTCGACCGGAGAGGTCTACGACAGAATCTTGTTCGCCGTGGCCGCCGTGTGGAATTTGGGCGCGGCCGCGACGCTCGTCTTCAACCCAGACTTCCTGCTCGCGAAATTGAGCGTCAATGACCCGGACGCGCGATTGCTCGCGCGATCATTCGCGTCTAGCGTGACGGCCTGGGGAATCGGTTACGCCCTCGTCGCGTTTGATCGAAAGCGCTTCCGGGACTTCGCGTGGCTGGGCGCGATTTCAAAGACGATCTTCTTCACGGTCTACGCCGTGGCTTTTTTCGGAGGACGGATTTCATTCGCGGCCTTCATCCCGGCGCTGGTCGACCTGGTCTTCGCGATTCTTTTCGTTGAATTCCTCCGGCGCACGTCCCGTAAAGCGACGGGGCGACGGGGCGACAGGGCGACGGGGTGATGGGGCGATTTTCGATTTCAGGACTCAACTTGTTCTCGCCCCGTCGCCCCGTCGCTCCCTCACTGGATCGCCAGCATGCGGTCGAGCGCGACTTTCGCCCACCGTATGGTCTCTTCATCGACCTTGATCCGGTTGACGACGACTCCTTCGGCCAGGTTCTCCAGCGCCCACAAGAGGTTTTCCGGAGATATCCGGAACATCGTAGCGCACATGCACAAATCAGGGGCGAGCAGCGTCACGAATTTGTCCGTATGGCGTTTCGCCAGGCGGTTGACCAGATTGAGTTCCGTGCCGACCGCCCACTGGCTGCCGGGGGGGGCTTCGGCGATGGTCTTGATGATAAATTCGGTCGAGCCGTTCAGGTCCGATTTGGCGACCACTTCATAGCGGCATTCGGGGTGGACCAGGATTTTGACACCTGGGTATTCGGCGCGGCGGTCATCGACGTGGCGCGCCTGGAATCGCCCGTGAACCGAGCAAAAGCCCTTCCACAAAATGATCCTCGCGTTCTTCAGCCGGTCTTCGGTATTACCGCCCAGTTCCAAACGCGGGTCCCACACCGCCATCTGATCGAGCGGGACGCCGAATTTGACGCCCGTGTTTCGCCCCAGGTGTTCGTCCGGGAAGAAGAACAATTTCTCGCGTCGCCCCAGAGCCCAATCGAAGAGCGGGACTGCGTTCGATGATGTGCACACGACGCCTTCGTGGCGGCCGCAGAAGGCTTTGATGTCAGCCGCCGAATTCATATAAGTGATCGGCATCAAAGATTCGATCCCGATCTCCCGCAAATGCTCCCAGGCCGTCTCGACCTGTTCGAGCCGGGCCATGTCGGCCATCGAGCATCCGGCGGCCAGGTCTGGCAGGATCACCTGTTGATGACCCGCGCTCAAAATGTCGGCCGACTCGGCCATGAAATGAACGCCGCAAAAAACTATGTAATCGGCGTCGTGTCGCGTCGCCGCCTGTTGCGAGAGCTTGAATGAATCGCCGGTCAGGTCGGCATGGCAGATCACGTCGTCGCGCTGGTAGTGATGGCCCAGGATTACGACCCGGTCG
>Ga0209382_10010762_pt1 | contig 11383 bp, 12 predicted proteins | sample SoiMetdeltSBSDD5_FD_187599 | JGI IMG/M metagenome (GOLD analysis project Ga0209382, IMG submission 187599) | Bulk soil microbial communities from a Populus tree surrounding site in Tennessee, USA - Soil MetaG P. deltoides SBSDD5 (SPAdes) (version 2) | ecosystem: Environmental > Terrestrial >...
GAGGTGCTCTCGATCGATTCAGGCGGCAACTATCGCGGCTACATCGGCGATCTCTGCCGCATGGGTGTCCTAGGGGAGCCGGACGCCGAGCTGCAGGATCTGCTGGGCGAGGTGGAGGCGGTCCAGCAGGCTGCGTTCTCGAAGGTGCGTGCCGGCGCACCGGGCGGCGACATGATTGCCCACGCCCAGGGCGTTCTGAGGACGTCGAAGGTCGCGGCCTTCACCGACTTCTTCGCGCACGGCATGGGACTCATCACACACGAGGCGCCCTTCTTGATGACCAACCATCCCGTGGCCTACGAGGGCGTGGACGCGGCCCAGCCGCTCGAGGCCGGCATGGTTATTTCGGTCGAGACAACGATGCTTCACCCGTCGCGCGGTTTCATCAAGCTGGAGGACACGCTAGCGGTGACTGCGGACGGATACGAGATGTTCGGCCAGGGCAGTCGAGGTTGGAACCGAGGCGGCACCGCATAAGAAACCTGGGCTGCTTGCTCTGGCAGCAGAGAGTTGCCGAAACTTGGGGATAGCAATCCTACTGGCTGCCTGCCTCCAACAGCTTGAAATCCGGAAGGTCGCGAAGGGCTTGCTCAGGGCCCGCGGGCGAATAGACGACGAAGAGCTGCATTGGACCTTCGCCGGTGTTGAGTGTCGAGTGGAAGCGGCTCTCCGGCACATAGACGGTGCAGCCCGGCCCGACCTGGCGGGTGATTGGGTTGCCGTTCTCATCCTCGACCATCTGTTCGCCGGTTCCGGAGATGACAAAGATGATCTCCTCGGCGCCTGGATGATTGTGGCGGGCATGGCCCTCGCCGGTCTTGACGTCCACGACACCGCCCGAGAAGCGACCGGCACCGTTGACTTCCGGAGCGACCGTCAGGGACAGTCGCCCCCAATCGAATCCGTAGGCATCGACCTCGTGAGTGTAGACGAAGAGCTTTTCCGCTGCGTTCTGCATGCTGCGTCCTCCCTGGACGGTTTTCCTACGCGCGCTTCCTAAGCGGCAGCGCTTTGAAGTTGGTTGTTTGGTCGCAGATTGCGGTTTCCGTAGGCAGGCGCTCCATGGAGCTCGCGCCATAGAAGCCGTGAATCCCCTCGCAGCGCTCGAGAATGTATCGAGCATCCCATGGCATCGAGATGGGCCCGCCGTGACACAGAACGATGACGTTCTCACGCACGGCGCGCGCCGCGGCCGCGATGACGTCGATCTCCGTCACGCACTGATCCAGTGATTTGGCGGAGGACGCGCCGATTGTGCCGCCGGTGGTGACCCCCATATGGGCGACTACGATGTCGGCGCCGGCCCTCGTCATGGCGACGGCCTCGTCCGGATTGAAGACATAGGGCGTGGTCAGGAGATCAAGCCCGCGCGCGGCGGCGATCATATCCACCTCCAGCGCGTAGCTCATCCCGGTTTCCTCGAAGCTCTGTCGCATCTTCCCGTCGAAGAGTCCGATCGTCGGGAAGTTCTGGACCCCGGAAAAGCCGATCGATTTGAGCTCGGCCAGAAAGTGCGGCATCAGCACGAAGGGATCGGTTCCGTTGACACCCGCCAGGACAGGCGTGTTCTTCACGACCGGCAGCACCTCGACGGCCATCTCTCTCACGATCTGATTGGCGTTGCCATAGGCAAGCAATCCGGCGGCGGAGCCGCGCCCCGCCATGCGATACCGGCCCGAATTATAGATGATGATCAGATCTATCCCGCCTGCCTCCTCGGCCTTGGCGGAGAGACCGGTTCCGGCGCCGCCGCCGACGATCGGCCGGCCCTCGGCGATCATCGCGTGCAACCTGTCTAGAATTGCCTTGCGGGGAATTGCTGGCATCGTGCCCTCATCTTTGCGATATATCGAGGAATGTTGTGACCGTGGCCTCTGCGAAGGCGGCGTCGTTGATATGCAGCGGCAAGCGGACGATCCTTCGCTTTTCGGTCTGTCGCATCGTATTCTCGAGCGCGGAGAATAGGGCGGCATCCGCCGCCGGATCGAAGAAAGCGCCGCCTTCCCGGTCAAGCGCGGAGACACCGTGCTCCGGGATCAGAATGCAAACCTCTCCGTCGCACGCATTCAGCTTCTCCCCGATCCACTCGCCGATGCGCCGGCATTCGTCGATGTTCGTGCGCATGAGAGTTACATTGGGATTGTGCCTGTAAAGATTGCGACCGCGCAGTTCCGGTGGAACGGTCTCCGGCGCCCAGAAATTCACCATGTCGAGTGCGCCTACCGAGCCGACATAGGGAAGGCGGGTGCGAGCGATGGCGCCGAACCGGTCCCCCGTCGCCGGTAGCACGCCGCCAAAAAGCAGATCGCAGACCTCTGTCGTCGTGATGTCGATCACCCCGGACAACAGGCCGCTGTCAGCGAGCTTCTCCATTGTGCGCCCGCCGGTGCCGGTGGCGTGGAAGACGATGCAATCATAGTCATCGCGCATGCGCTCGACGATTGAAGTCACGCATGGAGTCGTTACGCCGAACATCGTTAACCCGATCGAGCGTTTGTGCAGCTTGCGATCGGCGAGGTTTCGGGCCATCCCGGCGATCGCCTGCGCCGCATTGTGGAGGATCACCCGGCTGAGGCCGTTGAGGCCAGCCATATCCGTCACCGACGGCATGAAGGTGATGTCGGAAACGTCGACGTAAGGCGACACGTCACTCGAGGCCAATGTCGAAACCATCAGCTTCGGCACGCCGTACGGCAGAACGCGCATACCCGCAGTGATGATCGAAGTGCCGCCGCCGCCGCCGATGCCGATGATCGCGCCGAGGTCCTCGCGCGTGGCGATGAAGCGGCTGAACGACTCGGCCATTGCCCCGACTGCCGAGCCCCGATCGTCGAGACCGAGAACCGCCTTGGCGCCGGCGGGATGAAAAGCTGCGACCTTGGCGGCCGTGACGTCGACATCGGGCACAGCGTGTCGCGTGCCTACGTCAACCCGCACGACCGGAAGCCCTTGCGCCGCGACGAGGCCTGCCAGGAAGGCGAGTTCCTCGCCTTTCGTGTCGTGCGTACCGACGACATAGACGCGCCTCAAGTCTCCTCCCCCGGGCGGCGCTCTGCGATCCGCCTACTGCGTCCCGGCGCCGGTCCTGTCGAGTTGCAAATTTGTGAGACGCGAGTATCATATTGATATGGATGTCTCACGTCAATCGACAGAGTTGCTGGAGGAAAGCGAACGCGGCCCGCGCGCGAGAACGGGTCGCCTCATGCTGGAGACCGCAATGAGGCTGATGCAGGCGGGCGTGGTCCCCTCGGTGAGCGAGGTCGCCGAGGCGGCCGAAGTCTCCCGGGCGACTGCTTATCGTTATTTCTCCAGCCAGGCGGCTCTCGTCGAGGCGGTGGTCAATGAGGCGCTCGGGCCGATTCTGACGTGGGAGTCCGATTCCACCGATCCCGTCGATCGGGTGGATGATCTCCTTCGCTCCTCTATGCCGCGCATCGAAGGGTTTGAGGCCACCTTCAAGGCCGCGCTCAAGCTTTCGCTGGACGAATGGGCTCAGCGGCGGGCCGGTACGCCACCCAGCGAGCCGCAGTTCAGGCGAGGACATCGGATCGACCTGCTGCGCGCTGCGCTGCGTCCGCTGCAGTCGCGGCTGCCTTTGGAGGAGGTCGATCGGCTTGCCCAGGCGCTGTCGCTGATCTTCGGAGTGGAAGCGTTGGTGGTGCTCAAGGATATGTGGTTGCTGGATGACCGGCAGACCGAGGCCGTGATCCGGTGGGCCGCCGCAGCGCTGGTGCGAGCAGCCATCCAGGGGGCCGAGAAAACATAATTGATGCCGGATCGTACGTTTGTTTGAGTCACAAGACAAACAATGGGAGGAAAGAATGGTGCCAAGTGTGTTGAAGGGTTTGGTCGCGGGCATATCGCTTTTCACTTTTGTCGGGAGCGCCGCCGCACAGGAGCTGACGATATTCTGGGCGGAATGGGATCCTGCGAACTATCTGCAGGAGCTCGCGAACCAGTACGAGGCCGAGACTGGAGTTAAGGTCACGGTCGAGACGACGCCATGGGCGGACTTCCAGACGAAGGCGTTCACGGAGTTCAACGCGAAGGGAAGCGCCTACGACATGGTCGTGGGCGACTCGCAGTGGATTGGCGCGGCCTCGCAAGCGGGCCACTACGTCGACCTCACAGAATTCTTCAACAAGCACAAGCTAAACGAAACGATGGCTCCGGCTACGGTGAAGTACTATTCCGAGTACCCCGCCAACTCCGGCAAATACTGGTCGATTCCGGCCGAGGGAGATGCCGTGGGCTGGTCCTACCGCAAGGACTGGTTCGAAGACCCGAAGGAGAAGGAGGCCTTCAAGGCTAAATACGGCTACGACCTGGCCGTGCCGAAGACATGGAAGGAGATGCGCGACATCGCCGAATTCTTCCACCGGCCGGACCAGAACCGCTATGGTATCGCAATCTACACCGACAATTCCTATGACGCCTTGGTAATGGGCGTGGAGAATGTGATCTTCTCCTATGGCGGGGAACTCGGCGACTACGCCACCTACAAGGTGGACGGGATTATCAACTCGCCGGAGAACGTCAAGGCGCTGGAACTCTACCGCGAGCTTCACGGTTTCACGCCGCCGGGCTGGGCGAAGGCCTTCTTCGTGGAAGACAACCAGGCGATCACCGAGAACCTGGCGGCGATGAGCATGAACTACTTCGCCTTCTTTCCGGCGCTGGTGAACCAGGCGTCGAACCCGAACGCGAAGGTGACGGGCTTCTTCGCCAACCCGACAGGCCCCACCGGGAAGCAGTTTGCCGCGCTGGGCGGACAGGGCATTTCGATCGTGTCCTACTCAAAGAACCAGGAGGAGGCTTTCAAATTCCTCGAGTGGTTCATCAAGGACTCGACCCAGAAGAAGTGGGCCGAGCTTGGCGGCTATCCTGCAACAAGGCGGTGCTGGAGAGCGCGGAGTTCCAAAACGCCACGCCCTACAACCGGGCCTTCTACGAAACGATGTTCAAGGTGAAGGACTTTTGGGCGACGCCCGAGTATGCGGAGCTGCTGATTCAGATGAATCAGCGCATTTACCCATACATCACGGCCGGGCAGGGGACCGCGAAGGAGTCGCTGGACGCGTTGGCGGCGGACTGGAACGCGACGTTCAAAAAGTACAAGCGCATACAATAAGCGCATCAGGCCGACGAGGGGCGGCGCCTGCCCGTCCCCTCGCTTGTTCGGGCTGCAATGCTCGGCGATGGATTTGGGAGGAGCAGGGTTTGACGAGTTGGACGATGACCACGCTCGACCCTCAGTCGCGTGCCGCGCGCCGAGGAATGAGCGACCTCGCCATCAGGAACCTGTTCATCATTCCGACAATCCTGTTCCTGATGATCTTCAACATCTTTCCGCTTCTTTATTCGCTGGGCTACTCGTTTACGGACTTCCGCGCCTCGACGAACGCGCCGGCGAACTTCGTCGGCCTCGCCAACTACCGGGTACTGCTGAACGACCCCTTCATCTGGTCGAACTTCGCCATCACTGCCAAGTACGTCATCGTTTCGGTGGTCGGCCAAGTGGTGGTTGGGTTCGGGATCGCATTGCTCCTCAACCGCGACATGCCCTTGAAGGGGCTGATCACGACGCTGCTTCTCTTGCCGATGATGCTTTCGATGGCCGTCGTCGGACTGTTCTGGAAACTGCTCTACGACCCGTCCTTCGGCATCATCAACTACACGCTGGGCCTGGGCCGCTTCGAATGGCTCTCGAACCCCGATATGGCGCTCTATGCGGTGGCCATCACCGATATCTGGATGTGGTCGCCCTTCGTGATGCTGCTGTCGCTCGCCGGCCTTTCGGCGGTGCCGAAGCACCTTTACGAGGCGGCCGCGATCGACCGGGCGGGGGCGTTCTACACCTTCTTCCGCATCACGCTTCCGCTGGTCGCGCCGATCCTGATGATCGCGATTATCTTTCGCACGATGGAAGCCTTCAAGACCTTCGACCTGGCCTACATATTGACCAGCCAGCCGACGACCGAGATGATCTCGATCCGGCTTTACAAGATGGCGTTCCAGGAGTGGCAAACTGGAATGAGCTGCGCGTTGGCCTACATCGTGCTCATCACCGTGATCGCCATCACCAATATCTACGTGAAGTATTTGAATAAGGTGAAGGAGCGCTAAGATGGCGGCCGTCCAGAGCGCGACCGAGCGGTCGCTCAACAAGGTCGCGATCGCGGCCGTGCTGATCATTACACTGATCTTCCTAGCGCCGATCTATTGGATCGTCTCGACCTCGTTCAAGCCGCGCAACTTGGCCACTACGGTCCCGCCCACAGTGCTGTTCGAGCCGGATATGTCGCCCTTTGTGAAGCTGATGTTCCGCCGTTCGCAACTGCGCGAACAGCCAACGCCGGAGCAATATGCGTCGGCTCCCTGGTGGGAGCGCTTGGTCTATGACGGTGGCGAGAAGATAGTGCGCGATGGACGCGGAAACATCCAGCTTTCCGCCTATCCTGACCGCTTTATGAACTCGCTGATCGTGGCGATCACCTCAACGGTGCTGGCGGTCGGCATGGGGACCATCACCGCTTACGGCTTCTCCCGTTTCAAGGTGAAGTGGGAACAGGATTGGCTCTTCTTCATCCTTTCGACACGCATGCTTCCGCCGGTGGTGGTGGCGATCCCAATGTTCCTGATGTACCGAGCGGTGGGGCTCAACGACACACACATCGGGCTGATTATCCTCTACACCGCATTCAACCTGTCCTTCTCGGTATGGCTCATGAAGGGATTCATCGACGAGATCCCGAAGGAGTACGAGGAAGCGGCGCTCGTGGATGGCTACACGCGCATCGAAGGCTTCTTCAAGGTGGTGCTGCCCGAAGCCGCGACTGGTATCGCAGCGACCGCGGTGTTCTGCTTCATCACGGCCTGGAACGAGTATGCGTTTGCGTTGATCATGACGCGGCGTGACGCGCAGACCGCACCGCCTTTCATTCCCAGCCAGGTCGGGTCTGGCCTGCCGGACTGGACTGTGATCGCGGCCGGCACCTTCCTGTTCCTGCTGCCGGTCGCGATCTTCACCTTCCTGTTGCGCAAGCATCTCCTGCGCGGCATGAGCTTCGGAGCCATCCGCAAATGAGCTTCCGCGACCTCAATCGGCGCTATCTCGAGCCCGGTTCCATATGGCTGATGATTTTCGGCATCGTGGCGTTATGCCAGCCATGGAATCTTTTTTTGCACCGCTATGGCGTGTTGATCATCCTCCTTGGTCTCGTCGGCTTCCTGATCACCTCCCACATCGGTCCGTCCGCGAAGAGCTCCGAGGGTGTATTCGATGTTTCCGACCACCACGAGGGCAAAGCATGACGCAGATCGAGCTTCGCGGCGTGCAGAAGTGGTTCGGCAACGTACAAGTCGTCAAGGACCTCAACCTGACGGTCGCCGGCAACGAGTTCATCGTCATGCTAGGCCAGTCCGGTTGCGGCAAGACCACGACTCTGCGCGCGATCGCAGGCTTGGAGACGATCGACGGGGGAGATGTCCTCATCGATGGCAACTCAGTCCAGCATCTCAAGTGCTCGGACCGCGACATCGCAATGGTGTTCCAATCCTTCTCGCTGTATCCGCATATGACGGTCTACGAGAACATCGCCTTCCCGCTTCGCGCTAGGCGCACAGGCAAGCGTGCGGTGGACCTGGCGGTTCGCGAGATCGCGCGGGTGCTGCGTATCACCGACCTGCTCGAGCGCAAACCTTCCGTTCTGTCGGGTGGCGACATGCAGCGCGTAGCCATCGGCCGCGCTCTGGTGCGCCGCCCCAAGGCCATGCTGATGGACGAACCGATCGGGGCGCTCGACGCCAAACTGCGCGAGGAGATGCGCGCCGAGATTAAGCGGCTCCATTTGCAGCAGGGATCGACCACCATTTACGTCACGCATGATCAGGTGGAGGCGATGAGCCTCGCCGATCGGATCGTCATCATGCATGAGGGCGTGCTTCAGCAGGTTGGTACCCCCGAAGAGGTCTATGCCCATCCGCAGAACCTGTTTGTGGCGCAGTTCGTCGGCAGCCCGGTAATGAATGTGGCGCCGGTCCGTGTCAGCCAAGAGGGCGGCGCGGTGCGCGTCGCCATCGACGAAGCGGGCGAGGGCTTTGCCTTCCCGAGCGAGCTCCTCACCAACCTCAACGGACACACCCGCACCGGCGACCTTGCGCTCGGCATCCGCCCGGAGGGCGTGCTCCTCTCCCACGAGCCGCACGATGGCTATCTGCCCGTTGAGGCCCACATCATTGAGCCGCTCGGCTCGCATGACATCGTCGACCTCAAGGTGGGTGAGCGCATGCTTCGGGCGCGTACCCCGGCCGGCTTCGTGCCCGGGCCGGGTCGGCGGGTGCATGCGCGTATCGACCCCGGGCAGGCGCATTTCTTCGACACGAGAAGCGGCCGCTCCCTGGGAGTGAGGTTGTAGGGGGATGGCGCGTATCGAACTCCGGAACGTCACGAAGACCTTCGGCGCTAACGTCGCGCTGAAGAACCTCGATCTTGAGGTCGAGGACGGTCAGTTCTTCGTGCTGCTCGGCGAGACCGGCGCTGGCAAGACCACGACGTTGCGCATCGTGGCGGGGCTGGAAAAGCCTGTGGCGGGCACGGTGCTGATCGACGGCGTCGACGTGGGCGCCTGGGGAGCTGCTGAGCGTGATGTGGCGCTCGTGCTGCAGCAGTATTCGCTTTATCCGCGCTACACGGTGCGGGAGAACCTGGAGTTCCCGCTGAAGTCGAAGATTCGTCGCATCGAGTCAGCCGAAATCGCCCAACGCGTCGAGCGCGTCGCCAAGACCTTGCGCATCGACCACCTGCTCGATCGCAAGACCGACCGGCTCTCCGGCGGCGAAATGCAGCGCGTTTCCATTGGCCGCGCCATCGTGCGCAAGCCGCGCGTGTTCCTCATGGACGAGCCGCTCTCCGCGCTCGATGCCAAGCTGCGTGAGGCGCTGCGCACAGAACTCAAGAACCTGCAGATGAATCTCGGGGCCACCTTCCTTTTCGTGACGCACGATCAGGTGGAAGCCATGTCCATGGGCGACAGGATCGGCGTGCTTGACCACGGACGTCTCGTCCAGGTCGGTACCCCGACCGAGGTCTACGTCAATCCCAAGAACACATTCGTTGCCCGTGCCGTCGGCTCCCCGCCTATGAACCTCATCGACGGAGCGATCCGTGACGGCAAGGCGGTCGCCGATAGCTTCAGCCTGCCGATCGCCGCCGCTGCGGCTCACGAAGGAAGGCCAGTGACCTTCGGCGTGCGGCCAGAGGACATCCGGCTAGACCCTGAAGCCCCGGCCAAGGCCCGCGTCCATGACGTCGAGAACCACGGCGTCGAGAAGATAGTAACGCTCAACGCCGGCGATACCTTGTTACGCCTCACGGCTCCTGCGGGCCAGAAACTAGCCATCGACGACATTGTCAGCTTCTCCTGGAACCCTCGCAAGATCATTCTCTTCGACAAGAATTCGGGAAACAACATCAGCTCGGCCGTCTAGACTAGCGACATCCAACATCTACCCACCTGCGTTGCGTTGCGGCGAGTCGAGCCGCTAGGAGCCGCGTGCCGCGCGATGCGGGACATCGAGCAAGCGCGGCGACGCAGCGGGCGGCCGCCGCGGCGCAACCCGGAGGGCCAGGCGCTTTTGCCGCGTGGGTTCGTCGAAGGCCTTGGCCGTATTCCCGATACGACCTTCGGCCATTCTCCTGCCCACGCGGCAAAATCGCCTCGGCGCAGGTGGGTACATCTGATGGCATGGTGCTCTAGCGACATCCAACAGCCGCCCGACATGCGGAGTCCAAATCAGTGAGTCAGGGCGAACCGCAGGCGGTAGCGCTCTTCGACTTCGGGATTGCAGAAGTTTTTCGGGAGGCCGCCGGAAAGCACGCGTATTGACTCTTCCGCCGCGCCGATGCCCATTCGCATCATCGACTCCTCGGTGATGCCAGCCATGTGAGGGGTCAGGATCACGTTGTCGAGCGAAAGCAACGGATGATCGGGGGGAGGGGCTGGGTTCGCGAAAACGTCGAGGGCGGCACCGGCAATTTTGCGTGCCTGCAAAGCCTCGACCAGGGCGTCCTCGTCGACGACCGGCCCGCGCGCTACGTTGACGAGCAATGTGTCCGACTTCATGCGGGCGATCCGTTCCCGGTTCAAGAGCCCTCTGGTCTCCGGAGTCAGCGGACAGCACAGCACGATCACGTCGGCAGCCGCGACCAACGGGTCGAGATCGGCAGTACGGGCGCCTGCCGGGACCGATGCGACGCTGCGAGTGAAGGTCAGAACCTCAAGCCCGAAACCGTGATATGCGAGCCGGAACACCGCGCGGCCCACGCTGCCCATGCCGACGATGCCCATTGTTCGCCCGGCGAGATCGCGACCGATTTCCGCGTGGGCGCGTCCGGCGGCCCAGCCGCGTGTCCGCAGGTCGTGGTCGACCAATAGGAGTCGCCGATTGAGAGCGATCGTGACCATCATCACGTGCTCGGCCACCGTCGTGGCGTTCACGGCCGGCACGTTTGCAACGAGCACGCCTGCCCGGGTCGCCGCCTCCACTGGGATCATGTCGAGGCCCGCGCCGTGCCTGATCGCTGCTCGCAGATTGCGTGGTGTGTCGAACAGGGTGGTTGGCAGCGGCGCGCGAACGATGATGATGTCCGCCTCGCGACCTTCACGTAGCAGCGTCTCGTGGTCCAGAGCGCTCGCCACGATGAGGTCTCCTGCGCGCTCCAGCATGGCCACGGCGCACGGATGCAGCGGGTGCGTGGAAAAGATCCGGGGCACTCGCTTCGAGCTCACGCCATGGCTGCAGCCTCGGCCAGCTGCGGAGCGGGTTCTGTTTCCTTGGCCCCGATAAGGCCCTTCCAGTAGCTTTCGGCCCCTCGGAGATGGGCGCTCATGAGCGCCTGCGCGAGGTTACCGTCACGACGAAGGAGAGCGTCGAAGATCTGTATGTGCTCGGCATGCGAGCGGCGCCCGCGGTTAGGGTCGCTGAAGTAGATCGGCAGTCGCTGCTCACCCATGATGTAGTAGACGCTGCATACCTTGTGGAAAACGCTGTTCTGCGTCGCCCGTACGATCTCGAGGTGGAAGTCGCGGTCTTGTCGCGCAAGCCCTTCACCGGCGGCAAGCTTCTGCTCCGACACCTGCAGTATCTTCCGGAGCTGTTCGAAGTTTTCCTCCGTTGCCCGGGCGCAGGCAAGCTCGGCGGCCTTGATCTCGTGAATCTTGCGCAACTCGACGCTTTCGTAGATCTGGATCGGATCGAGCGGAACGCCCGCTCGAGCGAACAGCGCCGTCGCCTCGACGCCGGCCTCGTTGGTGGTCAGGTAGATTCCGGACTTCGCCCGCCGTTCGATAATGCGCATGGCTTCGAGAATCGCGAGCGCCTC
>Ga0209382_10010764_pt1 | contig 11383 bp, 9 predicted proteins | sample SoiMetdeltSBSDD5_FD_187599 | JGI IMG/M metagenome (GOLD analysis project Ga0209382, IMG submission 187599) | Bulk soil microbial communities from a Populus tree surrounding site in Tennessee, USA - Soil MetaG P. deltoides SBSDD5 (SPAdes) (version 2) | ecosystem: Environmental > Terrestrial >...
ATCATCGGACGCCTTTTTCGGGGTGTGGCGCAGTCTGGTAGCGCGCTTGCTTTGGGAGCAAGATGTCGGAGGTTCAAATCCTCTCACCCCGACCAGGTTTGCGCGGTTTGCTAGGCTGGGCAACGACGACTGCCCGTAGCTCAACCGGATAGAGCACCAGCCTTCTAAGCTGGGGGTTGTGGGTTCGAGTCCCGCCGGGCAGGCCAGCGTTGGTTTAATTTGTGTCAGCGTTGTAGCGCTACGGTGACCGTAGCTCAAAGGTAGAGTCCCGGATTGTGATTCCGGTTGTTGTGGGTTCGAGTCCCATCGGTCACCCCAGTCCCGTTTTCCAGGCCGTGCGGCGCGCTGCGCTCGAGCAGATCGAGCGCAATGCGCGCGGCGTGCTTTCCTCCGAAGATCCCGAGTCCCTGCACCAGCTGCGCGTGGGAATGCGCCGCCTGCGCGCGGCGCTGCGCGCTTTCCGCCCGATTCTGCCGGAGAAGGAAGCGAAGCGCGTGCGCGACGCGCTGGGCGAGCTTTCGCCGACGCTCGGCCGCGCGCGCGACTGGGACGTGCTCCTCGAGCGGCTCAACGCCGCTCACGCCGCTGGGCAGCTCATCGCGCGTGCGCAACGCAAGCGCGCGAAGGCGCGGAAGAAAGCGCTGCGCGCGCTCGCCTCGAAGAAGTTCGCGCGCCTGTCGCAGACCGCGCTTGAGCCCGCGGCCACATCGCAGAGCCTCGCCGAGTTCGGCGCCGCGGCGCTGGAGCGCGCGCACCGCAAGCTGATGAAGGAGGCGCGCGGTGCGGACTGGAAAAATCCTGCCGAGCGTCATGCCGTGCGCATTCGCGTGAAGCGCTTGCGCTATAGCTGCGAGTTCTTCGCGCCGGCTTTTGCGAACGAGCAGATGATTTCAGAGCTGAAGGCGCTCCAGGAAATCCTCGGCGAGCTGAACGACATCGCGGTCGGCCGGCGTCTCGTCGGCTTCGACGCCGACGAAGCGCGGCTTCTCAATCGCCTCGAACTCGCCTGGGCGCGCTTTGCCCGGCGAGCGCCGTTTTGGCGAGTACAAACACTTCGGGGCGCAGCCAGGCGAATTCGATCGCGGGAAAGCGCCGCTCGAGCGCCTTCCGGTTCTCGCCGACCTCGCAAACCAGAAGCCCGCTCGACGTAAGGCGCTCGCGCGCGCCGGCGAGGACGCGCGCTACGAGCTCGAGCCCGTCGCGCCCACCCGCGAGCGCGAGGCTCGGCTCGTGCCGATACTCCGGCGGCAGCTTGCGCATCGCGCTCGCCGCGACATAGGGCGGGTTGCTGACGATCAGGTCGTATTGCCCGTCGATCTTCGCGAAGAGGTCCGAGCGCAGCAGGCGCACGCGCTTCTGCATGCGGTGGCGCGCCACGTTACGCGCGGCGAGCGCCAGTGCCGCCGCCGAAGTATCGCTCGCATCTACGCGCGCGTCGGGGAACGCACGGGCCGCGAGGATGGCGAGGCAGCCTGAACCCGTGCACAGATCGAGGACGCGACGCGGCTTTGCATTGAGGGTGGAGAAAAGAAAGGCGATGTGCGAGCGCGGGATGATGACGCGCCGGTCGACATGGAACGCAAGGCCGTCGAGCCACGCCTCCTTCAGAAGATAGGCCGTAGGCAGGCGCTCGCGAATGCGCCGCTCCACAAGAGCTGCGATGCGCGCGGCGTCGACCTCCTGGTCGAGGTTCGCATCGAAGGGAAGCTGGAGGCCGCGCAGCACGAGAAACGCCGCTTCGTCGCGCGCGTTGTCGGTGCCGTGGCCGTAATGCAGCTTGGCCCGCGAAAGCCGCTGGGCCGTCTCGCGGATGAGCTCCCGCAACTTCAAGGGAGGAGGGCGCGCAGCGTGTCCAGGTAAATGCGCGGCAGGAGCTCGAGCTGCGCGATCTCGATATGTTCGTCCAGCTTGTGGATGCTCGCGTTCACCGGGCCAAGCTCGATCACCTCGGGACAGATGTCGATGATGAAGCGGGCATCCGAGGTGCCGCCGGTGGTGGAAAGCTCGGCTGAGCGCCCGGTGTGGCGTTTGGCTGCTTCCTGCACGGTCTTGGCGAGGCGGCCGTTCCTGCTCAGGAACGGCTTCGCGCCGAGCGTCCACTCGACGCGGTAATCGAGGCCATGCTTTTTCAGGATCGACTCGACTCGGGCTTTGAGCGAAGCGTCGAGGCTTTCGGTGGAGAAGCGGAAGTTGAAGTCCACTGTGACGCTGCCCGGGATGACGTTGCCGGCGCCGGTGCCGGCATGGATGTTCGATACCTGCCACGTCGTGGGCGGAAAGCTTTCGTTACCCTTGTCCCACTCGGTGCGTGCGAGCTCGGCAAGCGCCGGGGCGAGGAGGTGTACCGGATTCTTCGCAAGGTGCGGATAGGCGACGTGGCCCTGAATCCCCCGCACGGTGAGCTTTCCGGACAGCGAGCCGCGCCGGCCGTTCTTCAGCATGTCGCCCAGCCAGTCGACCGAAGTGGGCTCGCCCACGATGCAGTAGTCGATGAGCTCGTTGCGCGCTTTGAGCGCCTCGACGACCTTCACCGTGCCGTCGACCGAGGGCCCCTCTTCATCCGAAGTGATGAGAAGCGCAACGGAGCCCGAGTGATTCGGCCTCTCTTTCACGAACGCTTCGACCGCGACGACGAACGCCGCGATCGAGGACTTCATGTCGGCGGCACCGCGGCCGAAGAGCTTGCCATCGCGGATCGTCGGCACGAACGGGTCGGAGTGCCACTCGGAGAGCGGGCCGGTGGGCACGACGTCGGTGTGGCCGGCGAAGCAGACTACCGGATGCGTGCCGCCGCGGCGCGCCCAAAGGTTATCGACGTCTCCGAAGCGCATCGGCTCGCAGCGAAAGCCGAGCGGTTTCAGGCGCTCGGCGAGGACCTGCTGGCAGCCGCAGTCTTGCGGGGTCACCGAATTGCGCCCGATGAGCTCCTTCGCCAGTTCGAGCGCCGACAGTTCAGGCATTCACATCGAGCTTGAAGCTGCTGAGGGTATCGTCGGGCTTCGCCACGCCCTGCGGTATCGACTGGCCGGTGATCTCCCCGGCGGTCGCCTGGTTGATGAGCCAGAGCATGTTGGTCGCCGAGTCGGCGTTGGTGAGGGCCTCTTCCTGCGTGATCTTGCCGTCCATAAAGAGCTTGAAGAGCGCCTGCTCGAAGGTCTGCGATCCCGGCGACATGCTTTTCTCGAGCGCCTCCTTGATCTCGCCGATCTCGCCCTTCTCGATGAGCTCGGCGATGTGGCGCGTGTTGAGCAGAACCTCGACCGCCACGGCGCGCAAGCCCGTCTTCGTGCGCACCAGGCGCTGCGAAATGACCGCCGCCAGCGCCGCCGCCAGGTCAAGAAGCAGCGCGGGCCGGTTCTCGAGCGGATAGAAGTTGATGATGCGGTTCATCGCGTGGTAGCTGTTGTTGGCGTGCAGCGTGGCGAGCACGAGGTGACCGGACTGCGCATAGGCGAGGGCGGCCGACATGGTGGGCTTGTCGCGGATCTCGCCGATCATGATGCAATCGGGCGCCTGGCGCAGCGCGTTCTTCAGCGCGACGTCGAAGTCCTTGGCGTCGGTGCCGACCTCGCGCTGGTTCACGATCGACTTTTTGTTCTGGAAGATGAACTCGACCGGGTCCTCGAGCGTCATGATGTGGCCGGTCCTGCGCTCGTTGCGGTAGTCCAGCATGGCGGCAAGCGAGGTCGACTTGCCGCAGCCGGTGGCGCCGACCATGAGGATCAGGCCCCGCTTCTGCATGATGACGTCCTTCAGAACTTCCGGCACGCCGAGCGTGTCGAGCGGCGGAATGGTGCTCGGGATATAGCGCACCACGACGGCCGGCGAGCCTTTCTGGCGGAACGCGCTGATGCGAAACGTGCCAACGCCGGCAAGGGCAATCGCGGTGTTGAGCTCCATCTCGTCTTCAAATTCGCGGATCTGGCGCTCGTTCAGCACTTCGTAAAGAAGCTGCTGCACGGTGTCGGCGCTCATCGTGGTCTGGTTGACCGGCATGGCCACGCCGTTGATCTTCATATTGATCGGCGCGCCCACCGAGATGAAGATGTCCGACGCCTTCTTCTCGGCCATGATCGTGAAGAGCTTCTTCATTGCAGACATCTTCAATCCCCCCGCAACAGATCGTTCAGGCTGGTCTTCGCGCGCGTCTTGGCATCGACGGTCTTTACGATGACTGCACAATAAAGGCTGTGGCTGCCGTCCGCAGAGGGCAAATTACCGGAAACCACCACCGACCCGGCCGGCACGCGGCCATAGAGGATGCGTCCGCTCGCCCGGTCGAGGATGCGCGTGCTTTGCCCGAGATACACGCCCATTGAGAGCACGCTGTTCTCTTCGACGATCACGCCTTCGACGACTTCCGAGCGCGCGCCGATGAAGCAGTTGTCCTCGATGATCACCGGATTCGCCTGTACCGGCTCGAGCACGCCGCCGATGCCGACGCCGCCGGAAAGGTGCACGTTCTTGCCGATCTGCGCGCAGGAGCCGACGGTGGCCCAGGTGTCGACCATCGTGCCTTCGTCGACGTAGGCGCCGATGTTCACGAAGGAGGGCATCAGCACCACGTTTCTTGCGACGTAGGCGCCGCGGCGCACGGCCGCGGGCGGGACGACGCGAAAGCCGCCGTTCGCGAAATCGAAGCGCTCGAACTTGGACGGCACCTTGTCGTAGTATTTTCCGTCCATCACGCGGTTGTCCTGCAGGCGGAACGAAAGCAGCACCGCCTTCTTCAGCCACTGGTGCGTGACCCACTCGGCCCCAATCTTTTCGGCGACGCGCAGCTTTCCGGAATCGAGCCCGGCGATCGCTTCCTCGACCGCGTCGCGCAGAGCTTGCGTCGGTTTCAGGTTGGCGCGCTCCTCCCACGCCGCTTCGATGACGTTTTTCGCGCTCATAGCTTCCTCAGGAGCTCGGCGATGCGCTCGGCCGCCGCGACGCATTGCGCGAGCGGCGCCACCAGCGCGATGCGCACGTGGTTCGACCCGGGGTTCCTGCCGTTCACCTCGCGTCCGAGATAGCTTCCCGGCAGCACCAGGACATTGTATTCATGGCGAAGGCGCCGCACGAATTCCGCGTCATCGATGGGCGTGCGCAGCCATACGTAAAAGCCGCCCTCGGGCCGCCTTGCCTTGAGGATGGGAAGCACCGCGTCGAACTTCTCGGCATACAGGCGCCGGTTCTCGCGCACGTGCGCCTCGTCGTTCCAGGCGGCGATCGAGGCCTTCTGCACGGCGATGCTCATCGCCGAGCCGTGGTAGGTGCGATAGAGTCGAAACGCCTTGAGGAGCGCGGCATCGCCGGCGACGAAGCCCGAGCGCATGCCGGGAGCGTTCGAGCGCTTGGACAGGCTCGAGAACACGACCAGGCGCTCGTAGCCTCGGCCGAGACGACGCGCCGCTTCGAGCGCGCCGAGCGGCGCGGCGTCGAAATAGATCTCGGAATAGCACTCGTCCGAAGCGATGACGAAACCATGCCGGTCCGAAAGCTCGAACAGGCGCTTCCAGGCGCCGAGGTCGAGCACCTCGCCGCTCGGGTTCGCCGGCGAGCAGGCATAGACGAGGCGCACGCCATCCCAGGCCTCCGGCGTCCCATAGATCGGTGTCGCGCCTCCGAGGAGCGCCGCGCCCTCATAGATCTGATAGAACGGGTTGGGGCAGACGACTTTCGCCTTCCCACCCGGGTCGAGCGTGGCCTGGGCAAAAGAAAAAAGCGCCTCGCGCGAGCCGTTGACGGGCAACACCTCCGTTGCCGGGTCCGTGGGCGGGATGTTATAGCGCCGCCCAAGCCAGGTTGCGATCGCCTCGCGCAGCTCCGGCGTCCCCGCGGTGAGTGGATAGCTCGCCAGGCCGTCGAGCGCGCTCGCCAGCGCATCTTTTACAAGCCGCGGCGTCGGGTGCTTCGGTTCGCCGACCGAGAGGTTGATTTCGGCGGGGGCTTCGCCGACGAGCGCGCGCAGGCGCTCGAATGGATAGGGCTTAAGTCGGGAGAGAAGCGGATTCACCCCGCCAGCCCTTCTTGCGGTGCTCCGCGATCACGCTTGTGCAAATTCCGCCCCGCACGTTGAAGCGCGCCTCGAGGCGCATGTAGCGCGGCTTCGTCGCCCGCGCAAGATCGTCGAGGATGCGGTTCGTCACCGCTTCGTGAAAGGCGCCTTCGTCGCGGAAAGACCAGATGTAGAGCTTGAGAGATTTAAGCTCCACGCACAGTCGATCGGGAACGTAGTCGAGAATGAGCGTGGCGAAATCCGGCTGTCCGGTCTTGGGACACAGGCACGTGAACTCCGGAATCTCCATGTGGATCCGGTAGTCGCGCTGCGGAGTCGGATTGGCGAAGGTTTCGAGCTGCACCGAAAAACTGCCGGGGCGAGAGCGCCGCGATGTTATCATTTTTGGCGTGCGTCTCACTCAAATAAAACTATCCGGATTCAAATCCTTCGTCGATCCAACCTCGATCCACATCCCGGGCCAGCTCGTGGGCGTAGTCGGGCCGAACGGCTGCGGAAAATCGAACGTCATCGATGCGGTGCGCTGGGTGCTGGGCGAGTCCCGCGCCTCCGCGCTGCGCGGCGATTCGATGCAGGATGTGATCTTCAACGGCTCGGTGCATCGCAAGCCGCTCGCGCGGGCCTCGGTCGAGCTGATCTTCGATAACGCGCACGGCCGCGCCGCTGGGCAGTGGTCCCAGTACGCCGAGATTTCGGTCAAGCGCACGCTGCAGCGCGACGGCGAGTCTCACTACTACATCAACGGCACGCCGGTGCGCCGGCGTGACATCACCGACATGTTTCTCGGCACGGGACTTGGTCCGCGTGCCTACGCGATCATCGAGCAGGGCATGATCTCGCGCGTCATCGAGGCGAAGCCCGAGGAGCTGCGCGTGTTCCTCGAGGAGGCCGCGGGCATCTCGCGCTACAAGGAGCGCCGCCGCGAGACCGAGAACCGCCTCGCCGATACCCGCGAGAACCTTGCGCGCGTCACCGATATCCGCCTCGAGCTCGGCACTCAGCTGGAAAAGCTGGAAGCGCAGGCCAAGGTGGCGACTCGCTACAAGGAGTACCAGTCGGAGCTTCAGCTCAAGCAGCAGCTTCTCTGGTTCCTGCGCCGGCGCGATGCCGCCGCCGAGCGCGACCGCCATACGCAGGAAATCGCGAGAGCGACGAATGCGCTCGAGGCCGAAACCGCGCAGTTGCGCAGCGTCGAGTCGCGCGTGGAAAGCGCGCGCGCCGCGCACTACGCCGCCGGCGACGGGTTGAACGCGGCGCAGGGCGCGCTCTACGCGGCGAACGCCGAGGTCGCGCGCCTCGAATCGGAGCTGCGGCACGCCGAGGAAACGCGCCAACGGCTGGAGAGTCAGCATACAGAGCGCCTCGCGCAAGTCGACTCATGGCGCGGCGAGCGCGCGAGCCTCACCCAATCGCTGCACGCGTGGGCCGCGCGCTCCATGGAAGCGAAGAGCCGCGTGGCGCAGACGCGCACGAAGCTCGACGCCGAGCGCGAGCGCCTGCCGCAGGCGGAGCAGGCGTTCCGCGCCGCGCAGGAGGCCCTGGAAGCGGCGCGCAGCGCCCTTTCGCAGGCCGAGCACGCGGTGCAGCTCGAGCAGTCGAACCTCGCGCACCTGGAGCGCGGTCTCCAGGCGCTCGGCCAGCGCCGCGAGCGGCTCGAAGCCGAATTGCAGACGCTCGCTGAACCGCAGGCGGGCGGTATACAGGATGTGCATGCGCTGCAAAGCGCGCTCGCGGATGCGGAGCAGGGGTTCGCCGCCCTGCAGGCGGAATACGTCGCCGAGGAAGAGCGGCGCGCCGAGGCCGCCGAAGCGCTCGGCGCCGCGCAGCGCGAGCACGCCGCCGCGCAGGCGCAGCTCGACACGCTGCGCCAGATCCAGGCCCAAGCCGAGGACAACGCGCCGCTCAACGAGTGGCTCGGACGCCAGGGGCTTGCGCAGGCGGCGCGGCTCTGGCAGAAGCTGCGCATCGACCATGGCTGGGAGACGGCGGTCGAATCGGTGCTGCGCGAGCGGCTGCACGCGCTCGAGCTGAACGACCCCGCCAAGCTTGCCGCCGCGCTCGTTGACCATCCGCCGGTCAAAGCGAGCGTTTTCGACCACGGCGGCGCCGCGCCGGCGCAGCCGCAGATCGGCGTGCCGCTCCTGTCGAAGATCCATGCGAGCGATCCGTCCGTCGCCGGCGCGCTGGCCGACTGGCTTGCCGGCGTGGTTATCGTCGAAGGCACGCCCGAAGCGCAAGCGCGCGCGGCGCTCGCGCCCGGCATGGTGCTGGTGAACCGCGAGGGTCACCAATTTACGCGCCATACGGTGAGCTTCCATGCCCCCGACCCGGAAGACGCGGGGTTGCTCGCCCGGCAGGCCGAGATCGAGACGCTCGACAAGCACTGCGCCGAGCTCGCCGCGAAAGTGGCCGCCGCCGACGCGGCGGACCGCGAGCACGACGAAGCGCTAAGGCTGCAGACCGATGCGCTTGACCAGGCGCGGCGCCACATCGCCGAACGGCAAAGGGCGCTGCACGACGCGCAGATCGAGAACGTCAAGCTTTCGCAGGCGCAGGAGCGCTATCGAGAGCGCTCGAGCCAGGTGTACGCCGAGCTCGACGAGATTCGCGCCGAGGCCGAGCGTGCCGCGCACGCCATGGCCGCCGCGCACGCCGCCGCAACGGCGGCGAGTGGAAGAATCGGCGAGCTGCGCGTGGAGGCCGAGCGCGCGCGCGAAGCGCTGGCCGGCGCGGAGAACACTCTGTCGGCGCAACGCAGCGTGCTGCAGCACGCCGAGCGTGAAGCGCAGGACGCGCTTTTCGGCGAGCGCGAGTGCGCCTCCAAGATCGCCGAGATCGACAACGGCGTGCGCGTCATCGATCAGCAGATTGCGCGCGCCGACGCCGAGCTTGTGCGGCTCGGCGAGGAACTTGCCGCCGACGCCATCCCCGACGTGCGGGCCGCGCTCGAGCAGGCCGTCGAGCAGCGTCTTGCCTGCGAGAAGGCGCTCGCCGAGGCGCGCAACGCCGTGGAATCCGCCGCCGGAGCCCTGCGCGAGCTGGAAGAGGCAAAGCTTCAGGCCGAAACGCGCGCGGCCCCGCTGCGCGAGAAGATGAACGAGCTGCGCCTCAAGGAGCAGGCGGCGCACATCAACTACGAACAGTTCGCCACCCAGCTCACCGAGGCGGGCGCGGATGAGGCCGTGCTTGCCACCGAGGCGGAGCGCGCGCCGCGCGCTTCATCGCTCCAGGGCGAAATTACGCGCATTACCCAGGCGATCAACGAGCTCGGCGCGGTGAACCTCGCCGCGCTGGAAGAGCTGCGCACGAGCCAGGAGCGCAAGAGCTTCCTCGACGCACAGTCGACCGACCTCGAGGAAGCGGTGCGCACGCTAGAGGACGCCATTCGCAGGATCGACCGCGAGAGCCGCGAGCTCCTGCGCGAGACCTTCGACACGGTGAACGGCCACCTGGCGTCGCTTTTCCCGACGCTCTTCGGCGGCGGCGATGCGAAGCTTGTGATGACCGGCGAAGAGATCCTCGACGCCGGGGTGCAGGTGATGGCGCACCCGCCGGGCAAGCGCAATACCAGCATCCATCTTCTCTCGGGCGGGGAGAAGGCGCTGACCGCGATCTCGCTGGTGTTTTCGCTGTTCCAGCTGAACCCAGCCCCGTTCTGCCTGCTGGACGAGGTCGACGCGCCGCTCGACGACTCCAACACCATGCGCTTCTGCGATCTCGTCAAGCGCATGGCCGCGCAGACGCAGTTCCTCTTCATCAGCCACAACAAGATCACCATGGAAATGGCGAACCAGCTGGTCGGCGTGACGATGCCGGAGTCGGGCGTGTCGCGCGTCGTCGCCGTCGACATCGAGGAAGCGCTGCGCATCCGGGAGGAGCTCGCGGCTTAGCCTTACATGAGCGACCTCGTCATCGGTCTGCTCGTGCTCGGGGCGGTGGTTTTTGCGGGAGTGCTCGTCTATAACCGCGTGCAAGTGCGCTCGGTGCACCGCACTTCGGTTCCAAGTCCCCTTCAGGAGTCGGCGCGGCGCCGCGAGCCGACGCTCGAACCTTCCACGCCCGCAGACCGGCGCGTCGACTACGTGATCGAGCTCGAGTCGGAACGAGCGCTTTCGGGCGCCCTAGTGCGCGAAGGCTGGCGGCCGCTCGCGCAGCGCTTCGGCCGTCGCGGCGTTCTTGACCAGGACGAGCAGGGCGTCTGGCGCGCGGCGCTCCAGCTCGTGAGCCGCTCGGGCGCGGTCAGCGAAGCGGACCTCGTCGAGTTCCGCTCGGGCGTCGAGACGCTCGCCGCGCGCTTGGGCGCGCGCATCGCGGCGCCGGAGTTGCGCCGCGCGCTTCACACCGCACGCGAGCTCGACCGCATTTGCGCCGACGCCGACATTCAGGTGGCGCTGCACATTATCGGCGAGAACATCGAGCCGGATCCCGGGCATCAGCCTTTCCAGGTCGTGCGGCGGGAGGACGGAGTCACGCTGACCCTCGACGTCGCACTCACCCCCGACCTCGGCGCGAGCTACGAGGCGATGGTCCGCGCCGGCCGCGCTCTTGCGGAAAAGCACGGCGCGAAGCTCGTCGACGACCGCGGCAATACGCTCGACGAACGCGCGCTCTCGGCGATCGGCGCGCAGCTCGATGCGGTGCGTCAGACCCTCGCCGCCCACGGCATTGAGACCGGGAGCCCGCTCGCGCAGCGCCTGTTCTCATGACGCCGCGCGAGCGGGCGAAAGCGCTGCGCGAGTCGATCGAGCGCCATAACCGGCTTTACTACGTCGAGGACGCGCCGCAGATCACCGACGCCGAGTATGACCGGCTCTTCGCCGAGCTGCAGGCGCTCGAGGCCGCGCATCCCGAGCTCATCACGCTTGATTCGCCCACGCAGCGCGTCGGCGCCGCGCCGCTTGCCGAGTTCGGCGAGGTGCGCCACCGCACGCCGATGCTGTCGATCGCGAACGCGTTCGACGAGGACGAGGTGCGCGCCTTCGACAAGCGCATCGCCCAGGCGCTCGGCACCGAGCCGGTCGAGTACGCCGCGGAGCCGAAGTTCGATGGGCTGGCGGTCAGCCTCACGTACCGCAACGGCGCGTTCGTGCAGGCCGCTACGCGCGGCGACGGCACCACCGGCGAGAACGTGACGCAGAACCTGCGCACGATTCAGTCCATACCCCTTGCCATCTCGTTCAAGAAGACCCTAGAAGTGCGCGGCGAGGTTCTCATGTACCGCCGCGACTTCGACCTGCTGAACCAGCGCGCGCGAGAAGCTGGGCAGAAGGAATACGTCAACCCGCGCAACGCCGCCGCCGGGGCCGTGCGCCAGCTCGACTCGCGCATCACTGCGAGCCGGCGGTTGCGCTTCTTCGCGTATGCGCTCCTCGCTGAAGC
>Ga0209382_10010765_pt1 | contig 11382 bp, 11 predicted proteins | sample SoiMetdeltSBSDD5_FD_187599 | JGI IMG/M metagenome (GOLD analysis project Ga0209382, IMG submission 187599) | Bulk soil microbial communities from a Populus tree surrounding site in Tennessee, USA - Soil MetaG P. deltoides SBSDD5 (SPAdes) (version 2) | ecosystem: Environmental > Terrestrial >...
CAGGGCGCGAGCAGCGCACCTGCCGCGGCCACCCCCAGCCAGCGCGACGACTCGGACAGTGGACGGCCGCCGGCTGCAGCCCGTCGCGCCCCGAGCCAGCAGCCCGCGGCCAGGAGCAGCAGCGCGGGAGGCAGCACGCGCCAGAACGCCGGCGGGACCGTTGGCGCCGAGGTCCCCGCGGCCTGCACCAGCCAGCCGACGAGCGCGCCGGAGGCGAAGCCCGCCAGCGCCAGCGGCAGCAGCACGAGCAGCGCGACGTTCACGCGCGACGGCCCGCGCCGCCGACGGCCGCCATCGCGTGTTCTCCGAGAGCCTCGGCCAGCAACTGACCGACGAGGTAGAGCGAGCCGGTCACGAGCACGGTGCGCCCGCCGGCCAGCGCGCGCGCCCGGGCGAGCGCCGCCGAGGGATTCTCGACGGCGCAGGCCGCCTGTACGCCGGAGCAGGCGCCCAGCAACTCCGCCGCGGGCACGCCGCGCTCGCCCGGCGCCGTGGCGAGCAGCAGCGCGACGTCGGGCGGCCGCACGGCCAGCAGCGACCCCAGCATGGCGCCGGGGTCGCGCCCCAGCGTGGCGCCGAAGATGATGGCCCCCAGCGAAAGGCGGCCGGCGGCGCGCTCCGCAGCCAGCCGGCGCGCGAGGGCGGCGCTGGCCGCCACGGTGTGCGCGCCGTCGAAGAGCACCTCTCCCACGCGCTGCCAGCGGCCGGCGACCGCGTGCGCGTCGAGGGCAGCGTCGATCGCCGGCGTGCGCGGCGGCAGCAGGCGCTCGGCGGCCAGCGCGTCGAGCGCGAGGCGCGCGAGGTCGCGGTTGGCTGCCAGGGGGTCGCACTCGCCCGGCGGCCGCGGCGGCTGCTGCACGACGCGGCAGCCGAGGGCCGCCGCATGCGAGCGCAACACGTCGCGCGCGACGTCCGGCACCCCGACGCCCAGCAGCAGCGGCGCGCCGGGGCGCAGGATGCCGGCCTTCTCGGCGGCCACCGCCGGCAGCGTCCCGCCCAGCACGGCCGTGTGCTCGAGGCTGATCGAGGTGACGACGCACAGGTCGGCGGGCAGGAGCCGCGTCGCGTCGAGGCGCCCGCCGAGGCCCGTCTCCCACACGACCGCGTCGACGCAGGCCTGCGCGAAGAGCACCCGCGCCAGCGCGGTGAGGTACTCGAAGTACGAGGGCCGCACGCCGGCCTGCGCGGCGGCGGCATCCACCACGTCGGCCGCGCGGGGCAGCAGCGGCTCGGGCGGGAAGCGCAGCCCGATGCGCAGGCGCTCGCGCACGTCGAGCAGGTGCGGCGAGGTGTAGCTGGCCGCGTGCAGGCCGTGGGCCAGCAGGCCGGCCGTGACGAACTCGGTGGTGCTGGTCTTGCCTTCGCTGCCGGCCACGTGCACGGCCACCCCCGGCCGCGGCAGAGGCGGCAGCGCCGCCAGCAGCGCCTCCATGCGCGACAGGTCGAGGGCCAGGCGGCCGGCGTGGAAGGCGCGCGAGCGCTCGAGGTCGAGCAGGCCCGCCAGCCTGTCCTCCAGCGGCGTCCCCGATGTCGCGGCCGTCATGCCCGGGCCACTATAATCCGCGACGATGCGGCCCTTCATCGGCATCACGTGCAGCAGCGATCCCGCGGGCCAGCCGCTCGTGAATGCGAACTACGTGCGCGCGCTGCTGCTCGCGGGCGCGCTGCCCGTGCCGCTGCCCTACGTGGCCGGCGAGGACGAGGCGGCCCTCGTGCTGGCGCGGCTCGCGGGCGTGGTCTTCAGCGGCAGCGAGGACCTGGATCCCGCGCTGTGGGGTGCGCCGCTCCATCCGCGCACGGAGCTCATGCATCCCGCGCGCATGACGGCCGAGCTGGCCTACGCGCGTGCGGCGCTGGCGCGGGGCGCCCCCGCACTGGGCATCTGCGGCGGCATGCAGACGCTCAACGTCGCCTGCGGCGGCAGCCTGCACCAGCACGTGCCCGACGTGACCGCCGGTCGGGAGCCCGCGGTGGAGCACAGCGACCCGAGCTACGCGGGCCGCCACCCCGTCTCGGTCGAGGCCGACTCGCGGCTGGCGCAGCTGCTCGGGCGCACCGTGGCCGTCAACAGCCACCATCACCAGGCGGTGGACCGGCTGGGCGCGGGGCTGCGCGTGGCGGCGCGCGCGCCGGACGGGATCGTGGAGGCCTGGGAGGCGCCCGGCCATCCGTTCCTGCTGGGCGTGCAGTGGCACCCCGAGCGCATGCCGGGCGAGGGCGGCAGTGCGCGGCTCTTCGAGGCGCTGGTGGCCGCGGCCGGCGCGAGCCGCGTGGCCGGCGCCAGGTCGCCGCGCTAGACGCCGGCCATGGACGAGGCGCGCGCCGATCGCATCCGCAGGGCCTTCGCCGACGGCCCGCACAAGGGGCGGCTCCTCGCGTACGGCGTGCTCCTCGCGGCGCTGCTGCTGTACGTGGGCGTGACGATCGTCCGCGGGACGGGCGCTGCTGCGGGCCCGGCGGCGCCGGCGCCGGCGGGCGAGGCCGTGCCGCGCGGCATCCGCGAGCCGCTGGCGCGCGTGGACCCGGCGCGGCTGGCGGACGTGCGCGACGGCAGCGAGCTCCTGCGCGCCGTGCTCGAGCGCGACGCGGCCGCGCACCTGCTCGAGCAGGCCGGGCGCCTCGTGCACGGTGACCTCGAGCAGCTCGGCCTGCGCGACGTCCCGCGCGCGGAGCTGCTGGCCGGCCCGACTGCGCACCGCGGCCAGCCCTGCACGGTCATCGGCACGCTGGCGTGGCAGGAGGAGCTGCAAGACGACGTGCTGGGCTTCTGCGTGCAGGGCGAGGTGCGCGACGCGCAGGACGAGCCCTGGAACTTCCTGGTCCTGGCGCCGCTGGTCGACGTGCGCCGGGGCGAGGTGGTGCGGCTCTCGGGTTTCTTCCTCAAGCACTGGGACCTCTTGCGGCCGGACGGCTCGCGGTCGAGCGGTCCCCTGCTGGTGGGCGCGGAGATGCTGCGCTCGGCCTTCCGTATCGAGCCGGTCACCGAGCTGCCGCCGGGCTTCCTTGCCCGCGTGCGCGACTTCGACCTGCGCGACGCCAGCCTGCCGATCGAGTCGCCCGAGCTGTTCCAACTGCTCTCCTTTGTGCAGAACACGCCGGCCGAGACGCTCTTCCGTGGCCAGCCGGCGCCGCCGGAGGTGCGCCCGGACCTGCTCCTGCGCGACACGGACGAGTGGCGCGGCGAGCCGGTGCGCATCTCCGGCACGCTGCTGCTCTCCCGCCAGATCCCGCTCGGGCCGCTGGGCGAGAATCCGTTGGGCGTGCCCTTCATCTGGGAGCTGTGGCTCTCCAGCTACCAGGGCACGGCGCGCGTGCTGTCGCTGGAAATCCCCTCCGGCCTGCGCGACGGGCAGGACATCGTGGATGCAGACGGCATCTACTTCCGCCGCTGCACCTACGAGAACGCGCAGGACCTGCCGCACTCGGCGGCGGTCGTGGTGGCCAAGCGCCTGCAGCGCTACGTGCCGCAGCCGAACACCTGGCTGCCGGTGGCCATCCGTGTGGTGGTCGGACTGGTCGCCGCGGGCGCGGTGCTGTTCGCGCTCGTGGCGCGCTCCGACAGGAAGGCCGCCGCGGCGGCGCGTCAGGCCCGCATCGGCCGCAAGAAGAAGCTCGCGGCCCTTTCGGGACGCCTGCACGGCGATACGCCCGGCCCGGAGGATGGCGGTGACCTGGCGACGCCTGCACCGCCGCGGCCCGCCGTGGACGGCAATCGGCCGGCGACGTGAGGTGCCGCCCATGAGCGCCGAGCGCCGCGGCCCCGACGCCCGCGCCACGCTGGAGGTGCGGCCGGGCGCGCTCGCCGGGCTGCTGCGGCCGGACGCCCCGGGCGGCGCGCTGCTCGTCACCGACCGCAACGTCGAGCCGCTGCTGCCGGCGGCGCTGCGCGGGCTGCCGCGGCACGTGCTGCCCCCGGGCGAGGAGCACAAGAGCTGGGACGAGCTCGGCCGACTGCTGCTCGCGCTGGATGCCGCGGGCCTCGATCGCGACGGACACGTGCTCGCCGTCGGCGGCGGCGTGGTCACCGACCTCGCCGGCCTGGCCGCCGCTCTGCACCGGCGCGGCGTGGCCTGGAGCGCCGTGCCCACGACGCTCATCGGCCAGGTCGACGCGGCCGTCGGCGGCAAGACGGCCGTGGACCTGGGCGGCGGCAAGAACACGGCCGGCGCCTTCCACTGGCCGGCCCGCGTGATCGTGGATCCCTGCGCGCTCACCACGCTGCCCGAGCGCCACCTGCGCGCGGGACTGGGCGAGGTGCTCAAGTCGGCGCTCCTGCAGGGCGAGGCGGCGCTCGCGCGCGTCGAGCGGTTGTCGCTCGCCGACCTGCGCGAGGCGCGGCCGGCGGGCGTGGAGCTGATCGAGGCCTGCGCGCGACACAAGGCGGCGCTGGTGGACGAGGACCCCTGGGACGAGGGTCCGCGCCACCTCCTGAACCTGGGCCACACCTTCGGGCACGCGCTCGAAGCCGCGGCGCTGCCGGCGCTGCTGCACGGCGAGGCCGTGGCCATGGGCCTGCTGTGCGCCGCACGGCTGGCGACCCTCCTGGTGCCGGGCGCGGACCCCGGGCTGCACGAGCGCCTGTCGGCCTGCCTGCGCCGCTGGGACCTGCCGCAGCGGCTCGGCCTGCCCGCCGCAGCCGTGCTGGCCGAGATGCGCCGGGACAAGAAGCGGCGGGCGGGCGCCCTGCGCTTCGTCCTGCCGCTCGCGCCCGGCCGGGCCGTGGTGACGGCCCTTTCCGACCCGGCGCCGCTGCAGGACGCGCTGGCGGCCGTGCTGGACTGAGGCTCAGATCCGCGCGGTCCGCCGGCCGATAAAGAAGGCGCCATGGGCGCCACTCACGTCCTGCCGCCGCCCCTCGCCGCCGCCTGCTCCGGGGGACACCCCGTGGAGCTGTGGATCCTCGTCAACGGCGAGATCGTGCAGAGCGCCGGCAGCTTCCTGCGCACCGACGAGCGCGGGCGCCCGCAGCTCTCGGCCGCCCTGCCGGATGGCTTCGTGGGCATCATGCGCACCGGCGCGGCCGTGCGCGGCTTCTTCCTCGACGCGCAGAGCGCCGTGCACACCTTCCTCACGTCCATCCACGACTGGGCCCCCTACCGCGACCGGCCCAGCGCGGCGCGCGTCGTGCTCGAGGCGCCGTCGCTCGTGGCGCCCTGCGAGCGCCGGCGCGGCGAGCGGCGGCGCAGCAACCCGCTGGCCACGCGGCTGTCCGTGGCCATCCGCGGCGAGCGGCTGGTCGTGGACGGCAAGCTGGTGGACCTCTCGGCCAGCGGCCTCGGCGTGCGCGCCGTGCGCACGAGCCGCAGCTGGTTCGCGGAGGGCACGCGGCTGGAGGTCGAGGTCGACCTCCCCGGCCGCGCCGAGCCCGCGCGCCTGGCGGCCACCGTCGCGCGCGTCGGCCGCGAGGCGCACAACTTCCTCTACGGCCTCCGCGTCGACGGCGGCGCCGCCGGCCGCAAGGCCCTCACCGAGATGCAGGACGCCCTGATGTAAGGCCCGCCAGCGAGGCGCGCTGGCGCCATGGGCAGGCTTCGACTCACCCGTGCTCACCGAAGCGCCCAGTCTTCCGGTTGAAGGGCTCCGGTCTCTTGACGCGCTTCGCAGACCGCGTCAAGTCGTGTCGGGCGAGGCGTCGCGCCGTGCTCGACCAGGGGACCCAACAAAGGGCGACCCCGAATGGGTCGTCCGACTTGGGGGCGCACGAGGGTCGCTGAGGATCGAGCGCGATGCGGCCGACGCGCTGTTGCGTCGATCGCCCGGAAGGCATCGAAGGAGAAGGACATCCCGAACACTTGATGCCAGGCGCGAATAGCGCGGTCGCCGAAGGCGGCACCCGAAGCCTGGCGCGATTTGCCGCGGTCTGCTACACGTCGATCGTCATCTGCAGCACGTTGGAGAACCCCCACTTCGTCGCGCCGCCGGACTTTTCCTTGGTCAGCACGTGGATGTAGAGGGGGACGCCGTCGCTGACGGGATCGATGTTGGTCGGCATGGCCTGCGAGATCGAGACGCTCGGCAGGCCCGGGAACGGGAAGAGGAAGACGTAGAAGGGCAGGCCGAGATCGATCGGGAACGGGCCGCCCTTGATGGTGAGCGGCGGGTCCACGAGGTCGAGCCCGAGGACCAGGACGGTCAGCTGCATCTGCGGCGGCAGCTGGTCGGCCTGGAACAGGACCAGGCCGAAGTTCGTGAATTGCCCGGCCATGAGCGCGCGCGGCGGCACGGAGCCGAAGCCTGCCTGGGCGTACTGGTTCAGCTCCTGGAAATCGCTCTCCAGATAGGTGAAGCCGCCGGCGAGCACGCCTTCGCCGCCGTTGAAGCTCACCTTCACGTCCACCACCGTCTGCGGGCCCAGCAGGAAGGGTGGCAACTCGCAGGTGATGATCGTGCCATTGACGGCGGTGACCTTGGCCGTGCGGTAGCCCAGGACGGGCGTGCCGAACTCCACCAGGGGATCGGCCGGGATGGGACCGATGCTGGAGAGCACGATGAGCTGGAGGCTCGTGGGCGGCTCTCCCGGATACGGCACCGCGCCGGCCGAGAAGACGCCCGAGTACTGCACGCCCGAAGTGGGCGTGATCGACTGCACGCCGACCGGCAGGTACTGCACGTCGTCGAGGAGCGTCACCGAGCCGTTGCTGTTGGTGATCACGACGTCGGCCGGCGACCCGAGCGGGGGACCTGAGGGCAGAATGATGGTCATCGTGCCGGCCAGTCCGTCGACGGCGGTGACGGTGGCGGGAAAGCCCTGCACCGTGACGGTCGTGTCGGCCACGGTGGAGAACGACTGGCCCGTGAAGGCCACGCTGCTGCCGGCGAAGCCCGTGTCCGGCTTGGCGCCGCCGGTGACGGCGAGCGGCACGAACTGCAGCAGGTTCTCGTAGGTCACGTCGCCGGAGGAGGTGTCCAGCAAGACGTCCGCCAGCGCGCCCGTCGCGACGGGCGGCGGCGGCGCGAAGGTGATGGTGCCGCTGTCGCCGGACGTGAACGACGTGACCGTGGCGGGCACGCCGTCCACCTCCACGGCCACGCCGCTGGCCGGAACGTTCAGCGCGGTCACGGTGACCGCCGGTCCGCCGAACCAGCACGAGGAAGGCGAGACGGACTCCAGCCGCAGGACCGGCCCGTAGACCACGTGCACGCGGCCTGTCTTGAGGTGCGCGAGGCCGGTCGCGTCGAAGGGGCTGGGATCGGACGGTGCGCCGAAGGCGCCGACGGCCAGGTCGGAGGCGCCGTCGCCGTTGAAGTCGCCCGCCGACAGACCCGAGCCGGCGTAGGCTCCGGCGGCCTCGCCCAGCACCTGCAGCAGGTCGTAGCCGGCGAAGGGGTCGGCCAGGTCGACGGTGCCCAGCGAGAACAGCACCTTGAGGCCGTCGAGGATGCGCGCGCGGCCCGCCGAGACCCACACCGCGCCGTCGAAGGTGGCCACGTTGGGGAAGCCCACCGCGATGTCGGGCAGGCCGTCGCCGTTCCAGTCGCCGGCGTTGGTGGCCCACACGCCCTGCTGGCCGCCGGCCGTAACCGCGCCCTGGATGTGGATGCCGAAGACGTTCTGCAGGCCCTGGCCAAGGAGGCCCACGTCGAAGCCCTGCGGGTTCTGGCCGACGATGCGGCCCGAGAGCACGTAGATCGAGCCGCTGTCGGGCTTGCCCACGCCGTCGTTGAAGGGCGCGGTGGCCAGGAAGTCCTCGAAGCCCTCGGTGTCCGCCTTGATCACGTCGCCTGCCGACGCGACCCAGAAGCCGAGCTGGTCGCCCGGGTCCTCGCCGGTGTACACGATGCCGGCCTTGTTGGGTCCGTTGCCGAAGTCGTCGGCGGTGTAGCTGACCGCGGGCGTGCCGCTGGCGATGCCGCGCAGCACGTAGATGGAGCCCGCGAGGAACTCGGCGCCGACCGTGGTGCCCGGCGCGCCGATGGCCACGTCGTCGCCGAAGAACAGGTTGAAGGCATTGTTGGTCATGGGCAGGATCGGATCGAACTTGCCCACGCCGGCGACGGAGAAGCCCATGAACTGGAAGTCGCTGCTGCCGTGCACGACCGTGACCTCGCCCGCCCCCTGCGTCGCGAGGTCGATCACCACGGAGGCGCCCAGCGCCGGCCGGCCGTAGAAGACCGTGGCCGTGCCGTTCTGGGAGTGGCCATTCGTGGAGTCGAGCGGCGAGCCCAGGATGACGTCCTCGAAGCCGTCGTGGTCGCAGTCGACGCCGCCTGCCAGCGCGCTGCCCGTGGACCCGAAGGTGTGCGCGCCCTGCAGGAACACCGCGCGGTTGTCCGCGCCGGCCGCCAGCACCGACAGGAAGATCGACTTGTTCAGCGTCTTGAGGTCGCTGCGCCCGAACACGAGGTAGGCGCCACCGGCCGCGGTCCGGTTGCCGATGGTGTGGTTGGGTGCGCCGATGGCCACGTCCTGGAAGCCGTCGCCATCCACGTCGCCCACGGCCGCCACCGCCGCGCCGGCGTGATCGCCCGGGTCGCCGAACAAGTCGATGGCCTGCCCCTTGGTGTAGGACGCGAAGGTGAAGTCCGGGCTGCTGCCGGGCAGGCCGCTGCCGCCCGACCCGAACAGGATGTAGGCGTGTCCCGCGTCGTCAAGCACGCCCGTGCCGGGCGACGTGGGCAGCAGCGGCGCGCCCACGACCAGATCGTCGAAACCGTCGCCGTTCAGGTCCACGAGAGCCGAGGTGCGCCCGAGGTCGCCCTTGATGGGCTGGAGCGGCGGGCCGCTCACCCCGAGCTGACCTTGGCAGATGAGGCCGCGAACACCCGACATGTCGTCGAGCTGCAGCACGGTCTGGCCCTTGGCGACCGCGGCCGCGAAGGCCACGGCGAGCACGGCGCCGAGCACATTGGTCTTCGTAAACACTTGTTGTTCAAGTACCTGCGGATATGCGCGGAGCTTCAAGTCTATCCCTGCCCCACGGGCGGGTCCAGCCTGCCACGATGTCGCTTATCGGCCCTCGTGCCCGCGGGAACGTAATCCTCCCCCGCCGGCACCGACTGGCCGGCATGAGCCGGCAACCAAGCCCGATTCCCACGGACGTGCTGTGCCTGCACCTCGCCGGAGGCACGGCCAACGATTGCAGGCTGCTCGTGGAGGCGTTCGGGCCGCCGGGTCGGTGGCGGGAGCGCCGCCCGGACGAGTGGCGCGAGAGCGGTCTGTCAACGGAGCGCCTGCAGCTGCTGCAGCCGTTGCTGGATGGCCGGGCGGCGGAGGCCGAGCGGCAGGAATGCGCTGAGCGGGGCGTGCGGCTGGTGCACTTCCTGGAGGAGGACTTCCCGATCCGGCTGCTGCAGCTCGCACAGAAGCCGCTGGTCCTGTCCGTGCTCGGACGCTGGCCTCCGCCCGAGGCGGCGCTGGCCGTGGTCGGCGCGCGTGCGGCCACGCCCTACGGACTGACGGCCACGCGGCGGCTGGCCACGGCGGCCACGCGCGCCGGGAGGGCCATCGTGTCGGGCCTGGCGCGCGGCATCGACCGCGCCGCCCACGAGGCGGCGCTGGCCGAGGGCGGCTGGTCCATCGCCGTGCTGGGCAACGGCCTGCTCATCCCCTTCCCGCCCGAGCACGCCGAGCTGCAGCACGTCATCGGCCGCCGGGGCACGCTGGTGTCCGAGTTCACGCTGCGCCAGCGCCCCGCCACGTGGACCTTCCCGCGCCGCAACCGGCTCATCGCCGCGCTGGCCGAGAAGCTCCTGGTGGTCGAGGCCGGGCGGCGCAGCGGCGCCCTGATCACCGCCCAGTTCGCTCTCGAGCTCCTGTGCGACGTGCTCGTGGTGCCCGGGCCGATCGACAGCGACGTCTCGTACGGCGCCAACCAGCTCATCGCGGAGGGAGCGCAGCTCGTGCTCGACGTGCCCGACCTGCTCGTGCACCTGGGCGCCACGGCCGGAGCGGACGCGACGGACGCCGCCGACCCGCTGCTGGCGGCGCTGGGAAGCGGGACGCTCCCGCCCGACGAGCTCGCGCGGCGCCTGCAGCGTCCGGTGGCCGAGGTGCGCGCGGCGCTGGTGTCCCTGGAGCTGGCCGGCCGCGTGCAGCGCCTCGACGGCGGGCGCTACGCCGCGCGCTGAGGACGGCGGCTAGAAGCTCTTCCCCAGGAAGTGCGCCAGTCCCAGCGACACCGCCGCGAGCGCCGCGCTGCCCGCGAGGAAGGTGAGCCAGCGGCGCACCCCGCGCGCCGCCGCGTGCCGCACCGAGTCCTCGTGCAGAGCGTGGTAGACGAGGAAGACGAACAGCGACAGCACCAGGAACCACAGCAGGTGCTCGGGCAGCGACAGCGGTCCGACGGCGTTCGCGAACATCAGCCCTTCCCGTCGCGGAGGCGCGCGATGGTGTAGGCGTCCACCACCGCCACGACGTTCATGATGCCGGCCACGGTGGTGAACACGACGCCCAGCTCGAGCCGGTCGATGGTGTGGCCCTGGGGCCGCAGTCCCAGGAAGCGGTCCGCGAGCAGCGCGGGGCCGCCGGCGCCGAGCTGGCCCCACCAGTGGTAGGGGAACTTCATCGAGGCCACGCTGTAGCCCTCGCCCAGCAGGAGGCCCGCGCCGAAGGCGCCGAGGATCAGGCCGCCGAGGTACATGGCCTTGGAGCGGCGGCCCAGCAGCCAGTGGCCCAGTCCGGGCACGGCCCAGCCCGCGAGGGCGACGATGGGTGCGGGGAGCGCCATGGGTCCCCCCATGATCCCCGACGCACGGGCTTGCGCGAAACGGCCTTTTTTGCCGAACTGCGGGCATGAACGAACGGCTGGTGACGCTGCGCCCGAGGTATGGCGAAGTGGACAGCATGGGCGTGGTCTACCACCCGCACTATCTCGTCTACTTCGAGGTCGGGCGCACGGAGTGGATGCGCGCGGCGGGCTGCGCCTACGCGGACCTGGAGCGGCGCGGCGTCCGCCTGGCCGTCGTGGACGCGGCCGTGCGCTACCTGCAGCCGGCCCGCTACGACGAGGAGCTGCGCCTCGTCACGCGCGTCACGCAGATCGGCGGCGCCTCGGTGACCTTCAGCTACGAACTGCGAGGTCCGGCCGGCCTGCTGGCCACGGGGCACACCCGGCTGGGGTGCCTCGACTCGGACAACCGGCCCGCGCGGCTGCCGCCGGACGCGCGCGACCGCCTCGGGCGGGGAATCCGGCCCGGTCCGCTCCCGTCGGAGTCGCCATGAGACCCAAGCTGATCGCCGGCCTGCCCCTCCTGGTCCTCTTCGCCTGCTCGTCCACGCCCAGCGGCCCGATCACGGTGAACCCCGAGCAGGCCGCGCACGACGACTTCGTGCAGCGCCTAGCCGAGGCGCTGCGCCGTCCGCCGGAGGAGGACGCGCCCACGGCCCTCAACACGCTCGAGCACCTGCTGCCCGCGTGGCAGGCCGACCAGCGTCGCGGGCGC
>Ga0209382_10010766_pt1 | contig 11382 bp, 9 predicted proteins | sample SoiMetdeltSBSDD5_FD_187599 | JGI IMG/M metagenome (GOLD analysis project Ga0209382, IMG submission 187599) | Bulk soil microbial communities from a Populus tree surrounding site in Tennessee, USA - Soil MetaG P. deltoides SBSDD5 (SPAdes) (version 2) | ecosystem: Environmental > Terrestrial >...
GGCCACCGATGAGGACCTATTGGAGGCGCTCGACCAGGCGCAGATCGGCGAACTGGTGCGCTCGCTGCCGGACGGGTTGGACACGATGGTCGGCGAGCGGGGCTACCGGTTCTCCGGCGGGGAGAAGCAACGCATCGCGATCGCTCGGCTGCTGCTCAAGGCACCGTCCATTGTGATCCTCGACGAGGCGACGGCCCACCTCGACTCCGAGTCGGAGGCGGCCGTGCAGCGGGCGCTCTCCGCCGCGCTGGAGGGGCGCACCGCTCTCGTGATCGCGCACCGGCTCTCGACCGTCCGGGACGCGGACCTGGTGCTCGTGCTCGACCGGGGGCGGATCGTCGAACGTGGCACACACGACGAGCTCATCGCCGCCGGCGGGCTCTACGCCGAGCTGTACCACACCCAGTTCGCCACCTCCCCGACCCCCACCGCCCAGGTCGATCATGAACTAGGGTTCCTTCTGGACGGTGTGTCGACCCCCCGTAGTTCATGATCGACCGGACCTGGGCGTTCAGATCATCGAGAGCGCGCCGCCGTCGACCGGCACGGCGAGACCGGTGAGGTAGCTAGCGGCCGGGGAGAGCAGGAACGCGGCCACCCGCCCGAACTCGGCCGGGTCGCCGAGGCGCCGCAGGGGGATCGAGGCCTCCGCGTCGGCCTGGGCCTTCGCCGCGTCGCCGGTCGCGGCGAACAGCTCCCGGTTGCGGTCGGTGAAGATCCGGTGCGGCAGCAGACTGAACACCCGGACCCCGCGGGGCCCGAGTTCATGCGCGAGGTCCTTGGCGTAGCCGGCAAGTCCCGGCCGCAGCGCGTTGGAGAGGGCGAGACCGGGCAGGGGTACGCGGACCGAGGTGGAGAGCACCAGGCCGACCGCCCCACCCTCGCCCAGCCGGGCACTGATCACCCGGGCCGCCCGCACCGCGCCGAGAAAGACGGTCTCGAACGTCGATCGCCACTGCTCGTCGGTGGCCTCGGCCGGAGTGCCGCGGGGCGGACCACCGACCGAGATCAACGCCCCGTCGAGCCGGCCGAACGCCTGCTGGGCCGCGTCGGCGAGCCGCTGGGGCGTCTGCGGATCGCCGAGGTCGGCGGCCAAACCGAGCACCCGCTGCTCGCCGCCGGCGGGTGCGAGCGAGGCGGCCGCCTGCGCCACCTGCGCCGGATCCCGCGATGAGATCACGACCCGGGCACCGTCGGCGACGAGGCACTGGGCGGTGGCGAAGCCGAGGCCCCGGGAGGCGCCGGTGAGCACGTACACACGGTCGGAGAGTCCGAGATCCATGAACTCATCCTGGCCCACGCCCGCGCGGGCCGGCTACCGGAGCGGCTTGGATCGGTTCGTGTACGCGCGACGGATCCGCATGCCCACGCGTTCGTAGAGCGAGAGCGCGCCCGTGTAGGAATTGGTCGACAGGACGCAGGTGCGCCGGCCCAGGCGGAAGGCGTCGCGGAACGCGTACCGCAGCAGCGCCCGGGCCAGGCCCCGGTGGCGGTGGTCGCGATGCACGGCGAGTTGGTGCACGTAGCCCTCGGCGGCCTCGGGGTAGTCGAGCACGAGTGCCGCGCCGACGATCCGCTCGGCGCCGTCGGCGTCGCCAGCGACCACGAGGGGCGACAGCGTGGGCACGAACGTCTCCCGACCGACCGAGAACGCCACCCATTCGTCGTATGTGGACGGCTGCCGGCCGGGCCACTCGCCGAAAGCGTCCTCGATCAGCCGGTAGGTGGCCTCGTTGTCGCGCCCGGGCTCGAACGTGCGCAGCGTGTAACCCTCCGGCAGCGGGGGGACCTCGGGCTCGGACTCGAGCTCGATCTCGAGGATCCAGGCGGTGTCCTTCGGTTCGTACCCGTGCGCGGTCAGCAGCACGGCGGCCAACTCATCGTTGTCCGTCACCGTCTGGCTGACCCGGTCCGAACCCAGCTCGCGCGCCCGGGTCTCGGTCCACCCCAGCAGGAAGGTGCCGATGCCCCGTCCGCGGTGGGTCGGCCGGATCTGCACTTCGGCGCGGTCACTCTTGAAGACGAGGGCATAGCCCACCAGGTCGCCGCCGTCGACGTGGACGAGCAAGGAGTCCCGCGTGAGATCCGTCCCGGGCCGGGCGAGATCGCTCACCACGTCGTCGAGATCGATCTCCGCCATTCCGTCGAGGTCGCGCTCGCAGTCGGCGATGAGCTCAAAAATGGCCCGCGCATCGTCGCTTGTGGCGGCGCGGGTGATCGTTCCAGCTGGATGCACGATGTCCGTTCCTACCCGGTCGGCCGCCCGGACCGCCACTCAGTTTCTCGTTGTCTCGAGCTTGCGAGAGAAACCTGCAACGCGGGCGTGATCGTCAGCCGGTGCTGACCGTGGACTCGAACGCGCCGCCGTAGCCGTAGGACGCGGTACCGGTCGGGAACCGCTCGATGCCGGCCTCGGCGGCGAAGACCGGGTCGGCGGCCCACAGGGCCGCGGTGCCGTAGAGGGCGACACCGATGGCCGGGGGCGTCGCGGTGCCGTCGGCGGTCGCACGGTGGCCGCCCGACCACGGCACGATGGGTGCCACCGGGTGCACCCGCCGGGCCGCCGCCACCGCCCGTCGTCCCGCAATCGTCCGCGGACCGACCACGAGCAGGGCTGCGCCAACCGCCGCGGTCGCGATGGTGAGGAGCACGAGCCCCGGCCGGGAGCCCTCCACGCTCGCGGGGATCCGCAGGCCGCCGAGCAGCGCCAGGCCGAGCACCAGCGATCCTCCGGAGCGGGCCCGCCGGCGCTGCTCGGCGGATGCGAGCCAACCGGCACGCACGAGGTCTGCCCGCAACGCCACGAGCGCGGCGGCCACCCCGGGGTCGTCGCGTAGGCCGTGAGCGGGCCGGTGCCGGTCGGCCGCGTCATAGACGGCCTGCTCGAGCTCGGTGGCGCCGGGCGGGTGCGGGCCGATGGCCCGGAGCGTCCGGGGCGCCCCGGTGTCGATCGCACGGAACGCGCGCAACCCTGCGAGGGCGGAATGAACCGCCCGCGCGGGACCCCCGTTGAGATAGGCCAGCTCCGACGGGGTCGGTGGCCGTCCAACCCCGCCGCCCCGGAGCACGCCGACGCGCCGGACGAGCGCCACGGCGATCACGACGGCGGACGCCACGCCATAGACGGCGAGCATCCGCACTCCGTTGACCCCCGCGTCGCCGACGAGCATGCGCCCAGTGTTCGAAAGCCCGGCCCCGGTCGCTAGGCGTCGCCGCAAACCTTGCGCATACCCTGCGCCGAGCCGCCGTTGACCTTGGGTGACGGCTCAGGTTGGACCTCGTCGCGACGGCCGCGCCCGCCCTCGCCGCCGTGCCGCCCGTCACCGCTTCGCCCGCCGGCGCCGCGCCGCGCCCAGAGGCATGGTCTCCTGGCGGCCCATGATGAACGCGCATGATCATGTCTGACGTGACTGATCATGCTCGTTCATCATGGCGTCGAAAACGAACCGGCCGGCCCGCCGCGAGCGCCGCTCAGGGGCGACGGACGGCGGCCTCGACGAGATCGAGCACGCGGCCGAGGTCGGCGCTGGGCCGCCCCGTGGCGAGGTGCAGCACGAGCCCGTCGTAGGCCAGCTCCAGGAACTGGGCCAACGTGTCGAGCGGTACGTCGGCCCGCAGGACGCCGGCGTCGCGCTGGCGGGCGAGTCGATCACGAGTGGCGTTCGCGATCGCATCGGAGCGCGCCGCCCACCGGGTGGCGAACTCCGGATCGGTGCGTAGCCGCCGCGAGACCTCGAGCTGGCTGCCGAGCCAGCCAGCAACCTCCGACTCGCCGTCCGGTCCGCCCGAGGCCCGCTCGAGCAGGTCGCGCATGACCTGCACCAAGCCATTGCGGGCAACCGTCTCCACCATCGCCGCCGCGTCGTCCTCAGCGACGGCGAGAAACAGCGACTCCTTGTCCTTGAAGTGATGGAAGATGGCGCCGCGCGACAGGCCGGTCTCCTCCTCGAGCCGACGCACCGTTGCGCCCTCGTAGCCGTACCGGGCGAAGCACGCCCGGGCGCCGGCCAGGATCTCCTGGCGGCGGGCGTCGAGCTGGTCCTGGCTCACCCTGGGCACAAAGTCGATCGTGACACCCCGCGGGGCCGTGTGCAATCCGTACGTACGGATTGCTGGCTGCTCCAAGGCGGCTGCGATGATCAGACGGTGACGGAGACGGGGACGGGCGTGCGGATCGGGCAGATCGCCGACCAGTTGAGCGCCCTGGCACGCAACGGGCTGCACTACGCCACCAACGAGTACGACACCAGCCGCTACCGCACAATCCTGACGCTCGCGATCGAGCTTCTGTCGTTTGTGGACACTCGTGACGCCGAGGCGATCGAGCGCCTCCTGACCGACGGCGTCGGCCTGCGTACGCCGCTCATCGGGGCGGACGCGGCGACGTTCGACGCGGAGGGCCGCCTCCTCGTGGCCCGCCGAGCCGACACGGGACTGTGGTGCATCCCGGGCGGCGCGACCGAGGTCGGGGAGTCGGCATCGGCCGCCGCCGAGCGCGAGGCGTGGGAGGAGACGGGTCTTCGCGTACGGGCGACGCGCCTGCTCGCCCTCTACGACAACCGGCTCTTCACCATCCCGTCGCCGGAGACGCACATGTATCACGCGGTCTTCCAGTGCGAACTCGTCGGCGGCCAGCTCACCACGAGTCGCGAGACGACCGAGCTGCGTTGGGTCGACGAGGCGGAGGCGGCCACGTTGCCCAAGTTCCGAGGGCATGTGGACAAGGTGCCCATGGCCTTCCGGCTCTACCACGCGCCCACGGCCGGGGCGGTGTTCCACTAGCGGCCGGTCCGGCGCAGGATGGGCGGGTGGATCCGCTGACCGTCGCCGCCGTCCAGGCCACTCCCGGGCCGGGCGATGTTGCGGCCAACGCCTCGATGGCGGCCCGCCTGGTGCGCCGGGCGGCGGACGCGGGGGCGTCTGTGGCGGTGCTGCCGGAGCTGTTCCTCTGCGCGTACCACCCGCCGACCCTCTACGCCTCCGTCGCGCCCGACGTGCCCGCCCGGGCCGACGGCAGCGTGGACGACGCGCGGTTGGATCCGTTGCGGGAGGCGGCGCGCGAGCACGGCATCGTCGTCGTGGTCGGCGCGTCGGTGCGGCACGCCGACGGCCGGCGCACCTGCTCCGCGCTCGTCGTCGACCGGGACGGCGCCGTCGTCGTCGGCTACGACAAGCAGAACCTGTGCGGTGCCGACGAGAAGGCTTTGTTCGCCCCCGGCGGCCGCGGTGCCACCGTCGAGGTCGACGGCTGGCGGCTGGGCCTCGGGATCTGCTACGACGGCTGCTTCCCCGAACATGCCCGGGCCGCGGCGGCCGACGGCGTGCTCGGTTATCTCTGCCCGTGCGGTTACCTGGCGGGTTCGGAGCATCGGCGCGATGTCTACTACGCCGCCCGGGCGCTGGACAACACCATGTACGTGGTCGTCGCGAACTCGGTGGGGCTGGTCGGTGCGGAGCCATGGCGCTTCAACGGCGGGGCCGCGGTCTATGACCCCGAGGGCCGAGCGGTCGTGCGGGCCGCCGACGAGGGCGAGGCCGTCGTCACCGCGCGCCTCGACGTCGCCGAGCTGACCCGAGTACGCGCGGCGCACACCATGCTCGCCGACCGGCCCACCGGTGACGGCGCGGCCCGGCACACGCTCCGCGTCCCGTAAATCGGTTGCGCCTGGTCGGCTGGCCCGCCAGCATGGGTCCCAACGTCTGATCGGCCGGCGTCGTGGACGCTTGGCGGAGGGGAGGGGTGAGCCTTGTACGCGCCTGTTGCGCGGCCGCTGCCGCCTGCCCTCGCCCCGTCCGTCGCCTGACGTCGCACCAAACGCGGCGCGAAGCCGCCGGGGCTCTCGATCCAGACCAAGGAGACCCCACCGTGCGCCTGCACGATGAATCAACCGACGCCGCCCGCTTCGACGGGCACCGCTCGGCCTCGCCGGCCCGCGCCGGCAAACGCAAGTTTGACGATGATGATTCCCTTTACGACAAGCGCGGCCACCGGCAACGGCTGGAGGTCGTCGAGGACACACCCAATGGCGGGGACCGCTGGTCCACCTGGGACCAGTCGACCCCTTTGCAGAAGGGCCCGCGGCCGTACCCCGACTGGCTCGTGACCGAGCTGGCCGCGGTCGACCGTGAGCTCGGCGTCCTCAAGACCGGCAAGGAGGCGGACGTCTACCTGGTCGAGCGCGGCGTCCCGGACACCGACCGTTGGTGCGTGCTCGCCGCCAAGCGTTACCGGCCACCGGAGCACCGCATGTTCCACCGCGACGCCGGCTACCTTGAGGGGCGCCGGGTCCGCGAGTCGCGGGTCAACCGGGCCATGGCGGCCCGGACCTCGTTCGGCAAGGAGGCCATCGCCGGCCAGTGGGCCTCGGCCGAGTTTGCCGCCCTGTGCCGCCTGTTCGAGGCCGGCGTGCCGGTCCCGTACCCGGTGCAGATCCTCGGCACCGAGGTGCTGCTCGAGTTCATCGGCACCGCGGACGGGGAACGGGCCGCGCCCCGCCTGGCCGAGCTGCGCCGCGACACGGCCGACCTGACGGATCTGTGGCACCAGCTGATGCTGGCTCTGTCCACAATGGCCCGTGCAGGTTACACCCACGGCGACCTGTCGGCGTACAACCTGCTCGTTCAGGACGGGCGCCTGGTCGTCATCGACCTGCCGCAGATCGTCGACATCGTGGCCAACCCGCACGGACGCGACTTCGTCCTCCGGGACGCGCGCAACGTCGGCGCGTGGTTCGCGAGCCACGGGGTGGCGGAGGCCAACGGTGACGAGCTCGCGGACCTCCTCTGCGCCGATGCCGGCTTGCGGTGACGGAGGACGGCTGGCCGCCGGGATCAGGCGGCCAGCATCCGCCGCAGCACGAACTGCAGGATGCCGCCGTGCCGGTAGTAGTCGGCCTCTCCGGGCGTGTCGATCCGGACGACCGCGTCGAACTCGACCCCGGCCGCGCCGGTAGCCGAGTCCGATGTGGACACGTGTACCGTGGCGGGCGTCCGGCCGTCGTTGAGCTCCGTGACGCCGGTGATGGTGAACGTCTCGGTGCCGGTCAGGCCGAGCGAGTCCGCTGACTGGCCGGGCGGGAACTCCAGCGGTAGCACGCCCATCCCGATGAGGTTGGAGCGGTGGATGCGCTCGTACGACTCGGCGATGACGGCGCGTACGCCGAGCAGCGCCGTGCCCTTGGCCGCCCAGTCGCGCGAGGAGCCCGACCCGTACTCCTTGCCGGCGAGGACGACGAGAGGCACGCCGGCCTCCTGGTAGGCCATCGCGGCGTCGTAGATGGTGGTCTGCTCGCCGGTGAGGTGGTTGCGCGTGAAGCCACCCTCCACGCCGGGGACGAGCTGGTTGCGCAGCCGGATGTTCGCGAACGTGCCCCGGATCATCACCTCGTGGTTGCCGCGACGTGACCCGTACGAGTTGAAGTCCTTGCGCTCCACGCCGTGCTCGATGAGGTAGCGCCCGGCCGGCGAGTCGGGCTTGATGGACCCGGCGGGCGAGATGTGGTCGGTGGTCACCGAGTGTCCGAGCTTGGCGAGCACGCGAGTGCCCATGATGTCGGCCACCGGCTCCGGCGAGGCCGCCATGCCCTCGAAGTACGGCGGACGGCGCACGTAGGTCGACTCCTGGTCCCACGTGAATGTCTCGCCGGTCGGTGTCGGCAGCGACTGCCACCGCTCGTCACCCGCGAACACGTCGGAGTAGTCCTTCGTGAACATCTCTGACGAGATGGCCGATTCGATGACGGCCTGCACCTCGCGCGGCGACGGCCAGATGTCGCCCAGGTACACCGGCACTCCGTGCGGGTCCACGCCGAGCGGCTCGCGGGCGAGGTCGATGTCCATCGTCCCCGCGATCGCGTAGGCCACCACGAGTGGCGGCGATGCGAGATAGTTCATCTTCACGTCGGGGTTGATGCGGCCCTCGAAGTTGCGGTTGCCCGAGAGCACCGACACGACCGCCAGGTCCTCGGCCTGCACGGCCGCCGAGATCTCGTCGGGCAGGGGTCCGGAGTTGCCGATGCAGGTCGTGCAGCCGTAGCCGACGAGATGGAACCCGAGCTTCTCCAGGTACGGCAGGAGCCCGGCCTTCTCGTAGTAGTCCATGACCACTTTGGACCCGGGCGCCAGACTGGTCTTCACCCACGGCTTGGACGCGAGCCCGCGTTCGACCGCCTTCCGCGCCAGGAGGGCGGCGCCGATCATCACCTGCGGGTTCGACGTGTTGGTGCACGACGTGATCGACGCGATGACCACCGCGCCGTGGTCGAGCTCCATCGCCGTGCCGTCCGCCAGCGTCACCGGGGTGTGCTTGTGCGCGCGGGAGTTGGCGCGCGAGTTGGACGCCGGCGGGTCCGAGGCCGGGAACGACTCCTCCATCTCCTCATCGACACCGTCGTCGGTCACGTAGTCGGGCAGCGCCGCACGAAACGCGGTCTTGGCGTCGGTGAGGGCGACGCGGTCCTGCGGCCGGCGCGGGCCGGCGATCGACGGGACCACAGTAGACAGATCAAGCTCCAGGCTCTCCGAATAGGACAGTTGGGCGCCGGGGTCGTGCCAGAGGCCCTGCGTCCGCGCGTACGCCTCGACCAGCGCGACGTGCTCGGCGGGGCGCCCGGTCAGCGTCAGGTAGCGCAGGGTCTCGGCGTCGACCGGGAAGATCGCGCAGGTCGAGCCGAACTCCGGGCTCATGTTGCCGATGGTGGCCCGGTTCGCCAGCGGCACGGCCGCGACGCCGGAGCCGTGGAACTCGACGAACTTGCCGACCACCCCGTGGTGGCGCAGGATCTGCGTGATCGTGAGCACCAGGTCGGTCGCGGTGGCGCCGTCCGGCAGCGACCCGTGTAGCTGGAACCCGACGACGCGGGGAATGAGCATGGAGACCGGCTGTCCGAGCATCGCCGCCTCGGCCTCGATGCCACCGACGCCCCAGCCGAGCACGCCGAGGCCGTTCACCATCGTGGTGTGCGAGTCGGTACCCACGAGCGTGTCGGGATAGGCCTGCCCGCTCCGCGCCATCACGACGTGGGCCAGGTGCTCGATGTTGACCTGGTGCACGATGCCGGTGCCCGGCGGCACGACCTTGAACTCGTTGAACGCGGTCTGGCCCCAGCGCAGGAACTGGTAGCGCTCGCGGTTGCGCCCGTACTCGAACTCAACATTGCGCTCGAAGGCGTCGGGCCGGCCGAACACGTCGGCGATGACCGAGTGGTCGATGACCAGCTCGGCCGGGGCGAGCGGGTTCACCTTGCGCGGGTCGCCGCCGAGGTCGCGCACCGCCTCCCGCATCGTGGCGAGGTCGACGATGCAGGGCACACCGGTGAAGTCCTGCATCAGCACCCGCGCCGGCGTGAACTGGATCTCAACGCTCGGGTCGGCCTTCGGGTCCCAGTCGCCCAGCGCCCGGATGTGGTCGGCCGTGATGTTCACGCCGTCCTCGGTGCGGAGCAGGTTCTCCAGCAGGATCTTGAGACTGTACGGGAGTCGCTCGTGACCCGGCACCGTGTCGATCCGGAAGATCTCGTGGCTCGCGTCGCCCACGCTCAACTGGCTCTTTGCACTGAAGCTGTCGAGGCTGCCCACGTCCGCACTCCTTCGCTGGCGTCCCTACCGTTGAGTCTCCCGCAGGCCCGCCGCGCGTGCCCGGGCTCCGGCGGCTCACCTAAACAAACCGTACGTCCGTCTTGCTAAGTCGTCAAGTCGGCGCGATGCTGTAGGCATGATTCACCACGTTCAACTGTCCTGCCCCCGCGGGTCGGAGGACCGGTTGCGCCAGTTCTACGTCGGCGTGCTGGGACTGGCGGTGAAGGCGAAGCCGCCCGCGCTAGCCGTCCGCGGCGGCTGCTGGTTCGTCGGCCACGGCATCGAGCTGCATCTCGGCGTCGAGGAGCCCTTCGCGCCCGCCCGCAAGGCGCACCCGGCGCTCCTGTGGCCCGACCTCGACGCCCTCGCGGCACGACTCACCGACGCCGGCTATCCCGTGCACTGGGTACCGGACGGGGAACTGGCGGGCCTGCGCCGCTTCCACACCGAGGACGTGCACGGCAACCGGCTCGAGTTCCTGGCCACGCTCCCGTCTTGATGCCCCACCTTCCAAGAAAGTGGCCCATCAACCACGCGGGATAAGACCACTTTCCTGGGAACTGGCCTACCAGGCCGCCGATCGGTCCTCGACCGCCGGCAGCCGGCTCGCGATGAGGACCAGCAGGGACGGCAGCTCCGCCTGGCGGCGGCGGCCCTCGCGCAGCAGTGTCAACAGCACGGTCGCGTCGCCCCGGCGGGTCGCCGCCCGGTCGCGGTGCGCCCACGCCCCGTCCGCGATCCCGAGCAGGGGTGAGCCGCAGAAGTTGGTCCGCCAGGCCACGAGACCGGCCGCGCCGTAGGCGACCTGGAGCTGGAGCACGGCCCGGGCCCGGTTCGCCGTGATGAACCGGACCTCTTGTATCGGACCCGTCGTGGTCGTCTGGGTCCGCTGCACCGGAAGGCTGAGGGCCTGCGCGACCTCGTCGGCCGTGAGGAGCGCCGGCGCGCCGCTCGGCGGCGAACCGCTCCGCTCGCTCACCCCGATCGCCGTGACCCGCCGCGACCACCGGCGCACGGTCACCGTGATGGTCTCGCCGACCTCGATGCCCCCGGCGAGCGGGTGCGGCAGGATCCAGGCGGTGGTGTCGTCGGACCGGCCGTCGTCGATGGCCAGGTGGTGCAGCCACGGCCGGGCCGGGGAGTCGTCGCTCGTCCGCTGGGTCAGCCACTCCTGTCGCCACAGCACCTGACCGGTCACGATCATCGGCACGAGCAGATCGGCACCGACGCGCGCCGCGGCGTAGACGCCGTACGCGAGGAACAACGCTCCCGCCGCGGGATGGACCACCTCGGCGAGCAGTGCCCCGACGAAGAGCCCGAGCGCCGCCCGCCCGGCCAGCACCGGGGCGGTACGGCCGTAGCGCAGGCCGAACCGGGGGTAGCGCACGCGTACCTTGTGCCACGTGCCCCCGAAGGTCGACCAGACCCGGCGCCGGTCGCCCAGGCCCAGATCAACGGCGGCGCTCGCGACCCGGCTCGCGCCCAGGGCAACCCCGTAGCCGAGGTAGCGGCGCCACACGGTCGTCGCGGCCGGCGGCAGCTCGGCGAAGCTCTCGTGCTCGCGCAGCCACGTGCGGACCCCGAGCCAGCGGGCGGCGATCTCGCGCCCGGCCGGAGTGTCGCGCTCGCCGGCCGGCCGGTTGGCCCACCCCGACAGGATCAGAAAGCCGAAGATCCCGGCGCCCGCGATGACCTCCCAGCCCGGGGGGTCGGAGCGGTCCGGGTACAGGTAGACGGCGGCGCTGAGCGCGGCACCCGACAGCGCAGCCGCGGCCACGAGCACCGCCCGCGCCCGGGCGCCGAAGC
>Ga0209382_10010770_pt1 | contig 11380 bp, 6 predicted proteins | sample SoiMetdeltSBSDD5_FD_187599 | JGI IMG/M metagenome (GOLD analysis project Ga0209382, IMG submission 187599) | Bulk soil microbial communities from a Populus tree surrounding site in Tennessee, USA - Soil MetaG P. deltoides SBSDD5 (SPAdes) (version 2) | ecosystem: Environmental > Terrestrial >...
CTGCCCGTAAGTGATAGATCGACTACTGCCAGATCGTACGGCTCCCGTCCAAGTGATCCGATAGCCTCGCCGAAGCTGCTGCATAGCCGCACCTGATAACCGAGTTCTCCGAGCAGTTCGGCGATCACACTGCGCCAGCCTGCGTCATCCTCGACAACTAATGCCGTGCCGACTCGCGCGGGTGCTGCTGTGTCTGCTGCCTTTGCACGATCAGAGGGCTGGCTGGCAACACGCGATGCTGGATCGACAAAGGGACTGGCACTCGAAAGCGCCTGCTGGATCAATTCGCGAAAGCCGCTCCGGGTGAAGTTCTCTTTGCGCAGACATGTGTAAGCTCCGTGCTCTGTCAGCACGCTCACAGCGATCTCAACTGTCGCGTGCCCGGTGAGCAGGATTGATACGCAGCCCGGATCGTAGCGCTTGATCGTATCAAGCACCTTGATACCATCCTGATTGCGATGATCTGTGGCCTTGAGCGAGAGATCAATCAGGGCCAGCCGATGCACCTCGGCGCGCAGCAGGGGGATCGCCTCATCGAGCGTCCCCGCCACATCAACCGCTAAACCGAGATCGGTAAGAATCTCCTGTAGGATGTTTTGCCACGACGGATCATCGTCAACCACCAGTGCTCGCAGATGTACAGGTTTCATGATGGAGCCTCGATTGAGTAATCTTGCTGTTCGATATGCTGCGGCAGGCGCAGACGGAAAGTTGTACCGTGCTCGCCGTCACTCTCTACGCTGATTGACCCGCCGAGGCGCATCATCAGTGTCTTAATCCACCACAGGCCGAAGCCCAGCTTACCCGCCTGTGCCTGACCTGAGAAATTAAACTCGAAGATTTGATCGTGCAGTTGAGAGGAGATACCTGGGCCAGTATCCTGTATATCGATCTCGACCCAGCCGCCGTATTCAACGCCCTGAATGGTGACTGATCCTTGCCCCTGCATGGCATGAGCAGCGTTTTCTAACAGGTTGGTAAATACTAATGTCAGGCTTTGTTTGCCTGCCACGATCATGGGGAGAGTTTCAAGGGCTTCAACATGCACCTCGACTTCTGGCGCGAGATGTGCGTTCTGCACCGCCTCCGCGACACATGAAGCGATGGAGAACGGCCCCAAGTCGATTGGATGGAGCAGATTCAGATTATCGCGCACGATTGCCATTGCATCACGGGCGCTGGTTCCGATCTGTTCAAGGTTCTCTTCCAGATAGGGATCGCTTTGCAAGGCGGGTTGAGATTTATCCTGAATGCCCTCAACCCGCACAGGGATCACGCCAATCCGATTATTAAGCTGATGCAGCAGATTTGCGGCGGCATCCCCTAAGGCGGCAAATGTCTCAGCGACCATATGCTGTTCGTGCGCGCGCTGGAGCGCCGCCTGCCTATCGGCATTAAGGCTCGCCAGTGCAGCATAATCCGCCAGAATGTTGAGCATTTTCTTGTCCCACTCTGACTCGGCCAGTCGGCCTCCGCCGCTTTCCAGACTGAACACGCTGATCACCCCAATAGGAGGTTGATCGCCGACGGCAAGGGGCACAATCAGAGCGCGCGCCCAGCCTTTATCGCGTGCTATATCAGGCCGATGGAAGCGCGGATCAACTCGTACATCCTCAGAAACGATGGCTGTGCGTTCAAGTACTGCATGCCCGACGAGGCTGCTGTGCAGTGGAACTTTATCAGCCGAGTCGAAATCACCGCAGGCGGCTCCGAGAGTCAAATAATCGCCATCAACCACCCACACCGCACTTGCGGCTGAGTTGAGAAGCTCAGTTGCAAGTTCTGTGATTCGCTGAAACACCACGCGGGTGGGCTGAGTGAGCAGCAGTTGGGTTACTTCTTTGAGCGCGTCCAACAGGATCACCTCTTGGATAGCAATGACGGCCTGCGTCGCCAGCGCTTGCAAGACATTCTTGTCGCGCTCGTCGAAGGCGTTTGGGACAGTACTTTCCATGTTAAGCACGCCTTCGAGCCGACCGCTTGCGCTGATGAGCGGCACGGCTAGCTCGGAACGCATGTTTAGGTCCTGGTCAAATGTAAGATAAATCTCTGACCAGGGTTCTTGGCTAACGTCAGGGATCAACGCAGGCTGGCGATTACGCGCCACCCACGCCGTCACACCCGTGCCGTTAATTGGGATATTCGCCATGACCGGGCGGCTAAGCTGCTCACCTGCCATCGACGCAATCACAAGATTCGTTCCCGTCCCATCTACCAACCGGAAATTCCCATAGCGTGCGTCGGTGACTTCGAGCGCCATTTGCAGGATAGCGTCAAGCGTTTCCTTCAGATGAGAGCGCGATGAAATGAGCAGACCCGCACGGCGCAGACGTGCTACCTCTTCTTCGCGGCGAGTCAGGTCGCGCTGAATCCGAGTGATCTGACGGGTGTGATAGATCGCTATTGCTGCCAGATTGACAAAGTTCTCCAACAGAAGTAGCTCTAATTCGCTGAAACGACGCTCATTGTGCAGATACACATAGAGCGCGCCGAGCACTTCCTCCGCGACGATCATGGGAAAGCAGCCTACCGAGCGCGCACCTGCTTCTATTTTAATCGGGTGGATGGGCGGTGCGCCTTCCTCGTAGGAAAGAATCCGCCACCGGGAGCGTATCACGTTATTGCCCATCCCATTCGGGCGCGGTTCATCGCCGGGAACGGGTTGGACACGCTCTCCTGCGGACACACGCGAAGATGGATCGAAGGCTTGGCGATCCTGCTCGTAAATGTAGATCACCGAAGACGTACCGGGGACGACCTTGATCGCGCTTTCGACAATCTGGCGCAGCGTGGCGTTGATGTTGAACGCATCTTCTGGCCTCATGCGATTAATCGTCGAGCCGATTTCATTGAGGCTCGCCAGCGCATTCAGCAGCCGGGCATCGTGTACAGGTTGATCAGCCATAAGACAACTTCCAGATATAACTAAGGGCAGACGGCAATCTGCCGCCTGCCCTCTTTCATTCCAACCAGCCACTAGCAATTCTGCTTAGGCATCGTAGTACATCGCGTACTCATAGGGATGCGGGCGCAGGCGGATTGCATCGACTTCGTTCTTGCGCTTCCAGCCGATCCATGCTTCCAGTACATCGGGGGTGAACACGTCACCACGCAGCAGGAAGTCGTGATCTTCTTCGAGGCAGTTGAGCACAGCATCGAGCGAACCGGGAACCTGCGGCACAATCGCGTCGTGCGCTTCATACAGATCGAAGTCCATCGGCTCGCCCGGATCGATCTGGTTGATGATACCATCAATGCCTGCCAGCAGCATCGCGCTGAAGCTGAGGTATGCGTTGCCGCTTGGATCGGGGCTGCGGTATTCGATACGCTTCGCGCCTTCGGTATTGGAGTAGGCGGGGATGCGGATGCAAGCCGAGCGGTTGCGGTTGCTATAGGCCATCATGACCGGTGCTTCATAGCCCGGAACCAGCCGCTTGTAGCTGTTGGTGGTCGGCGCAACGATGGCGAGCAATGCAGGCGTATGCTTGAGAATACCACCGACATACCACTTCGCCGTCTGGCTGAGGCCCGCGTAGCCCGTTTCGTTGAAGAAAATGTTGGACGAGTCTTTCCACAGGCTTTGGTGGGTGTGCATCCCAGAGCCATTATCTTGAAACATTGGCTTGGGCATGAATGTTACTGTCTTGCCATAGGCGACCGCTACATTCTTGAGAATATACTTGTACCACTGGAGTTGATCGGCGGCGTTTACTAACGTGGTGTAGTGCAGATCAATTTCGTGCTGGGCAGGGGCGACTTCACCATGCTGCACTTCCACGTTGATCCCGGCGGCCATCATCCGCAGGATAGCTTCTGAGCGCCAATCCTGAAAGCGGTCAACGGGCGGGACGCGGAAGTAGTGCATCTTCGATTCAGGACGATACCCCAGGTTCGCACCCTTGCGGCTGTCGAAGGCGCGGCCATGCTCCCAGGGCGCAACGTCAGTCTCAATGGCGAAGTGTGCGCCCCGTGACTGGTAGTCATAGCTTACGCCGTCAAAGACGAAGAATTCGGCTTCTGGCCCCCAATAGCTGATGTCCGCAATTCCAGATTCAGCGAGAAATCGCTCAGCCTTTTGAGCGATGTAGCGAACGTCTTTATTGTAGGGAGTATTGGTGGTCGGATCGTAGATGTTGCAGGTGATGCTGAGAGTCGGGATTTCCAGAATCGGATCAACAACCGCAGTCGTCGGATCGGGGTAGAGCAGCATATCCGACTCGTGGATGTCCTGAAAAGCACGAATACTGGAACCATCAAAGCCCAACCCCTCTTCGAATATATCTTCGGTGAGGTAATGAATCGGCTGGCTGAAGTGATGCCAGCGCCCGAACAAGTCGGTGAACTTGACATCCATGATCACCAAACCGCGCTTCTTGGCGTATTCGATGACATCCTTCGGGGTCTCACAACGCTCAATTGAGTCCGGGGCAAACGAGGGGAATTGGTCTAACTGACCCGAATCCCCATATACGAGACCTGCAATCTCGCCAAGAGAACGCAGTTTTGACTGACCATTCGTAGTCATAGACAAATCCTCCATACTGAATCAACGCTTTACCTGCACGACATTCACTTGATCGTAGCACTTGGCAGAACATCCGCGCCAACACACTTTCGCCCGATTGTGAATCGCATCTTCGTTACATAACATAATTTGAGATTGTATTTGCGTGAGCAAGGTCGGTGTATTACCCAAATGGGTCATTCGAACCTCCTGCGATACCCCAGTTTGTACCCGAACGGGGTATTCAATTCCGGACCTCAAAAGCCTAGAATGATCATCATATCATGGACGAAGCTCGAAAAGGCCCTTGCCACCACCGGGGCTTTTTTCGACTGTGTGTATTGTGCTAGTAGTTGGAGGAGGAAGACATGGTTAAACAGCTTCGTACGGATACATCGGAAGATTCTCCCTATGGTCAAGAGCAGGATTCGTGCGCCGTCTACCTGAGTGTTCGGAAGTATGGGCAAAGCACGTTCGGCACGCTGAAACGCGCCCTGCAAGCGGTTGCGAACATGGGACATCGTACCGGTTATGTGAATGGAGAGGGCGATGGCTCCGGGGTACAGACCGATATTCCGCGCCAACTGTGGGCAAAGAAGCTAAGCCAGCTTGGGCTTCGAACCTCACTGGCAACACAACCGGGCTTCTGGGTCGGTCACATCCTGATTGCCGCCAACGCGAACCTCGATTCATGTAGAGATGCAATCTGCTCGGCGTTCAACGACGAGGGCCTTCCTTTATTAGTCGATCAGCCGGGGCACGTCCGCCACGAAGCATTGAGTGCAACACTTCGGGCACAAGCGCCGACCTTCTGGCAGATTGCCGGGTTCAGCAGCGCACCCGATCTGGATAAACGCCTGTTCAAAGTTCAACAGCTTCTCGAAGATTCCTTGCCTGTTCACTTTGCATCACTCAGCGCCTCGACAGTTGTATATAAAATGCGTGGCTCCATCGATACCCTGCCGCGCTACTATCCCGATCTGCAAGATCACGATTACGATACAGCGATGGCGCTCAGCCACGCTCGCTACTCGACCAACACCGTTTCCAACTTCGAACGCGCGCAGCCATTCGCGCTGTTGGGACACAACGGGGAGATCAACACGATCAGCCGCTTTCGCCAGGAAGCTGAACAGATCGACGTTCGCCTCCCTTTGAACGGTTCGGATTCGCAGGACGTAGATCGGGCGCTGCATACATTAATCGTGGAGTATGGGCTTGACCTGATCGAAGCGATGGAGCTGGTCTTCCCACCTGTTCCCCATGAGATCGATCACTTCCCGGCCCATCTGCGAGCCACCTATGCACAGATACGGATGGCCTTCGGACCGTATGCACAAGGCCCGGCGGCGGTTGTAGCGCGCTATAACGAGATAGCGGTATTCAGCGTCGATGCCCTCGGTCTGCGTCCTCTATGGTTTGGCGAGACGGAGAAAGAATTTTTCGCCACATCAGAGCGCGGCGCTGTGCCGCTCGAAAATATGGTCAGCGATGCCCGCGCGCTGGCTCCCGGCGAGAAGATGGCGCTCCGAGTCAACCGGGGTCAATCAGTAGAGATTCTCAATCAGCCTCAAGTGCGGCAGCATGTTGTGAACCGCCACCATCAGCGTGAGAAATCACTGCGAGGACTTTCTATCTGGGCGGGTTGGAATAATGAGGGGAATGTAATCCCTGCTAGTGAGCACGATAGCCAAAGTTCAAGCAGCCAGCAGACCATGCTGGCGCAAAAAACTCTGACCCGCACTGCCGCCGAGCTTCATGCCCTGAATTTGATCGCACCAGATCGGGGGCAGACTCCCTGGAACAGCCGCCAAGCTCACGAAGAGATCACGACTGCTATACTTGCCGCGATGGGCTGGCAGCGCGAACATGTTCACGAAATCGAAGAAATCGTAGAAACGGGTAAAGACCCGATTAGCTCCCTCGGCTTCGATGGCCCGTTGGCGGTTCTCAGCAAAAACCGGGTCAATCTGGCTGATGCCTTCAAGGAGACTGTTGCTGTCGTCACTAATCCCGCAATCGACCGCTTCCGAGAAGAGGAGGCGTTCTCGACCAGCACATTAGTCGGTGCGCGGCCTGCCATCGGCCTTTCCCCACGCGACGAGGATTTGTTAGTCGATTGCGCCTCCCCTCTGCTGCCGAGTGAATACTCAACCTTCGGAAGTCAGGAGGCAGCGCACGAGATTGCGCGCCGCTTGAGCACCCTCACCATCGAAGAACTCCTTGCCGTATTCGAAGATCGCACTTCATGGCTGACTCTCGGTCTGCTTGACGGGGAGACTGGTCAAGATGCGCTGGCGCGTTTGGGCGAGCAAGCTATCGCTGCGGTACGGAACGGCGCGCAATGTATTCTTCTTGATGATACTGACACCATCCGGCAGGGGCTGGGCTGGCTCGATCCTCATCTGGCGATTGCCTGCGTCGATGATGCACTGCGTCAAGCTGGCGATTCTCCAAACCTGCGCCGCCGTGCTGGGATCGTGATTCGAAGCGGCAGCATCCGTACTTTACACGATATTGCCCTCCTCATCGGTTTCGGCGCGGATGCGATTAATCCGTATGCGATGCTCCAAATCTCGGTCGGTGATGCAGCAAGCCGGTCCGACGATGTGATCATTGAGACCCAATACCGCCTGTTAAACATGTTGCGAATCGGCTTGGAGAAAGTAACCTCCACGATGGGCTGCCATGAACTTCGCGGCTACGGGCGGGTGTGCAGTTCGATTGGGCTTGCGCCGAGTGTCGCGGCTGTGCTGGGTACTGCGAATTTCCTCGGCAGCGAGGCGGTCGGGTTCACATGGCAGCGCCTTGAACGCGAGGCCGCCGAACGCGCCGCCGAGATTCGCGGCGAAATGACCAAGCCGCGCCTTGCCCACGTCGATCATTTTTACCCGAAATTCTGGAAGAAGGTCGAAGCCTTCGCAATGGGCGAGATCGAGTATGCCGAGATGCGCCAGCATTTCTGGAATCTCACAGCAGAAATCCCCATTGCCCTCCGGCATGTCCTCGGAATCCGAAACAGCGAGACTCCCTCCGATATTGAGCACGCCGACATCAGCCTCAATGATTATGACCTGCCGCTCGTCATTGGAGCGATGTCGTTCGGGTCACAGGGCGAGTTGTCGTATCGCTCCTATGCAGAGGCGGCCTCCCGCCTCAATATGATCTGTGTCAATGGGGAAGGCGGCGAGCTTCCCGAAATCATGGGACTCTACAAGCATAATCGGGGGCAGCAGGTTGCGTCGGGCCGCTTCGGAGTCAATGCGGAATTCCTGAACTCTGCCGCCGTGCTGGAGATCAAAATTGGTCAAGGGGCTAAACCCGGCGAAGGTGGGATGCTGCCCGCCTTCAAGGTGAATCCGAAAGTCGCCATTGCGCGGCGCACAACCCCCGGTGTCCAACTGCTTTCTCCTTCTAATAACCATGATTTGTACTCCATCGAAGACCTCGCCCAGTTGATCGAGGAACTCAAGACGGTCAACCCCGAAGCGAAAATCTCGGTGAAGTGTCCGGTCGTCCCGAACATCGGGCTGATCGCCGTCGGTATCGCTAAAGCGGGCGCGGACATAATAAACATGAGTGGCTATGATGGCGCAACCGGGGCGGCTCGCAAGCACGCCCTCCAATACGTCGGCCTACCAACGGAGATCGGTGTGATCCAAGCGCACCGAGCGCTAACCGAGGCAGGCATCCGGGATCGCGTTGAGTTATGGTGCGATGGCGGTATGAAGACGGGCGAGGATGCAGTCAAGATGATGCTGCTCGGCGCGAACCGGGTCGGCTTTGCGACGATGGCGATGGTTGCTATTGGCTGCACGATCTGCCGCAAGTGCGAAGAAGGCACATGCCACGTCGGGATCACAACCCACATCAAGACGGTTGAAGAAGCGATGGAAAAGGGACTTAAGAGCTTCGTCCCGCGCGATTACGAGCAATCGGTGGCGCGGATTGTTCGCATCTTTGATTGCATCGGTCAAGAAATGCGTGAGCTAACCACGCAGCTAGGAGCAACCTCGCTGCAAGATTTAGTGGGTCGTGCCGATCTGTTGCAGCAAGTTCGCTGGCACGATTACGTCGATCTCTCCCCCATACTCGAATCGCTGCCTGTCAAACCCCGGCATGTCTGGTCGCCGGGAGTAGGGCGGGTGCTCACACGCCCACGCAACAATCTCACTCACCTGATCAGTGATTCCATTGTCGCCAACATCGAAGCAGGCGAACGAGAGATCACCTATCAAGATGAAGTACGCGCTTATGATCGAGCGCTCGGATCGTATTTAGCGGGTGCGGTGCAGCGACGCCCCGATCTCTATAATTCGGTAGATCGGCTCCATGTGAGGTTCGGGCCATCCTCCATAGCAGGGAACGGCTTTGCGGCGTGGGTCACAGAGAAGATGGATATTGTGATCGAAGGCGGGGCGCAGGATGGCGTCGCGAAAGGTGCAAGCGGCGGACGTGTCGCAGTAATGAAGGGCCTCAATCACGATGGCCTGCGTGTTGATGGGAGCGTCGGCAAGAGCTTCGCGTATGGCGCTCAATGCGGCGTGCTGATCGTACAGGGTAATGCCGATTCGCGGGTATGCATCCGACTCTCTGGGGCAGATGTGATCCTCGGCGGCGAAATCACGGAGCCAATAGACGACTCGACGGGGAATGTTGGGTCAAAGGCTAATCTCAAGGGATTTGCATGCGAGTACATGACATCAGGGCGAGTGATCATTCTCGGTGATCCCGGCCCGTATGCGTTTGCAGGGATGACGGGCGGGGTGGTCTATCAGCAGTTGAATCCTGATCTTGGCCTCGATCTCGATGCGTTGCGGCGGCGCTTGGCGCGCGGCGCTGAAGTTGAAATCTGCCAGATCGACGAATCCGATATTGCGAATATTCAAGAACTATTAGGCCACTATGTCGAGGCGCTTCTAGAGACTCACCAAGAGGATGTTGCAATACACATAGAGCAAATATGTGATATAGATGCTGTCGCTCAACGTTTCGTCAAGGTCGTTCCCCGAATCGCTCCCATCGTTCGTCCGCACAAATAGTTCGGCTGCAAAATAAACCAGCCTGCTCATTGTCGATCAGGCTGGTTTTGTATTAATCGATTTTTGTTTCTACAAATCCTCGTCAGCCGCTTTGTTGACCCGTCAACAGGCCCGCCTCTTCGACCACTTCCGGCCCGACAATCTCGGCGACTGTTCGGAGCGCTGCGTCAAGATCATCGCGGCGCAGCAGCGCAAGAATATCGGAATCGACCAGCGCGTACCAAAGATCGCGGCGCTGCTGAAAACTCGGATAGTGACGCGCCATCGGATCGCGCAGTTGCTGCATCAGGTCAAGGAACACGGCATATTCCGGCCCGAACTCGCCTTCCATCTTCTCGCGGAGACGCACAGCCAGTGTCGGGGCTGCTCCGTTAGTCGAGATCGCAATGGTCAACGGGCCTTGCCGAACAACCGCGCCCGCCATGAAGTTGCAGTGCGGAATGTCGTCCATGACGTTGACGAGTGCGTTGCCTGCTTCAGCATAGATACGCGCATTAGTTGTCGGGTCGCTGCGCTCGGCAATCACTAGCTGTGCGCCTTCGAGATCGCCAGACTGGTAATCCCGCTCGATCCATGTGATCTTTCCCGCATCAGCCCATTGGCGGATTTCCGATGTTACGTTCTGCGCGATAACGGTAACGTTACCGTTGCAGTCCAGAAGTCCCGCCACTTTCCGTTCGGCTTCGTGCCCGCCGCCGATCACCACGCAGCGCTTCCCTTCGAGGATCAGAAAAACAGGATAGCCCTTCATGATTTTCCTTAGGCAACCGGCGCACCGAGGCGGGCAAGCAGGTCGTTTGCGCTGATGGCCTCCGCACCCTGCACTTGAATCGAGAGCGGCTCACGCGGGTCTTCGCTGACCAGCACGGCTTCGCAGCGAGCGCCGTAGAGTGACGACAGAAATTCGGCGATCTCGCCACGTATGGTATCAAAGGTCTCTGCGGTGTTCGGTGCGTGCAGCCGATCCAGCAGCCGGATTTGCGTCTCGACAGTGCTGAATCGCAGCCCATTCAATTCCGGCTCGGATTCCAATATTTGTGCGGCAAGCAGCACGCGGCGGAAGCTCGTCGTCAGCATATCGGTGAGGCGGCTGTGATCATGAATCTTGAAGGTGTACTGAACGCCAGGACGATTGCCAAACAAGTCATAGGCATAATCGCCTTCATGCCCGATTAAGATGATCCCTGGCCCCGCAACGACATGCTTGTAGTCTGCTACGTCGATCAGCAGCCCTTCAACAGAATGCTGCTGAATCCAGCGATGAAAGATCGGTACAAAGTCAGCCAGATCAATAGCTTCATGATTTTCGGCAAATAACTTCACACTGATGCGTTTAGGCAGCATATTTGTCTCCCATTACTGAATCTAATCGGCTGCAATAGCCCCATTAACCTTTAATTCTGCTGCGTGTACTGCTTCGATAAACAACTGTGCTTCTTCGATGATCTTCCGCGCCGAATCTTCATTGACTGCTTCCGGCGGATTCTCATGGCGATCTAGCAAATAACGACCAAACTTGCCGCCCGCGTACTTATCGAAGATCAATTGAGTGTCATAGAACCGAGTCTTGAACTCGCTCACAATCGAATCGGCATCGTTACTGACGTTAAGATATTGCGTTCGATCTAGCGCGCGGGCAGCCAGCAGCATTGCTTGGTAGGCACGCTCGTCGGCCTGCTCATTGTCACCGTCGTCCAGCGCGATCAGCGCGTCGAGGTGCATGGCTTCGGCCCTAGCAATCTCAATCGAGAACAGCGAAACGACTTCACCCGCGCACTCGCCCACACCAATATCCGCGATAGAGTACACACGCGGATCGCCCCAGTCGTTGAAG
>Ga0209382_10010771_pt1 | contig 11379 bp, 13 predicted proteins | sample SoiMetdeltSBSDD5_FD_187599 | JGI IMG/M metagenome (GOLD analysis project Ga0209382, IMG submission 187599) | Bulk soil microbial communities from a Populus tree surrounding site in Tennessee, USA - Soil MetaG P. deltoides SBSDD5 (SPAdes) (version 2) | ecosystem: Environmental > Terrestrial >...
TAGGCGTCGCGGGACTCGTCGTCCTGTGCGCGCGTTTCATGCGCGTACCCATCGGCGTCCTGTTCGATGGGTTCGCCTACGGGATGCTCCTGTTCCTGCTGTCGGTCGGGCTGTCCGTGACGCTGGGGATGATGAACTTCGTCAACCTGGCGCACTGCGCTTTCGCCATGCTCGGCGGCTACACCACCGTGACGCTGATGAATGTCTACGGGTGGCCGTTCCTGGCCACGCTGCCGCTGGCATTCCTGGCCGCGGCAGTGGCCAGCGTCGCCTTCGAGCGCACCCTCTACCGGCGCCTCTACCGCGCCAGCGAGCTCGATCAGGTGCTCCTGACGATCGGGCTCACCTTCATGTCGGTGGGGGCCGCGGCCTACGTGTTCGGCCCCATCCAGCAGCCCATTCAGACGCCCTCGTATCTGCGCGGCTCGACCAATTTCCTCGGCGCCACCTTCGGTGCCTACCGGCTATTTCTCGTCGCCGTGGGCCTGCTGATCGCTCTGCTTCTGGTTCTGAGCCTGGAGTACACGCGCTTCGGCGCGCAGGTGCGCGCTGCCGTCGACAACCAGCGCATGGCGCGGGGCCTCGGCATCAACGTCGATCTGGCGTTCGCCATCACCTTTGCGCTCGGCAGCGGGCTTGCCGGCCTCGGTGGCGCGCTCGCCATCGAGATCGTCGGACTCGACTCGCACTTTGCCTTCACCTACCTCGTCTACGTTCTGATCGTGGTCTCGGTCGGCGGATTGGGCTCGATCGGCGGCTCGTTCGCCGCCGCCGTGGCGATCGGCATCACCGACATCGCCGGCAAGTACTATTTTCCGGCGCTCGGCTCGTTTCTGATCTACCTGGTGATGGTGGCCCTGCTCATGTGGCGCCCGGCCGGGCTGTTCGGTAGGCGGTGAGCGATGGCGATAACGTCGCGTGCGGCCTTCGACCCCAAGCACTATCTGCAGGCGCGGACACAGTGGCACCCGATCGAATATGCGTTCTGGGCTGCGACGCTCCTGCCGTTCATTCTTTTCCCGAACCATCTCGTGTTGGCGAGCCAGATCGCCATCACCGCCCTCTTCGCGCTGTCGCTCGACCTCATCCTCGGCTATGCAGGCATTGTCTCGCTCGGTCACGCCGCCTTCTTCGGCCTCGGCGCCTACACCGCCGGCATCCTGTCCAAGCACGGCTGGACCGACCCGCTGATCGGGCTGCTCGCCGGATGCGCGGTCGCCGGCCTCGCCGGCTACGCCACGAGCTTCATCATCGCCCGCTTCCGCCACCTTCCCTTGATCATGATCACGATGGGCCTCGGCTTTCTCCTGCTCGAGGCCGCCAACAGTGCGGAGTGGCTGACGGGGGGTTCGGACGGGCTGCAGGGCGTGCGCAAAGGGCGCCTCTTCGCCACAATCCCGTTCGATCTCTATGGCTACACCGCCTACGCCTATTCGTTGGTCGTGCTGTTCGTCGTGTTCCTGGCCGTGCGGCGGCTCATCAACTCGCCGTTCGGCCTCTCCCTGCGCGGCATCCGCGAAAACAGCGTGCGCATGCCGGCCATCGGCGCACCGAGCCGCGCGCATATCCGCAAGGTCTATACGATCTCGGCCTCCGTTGCGGGCATTGCCGGCGCCGTGCTCACGCAAACGACGGCTACCGTCTCGCTCGGCGTGCTCGATTTCCAGCGCTCGGCCGAAATCGTCATCATCCTGGTGCTCGGCGGGGCGGGCCGGCTCTACGGCGGCCTCGTCGGCGCCATCATATTCATGGTGGCGCGCGATCAGTTCTCGGGCATCGCCCCGCAATACTGGTACTTCTGGATCGGCGCGCTGCTTGTCGCCGTCGTCATGCTGTTGCCGAATGGGATTCTCGGCGGCCTGGCGCAACTCGGCGCGCGCTGGCGGGGCGGGTCGTCGTGAGCGGCGCGGCACTCTCCACGCGGCGACTCGACAAGCGCTTCGGCTCGCTGGTGGTGGCGAGCGACATCAACCTCGTCATCCCCCAGGGCGTGCGCTATGCGCTGATTGGGCCCAACGGCGCCGGCAAGACCACTCTCATCAACCTGATCACCGGCATGCTGCGCCCCGATGCCGGAAAGATTATTCTCGGCGATGCCGACATCACCGCCTTCAGACCTGATGCGCGGGTCAAGCGCGGCCTGGTGCGCACGTTCCAGATCAACGCCTTGTTCCCGCACCTCAACGCGCTCGAGGCCGTGACGCTCGCAGTATGCGAGCGACGCGGGGTGTCGGGACGGTGGTGGAGGCCGCTGCCGGCCTATGGCGAGGCCGTGGAGGAGGCCTATGCAATACTAGGTTCGCTGAAGCTGGATGCCGATTGCTGCCGTCTGACGCGCGAGCTAGCCTACGGCCAGCAGCGGCTGCTCGAGATCGCGCTGGCGCTGGCGACGCGGCCGAAAGTGCTGCTGCTCGACGAGCCGGCGGCCGGCGTGCCGCGCGAGGAGAGCGCCGAGCTGTTCGCGGCCATCGCCGGACTGTCGAAGGATATCACCGTCCTCTTCATCGAGCACGACATGGACATCGTGTTCCGGTTCGCCAGTCGCATCATCGTCATGGTCGGGGGCCGCATCCTCCTCGAAGGCACGCCGCAGGAGATCGCGGCCGATGCGAGGGTGCGGGAGGTCTATCTCGGCGGGGAGGCGCCATGAGCGGGGGCCTGCTCGCCGTCAGAGGGATGCGCGCCGGCTATGGCGAAGCCGTGGTGCTCGACGACATCTCCTTCGAGGTTCCCGAGCACGGCAGCCTGGCGGTGCTCGGCCGCAACGGCGTCGGCAAGTCGACGCTGCTGCTCAGCATCATGGGCTACACGGAAGTCAGTCGCGGCCAGGTGCTGTGGCGCGGTGTGGACGTGTCCGGCATGCCGCCGCACCGCCGCGCCCGCGCAGGGCTCGGCTGGGTCGCGCAGGAGCGGGAGATCTTCCCGTCCCTGACGGTCGAGGAGAACCTGACCGTGGCGGCGCGGCCGGGCCGCTGGGACCCGCGGGCCGTCTACGACTTGTTTCCGCGCCTCGCCGAGCGGCGTGCTAACATGGGCAATCAGCTCTCCGGAGGCGAGCAGCAAATGCTGGCGATCGCCCGCACGCTCATGACCAACCCGGCCCTGCTGCTGCTCGATGAGCCGCTCGAGGGCCTGGCGCCGATCATCGTCGAGGAGCTGCTCGGCGTGCTCGGCAACGTCATACGCCGGGAAGGCATGTCGGCCATCGTCGTCGAGCAGAAGGCGCGCAAGATCTTGGGGTTCACCGACCGGGCCATCATCCTCGATCGCGGCCGCATGGTCTATCAGGGCGACAGCGCCGAGCTTCTTGCCAATCCTGCCCGCCTCGAGACGCATCTCGGGGTGACCGAGCAGAGGAGCGCCGTTCCCTCGCCACAGGTGCAGCATTGAGCCGATCCACGCCGAGTCAAAAGGAGTGATCCCATGCAGAATGCCACGGCCCCCTATCGCGCCGACGAAGTCGGCAGCTTGCTGCGCACCGCGGCGCTGAAGGACGCGCGCGCCAAGCGCGAGAAGGGGCAGACTACGCTCGACGAGCTCCAGAAACTCGAGGACGAGGAGATCAAAAGGATCATCAGGAAGCAGGAAGAGGTCGGCTTACAGCTTGCCACCGACGGCGAGTTCCGCCGCTCCTGGTGGCACTTCGACTTCTTCTGGGGCCTGAAGGGCTGCGAGCGGGTGGTGCTCGATCACGGCATCCAATTTCACGGCATGCAGACCAAGCCCGAGAGCCTGCGCGTGACGGGCAAGCTCGATTTTCCCGCCGACCACCCCATGCTCGCCCACTTCAAGTTCTTGAAGGCCAACACCAAGGTCACGCCGAAGATGACCATTCCCTCGCCGTCGGTGATGCACTTCCGCGGCGGGCGCCAGGCGATAGCCAAGGACGCCTATCCCGAGATGGGCGCCTACTTCGACGACCTCGCCAAGCTCTACGGCAAGGCCATCAAGGCGTTCTACGACGCGGGCTGCCGCTATCTGCAGCTCGACGACACGGTGTGGGCCTATTTGTGCTCGAAGGAGCAGATGGATCAGGCCCGCGCCCGCGGCGAGGACGCCGATAAGCTCGCCGGCATCTACGCCAAGATCATCAACACGGCCCTCAAGTCGAAGCCTGCCGATATGACCATCACCACCCACGTCTGCCGCGGCAACTTCCGCTCGACCTGGATCTCGGAGGGCGGCTACGAGCCGGTGGCCGAGCTGTTGCTGGGCGGCGTCGACTACGACGGCTTCTTCCTCGAGTACGACACCGAGCGGGCCGGCGGGCTCGAGCCGCTGCGCTTCCTGCCCAAGGGCAAGAAGCGGGTGGTGGTCGGTCTCGTCACCTCCAAGGATGGGACGCTCGAGAGGAAGGACGACATCAAGCGCCGGCTGGATGAAGCTGCCAAATACGCCCCGCTCGAGCAGCTTTGCCTCTCGCCGCAATGCGGCTTTGCCTCCACCGAGGAGGGCAACGTGCTGACCGAGGAGCAGCAGTGGGCCAAGCTGAAGATGATCGTCGACATCTCGAACGAGGTTTGGAAGTAACTATCCCCTCTCCCCATTCTTCAATGGGGAGAGGGTTAGGGTGAGGGGCAGGAGCTTGCTCCGGCGTGTGTGGCTGCCCCTCACCCCGACCCTCTCCCCGCAAGCGGGGAGAGGGAGAAGAGGAGCCCTCTCTTGGCCGCAATCATCATACTGTTGGCGCTCGTCTTCGCCCTGGCGGTGCTGCCGCAGATGTGGGTGCGGAGGGTCATCGACCGCAATTCCGGCGAGCGCAAAGACTTTCCCGGCACCGGCGGCGAGTTCGCGCGCCATATCCTCGACGAGATGAAGCTCGGCCACGTCAAGGTCGAGGAGACCAATCTCGGCGATCACTACGATCCCGAAGCCAAGGCAGTGCGGCTCATCCCCCAGCACCTCAACGGACGCTCGCTCTCGGCCGTGGTCATCGCCGCCCACGAGGCGGGCCACGCCATGCAGGACGCCTCGGGCTATCCGCCGCTCGCGGCGCGCACGCGGCTCGCCAAGCAGGCGATCCGGGCGGAGAAGGTCGGCGCGGTGGTGATGCTGGCGGCGCCCATCATCATGGTGCTCGCCAAGGCGCCGTATCTCCTGGTGATCGAGTTCTTCGCCGGCGTGCTGATCCTCGGGCTGTCGATCCTGATGCACGCCGTCACGCTGCCCGTGGAGTTCGACGCGAGCTTTCGCCGGGCGCTGCCGATCTTGAAGGCGGGCCGCTACCTCGACGACAAGGACATGCCGGCGGCACGCGAGATCCTGCGCGCTGCCGCCTACACCTACGTCGCCGGCGCGGCCATGAGCCTGCTCAACGTGGCACGCTGGTTCCGGGTGTTGCGGATCTAGCTCATCTCCCTCTCCCCGTCCTTCACGGGGAGAGGGAAGACCAGAGATAGCGGGCATCCGGCTCGCGCTCCTCGTTGCCCGAGCCGTCGGTCTCCTCGACCAGGACGAAGCCCCTCGCCTCGTAGAAGCGACGCGCTTGCGCGTTGCGCTGGAAGGTCCGCAGCTCGAGGCGGGCAAACCTGGATCGCGCAACCTCCAGCAACGCGGTGCCGATACCCCGCCGCTGCGCCGTCGGCAACACGTAGAGCTGATCGATCCAACCTTCGCGGAAGGCGATGATGCCGACGAGCCCCGTGTGGTCCTCGGCACCCCACAGCTCGCAGGTCGCAAACAGGCGCTCGCGAAAGAACTGGAGATCCTCCTCCGGCGTGTGCAGACCCGTCAGCCAGGGGAGCACCTGGTCGAAGGCTGCGCGATGCACCGCCGCGGCAGCGTCCATGTCCGGCAGCTCCAGCTTGCGGAGCAGGGGCATGGCCGAGTGCAACTTCAGTAATCCGCGCGCAGCTGCAACGCGGCGACGCCGGCGGCGATGTTGAGGCCCTGCTGCGCCTGCACGCTGAGCGGCTGGAGGATGATGTTCTTGTTGGAGCCGCCGACGAGCGCGTTGGCCCCCACCCCGAGACCCACCGTGGCTTCGGCGCTGACGCCGCCGTAGGTGCCGTTGAGCGAGCCCGGCCGCAGGCGGGCGGTCGGCGCGAGCACGGCCCAGGCGATCGCCGTCTGCTTGGTAGCACCGATATCGAGGCCGAACTTGGAGATGGTGCCGTGATAGAACTCGTCGCGGCCCGGCCTGTTGAAGCGGCAGCGCAGCTCCTTGGTCGAGCCGACGATGAAGCCGGTTCCGGCTCGCACCGTGCAGGTGAGCACGCCGACCTCCACGCGCGCCTGCGCCTGCGCCTCTGCGATCGTCAGGGTCGCCACCGCCATCGCAGCGGCTAGCATTGCAGCATATCTCGCCATCGGTCCCTCCGGGTCTGTAAGGCTGCCCGCAAATGCTGTCTAAACCATCAGGCAATTGCGACCAAGAGATGAGCACCGCCGGAAGCCGCGCTCGAGCGCAGCCCTAGGGCCACGCCCAATGTCGGCGAACGAAATCGGCGTGCCGCGCGTTGGCTTGGCGAGAGCCGGCACGGGAGACCAGCATGAGCCCGACCAACCCCCGCCCCAAGCCTACCATCGCCCGCATCTGGCGCGGCCGCACCCCGCGCGCCAGGGCGGACGAGTATGCCGCCTATCTCTACGAGCACGGCATCCGCCCGCTGGAGGAGAAGGCGCTTGCCGTCGAGCAGCTGCGCGAGGATCGCGCCGAGGACAGCGAGTTCGTCACCATCTCCTACTGGGAGAGCGTGGAAGCCATGTCGCGCTTCGCCGGATCCGACCCGCGGCGCATTCACCATCTGGAGCGCGATGCGGAGTTCCTGATCGAGCTGCCGCAGAGCGTGCAGGTGCTGCAGATCACCGCGTCCAAAGGCCTGTTCGCGGCCTGAGGGGTGCTGGCGGATTTGTCGAGGCACGCGCGCATGATAAGCTTTCTACCCATGATCGCCCTCCCCAAGCACAAGATGACGGCCGACGAGTTCCTGGCCTGGGCCGAGAGCCTGCCCAAGGAGGCCGGCAAGTTCGAGCTGTGGGACGGGGAGGTGATCGTCAAGCACGGCCCCGTGGGCCAGATGAACGCCGAGCGGTCGCAGCATTGGGAGGTGAAGGGCGCGACCTTTGCAGCCTTGCGTGACGCCATCAAGCGGGCTGGCCTTCCCTGCTTCGCGGCTGTCGACGGCGCCAGCGTCCGCATCTCCAGCAGCAAGCTCGTCGAGCCCGACGTGCTCGTCTATTGCGGCGACAAGGTGCCGCGCGACGTGCTGGAGGTGCCCAATCCACTCATCGTCGTGGATGTGCTTTCACCCAGCACCGGCTCGATGGATTTGGGCGTCAAGCTGCAGGGCTACTTCGCCATTCCGAGCCTGCACCACTACCTCGTGATCGACCCCGACCGGCCGCTGCTGATCCACCACAAGCGAGGCACGGGCGATGCCATCGAGACGCGCATCGCTGGCGGGCCGAGCCTGCGACTAGACCCGCCCGGGCTGGACCTGGAGCTGGCCGAGGTGCTCGCCAGCTGAGAGCTCCTCTCGTCCGCACGCCGGTAGGGCGCAGACAACACCAAACGACGAGGCTTCCCATGTCCGACGATGAACGCGCCATTCGCGAGCTGGTCGCAAGGTGGATGGCCGCCAGCCAGGCCGGCGACACGCAAACGGTGCTGAGCCTGATGACCGACGATGTGGTGTTCATGGTCCCCGGCCGCGAGCCGTTCGGCAAGCAGGAGTTCGCCGCCGCCTCCCAGGCCATGACGGGGGCGCGCATCGAGGGCAGGAGCGACATTCGCGAGCTGCAGGTGCTCGGCGACTGGGCCTATCTGCGCAGCTACCTGGAGGTGAGCGTGACGCCGCCCGGCGGCAATTCCGTGCGACGCGTCGGCTACACGCTGACCATTCTGCGCAAGCAGCCGGACGGCCGATGGCTGCTCGCCCGCGATGCCAATCTGCTCAACCCGCAAACCTGACCCGTCGACCGCCCGACGCGCCAAGAGCAGGACCGCGCAAGGAGCGCAATGCCCGGGCGGCGGAGCCCGGGCACTGTCGTCTCCCAACAGCCCCAGTCTAGCGGCCGAGCACCTCCACGGCGACCCGCGCCAGCCCCTGGCCGGTCATGCCGATGACGCCGGCGGCGCCCTTGGAGAGATCGATGATGCGCCCGGCAATGAACGGCCCGCGGTCATTGATGGTCACGTCGACCGTGCGTCCGTTGCCCAGGTGCGTGACGCGCACCTTGGTGCCGAACGGCAGCGTCCTGTGCGCCGCCGTCATGGCGTTGGGGTTGAAGACCCCGCCCGAGGCGAGGCGCTGGCCCTGCCAATAGAAGGAGGCAACGCCGCGCTGACCCGCGCCGCGCTGACCGTCGGTCGACAGGCTCCTCTTGCTGGGTGCCGGCGGCGGAGTTGCGACCGCCACTTTCGGCGCCGGCTTCGCGGCCGCCGCGGGCTTGTGCGGGCGCGGACGATGCACGGCCACCTTGCGCTGCTGGCCCTTGGCAGGCCGACGCGCCATCTGGTGGCGGCGGGCCTTCTTGGCCGTTCGCATTGCCTGTTGCCGCTTGGTATAACGCTGGCCGGAATAAACGCGCCGCCGCGGCCTTGCGTCTTCGTCGTAGTAGCGCTCGCTGTAGGTCAACCGGCCACGCCGGGTCTGCTCTGGCGCCCTGTGGAAGTAGCGCGGGCCCTCCGACCAATCCCGCCAGCTTCCTTCCCCGGAATCGGCAGCCGCGGGCAGCGCGGCGCCGAAGCCCAGGGTCAGCGCAAGCGCGACCATAGTGAGCAATTTTCTCATGTTCTCATCTCCTTTTGCGCATAACGACGGCTCCGGACAAACCCCGATACCGGTCCGACAATGCGCGAACGCGAGCGGCGTTCCCGATTGCGCGACTTTCGGTGAGTGGGTGAATGCGGTGGTTTGCTGTTCCGCCTACAGTTCGTCCCCGAGCCGAATGCCGGAACCCCGCGGGTGCGTTGCCAAATTTGGCCTCAGCAGCGCACGTCCAGCGGGCGCAAGACAGCAACTGAAAAGGATCCGGTCAACTCAAAATTGTGAACCCGATTCATGCGTTTGTCGCACGAGACTGAGTTGCCACGCGAAGAGTCGCGCTCTGGGCTGTGAGGGCACACCTCCGTGTGCCGCGCATGCCACAGATTGCCGCGATGTCAGAGATGAAATCGTCGCAATGACCGCGCCCGCATCGCGCGCCGCGTGCGCACGGATGGGCGATCCGAGCGTGGTCGCAGCTGGAGCTCGGGCTATAGGGAGCCTGGATAGCCGCCGCCGTCGATCAGCAGGTTCTGCCCGGTGATATAGCCCGCGTGCGTGGAGCACAGGAAGGCGACGACGGCGCCGAACTCCTCGGCCGAGCCGAAGCGCCCCGCCGGCACGGCCGCCTTGCGCTCGGCCTCGACGACCGACAGCGCCACCTTGCGCGCCTCCGCCATCTTCTGGGTCGTGCCGCGCAAACGATCGGTGTCGAAGGGCCCGGGCAGGATGCCGTTGATCGTCACGTTGGCCCTGGACGCCTTGCGCGCCAGCACGGCGACCGCTCCTGTGAGGCCAAGCCGCGCGCCGTTCGACAGCTCAAGGGCGGCGATCGGATGCTTGATGGAGGCCGAGGTGATGTTGACGATGCGGCCGAAGCCCCTTTGCATCATGCCGTAGACGGTGGCGTGGATAAGCGCGAGGGGCGTGATCATGTTGCCCTCCACCGCCTTGCGCCAATCTTCCGACGAGAAGTCCTTGAAGTCGCCGGGCGGCGGCCCGCCGGCGTTGTTGACGAGGATGTCGGGATCGGGACAAGCGGCGAGCAGCGCCTTGCGGCCGGCTTCGGTCGTCACGTCGCACACGACCGGCGTCACCTTCACGCCGCTCGAGCCCAGCTCCTTGGCCGTGGCGTTGAGCGCTTCCGCCCCGCGGGCGCAGATCGTCACGTCGACGCCCTCACGTGCCAGCGCCTGGGCGCAGCCCTTGCCCAGCCCCTTCGATGCCGCGCAGACGATGGCCTTCTTGCCCTTGATGCCGAGATCCATGGTGTCTCCTCGCCAGCTCGATGCTTCCCCGCGCAGGATGCCCGGCCCAGCCATCGCGATCAAGCCATGGCGATTGGGAGTCAGACCCCTTGTCACCCGGTCTCAGTTCTCCACCAACGGTCAGACAAGGGGTCTGACCCCATCACCCGCGTCGTCACTTGCGCAGCTCGGCCTCGATCTTCTCGAACATGTAGGCCCATTTGGCTTTCTGCGTCTCGACCAACGACCCCATGACGGCGCGCAACTCGGCGAGGCTCTTGCAGTCCGGGGCACTATCCGCCGCCCCGGCCTGGCCGCCGCTGGTGATGCGCAGCAGGAACTCCTCCGATTTTTCGTCGAAGCCGGCAATCTTGTCGTCGCGCACCAACGGCTCCGCTTCCTTGACGAATTGATCGTCGCTCCAGCCGCGCTTGCCCTTGAGCTGGCGCAGCTTGCCCTGGAACGGCGGCGTGTTCTGGCGCGTGAGCTCGGTGAGCGCGCTGGCCGCCTCGTCGACCACCGCCTCGAAGTCGGCCTTGCTGCATGGCGGCGTCTGGGCGAACCCTGCGGCGGAGCCGGCAATGGCAGCGCCGAGCAGCCCCGCGACCACCAGGACATGCGCACGCGGCATCTCGAAGGCTCTCCCCCCTCCCGAAACGGCTTACCCATTGCCCGGATGCACGCGAGATGCAAGTGGCCGGAGCGATGGCGAACGGCGTCTCAAAACGCCGGGCCGAACTTGTTGGACTTGGGGAAGCCGCGAGGGGCCAGGCGGCCGGCCTGGGCGCGCTGTCCCAGCCAGTCCCTCAGCTCCGACATCGGCAGGGTGAAGGTACGGCCCGCCGGATCGAGCCAGGTGAGGCCCTCGGCTTTCTTGAACACGCGCAGGTCGGAGAGGTCGCCATCCTTGTAGCGTTGCAGGATGACGCCCTTGCCGCGCCCCATCTCGTTCACCTCCTCCAGCGGGAAGACCAGCATCTTGCGGTTCTCGCCGATGGTGGCAACCGTGTCCCCCTCGGCGGGAACGCACGCGCAGGCCTCGGCGGGCTCGTCGACGTTGAGCACCTGCTTGCCCTTGCGCGTCATGGCCACCATCTCGTCCTCCGGCACGATGAAGCCGTGGCCGGAGGTGGCGGCGATGAGGAGCTTGCGCCCGGGCTCGTGCACGAAAATCTCGACGAAGTCGTGGTTCTCCTCGAGGTCGACCATCAGCCGCACGGGCTCGCCGTGGCCGCGGCCGCCGGGCAACTGGTCGCCGGTGAGCGTGAACACCTTGCCGTTGGAGGCAAGCAGCAGCAGCTTGTCGGTGGTCTGCGCCTTCACCGCACGCTTGAGGCCATCGCCCTGCTTGAACTCGAGCTTGGAGAGGTCGTCCATGTGGCCCTTCATGGCGCGGATCCAGCCCTTGTCCGACAGGATGACGG
>Ga0209382_10010777_pt1 | contig 11374 bp, 9 predicted proteins | sample SoiMetdeltSBSDD5_FD_187599 | JGI IMG/M metagenome (GOLD analysis project Ga0209382, IMG submission 187599) | Bulk soil microbial communities from a Populus tree surrounding site in Tennessee, USA - Soil MetaG P. deltoides SBSDD5 (SPAdes) (version 2) | ecosystem: Environmental > Terrestrial >...
TGGGTGCTGCCGGCTTACAAGAACTGGCTGAGCCTTCAGGCTCGCACGCACTTCGGTTCGGACGGCATGAGGTGTGATTTGGGCAATGTATGTCCGGAACAGCTTCTCTATTTGTTGCGGATCCTGGTTCGGCACCAGGCGGAAGTTCAGCTTGGCCGTTGCGCGGGCTGGAATCACAGCCTTCACGCCCGGTCCTTGGTACCCACCGGTAATCCCATTAACTGCGAGGGAGGGACGTACAGTGAGGCGTTCGTAAAGCGTGTATCCCAGTTCGCCCCAACTTCTCTCCGCCCTGGCAGCCCTCAGAATGTCCACGTCCGTGGGACCAACTGCCGCCATGTACTTGCGTTCACTCTCGCTCCACTGGCGCACTTGGTCGTAGAACCCAGGTATTGCTACTCGACCATTCGGCGCATGCAGTCGAGCGATGATTTCGCAGAGCGCCTGCAGCGGGTTGAGAACCGCACCACCAAAGTTGCCCGAGTGCAAATCGCTTTGCGGGCCGTACACTTCCAGTTCCAGGCTCAACGCACCGCGCAGTGCATATGTGATGGCTGGCCGATCCGGCCCGAGGATCCGCATGTCGGAAACGACCGCCAGATCCGCCGCAAGCGCATCGCGATTGCGCTCGACGTATCGCGTTAGATTCGCGCTACCAATTTCTTCTTCACCTTCAAAGAGACACTTCACGTTGACTGGCAGCGATCCTCCGGTCCGCAGCCAGGCCTCCAATGCCTTGAGGTGGGTAAACAACTGTCCTTTGTCGTCGCTCGCGCCGCGCCCATACAGATTGTCACCGTGCACTCGGGGATCGAAAGGAGGCGAACGCCATTCGTCAACGGGTTCTGCCGGCTGGACGTCATAGTGGCCATAAATGAGCACCGTCGGCCGACCACGGGAGCGCAGCCGTTCGCCGTAAACGAGGGGATGACCTTTAGTGGGCACGACGTGGACGCGCTCGATTCCGATTCCTTGTAGATGCTTCGCAAGCCACTCCGCACATTGCCTTACATCGGAAGCGTGCTTGGGTTGCGCACTGATACTAGGAAAGCGCACAAAGTCCATCAGTTCCGAAATGAAGCGCTCTGCATGCGCTCTTGCATAAGAAAGTGCCTCTGTCGGCGACGCTCTCTTGCCATCCGCATACCCGATCGGTACGCCATAGCCTTGCAGCAATGCATTCATTTTTTCAAAGTCCGCGAACCGCGCCAAAAGACTTCGCTCGTGCATGCATGGCTGCACGATCCGCACCAAGCGCGGCGTCCGGCCGTCGATGGATTTGCGAGCGATTCGACAGCTTAGTCGCCGCGCCGACGAAGTCGGCTTCGTCTCGGCCTCGGTGCTGACCGAACTCAGCGAAGCATCCTTCGGCGGGCGCGTGGCATGAAGCGATTCCGCGTCTTCCTCGGCGCGCACGCCGAGATGGCGCGCTCATTGCCTACTTGCGGAGGAAGACGAAAGAGGTTCCCGCGACGATCTCGTTGTGCCGAGTCAACTCGGGCACGACGCGTGCATGCGACATCGCGTCACCTGCGCTAATAGGAGGCTCATATGACTTGCGAACGTTGCGGCGCGCCAACTTCATTTCGACGTTGTCTGAATTGTGCTTCTGCGGCGGAACGGGAACTCATGATAAGACGAGCGGTCGGCGAACTGTTACGCGCTACCGGTCGGCACGGCGAACAGTTCGCCGTGTCGGCCGAAGCCCCGGACAGCCAGGAAATGGACGCGGCGGCGACCTTAGCGACCGGAATAGCGACAAAGATTCTCGAGCCGACACTGCAGGGAATCGGTGAGGGCGTACGCGACTTTTCGATCAGACACCCGGAACTGGCCGCAGTCATTGCCGGCGGCCCGTTGGCCCTGCCAGCTGTCGCTGCGATCGAAGGTGTGAAACGAGTGGTCGGAGATGATGCGTTTCAGGGTGCGGTCCGCGATTTCAGCACTTGGGCCTTTGGAGATGACCGATTGAGTCGACTCGGGGACCAGCCCGTCGGAAGAGCAAATCCGATGCCGGCAATGAATGCACCCGTTACGCCTACTGTTGCTCGCACGGGTATCGCTGCCCAGGCCGGCCAGGTCATTGCCGACGTTCAGGCTCAGCAGGCGCGCGCAATGGCTGAGGAGAGAGCTCGGAAGGCTCGAATGGCAGCACAGGCCGCGTTTCAGGCGAAGCTTCCGTGGGTCCAGACAGTCCTAAATAAGGTCGAACGCGCAGGTCTCGCAGTCGATGGTTTTTGGGGACCACGAACCCGGGCTGCCATTCAAGGATTTCGCGCCCGTCGAGGATTGCCGGACCAAGGAGTGCTTGGAGCTAGAACCGAAGTCGCCCTCGTTCAAGCGGCGCTTCGTCGCTTAGGCGCCCGTAAAGTCGTCGAAACCGGTGTTATGGACATAGCAACACGAACAGCTATCTCTCAGTTCCAGGGCGCAAACGGTCTCGCACGGGATGGTGTGGTTGGTCCAGCCACGCGGTCCGCGATGATAGCTGCGCTGCAGCGCGTCGGATAGTGATTGCAAGGGCGAGCGAACGAATTTGTGCTGAGAAGATTTTTGTCACGATCGCCCGCAAAGTTATCTCTCGAGCGCCCCTCCATGTGTGTAAGCCACGTCGTATCTACATTGCCGTCAAATGCCGCCGGCAGAGATCGAACCCAGATTGAGTGTGTCACCGAATGAGCTGCCGTCGGCTCTGCAAAAGTGCGGCTGGGGCCTGCCAGCCTGACCGTGTAGGCACCACCTGTCAGCGCGGTGAGCCAGTTTGTTCTTGGAGTCTCTCACTTCTGTTTTTAGTGGCGCCGAAGGGACCTTCGGAGCTGGTCCGCATGCCCGATCGCAATCCGAAGGAAGCTTCGCTGAATTGATCTGCAACTGCGTGTAAGTCGGCACTTGTGTGTTGGCATCGCACTTGCCAATGAGACGACATTCGAAAAACGAGGAAAAACGCTCAGTTTCTGCTAAGGAGGTCGTAATGGATCGATCGTTTATGGAATACAGCCCGCAAACCGAAACCTACGAGACCGAACAGTCCACCTGGGGCGAAACCGAGTGGTCTGGAGAGGGCGAATTCGAAGGCGAGTTCTCAGGAGAATGGTCCGGCGAAGTCTTCAACGAGTCGGAAGTAATGGAACTCGCCGCCGAGTTGCTCGAGGTGCGTGACGAAGCCGAACTCGATAGGTTTCTTGGCAGCTTCCTGAAAAAAGCAGTGAGGACAGTTGGCAACATCGCAAAGTCGCCGATTGGCAAGGCGATCGGCGGGGTGCTCAAAACCGTGGCGAAGAAAGCGCTGCCGCTCGCCGGCACGGCGGCAGGAGCCTTTTTCGGCGGACCACTGGGCGCGCAGATCGGCGGTGGACTGGCATCGGCGGCCGGCAAGGCCCTAGGACTCGAACTCCAGGAATTGAACCAGGAAGACCGCGAGTTCGAAGGGGCCAAACAGTTTGTCAAGGTCGCTGGTGAGGCGCTTAAGACCGCTGCCTCTGCGTCACCTGCAGCTAATCCCGTCGCTGTCGCGCAGAACGCCGTGATGTCGGCGGTCCAGCAGCATGCGCCTGGTCTGCTTCAGCAGGCTCAAGCGGGAACGAATGGTAGACCCGGCCGCCCACGATCCGGTCGATGGATTCGCAGGGGCCGCAACCTCGTGATCTTGGATATCTAGTTCCAACAGCATCTTCATAAGGAGACCCCATGCATGACATCGATCGTGTTCAGTTGGAGCGTGATCCCGAAGCGGAGGGCTTCGAGACTACAGCCTTCGAGGGCGAATGGACCGGTGAGTCCGGCCGCGTTTTCGACGAAGCCCAAGAAATGGAGCTCGCCGCCGAGCTTCTCGAAATTCGCGACGAGGCCGAATTGGATCGGTTCCTTGGAGACTTCATCAAGAGGGCGGGTCAGGCTGTCGGAAGTTTCGTCAAGTCTCCCACCGGTCAGGCTCTGGGAGGAATCCTCAAAGGGGCTGCCAAAAAAGCGTTGCCGATTGTGGGTGGCGCGCTCGGGAGACTGGTCGGCGGGGAGTCAGGTGCCAACATTGGCGGGCAGCTCGCGTCGACGGCTGGAAGGATCTTCGGACTCGAACTTGAAGGACTCAGTGGCGAAGACCGCGAGTACGAAGTCGCTCGCGGCTTTGTTCGATTTGCGGGCGAAGCCGTGAAGAATGCAGCCATGGCACCACCATCTGCACCGAATCCGGCTGCAATTGCACAGTCGGCAGTAGCGGCTGCGGCGCGTCAATTTGCACCTGGACTGCTTAGAAATGGTGGTCCGGCACTTCCGGGAGCGCGGCCGTTTGGCGGCGTGTCCGGACGGAGCGGCCGCTGGATTCGCCGCGGCAGCAAGATCGTCCTTTTCGGAGTGTAGCTGTCATGTCGATCACGCGTTATGAGGCATGGGTCCTGACGCAGGAGGCGCGAGCGCTGCTACATCGGCTCGGCCGCGTCAAACCGTTTGCCCTTCAAGAACCCATGCTACCGGCAGCGGCGATTACGTTGTCGGCTCAAACGGGAATCGAAACGTATCTCACGCGCGGCCGGCGCGAACTCCGAGAAATAGTCGAATCATTCCTGAAGTGGCTCACAATCAACCGGCTTCGTGGACTCACTGCGGCAGAGGCTCAGCAACGTTTCACAGTGCTGCGCCTTCGCTTCAACCGGGTGCTGACGCAGTTCGACCTGTTTAACGACGTCATCACGCAGCGAAGTGAGAATGAAACCGGAGTCTGGCTGTCAGGTCTGGATGTCGCCGCCGCCGACGCTCTGGCGCTGCCTGGGAACTACTACTCTGTTCCTCCGCTGATCTGTTATCTCGACCGCGGTGTCGGGGCGGCGATTCGGCGCACCAGAACCCGTTTGCCCGGCGGTGGCGACAACCCGGTTTCGATCATTCGCGTTCCGCGCGAACGCATGATCGGAAGCGGCATTGCCTCATCGCTGTTTCACGAAGTTGGCCACCAGGGGGCGTCACTCCTGAATCTGGTGCCGTCACTGACTCCAGTACTGAAAGGCTTACAAAAAGGCAGCGGGCTTTCGCGCGTCGCGTGGGAACTGTTCGAGCGTTGGATTTCGGAGATCGTCGCGGATTTCTGGTCTGTGGCGCGCGTTGGCGTTACATCGACGCTCGGATTGATCGGCGTGGTGAGCTTGCCTCGAGTGTTCGTGTTTCGAATGGGACTGGATGATCCTCATCCCATTCCATGGATCCGCGTAAAAATCAGCAGCGCGATCGGCAATGCCTTGTATCCGCACGAGCAGTGGGAGCGCATATCGAAGCTTTGGGAGTCCTACTACCCTACTGAAGGCCTCGATGAAAAGAAGCGACAGCTTCTGGCGATTCTGGAATCGACGATTCCCGCCTTTATCGCGGTGCTCATGCACCATCGGCCAAAGTCCCTACGCGGCCGCACTCTGTCTGAAGTGCTGGATGCGGCGCAGCGCACACCGGCTCGGCTGCGTCTTCTATTTGCGGCATGGCAAAAGAAACCATGGGAGATGTACAAGGCCTCTCCATCGCTGACGTTCGCCGCGATTGGACAGGCCCGGGCCGATGGACAACTCAGCCCGGAAGACGAAGGCAACGTCCTGGCGAAACTTCTCACCCACTGGGCCTTGAGAAGTACGCTGGACGCCTCCGAAGTCTGCGCGAACCAACCGCGCCGGAGCGCCCTACAGATGAATACGAAATTGAATTTGTTAGTAAGTTGAGGAGGCATTATGGATAACCCACAAGGCTCGAAAGTCCCCCGGCCCGGTCAGATCAACGTGTGTGTCAAAGATCCCGACGGGGCGCCAATACAGAAGGTGCTGATTCTGGTTTATCGCGTGCCGGAGCACACCGGTAAGGCAAGTGGGAAATGGCAGCATCCGGAGGGACTTCCTGCATTTTATGACCTGACCGGATCCGACGGGTGCGTGACGTTTCTTAATGTTGAAGAAGCAGACTATGTCGTCGAGTGTCCGAACATCCCGAGGGGCACAAGTTTCGAAAGAGTTTCGGTGATGGCCGGATCCGTCGAAGATGTACTCTTCACGCTCGACGCAAAATTGGAGTACCACAAGACGACGATTTCAGAGGGCAAAGAGAGCGGTTCCGACCACGCTATTGTCAATGAAACATCCGGCCTGGAAATCACGTCGGACCCGAAGGAGTTAATAGACGCAGTTGGCTTTCCGTTTCCTTACACAGCTCTTCCCACGCCGAGAAACAAGGGTTATGGCATCCACACCAAAGCCGGATTGTATGGTGCAACGGCCACGATTTATTTCAAACCGCCGGTAGTGAATGCCCTGACGCAGGCCGGATATAAGATTCCTTCCGCTTTCGTCCAGAAGCCAATCGACACACTGGTGGTTCAAACGGGCGGCCCCGCCTTATCCGGCCAGGTCGGCGTTACATTGCAACGTTCCGGAAGCAATCCTACTCGAGACCAGGCGCTCTGGGTGGCAATTCGGAATCGCACCAAAGCGATTGGTTTCAGCGGGAGCGGCTACAAGGACTTCATCGATCGCGTTCTTTGCAAACAGGATCTCAATCCGGGAAGCCCACTTTTGAATCGCCAGATTCAGGAACTCGGGAATCAGGTTTACGGTGTCGGTGCGTATGAACTGCTCAAGACTGCGACCGAAGTGTTCTTACTGCTTGAATGCGGCGTTGCTATCAACCAGACGGGAGTCGAAGGCAGCACGCTGTTTGATCCCGATGACGAAAGTGCTCGTCTCGGTCACTCTGTATCGCTCGATGAGGTGACCCAGCGGCTGACCGACTATCTCGGACAGGGCCGTTTACCCTACATCAGCCGGATTATCAGGACTGCGTTTCCGGGTGAGGGTTTGGGCCGAATCTTTTGCGACGGCGTCCTCACGTCGCGTGTTGAGGACTCGTGTCTGATTGAGCTCATATGGAACTACTGGCATGAAGAGGGAATGCTGGTTCAGGCGATGAACGCCATCAGCCGCCGTTTTCAGAACATCCGCGCGCCAGGCGCCAGAGACCCGCTTGCCCATCTGGAAATCGATCCGCTGCGACCGTTGAACAATCTCCTGTGGGGATACATTCAAGACGAACAGAACCTTCTCACGGTTCGGCGGCGCGCCTACGAGTACGACCATCACTACGGTCTATCGCTATACGGCAAAGCCGCTCCGCCAATACGGCCGGCAGATAGCCGCTCGAAATTCTTGGAGGCGTTTCACAACCTGTTGCATCTCACTTCAGTGTTCTACAAAGAAGACAACGACACGACTGTTATCGCCGATGGATTCCCATTGCTGAATGCACTCAAGGAAGTTCATCTCCTGCTGGCTCAGGGTGCGCACAATCAGTTTGGGGATCTTCCGTGGACTGCAAGACGTGAAATGTTGATTCAACAGTGGCTGCTAGCGCGACCGGAGATGAGGGATTTCCTGCAGAGTCGCGCGATGGTTCCATACAAGGAAGCATGGATGCCGCAGGTGGACACCATGAAAACGCTGCAAGGTTGGACCGACGTCACGATCACGCACTTCCGCGATCTTGCCGTTTACGGGGAGCAAATTCTTCTCTCAGTCCGGTATGGAGACTGGATCGACGTCAACAACGAAGACTCCGCCAAAAATTGGGCCAGGTACTGGCGTCCGGAGGTCCAGGCATATCTGCATGCCTATCGTGCATGCACCGGCGTGGACCTCACCAACGCGGACACACTCGACTCCACGATCCCGGCGGCTCATCTCCAAAAGAGACTGGTGGCCCAACAACAACGAGTCCGTTGAGATGCGTAGAGAATGCTCGATTTCACTTCTGCGCTATACCTGGGAATGGTCCACCCATGGAGTTCTTTACGGCCTTGGGACCAACTGACATCGGGCCGGCCGGCAGCCCTCAGCCCGCCGGAAGGCGCTCAAGAGGCAGCCCTGCAGCTCGCCGAACTGCAGGGTTGCAAATCCGCAACGCTTGGGACCTCAACGTTGCATCTGTTTTGGGATCTATTCGACATGTTGGCTGCAAAACACATTGCGGTTTATCCCGATGCCGGTATCTATCCGATTGCGCGGTGGGGTATCGAGCATTCAGCGATGCGCGGAATACCGGTGAAGGTCTTCAATCACCATGATTCCCAAATGTTGCGCAAGTGTCTGCGGAGCGAATCCAGACGGCCGGTCGTAGTGACTGACGGTTTCTGCCCTGGTTGCGGTGAGGCCGCACCGATTGCCGAGTATGTCTCCGCAATCCAAAGTAAGCGAGGATACCTCGTTGTAGACGATACACAGGCGCTCGGCATCCTCGGTACAGGACGCAGCCCGGCTCACCCCTATGGACGCGGCGGGAGCGGATCATTGCGGTGGAACGACGTTCAGGGATCGGGCGTCATTGCCGTTAGCTCACTCGCAAAAGGATTCGGCGTGCCCGTCGCAGTGCTTGCTGGTGATACGTCAGTAGTCCAGCGTTACGAATCCGTAAGTCAGACTCGAATCCACTGTAGTCCGCCGTGCGTCGCTCTGGTTCGTGCGACAGAACGCGCCTTGGAATTGAATCGGACTCACGGAGACGCGCTGAGGACGAAGCTATGGCAAACGGTATCGCGATTTCGCGAGCGCATTGCCAATACCGGCTGGTATCCCGAGGGTGGATTCTTTCCGGTTCAAACGATCCGGGCGCAGCACCGCGCCCAGACTTTGGGCCTTCACGAGTATTTGTTGCGCTCGGGTATTCGCACCGTATTGCAGCGTGGCAGAACAGATGCGGGAGTTCGTATCAGCTTCCTGATAACGGCCAGGCATCGCCCCGAGGATGTGGAGTCCGTCGCGCGAATCATCAGCCGTGCTGACCGGCATCTAAAACCGAATCGGCGGGGTCTCGAGGAGAACCATGAACAATCCATTCGTCTTTGAATCTATTCCGCTGTCTGGCGAATCATCTTGCGGCTGCCAGGGGAAGACAGCAAATCAGGAAATGATCGCCGAGGAACTCGAAGAAGAGTACAGGCGGCCTCGATCAGCGATGCGCCCGGCATTTCCGCGAGTGCCGATGCGGGCCAGGCGCCTGTGGCCGCGATTACGAAGGCGACGCTACATTCCGATTCGCCCGATCCCGATTCGGCCGATCCCGATCCCCGCAGTTCCGACGACCTGGACTGCCCCGCCGCTCGCGATTGTTCCAGAACCGTTTCCGGCGGCGGCCGAGCCTGATGGCGCTGCACCAGCGCCGGAGCCAGAGCCGGAGCCGGCTGCAACAATGCCCGAGCCTGCGGTAACAACGGGCGAGCCGGACACAACAACGCCCGAGCCGGCGGAAGAATTCGAATGGGAAGTACGTCGGCCACTCCGGCGCCCTGCGAGGCCTCCGGTTCGCAGACCCCCTGCCCGGCCCAGTCCTGTAAGCGGAGCCACCGGCGGATTTGCAGCCGCGCCGGCGCCGGTGGGATCCGCACGGACTGCGGGTCCCGGTTGCGATCGTCCATTGCTGCGCGGCGCGTGCCTGGATCAGTTCGATTTTGGCAAGTTCGCGATCAAAGACATTCATCGACAACGGATTCGCGCTCTTGCGCAGTGCATTGTGGCCAGCCAGGGGACCTGCAGCCCCATTGTTACGGTGGCGCTCGTCGGACACACGGACCCCGTTGGCAGTCTCGCCGTCAATGAGAAGCTCGGCAGACAGCGAGCAGAAAGCGTAAGGAACGAGTTGCGCGATGCGATCAAAGGATTGCGTCCTGGATTGGAAACTCAGATCCTCTTCAACGTTTTGAGCCGCGGCGAAACGGATCCTGTAGATTTAAACGATCGCGCGAGAGACCGAAGAGTCGAAGTCTTCCTGCACAATACCATCACGGATCCCAGCGGTTGCATCCCGCACAAAGCCCGTCTGCGCATGCACATCAAAATCTTTCAGGAGCCATGCATTCCGATCACGATCATGATTAGCAACATGAAAAGACTCTACGGTCTCGCAGGATTTTTGGTTGAAGTTGCATCAACGGAGCGTCTGAAGGGCCTTCCAAACCTCGATAGTAACGACGCGATCGACGTTGGCGACTGCATTGTGGGCACAGTCACCGCAGAGCAGAATCTGTTGTTCAACAACCGCAACAACGTGAAGACCAATGAAATCGTCGTGTATTTCGTACGAGCGACCTCACCACGCAATTTCAACGGTTGCGCAACTCATCCTCCCGGGCGTGCCGGGGTAATTGTCACAAGCACCGCATCCGAGTGGACATTGGCGCACGAGGTTGGACATGTGCTGGGTCTCAATCATCCCGACCAGGACGCGGCCGCGGCGCGATTGCTGCTTGACCGGCTCATGACGTCGGGTGGGACCGCCAACATCACGGGTGTTCCTCGACTATTGCCCTGCGAAATCCGATCGATGGATACGAGTGCACTGACGGTGGATTGCTGAGAAAGGAGATCATCATGGCTGTGACGGTAGATCTAAACCAGGTACGTCAATGGCTCGACTCGGACGAGCCCAATTACAAGAAACTTGCAACGTTGGGAAATCAGATTCTACCTCATCTCGCCACGCTGGTTCAGGGGACCATCGTGAGTCGCGCCGCGAAGGCAGCTTCGCTTGCAGGCATGATTGACAGCGACCGCGCTGTAGAAGTGCTAAGTGCTGCCGCAAAGCATCCATCACCTATTGTTCGACTCGCCGCTGCAGGTGCGCTACGAGAGTCGAAGCGGCCGGCAGCGGCGTCGGTTCTGATGTCCTTATTGACCGACCAGGACAGCGGTGTGCGCAAGTTGGCGGTCAAGTCGGCTTCCGTCCGCCCGAACGCGGCGCTCATGGCGAAGATCAAAGAACTGGGGTCCAGAGATCCCACGGCCGGTGTGCGGTTAGTTGCGGCTAAGCTGGCCAGCGAGCGGGGCAAGGCTTAAACGAGCACTAACCCCCGAGGAGAACCATGAACAATCCATTCGTCTTTGAATCTGTTCCGCTGCGGGTCGAAGAGTTCGAACTCGGACTCGAGTTCGAGAGCGCACCAACCGTTGGTGCGAACGAGAGACCGTACGTCATCAGGCAGATCGTCGCTGGTGTGCGCGATCCGTATCAGCTGACGGACAGGGTATTCTTCCTTCCTCCGCGACAAGATCGCGACGGCGACGCTGACCTTACGGGGCAAGCGCGTCACGGTGCGGCGTGAGTTCATGGGCGAGAACGTCGAAAAGAAGATGAACCTGGCGGCCAAGCTTGGATATGTGCCGGCGGCGTAGAAGCAAAATGAAGTTCATAAACGCCCCTGAAGCCCGTCTACTCACCGGTGCTGATCAATCAGGATCTGATTTCCATCAGGGTCTACAGCGACGAAGCTGGCTGGCCCCTTAGTGTTCTCGTCCGCCTCTTTAAGTAACTTCACGCCTTTTGCCTTCAGTTGACGCTGCAACTCGCGGACGTCGGTGAACTC
>Ga0209382_10010779_pt1 | contig 11372 bp, 8 predicted proteins | sample SoiMetdeltSBSDD5_FD_187599 | JGI IMG/M metagenome (GOLD analysis project Ga0209382, IMG submission 187599) | Bulk soil microbial communities from a Populus tree surrounding site in Tennessee, USA - Soil MetaG P. deltoides SBSDD5 (SPAdes) (version 2) | ecosystem: Environmental > Terrestrial >...
CGGTCAGGCTCGACCCCGGCTTCGCGCGCGCTTATTACGGGCTGGGCCGGTGCTACGTGCATCACGCCCAGGGTTACGGCGGGGGCGAGTATTTCGACCTCGCGGAAAAATCTCTGCTGCGCGCGCTCGAATTGGACGAGAACCTGCCGGGGGCGCGGTTGCAGATGGTCTACGTCTATCTGCACCGCGGCGAGAAGGAGCAGGCCCTCGCCACGCTGGCCGAGGTGCGTCGAGAGGCGCCCAACGACCCGACCGTCTTTATCATCGCGGGAATGCTCTATCGACTGAACGGCCTCTATGACAAGGCGCTCAGACAATACGACCGGCTGCTCGAACTCAACCCGAACGACGTCGTCATCGCCGGTTACAATCGCGGGCGGATTTACACCTACCGACACGAATACGATCAAGCCATCGCCGAACTCGAAAAAGGGCGCGCGGTCGAACCCGACCACCCGTTGATCAAGACCTTCCTTGCGCTGATCTATTTCAACCAGGGGCGCATCGAAGAATGCCGGAAGCTGGCCGAGGAGACCCTCGATCAGCACCCGCATTTCGACCCGCTACAAGTCATTCTGGGCTGGTGCCACAGCGCGCGCGGAGAACATGAGCGCGCCCGCGGCCTGATTACCGATCACGTTAAACAGATCGCCGCCGCCGACCACGACGTGGCGCTCTGGCTGGCGTCGCTTTACGCCATGGAGAACATGCGCGACGAGGCGGTCGAATGGATCAGGACGGCCATTCAGCTCGGCAACGAAAATTACCCGCTCTTCGCGGACAACCCGCGACTCGACAACCTGCGCTGTGACCTGCGCTTCATCGATCTGCTGAATGAGTTGAAGAGGAAGTGGGAGGAGAGGAGGTGAGTGAATGACGACGCTGGAGGAGCTGCGCGAGCGGATCAATCTTCGCCTCGACGAGAGTTTCGTCGGCATAAGTGAAAAGGTGGCGGATCTGCCGCCTGAAGATCTGGTCGAGTTGCTCAACCAGTTGAAGCTGATCGAAGCAGCGACGGTGGTGATGATGCTGCCTGTAGCGCGCGTCGTCGAATTGTTCGATCAGCCGACGATGACGCGCCGAGGCGCAATCCTGGAAAAACTCGACCCGTCACGGGCGGCCCAGGTGATCGAGGGGCTTTCGGCGGACGAGCGGACGGACATCATTCAGCAGATGGGGTTGACCGAGCGCCGCCGCGTGCTCTCGAGGGTCGGCGAGGAAGCCAAGGCGGAGCTCGAACACCTGCTGCAATACCCCGAGCACACGGCGGGCGGCATTATGACCACGGAGTTCGTCCGGCTCGACCCGCAAATGAACGTCGGCGACGCGCTCAAACACATCCGCTCGGTCGCGCGTGATAAAGAGTCGATCTACGCCTGTTACGTGCTCGAGCCCGAAACGGAAGGCTTGCTCGGCGCGGTCAGTCTGCGCGACCTGGTGATGGCCGAAATGAATCAGCCCATAACCGAGGTGATGCGCCGCAAGCCGGTGACCGTTCATACCGGCGACGACCAGGAGACCGTCGCCAACAAGATCGCCAAATACAACCTGCTGGCCGTGCCCGTGCTCGAAGACGACGGCGGCGTCGTAGGATTCGTCACGGTTGACGACGTGATCGATGTGCTGATCGAAGAGCAGACCGAGGACATATTGCGAATGGCTGCGGTCGAACCCGGCGCGCTCGACCGGCCGTATTTCGACAACCCGATCCTCCACGTCGTGCGGAAGCGCATCGGGTGGCTGCTGTTCCTGTTCGTGGCCGGGACCTTGACGAGCAAGGTGCTGCACAGCTTTGAAAGCGAGCTGGCCACGGTGGTCGCGCTCACCTTCTTCGTCCCCTTGCTGATCGGCACGGGCGGGAACGCCGGCGCGCAGACGGTGATGACCGTCATCCGCAGCCTCTCGCTCGGGGAGATCGGCGTCAAAAACGCCTGGCGCGTGGCGATACGCGAGGCGACGACGGGGCTGCTGGTCGGCGCGATGCTTGGGATAGTGGCCTTCGCTCAAGCGTTTTGGGTGACGCGGGATTTAAAATTGGCGCTCACCATCGCCGTCACAGTCTGCGCGATCTGCATATGGTCGACCGCAGTCGGTTCGATCATCCCGATCGCCGCGCACCGCGTCGGAGTCGACCCGGCGGTCCTGTCCGCGCCGTTGATCACGACGTTGGTTGACGCCACCGGATTGTTGATATATTTAACGATTGCGAAATTGATCCTGGATCAGATTTAAATCAGTAGCGCGAGCGGTAGCGAGCGCGCCCCCCTGATGGATTGACCGCGGGGGACACGCTCGCTGCCGCTCGCGGCTCCGATTCGACGCCCTTGGAGGACGCGAAATGATTACGAGAGGCCCCCGTCGAAATTCATTACGCCTGCTTTTAGTCTCCGCATTTGCCGTTGCGGCCTTGCTCTGGCTGGCGCCCGGTTTCAGCGCGCAGCAACCTCCATGGAAAAGCTCGATTCCCTTAGGTCTCCCGGCGGACACCTGGGATTACTACGTTCCGAGGAACAATCCGATGACCGCCGCGAAGATCGATCTCGGCCGCAAGCTCTTCTTCGACACCCGGCTGTCGGCCGACGGCCGTATTTCATGCGCGTCCTGCCACGACCCAAAACTCGCGTTCACCGACGGTCGCGCCACAGCCTCAGGGATCGCGGGGCGCCTCGGCGCGCGCAATTCGCCGACGCTGCTCAACGCGATGTTCAACACGGGCCAGTTCTGGGACGGGCGAGCGGACAGGCTCGAAGATCAGGCCGTCCAACCGCTCGTCAACCTGCTGGAGATGGGGAACGGCTCTTACGACGAGGTGGTCAACCGGCTGCGCGCGATCCCCGAATATCGCGCCGATTTCCGATCCGTCTTCGGCTCCGAAGCGCGGATAGAGTTTGTAGGCCTTGCGCTCGCGGCTTATGAGCGCACGCTGGTTTCGGGCGACGCGCCACTCGACCGATTCATCGCCGGCGATCAGAACGCCATCGGCGAAGCGGCCAAACGCGGCTTCGCGCTCTTTCGCGGCAGGGCCAGGTGCTCGCGCTGCCACACGTTCAGCGACGCGCTGCCATTCTTCACCGACTTCAACTATCACAACACCGGCGTCGCAATGAACCACCCCAATTTCGACAAACTCTCCAGACAGGCCTACGCCGCCACCGAAACCGAAAAAGCCAGGGAAGTGATCGACGCGTTGGCCAAACAAGAGGGCGGACATGAGCTGGGGAGAGTCTTGGTCACCTATCAAGTCTTCGACATCGGGTCGTACCGCACGCCCAGCCTCCGCAACATCGCGCTGACCGCGCCCTACTTCCACGACGGCAGCGCGAAGACCCTTGCCGACGTAGTCAGGTTCTACAACGGAGGCGGGCGCCAGAACATCAACCGCGAATGGGACCTGGACGCCCTCGCGCTCGCCGAAGACGAACAGCGCGATCTGGTGGCTTTTCTTGAGTCGTTGACGGGGAAAATGCCGAACACCGATTATCTACTCTCCGAGATCTCTAAATCGACAATCAACGGCAAGTGATCCGATCCGAATTGCCATTCATTGCCGCGAACGACGAAAGCGCGCCACGAATTTGCGCTCGATCGCGCCGGTCAATTGGGCAATCTCTCCGACCTTCAACAAACTCGCGACAAGATAAAAAACGGCGAAGCCGACCACAATTGAAGCGCCCACATTGATCAATCGCGCGAACAGCCCGTCCATGCCAAGATAATTTTCGATCCGGTCACTGAGGAACAGGCAAACCGCGCCCATCGCCGCCGAGGCCAGCGTGACTTTGGCGAAAGCGGAGAGTAGCCCGCGGCCCTCGATGCCGTCGAGCTTGCGGCGCATGAAGAAAAAGAGGATGACGAAGTTGACTATGGAAACGGCCGAGTTCGTGAGCGCCAGTCCGATGTGGCCTTGCCCCAGGTAATCGACCGTGAACTTCGCCATGGCGTAATTGATGACTATCGAGATCAGGCTGGCGATCATCGGAATGCGAGTATCGCGGAGCGCGAAAAACGACGGCGCCAGCACGCGCACGAGCGAAAACGCCGCCAACCCGATTGCGTAATAGGCGAGCGCCCTCGCCGTCTGATTGGTGTCGGAAGGCGTGAATCGCCCGTATTGATAGATCAACGCGATGATCGGACGGCGGAGAACGATCAGCCCGACCGCCGAGGGGATCGTCAGCAGAAGCGTCAGCCGGAGCGAGGTTGCGAGGGTCCGGCGGAACTCGCCCAGGTTCTCCAACGCCGCCATGCGCGCAGTCACGGGCAGCGTGGCGGTCGAGATGGCCACGCCGAAAATTCCGATCGGCAGATAGATCAATCGCTGCGCGTTGCCGAGCCAGACCACCGCGCCCTCGGCGACGCCGGTGGCGAAGGCCACGCTCACCAAGAAATTCACCTGCAGCGCCGCCGAGCCGATGATCGCGGGCGCCATCATCCGCATCACCTGTCTGACGCCCGCGTCCCGGAAACTGACTATCGGGCGCCAGCGGTAACCGACGGCGCGAAGGCTCGGAACCTGGATCAGCCATTGCATCATTCCGCCGATCAGAGTCCCGACTGCCATCCCGATGATCGCCGCGGCCGCCCCCAGATCGTCTTTCGCGGGGTGTTGGCGCTTGAAGAGTGATGCGGCGGTGCTGGTGATGTATTCCGGCGCCAGCAGGTAAGCGCACGCCAAACCGCCGATGATCGAACCGACGTTGAACATCGTCGAGGCCGACGCCGGAACGCCGAAGCGGCCTTTGGTGTTGAGCACCCCCATCGCCACGGCCGCCAGCGAAACCATCAGCAGAAAGGGGAACAGTATACGCGTCATCTTGACCGCCAGATCGAACATAAGTCGCGCCCTGGCGGGTTCGATCGGGACGTCACGCATCAGAAGGGCCACGATATTCGGCGAGAAGATGATCCCGAGGAGGGCGATGATCGATAGGACCATGACGAGGCCGTTGTTCACCATGTTGGCCAGCCGCCACGCCTCCCGCTCGCCCTTTTTGGTGAGGGTCTGCGAAAAGGTGGCGACGAAGGCCGCCGACAACGCCCCTTCGGCGAATAGGTCGCGCAGAAGATTCGGGATGCGGAAAGCGATCTGAAAGGCCACGTTGGCGAGGCTCGCGCCGAAGAACGAAGAGAAGACCTGTTCGCGGACCAGGCCTAGAACCCGGCTGCCCATCACAGCGACGCTGACGATGCCCGCGGATCGGGCGACAGAGTGGGGAGCGGGGAGTGGGGAGTGGGGAGTGGGGGCGGAGCCTTGAGTCTGAGAATTTGCGGCTTCCGGATTTTTCTGCTGGTTGTTGTTTACTGAATTACTCATCGGATTTTGACTCTTGACCTTGTTTCTCCATTTCCCATTCCCCACTCCCCACTCCCTATTCCCCAATCCCCGCTCTCCGGTTCGCCTCGACCAGCAGAAACATTATCGCCTTCTGAGCGTGCAGGCGGTTCTCGGCCTGGTCGTATACGATGGAGATTTTGCTGTCGATCACGTCCGCGTCAACCTCGTCTCCGCGGTGCGCGGGCAGGCAGTGCATGAGGAAGGCGTCCTTCCGGGCGTTCTTCATCAGCTTTTTAGTGACGCGGAACGGGGAGAAGACTTCGCGGCGGCGCTCGGTTTCGGCCTCGAACCCCATTGAGGCCCAGACGTCGGTGTAGACGGCCTGCGCGCCTTCGACGGCGTCGAAGGGGTCATTGACGACTTCTATCTTCGCGCCAGTTTTGCGAGCGTCTTTGCGCGACTCTTTTAAGACGCCGGCGTCAGGCTCGTAGCCTTTCGGACATCCGACGGTGATGCGCGCGCCGAGCTTCGCAGCGCCGAAGATCAGGGAATGGCAGGTGTTGTTTCCGTCGCCGACGTAGGCGATGTGAAAGCCATGCAGGTCGGGGCCGACCTTTTCGGTCAGCGTGAAGTAATCGGTCAGCCCCTGGCACGGGTGTGAAAATTCCGAGAGGCCGTTGATCACCGGCGCCGACGAATGGGCCGCCAGCTCAATCACGGTCTCATGGCTGTAGGTGCGCGCGACTATCGCGTCTACCCAGCGCTCCAGGTTGAGCGCCATGTCCTTCACCGATTCGCGCTCGCCGAGCCGCACGCTCTGATGGTCGAGATAAACGCACGAAGCGCCCATCTGCGTCGCGCCCAGGTCGAATGTCACGCGCGTGCGCAAACTGGGCTTTTCAAAAATCAACGCGACGCTGCGTCCGGCCAGCGCGTCGCCGTAATTCCGCGGGTTGGCTTTCATATCAGCCGCCGTGGTGAAGATCTTCCGGATTTCCGTCGTGGTCAGGTCATTGATCGAGATCAGGTCTTTGAGCGCCAACTTTCACTCCCCAGAAAATGGTAGGGCAAACTGGCAGTTTGCCCGGTTCTGCCGAAAGGCCGCGTCGAAGGAGTCAAGGCAAACTGCCAGTTTGCCATACCCTCGCGCCGCGATTTTCATCGTTTCAGGGCGTCGCAACACGACATTATGAGCGCAAACGCTCAATCCAACTTTTTCCAAATCGTTATCTCCGCCGGCTTGACAAACATTTCGGCGCAGTTCTGCCTGAAGGTTTGAATGTGCGACGATTTGGCATGCCGGTCCAATCCATCCATGCTCGCCCAGTTTTCGTAGGCGAAGAAATGAGTGGACTGCTTGACCGATTGATGAAAATCGTAGTTGACGCAGGCCGATTCGGCTCTCGTCGCGGCGATGAGCTTATCAAGCTCCGCCTTGAAAGCCTCTTCTGTCCCTTGTCTGATTTCAATGTAGGCGATGACGGTGACTTGTTCCTCGTACATTGGTGTTTCCTTGTCCTCCCCTTCCGAGTGGCGTTTTGGAACGAAAACCGAGATTATAGGTAAGCGTCGCCCGGCAATCCAGACCCGCCGGATTGCGGCGCTCGCCCGGCTGATAAATAACAAGGCGTTGACTATGAGTTGGCTCATTTTTCTGGCCCTCCTGCTCCCTGCGTCACAGGATCCGCAGTTTCCCCCGATAGGGATTATTGACTTCTACGGGCTGCGCAGTATTTCCGAGCGGCAAGTAAGAGAATCACTTCAAATCAAAGAAGGCGATTCGCTATCAGCGGAGCCAAAAGAAGCGAAGCGCAGATTGGAATCATTACCCGGCGTTGCGGAGGCGCATATCGGCCTCGTCTGCTGCGATGCGGGTAAAGCCATCCTATTTGTCGGAATCCTTGAAAAAGGGACGCCTTCGCTTCAATTCCGCCCTGCCCCTCAGGGGAAAGTCCGATTACCACAAGATGTCGCGCAAGCGGGGGATGATTTTCAAAAGGCTTGGTCTGACGCCATTCTCAAGGGGAATTCAGGCGAGGACGACTCCCGCGGACACGCATTGGCGAGTGACCCATCCGCGCGCTCCATACAAGAACGGTTCGTAACATTCGCGGCGCGAGACCTGAAGCTCCTGCGTGATGTATTGCGCCATTCGGCTGACGCGGAGCATCGCGCGTTGGCGGCCCAGGTCATCGCTTATACCGCAAATAAGCAGGCCATAGTGAACGACCTTGTCGAGGCGACGCGAGACCCGGCGGGAGGAGTGCGTAACGACGCCATGCGCGCATTGTCGGTCATGGCTCGATCTGCGCGGCAAAAGACCAAACAGCCAATAAAGATTCCAGTTCGGCCCTTCGCCGAGATGTTGAACTCGGTTGAATGGACTGACCGTAACAAATCTTCGTACGCGTTGCTCGCGCTCACAGACAAACGTGATCCTGTCATTCTCTCGGAGCTTCGCCAAAATGCGCTTCCATCGCTCGTTGAAATGGCCCGTTGGAAGAGTTCAGGCCATGCGTACGCGTCCTTCTTTCTTTTAGGACGCGCCGCCGAATTTCCGGAAGATGAAATAACCGAAGCCTGGGAACGCGGCGACCGCGCGTCGTTTATCGAGGCGGCGGTAAAAAGGGCAAAAGCAAAATGACCAAAGCCATTTTCGGCCCCACTTTCGAAGAGATGCTCCATCCGGGCGCGATTGATCCGGCGATACGTCAGAGAGCGGTCAACGCCTTGACCGAATCGCCGCTCGATCCGGTCAACCTCTACAACATTACGTGGCGCGGCGCGGACGACAGTGTCAAATATGAAATTCTGCCCGTGGAGTTGACCGGCGTTGACGCGCCGATCGTGGTTTTGTACGGGCGCGATTTTCCCACCGGCTCGCACAAGGTCGGCGCGGCCTATTCGGTGTTGGCGGAGGCGTTGCTCTTCGACCAAATGGACATTGACCGGCACACGGTCGTCTGGCCGAGCACCGGCAACTATGGCATCGGCGGCGCGTGGGTGGGCGGGCGAATTGGCGCCCGGTCTATCGTCGTCCTACCGGAAGGGATGAGCCGCGAGCGGTTCGAGCGCATCGAGAGTTATGGCGCGCAGGTGATCAGAACTCACGGCGTCGAATCGAACGTCAAAGAGATTTATGACAAGACCTGGGAATTGCGCCGCAATCCCGACATTCGCGTCCTCAATCAGTTCGAGGCGATGGGCAATTACCGGTTTCACTATCACGTCACGGGCAATACCGTCGCCGAGTTGGCCGCCGATCTGAAGCGACAGGGCGTCGGCGACGGCTCCATCGCGGCGTTCTGCTCGGCGATGGGCAGCGCCGGGACGATGGCGGCCGGCGACCGCCTCAAACAGGTCTGGCCCGATCTGCGCATCGTCGGTCTCGAACCGGTCCAGTGCCCGACGCTTTATAACAACGGCTACGGCGCACACGACATTCAGGGCGTCGGCGACAAGCACGTAACCTGGATTCACAACGTGATGAACATGGACGCGATCATGTGTCTGGACGACGTCGAGTGCAAAAAAGGATTGCAACTGCTCACGAGCGAGGCCGGGCGGGAGACGCTTACGCGGCGTTACGGCGTCGCGGAGGAGAAGGCGCTGCGGCTCGCGACCATCTTCGGCGTTTCTGGCGTATGCAACGCGCTCGGCGCGATCAAGACGGCGAAGCATTACGGATTCGGCAAACGAGACGTGATCGTCACAATCTGCACGGACGCGATTGACCGCTACCATTCGGTGATGAAAGAGATGGCCGACGTTTATGGCGAGGTTGACGACGCCAGGGCGGCGGCCTACGTGGAAGCGATCTTTCATGGCGCAAAGACCGATTGGATCAAGGATGGGACGCCCGATGCGCGCCGACAGTGGCACAATTTGAAATATTTTTCATGGGTTGAACAGCAAGGAAAAACGGTCGGAGAGTTGGATGCGCAGAAAGACCCGGAGTGGTGGATCGGGCATCAGCGGTTGATCCCGGAAATGGACGCCCGAATTAGAGCCGCGCGCGCGGTTTGAAAACGCGCCCGCCGGTGGTATTCTCCGGCCCAATACCCCTGGATGAAATCCGACATATGACCGAAAAAGGAGAACTATGACCTTGAATGAGATTAAGCTTGGAACATTCGCTCGCAACGCGATGCGAGTACTCGCGGCTTTGCTGGCGGTAGTTTTCGTCGGCGGCGGTCTTTCCCACGCGACTCCTCAGCGGGGCGAAGCGGTATTTTGCGCTTCGGACAACGGGCGGCGTAACTATTGCGGCGCCGATACGCGCGGCGGCGTCCGCCTGGTGCGTCAGCGCAGCGATGCGCCCTGTATTGCGGGGCGGACATGGGGTTATGACCGGCGCAGCATCTGGGTGGATCGCGGCTGCCGAGCCGATTTCGTGACCGGTACGAATGATCGCGACCGCGATTATGACCGCGATCGTGATCGCGATCGCGACCGCGATAATGACCGTGACCGTGACCGTGACCGTGACCGTGACCGTTATCGCGACCGCGACCACTTCGTTCAGAACTTCTATTGCGAGTCCGGCGACGGGAAGATCCATTTTTGCGCCGAAGGCGCGCGCGGAGAAGTACGCCTGATCCGCCAACGCAGCAAAGCGCCCTGCATTTTCGGCCGCACTTGGGGACGCGACCGGAACGGAGTTTGGGTGGATAAAGGCTGCCGCGCCGACTTCGAAGTCAGACGATAATCGCAACCGCGCTGCGACGGTCATAAGAGGAACCCTGATTGACCACAAATTCGTGTTTTTGTGGTCAATCAGGGTTCTTCTTTTATTGTTTGAAGCGCCTGTCACGTGTTAAGATCCCCTCGCAATCCTCTCAACAAAACAACCGTTCCCCGGTTAACCAGCCGTTCCCGGTTAACCAACCGTTCCCAACTTATCAACTATCGACTCTCCCCCGAAATCAAAAAACATTTTTCAAGGAGGACGTGTGTTCATGCGTATTGAAATGAACAAGCTGGGGAAGTTTAGACATACAGTATTCATCACGGTCGCGTTGGCTTTGTTGTTGGGGATTATCTGGAGACAAGGCGCTTCAGTTTCGCAGGCCGCCGGAGAAGGGTACTGGCATACTAGCGGCAATCAGATTCTCGACGCCAACAATCAGCCGGTGCGCATCGCCGGGGTCAACTGGTTCGGCATGGAAACCTCGAACTTCGCGCCACACGGATTGTGGACGCGGGGCTACAAATCCATGCTCGACCAGATCAAAAGCCTCGGCTACAACACGCTGCGGCTGCCTTATTGTAATCAACTCTTCGACCCGAACAGCGGGCCCAACGGGATTGATTTCAGCCAGAACCAAGATCTGCAGGGTCTGAACGGCCTGCAGATCATGGACAAGATCATCGCCTACTGCGGCCAGATCGGGTTGCGCGTGTTCCTGGATCGTCACCGCCCCGACGCCGCAGGGCAATCGGAGTTGTGGTATACGGCCGCTTATTCCGAGACGCGATGGATCAACGACTGGAAGATGCTGGCCCAACGTTACAACAATAACCCGACGGTGATCGGAGCCGACCTGCACAACGAGCCGCATGGCGCCGCCTGCTGGGGCTGCGGCGATATGAACCGCGATTGGAGATTGGCGGCGGAGCGAGGCGGAAACGCGATCCTTTCGGTCAATCCGAACTGGCTGATCATCGTCGAAGGCGTAGACGCCTGCAATGGCGATTTCTACTGGTGGGGCGGCAATCTGATGTGCGCGGGCGCGGCGCCGGTGAGATTGAACGTTCCAAATCGCCTCGTTTATTCCGCGCACGACTACCCGTCTTCGGTCTTCGCGCAGCCGTGGTTTAACGCGCCCAACTATCCGAACAACCTGCCCGGGGTATGGGACGCGCATTGGGGCTATTTGCACAAGAATAACGTCGCCCCGGTGCTGCTAGGGGAGTTCGGCACGAGGCTGCAAAGCATGTCGGATCAACAGTGGCTGGACACGCTGGTCAATTATCTGGGCGCGGGCGCGAACGGAATCAATTGGACTTTCTGGTCGTGGAATCCGAACTCCGGCGACACCGGCGGCATCCTCGCTGATGACTGGCGGACGGTGAACACCGCGAAGCACAACAAACT
>Ga0209382_10010783_pt1 | contig 11369 bp, 11 predicted proteins | sample SoiMetdeltSBSDD5_FD_187599 | JGI IMG/M metagenome (GOLD analysis project Ga0209382, IMG submission 187599) | Bulk soil microbial communities from a Populus tree surrounding site in Tennessee, USA - Soil MetaG P. deltoides SBSDD5 (SPAdes) (version 2) | ecosystem: Environmental > Terrestrial >...
ATCGGCGTGACGATTCATTGCCACCACGGCGACCACCCGGCGAGCGACGCCGGGTTCTTCGGGGCGTTGCGGCGGGCGCGGCGCACCCGCGCCGCCGCGCGCGCCACGATTCCGGCGCTCGAAAGTTCGAACAGCGTGTTCAACAGCGTGCTGTCGCGCTCGAGCGCCGACCTCGCCATGCTCACCACGGAGACGGCACACGGCCCTTACCCCTACGCCGGCGTGCCGTGGTTCTCGACCGCCTTCGGGCGCGACGGTCTCATCACGGCGCTGGAGATGCTGTGGTTCGACCCCTCGATCGCCCGCGGGGTGCTGCGCTTCCTCGCGGCGCACCAGGCGCGCACCGAGGATCCGGCGGCCGACATGGAGCCCGGCAAGATCCTGCACGAGGTGCGCGAATGCGAGCTCGCACGCCTCGGCGAAGTGCCGTTTCGCCGCTACTACGGATCGGTCGATTCGACGCCGCTCTTCGTCGCGCTCGCCGGGCTCTACTGGCAGCGTACGCGCGACCGCGCCACCCTGCAGGAGCTCTGGCCGGCGGTGCGCGCCGGCCTCGAATGGATGCAGAAGTACGGCGACCGCAACGGCGACGGCTTCCTCGACTACGGCCGCCGTCGTGAAAGCGGCCTGCGCAATCAGGGGTGGAAGGATTCAGAGGACGCCGTGTTCCACGCCGACGGCGCCCTCGCCCAAGGGCCGATCGCGCTTTGCGAGGTGCAGGGCTATGCCTTCCTCGCCTATCGCGAGGCCGCCCTCCTCGCCTTCGATTTCGGCGACCGCGCGCTCGCCAAGCACCTCGAAGAGGAAGCCGAACGCCTGCAAAGCCGCTTCGAAGCGGACTTCTGGTGCGAGGAGCTCGGCACGTACGCGCTTGCGCTCGACGGCGCCGGTCAGCCTTGCCGAGTGCGCAGCTCGAACGCCGGTCAGCTTCTCTTCACGGGCATCGTGCGCCCGGAGCGCGCGGCGCGCGTGGTCAACGACATTTTCGCCGCGCGATTTTTTACCGGATGGGGGATCCGCACGGTTGGCGCGAACGAGAGACGCTTCAACCCGACCTCGTATCACAACGGCTCGGTGTGGCCTCACGACAACGCGCTCATCGCGCTCGGGCTCGCGCGCTACGGCCACATGGCGGAGGCGCTGCGCCTCACCACGGCGCTCTTCGACGCCGCCGCGCACATGCATTTGCGAAGGCTGCCCGAGCTCTTCTGCGGCTTCGAGCGCCGCCGCGGCAAGGCACCGACGCTGTACCCCGTCGCGTGCGCGCCGCAGGCTTGGGCGGCCTGCGCCCCGTTTGCCCTCATCCAATCCTGCCTGGGTCTCGAGATCGACGCGGCGTCCGAAACGGTGCGCCTGCGCCAGCCGCGCCTGCCGGATTTTCTCGACTCGCTTGTCGTGCGAAGGCTTTCCGTCGGCGAGAGCCGGCTCGACCTTCTCTTCCAGCGTCAGGAGTGGAGCGTGGCCGTGACCCTCCTCTCGCGTGCCGGCAACGCCGAGGTCGAGGTGTCGCTTTGACCTAGTCCGGAAGGACTAGGCTCCCTCCGGGAAACACCGGACAGACTGGGCCGGTAGTCCTGTAGGAGGATGGCCTCCTGCATGCGGGTTAACAATCATTAGCGGCATGCCCGGACGCCATCTCCTCACCTTCGAAATGTCCGAGGAGGGCGACGAGCTCACCATCCACGGCGACGCGGCCGGCTTGCGACTCCTCGCCGAACGCATCGCCGAGCTCGCCGCCAAGGCCGAAACGCACAGCAATCCGAGCGTGCTCGCCCTTTCCACGAGCGTCTGGGGCGGAAACGAGCTTTCGCTCGAACCCCAGGGCAGCGATACGAAGCTCATCTACCAGGTCCGCATCGTGGCGCGGCCGCCGCGGCCGAAGTAGACTTTTTCGATGCAAGAACCCCGGGAGGGCGGCTGCCTGTGTGGCGCGGTGCGCTATCGCGTCACCAACGCGCCGTTTCGCACCAGCGTGTGCCACTGCACGTTCTGCCAGCGCCGCACGGGCAGCGCGTTCGGCCTGGGCGCCTACTTCAAGAAGGACGATTTCGAGCTGCTCAGTGGCGAGCTCAGGAGCTACGAGCATCGCTCCGACGAATCCGGCCGCTGGCTGCGCCTCGAGTTCTGCCCCAACTGCGGCACCACCGTGACCTGGACGCTGGAAGTCATCCCCGAGGGCCGCGGGGTCGCGGGCGGCAGCTTCGACGACCCGCGCTGGCTCAGGATCGATCGTCACAGCTGGACGCGCTCGAAGCACCACTGGTTCGTGGTACCGCCTGGCGTCGAGACCTTCGAGCAGTCCGCCCTGCCCTCACCGAACCTTAATCGTTGATCCCGCTGCCGCGCCGCGGCTGATCCGCCTGCTTAGAACGGTGGTGTCGCCGCCTGCGCCCGTCAACTGATCGTCATCCCACTTGTGACGATAGCGGAACGAGCGGGCAAACTTCAAAATACTTGAGGAGCGATATTTGCGGCTGCCCAAGAGATGCCAGAACCGCCGTCTAGCAGCGCGCTCTAGAGCGACGCCCGGCTAAGCGCGGGCGTTCGGCGGCGTGAGGAAGCATCCCCTTGCGCCGTGGTCCCGGCTGGCGGTTCATTCTGCACATTGGTTGAAGCATGTCTGAGGAGCATCTCAAGAACGCGCGTGCATGCCACGGGCAGCGCGAATGGAGCGAAGCCTACCGTTTGTTCCGGCTCGCAGATCGGGCAACGCCGCTCGGCGTCGAGGATCTGGAGCAACTCGCCGTATCGGCGTACCTGATCGGTCGCGACCTCGAGTTTCAGCGATACCTGGATCGCGCGTACCACGCCCGTCTGCAGCAAGGAGATCCGCCTGGGGCGGCCCGATGCGCGTTCTGGGTGGGGCTCGCGCTCCTGCTTCGCGGCGAAACCGGGCAGGCGAATGGCTGGCTGACTCGGGGGATGCGCCTTGTCGAAGGCCGCGAATGTGTGGAGCGCGGCTATCTGTTGCTCCCGGTCGCAGAGCAGCACCTCGGCGCTCGAGAGTTTGGCGATGCTCTCGCTGTCGCCACAACTGCCGCCGAGATCGGCGAGCGTTTTGGCGACGCCGACCTCGCTGCTTGCGCCCGCCACTTACAGGGCCGTGCCAGCCTTCAGCAAGGGGCTGTCCAGCGAGGACTCGCTCTGCTCGACGAGGCGATGATCGCGGTGGGGGGAGGCGAACTGTCGCCGATCATCACCGGATTGATCTATTGCAGCGTGATCGACGCCTGCCAGCAGGTATTTGCCTTGAGCCGCGCTGGGGAGTGGACCGTCGCGCTGAGTCGTTGGTGCGAGCAGCAGCCCGAGCTGCAGGCCTTCACCGGAACCTGCCTGGTCCATCGCGCCGAGGTCATGCAGTTTCGTGGCGCCTGGCGGGAGGCGATGGCCGAAACACACCGCGCGTGCGAGCGCGCCGCCCAAGCAGGGGGACAGAAGCCGCCGGCGGCGGCGCTCTATCGACAAGGCGAGATCCATCGGCTGCAAGGAAAGTTCAGCGCAGCCGAGGAGGCGTACCGGCAGGCAAGTCTTCTCGGCCTGGACCCGCAGCCCGGCCTCGCGCTGCTGCGGATGGCCCAGGGGCGCAATGATGCCGCGCGCGCGGCGGTGCGCCGCGTCCTGGGTGCGGCCGCCGATCCGTTGCAGCGCGCGCGGCTCCTTCCTGCATACCTGGAGATCGCCCTCGCCGCCGGGGATGTGCAGGACGCACGCAAGGCGTCGGCCGAGTTGCACGAAATCGAAGGGCAATACGGCACTGATGTGCTGCATGCGATCGCTGCCCACGCGCAAGGCGCGGTCGAATTGGCCGAGGACCGGCCCCAGGAGGCGCTTAGCAGCCTGCGACATGCGCTCCAATTGTGGCAACGGGTCGAGGCAGCGTACGAGCTAGCTCGCGTGCGACTGCTCATCGCCTTGGCGTGCCGCGCACTTGGAGACATCGAGTCGGCGCACCTCGAGCTCGATGCGGCGAGGGCCGTCTTTGAAAAGTTGGACGCTGCGCCAGACTACGCTCGCGTCGATTCGATCCGCCAGAACATGCGATCAAATCAACATGGGCTGACGCCGCGCGAACTCCACGTGCTGCGTCAGATTGCGGCGGGTAAGACAAACAAGGCCATCGCAGCGGAGTTACACCTGAGCGAGCGAACCATCGATCGACACGTGAGCAACATCCTCACCAAGCTAGGCGTGGCTTCCCGCGCCGCAGCCACGGCCTACGCTTACACGCACAAGCTGCTCTGAACGCTTCTCGCCATCGTGGCGGAAACCACCCACGCCGCTGGCGTCACGATGTGGGTGGTTTCACCGAAGCGCGCTTCATGGAACTCGTGGCAAGTTGATTGCCCAGGCGATGTGCCGGAGATGCCGAGGAGCACACTATGGCGACAACCCCCACTCGTACCGACCAGCCCGGTGCGTTCCTCGAGAACCCAGCCCTGGAAGAGGCGGCGACCGGCACGCGCGCGGCGTGGGATGCGATCGCACCGGGCTACGACAAGACCAACACTCCGACCCAGATGTGGATCGCCGACCAGGGCCTGCGCCGTGCGGGCCTCCGCCCGGGAATGCGCTTCCTCGACGTGGCAGCCGGCAGCGGTGCGCTCAGCATCCCGGCAAGTCGGCTCGGAGCACGCGTCGTTGCGGTCGACCAGTCTCCGGTCATGCTCGAGCTCCTTGCGGCGCGCGCGCGCAATGAGGGACTGGAGATCGAGACGCGCGTGATGGACGGGCACGCGCTTGCGCTCGACGACGGCACATGCGACATGGCAGGGTCGCAGTTCGGCGTCATGCTGTTCCCTGACCTGCCCAGAGGCATTCGCGAGCTGGTACGGGTCGTGCGACCGGGTGGGCGCGTGCTGATCCACGCTTATGGCGACCCCCACAAGATCGAGTTCCTCGGCTTCCTTGTCGCCGCAGTTCAATCCGTGCGCCCCAGCTTCGATGGGCCGCCGATGAATCCTCTCCCGCTGGAATTCCAGCTCGCCGATCCGGACCGGCTGCGAGACGAGCTCTCCGCCGCTGGGCTGACAAGCGTCACGGTCGAGACCGTCACTGAGAGCACGGAGCACAGGACCGGCAAAGAGCTATGGGAGTGGCTGGTCTGGAGCAATCCCATTGTCGAGACCATTCTCGGGACGCTCAATCTGACCGGCGACGAGAGGATCGTCGTCCAGCGTACGCTGGAGAAGCTGGTCCGTGAGCGCGCGGGCAACGGTGCGTCGGCGAAGCTGACCAATCCAGTCAACATCGGCATCGGGATGAAGCGACGATGAACAGCAGGCCGCTGCGGAAACTACGGGCCAAACGAACGCCGCCCAACAAGAGCATTGCAGCTCGGCGCGTCGCGCCGCAGCTGACGCTGGGCGTTAGGCCTCAAGTGGCACACGGAGCCCGGATAGCGGCGCCGTAGTTGGCGGAGGCGCCGCGCCCCGTTGTGCCATCAAAGCGTCCGCTGCGGCGCACCGTACACCTCCACGTTAGGCGATACTAGAGCGGGCCAAGACCAAGCGGAGGTGATATGACATCCATCGTCAAATCGGCGCTGGTGGCCCTCATCCAAGCGTGTGCGCTGTGCGCGGCGGGGCCAGTGTTATCTCAGCAGTACCCCGTGAAGCCGATTCGATTCATCGTAACTTTTCCGCCCGGGGGCACCGTCGATATCACGGCGCGCATTGTGCAGCCCAAGCTTTCCGAGAGTCTCGGGCAGCCGATCATCATTGACAACCGGGGCGGCGCGGGCGGCGCGGTCGGCACCGAGGTGGCCGCGAGGAGCGAGCCCCACGGCTACACGTTCCTGTTTACGCTTTCCTCCCACACGATTAATCCACTGCTTTACAAGCTGAAGTACGACGTGGAGCGCGACTTCGCGCCAGTATCGCTGCTCGTAAGCGTGCCGCAGCTAATCGCCGCTCATCCAAGCGCTCCGGCAAAGCTCTGCGCGAGCTGGTCGATGCTGCCAAGGAGCGCCCGGGCGCCTACGCCTACGCCTCGCCGGGGAGCGGCACGCCTGGGCACATCGCGGCCGAGCTGCTGAAACTGCGCACAGGCATCAACATCGTGCACGTCCCCTACAAGGGCGGCGGTCCGGCCGTGGCCGACACCATTGCGGGCCAAGTGCCGTTTCTCTTCCTCACAGCGCCTGCAGCGCTCTCGTTCACACGATCCGGGAAGCTGCGTGCGCTCGCCGTTACGACGAAGAAACGCACGCCTACAGCCCCCGAGGTTCCCACGGTCGCCGAAGAGCTGAACCTGCCGGACTACGAGGTCGACTCGTGGGTCGGGATATTCGCGCCCGCAAAGACGCCCGCGGCAATCGTGGCACGCATGCACCGAGAAATCGCCAAGGTCGTGCACCTCCCCGAGGTGAAGCAGAAACTGCTCGAGCAGGGTGCGGATCCCGTGGGCAGCAGCCCGGAAGAGTTGGAGCGCGTCGTGAGAACGGAGCTCAGGAATTGGGCAATCCTGATCCGCGATGCCGGAATCAAGGCAGAGTGATGTTCATTCAGCGGTGCAGCCAAGGTGCACTCGAATAGCCCCTCGAGTTTCAAGGCGCAGCCAAGACAGTTAATGATTTCGGCTCGTTCCGAACAATGAAGTTGTCGCCTCACAGACTTTCGTTCACCGACGCCTCCAACTCGCTGCGTTGCGCATGCGGCGTGGCCAAACGCGAACGTTAGTCGGCAGCATGAGGCGGCGGTGGGGATTTCTCAACATCGCCTTGATCATTTCGTTGCTGCATTCCCTCGCCGCCGCTGGAACCTTTGTGCTGGGATTTTCGATCGGGCTCAAGCGCTGGGATTCAGGTCCCCCTCAAATGTTGGAATCAGCCGCAAATGCCGTAGCAGAAGTGCTTCTTCAACCGGGAATTCGCTTCCTGCGCGTTGGACTACCCGGCGAACTCGAATGGGCAATCGTTGTGGCAAACAGCATCCTTTGGGGGATTGTCGGCGCGACAGTGCTGGTATTGCGCCGTCTGAGCCGAGGACGCTAGGCTTCACTGCGCCTTTATCCCGGCCGCGCGAATGATCTTCTCCCAGCGCGCGCGTTCCGTCGTCACCATCGCGGCGAACTGATCCGGCGTATTGCCGACCAAACGCGCGCCGCTTTGCGCGAAGCGCGCCTGCATTTCGGGGTCCTTCAATGCGCGCGCGGTTTCCTCGGCGAGGCGGTTGACCACGGGGCGCGGGGTTTTGCCGGGGGCGACAAGGCCGAACCACGATGAGGCCTCGAAGTCCTTCACGCCGCCTTCAGCGATCGTCGGCACATCCGGCAGCTGGGCGAGACGCTCTTTTGCGGCGACGCCGAGCGCGCGCAGCGTGCCGGCCTTGATCTGGGCCATCACGGTCGGGGGGTTGTCGAACATGGCGTGCGTCTGCCCGGCCATCGCGGCGTTCACCGCCTCGGCCGCGCTCTTATAGGGGACGTGCTGCAGCTTGATGCCCGTCGCCTGCATGAAGAGCTCCATGCCCAGGTGACCGGTGGTGCCGTTGCCCGGCGAGCCGAAGAAAAGGCCGCCGGGCTCGCGCTTCGCAGCCTCGATGAACTGGGCGACATTCTGCGCGGGAAGCTGGGTGCGCACGACGAGGAGCATCGGCATCTCCGCCACGACGGAGACAGGCTGCAATGCCGTGGCCGGATCGAACGGCATCTGCGCGTACAGAAATTCGTTAATCGTCAGGATGCCGGCCGAGGACATGAGGAGCGTATAGCCGTCGGGCTCGGCGCGCGCCACGCTGTCCGCGCCGACATTGCCGCCGGCGCCGGGACGGTTCTCGACGATGAAAGGCTGGCCCGTCGATCTTGCGAGGCGCTCGCCGAGCGCGCGCGCGAGCACGTCGGCGAGACCACCGGGCGCGAACGGCGCGACGATGCGCACGGGCTTCGCCGGGTATTGCGCGCCCGCAGCAGAGCAAACCGCAAACAGCACCGAAAAGAGAAGCGCTCTCACGAGAGCCGCCATATCTTCTCCGCGGTCAGCGGCATGTCGACGTGGCGCACGCCGAGCGCGTCGACCACCGCATTCACCACCGCGGCGGGCGCGCCGACGGCGCCGGCCTCGCCCGCGCCCTTCACGCCGAGCGGATTGGTGGTGCAAGGCACGTGGTGGAAGCGGCAATCGAGCCGCGGCAGGTCGCCGGCGCGCGGCATGGCGTAGTCCATGAACGAGCCGGTGAGAAGCTGGCCGGTCTGCGGGTCGTACACCGCGTGCTCGAGCAACGCCTGGCCGATACCCTGGACCGTGCCGCCCTGAACCTGGCCTTCGAGCAGCTTGGGATTCATCGCGCGGCCGAAGTCGTCCACGATGGTGTAGCGCTCGATCACGACGCCGCCGGTGTCCGCATCGACCTCCACTTCGCAGATGTGACAGCCGTTTGGATAGGTGTAATCCGCCGGCGCACGCGTTTGCGTGCTCTCTAGCTCGCCCAGGTCGAAGAGCGCGACTTTGCGGTCGGTACCGGCGATGCGAAATTCGCCGTCACTGTATTCGATATCCGTGGCTGCGGCCTCGAGCCTGCGCGCCGCTTCCTGCTTTCCTTTCTCGATCACGTCGTCGGCGGCGCTCAACGCCGCCACCCCGCCGAGCGCGAGGAAGCGCGAGCCGCCGGTCAGCCCTTCCGCGGGCACGATATCCGTGTCGCCCTGCACGACATTGATGCGCTCGGCCTCGATGCCGAGCCTGTCGGACACGAGCTGTACGAAGGTCGTGGTATGTCCCTGGCCGTTGTCCTGCATGCCGGAGAACACGGTGACGCCCTTGCCGCCCACTTGCAGACGCACCGTGTCGCCCGGCCCGCCGCCGCAGCGCTCGATGTACATGCCGATGCCCAGCCCGCGTTTCTTGCCTCGTTTCTCGGACGCCGCTTTGCGCGCCCCGAATCCCTTTGCCTCCGCAGCCTCGAGCGCGCGGTCGAGGACCACGGCGAAATCGCCGGAGTCGTAGCGGCTCTCGACCGGCGTCTGGTAGGGCATTTCGGAGGGCTGGATGAAGTTTCGCCGCCGCAGCTCCTCTGGGGCGAGGCCGAGCTCGCGCGCCGCCACATCGATCACGCGCTCGAGCAGATAGATCGCCTCGGGCCGTCCGGCGCCCCGGTAGGCGTCCACCGGCACGGTGTTCGTCAGCGTGCCCTTGATGTTGAGGTGGATCGCCGGGATGCGGTAGACGCCCGAAAGCATCGGTGCGGCGAGTTGCGGAATGAACGGGCCGAAGTTGGAAAGGTACGCACCCATATTGGCCCATGTCGTCACGCGCAGCGCGAGGAAACGTCCGTCGCGATCCGTGGCGAGCTCGGCGAACGAGTAGTTGTCGCGTCCCTGGGCGTCGGAGAGGAAGCTCTCGCTGCGCTCCGCGGTCCAGCGCACGCTGCGCTTGAGCTTCCGCGCCGCCCATACGACCGCAGGCTGCTCCGGATAGAGGAAGATCTTCATGCCGAACGCGCCGCCGACGTTGCCGGATACGACGCGCAGCTTTTCGCGCCCGGTCTTGAGAATCGTGTCGGCAATCTGCCCATACAGGTGATGCGGTCCCTGGCTCGGCGTGTAGAGCGTCGTGCGCCCGCTCGCGGCGTCGTATTCGGCCAGCGCGGCGCGCGGCTCGATCGGATTTGCGACGAGGCGGTTGTTCACGAGCTCAAGCCGCGTGACATGCGCCGCCTTTCGCATCGCTGCCTCGGTCGGGGCCTTCGCACCGAGATCGATATCGAATGCGACCTCGCCTTTGCGCGTGTCGGTGCTCGCGGGCAGCGGCTCGTAGTCGACCTCGACGCTGTCCGCGGCATCCTTCGCCTGCGCAGCCGTCTCGGCGATCACCATCGCCACCGGATCACCGACATGTCGAACCGTGCCGATCGCGAGGAGCGGCCGGGGCGGCTCCTTCAGGCCTTCGATTGGAATGAGGCACGGCACGTTGCCGAGCCGATCGGCGGCAACATCTTTCCCAGTGAAAATCGCCATCACACCCGGCGCATTGGCGGCGGCGGTTGCGGAGATCGCCTTGATCCGGGCGTGCGCGTGCGGTGAGCGTACGAAGCACACATGCGCGGCGCGCGCGAGCGAAAGATCGTCCGTATAGCGGCCCCCACCGCGGAGCAGCACGTCGTCTTCCAGGCGAGTGACGGATTGTCCGAGCGCAAATTTCATTCTTGGATGTTACTGCGCCTCGATTAATATTTTGGTATGGCGCTCAACTGGCTCACCGCTTTCAAGGTCATTCCCTGGGGCCAGGTCGTGCAGAACGCACCCACGGTGCTACGCGGCGCCAAGAAGCTCTGGGGCATGGTAGGCAGCAATGCGGCGCAGCCCCCGGCCGTGGAACCCTCGGGCCTCGAGCACGAAGTCGCGGATCTCAAGCACGAGGTCGCGAAGGCGGCCGAAGTCATCACGTCGCTCGCCGAGCAGAACGGTCGTCTTGTGGAAGTGGTGGAAATTTTGCGCGTGCGCACGCGGGTTCTCACCGTTGCGATCATCGCCTTGTCGGTAGGGGTCATCGCGCTCGCTGCCAGCCGGCTGATCGGATGAAGTCCGCGCTGTCCGCCGGCTGCGCTACGGCGGGCGTGCTACTCGTGATTGCGTCCGCGCTCGCGCCCGATGACTGGTATCCGGCGGTGGCGCTCTTTGCCGGCCTGGCGCTTCTCATGGTGTCGCACGCGCTCACGCCGTGCATCGACCGCATCGCGGTATGGCGCAAGCAGCTTTTGAAGTAAGCGAGCTGCATGCCGCGGTGAAGCGCGGCGACCTGCCGGCAATGCGCCGCCTGCTCGAGCGAAATCCCGCGCTGGCGAACGCACGCAGCGAAACCGACGCGCGCGGGACATTCCCCTTGCATGTCGCCGCCGAAACCGGGCAAGCCGGCGCGGCTCGGCTACTCCTCGAATACGGCGCCGACGTGACCGCGCGCGATCTCGAGAACGACGCGATCCCGCTCGGCTGGGCGGCGTTCTTCGGCCGCCCGGAGGTGGTGGAGATTCTCATGAACGCGGGCTCCGAGCCGAGTCAGCGCAACAAGCATGGCTTGACGCCGCTCGGCTGCGCGCTGGGCGGTGCCGAGGGCCGCTGGCGGAAGTTCTCCAGCGCGACCATCAAGGACTGGGAAAAGGCGGCGGAGATGCTGCGCGGCCAAGGAGCCGAAGAGTAAGATCCGGCCCCTTTTCCGGAAAAAGGGTCCTGACACCTTTTACAGGAGGTCCTTCCACTTCGCGCGCGTCTTCTCCTGCAGGTCTTTCGAAGCTTCGGCGACGGCCGGAAAGTCGTGGAGGTGGTCCCACGGACGGCAGGCGTCGATGACCGCCTTGGACGTCCACGGCGTGTCGGAGCCGTAGGCGACGTACATCGGGTCGTTCTTCGATCCCATGCCGCGGCGGATGATGTCGATG